>Ga0209040_10003820_pt1 | contig 11477 bp, 11 predicted proteins | sample BogFormECP12_OM3_FD_188240 | JGI IMG/M metagenome (GOLD analysis project Ga0209040, IMG submission 188240) | Bog forest soil microbial communities from Calvert Island, British Columbia, Canada - ECP12_OM3 (SPAdes) (version 2) | ecosystem: Environmental > Aquatic > Freshwater > Wetlands > Bog ... | reverse complement strand
GCCAGCTTCTTGCCGCCGAACCAGGCGATATCGACAATGGTCTCGGCGCCCGCCAGCACGGCGAGCAGGCAGAGCAGGAGAACCTCGTCGAGCGGGTAGGTGATCTTCCCTTGCTGGCGAGGGTCTTTCAGGTCCTTGAAATGACTCAGAAAAACCACCGTCTCGTGCCAGGCAGCACAATCTGCCGTTACCTCGTTCATGGCTGTCCCCCGCAAGCGAATCGAGGGTTGCCATGGACTCAGCACTTTATCGGTTTGTCACCTACTCCTTCACCCGATTGCCCTGCGCCAATCCCCGGTTTGTACGCCGCGGGCGAGATCCTGGGCGGACTCTATTTCCACAACTACGGCAGCGGCACGGGGCTGGTCGCCGGAGTGGTGTTCGGGCGCATAGCGGGCAGCCAGGCGGCGGACTTCGCACTCACCCCACAGTAATCCGGGGCGGGTTGCGTAGCGTTTGCAGGATGACGCAGTAACGTTCGGTGGTCTGGATCATACGCTCCAGCTTGGCTGGATCGGCGTCGCTGTCGATCTCGAAACGGAGCGCGATGTCGGTCAGGCCGACCGGAACGCTACGGTCGATGCCAAGCGTGCCGCGCGCGTCCCAGGTGCCCTCCGCGATCACCCTGCCGCCGCGGATGGTCACCCCTGATGCAGTCGCGACAGCACGCAGGGTGACGCCGGCGCAGGCGACCACCGCCTCCAGCAGCATATCGGCCGAGCAGGCGAGATCACCGGAACCGCCGGTTGCCGGATGCAGGCCCGCTTTCGTCTCGCCGTGCCAGGACGGCACGGTGCAGGCGATCGCATCGGGGTCCAGCCGCGCCTCGGCGCGCGCCGGAACGCATGCGGTTTCGGGTGTATCTCGGTAGCGCTGCTTGATCGGCGCCTGCATGGCGCGAAGCTGCTCGGCATTCATGCGTGATCCCCCTTCACTCAGCGCGCGATGGCACAGTCAATAAGCCGCCGCCCATCCGTCGCGGCGCGGATCAGACCCTGCCATTCGCACGCCGTTCCCGGCGATCCGAATCGCCTGCACACTGCACGGCGCTTCCAGCGGGCCGACGCGGTTCAATCGATGTCCGAGCCGTTCCAGACCTGCCAGCACGTCCTCGCCGAAACCCGACTCGATCGTCAGCCGGCCGTCGCCCTCGTGCGGCCAGTTGGCGCCCTGGCCCTGCTGGATCGAGGTCCAGCGTGGCGCCTCCAGCGCGGTCTGCGGATCGGCCCCCAGGTCCATCATCGCGGTGAGCACCTGCAGATTGACCTGGACCTGATTGTCAGCGCCTGGCGTGCCCTCCACCGCCCACAGCCTGCGGTCCTTGAACACCATCGGCGCGTTCATGGTGTGGCGCACGCGTTTGCCCGGCGCCAACCGGTTCGCGTGGCCCGGCGCGAGGTGCCAGTAGGCCATGCGGTTGTTCAGCAGGATGCCGGTGTCGCCTGCGGTGACACCTGAACCGAAGCCGGAATTCAGACTCTGGATGCCGGACACCGCGTTGCCCTCGGCATCGACGACGCAGAAATACGTCGTATCACCTACCGCGGCCTCAGGTTCCGCCAACGTGATCTCGCTGGCGCGCGACATGTCGATGGACGCCGCGCATTCATCGGCGTAGGCGTCGGACAGCAGCCGATCCAGCGGCACGTCGCCGAAGCGCGGATCGGTGCCGTAGCGTTCGCGGTCGACGAAGGCGCGTTTCTTCGCCTCCACCAGCACGTGGATGCGCCGCACCGGATCGAGCGCCGCGAGGTCGAAGCGTTCGGCGATCTTCAGCATCTGCAGCATGGTGAAGCCGGTGGAGTTCGGCGGGGTCTGGGTGACGCGGAAGCCGCGATAGGCGATGCCGATCGGGTCCTGAAGTTGAGGCTGCCACGCATCGAGATCGCGTTCATCGACTAGGACGCCAGACTCGCGCATGCCGGCGACGAGACGGTTCGCCAGGCTGCCGCGGTAAAAGGTCTCCGCGCCGTCCTGCGCGATCTCCTCCAGCGTGCGCGCAAGGTCAGGTTGGCGGATCAGGGCGCCGAGGGCTGGCGCGCCGATGTCCAGATCGCCCAGAAACACCGCGCGCGAACGAGCATCAGCGGCCAGAACCGCGCGCACGTCCTCGGCGACACAGCGGTAGTGCTGGCTGACGGCGAAGCCGTCGCGTGCGTGCTGGATCGCGGGCCCGCATAGTTGCCGCCAGGGCAGCCGGCCGTACGCGGCGTGCATTGCGCCGATGCCACCGAGCAGTCCGGGCGTGGACACGCTGAGCGGGCCGCGGATCGCCATGCCTGCGGCGCGGAAGCGCTCGGGTGTGGCGGCGAGCGGCGCACCGCCGGTGGCGTTGTAGCAGCGCGATGCCGCGTCACCTGCGGTGTAGACCTGATAGAAGCCGTCGCCGCCGAGACCGGACATGCCCGGCTCGACCACGCCGAGCGTCAGCGAGATCGCCACCGACGCATCGACCGCATTGCCGCCGGCACGCAACGTGTCGAGGCCGGCCTGGGTTGCCAGCGGGTGATTGGCGCCGACGGCGCCGTTGCGGCCCATAATCAGAACACGGTGGTTGCGGCTCGGAAGGTACATCGTCTGCTCCAGTTCAGCTCAGATGTGTGGTGAAGAAGTCCGCGACGGCGCGGTAGATGCGTCGCCGGTCGTCGGCGCGGATGAAACCGTGGCCGGCATAGTCGAAGGTCAGGTATGTCACCCGCTTCTGGCGTTCCTGCAAGGCGGTGAGGAACTGCTCGCTCTCGCCGATCGGCACGCGAGGATCGCGCGTCCCGTGCGCGATCAGCACCGGCGCACGCACGCGGTCGATGTGGTGGATCGGCGAGATGCGTGCGAGCAACTCGGCATTGCGTTCGGGATCGCCATACTCCGCGGCGCGGTGGTTGCGCCGCCACGCACCGGTGCCGTCGAGCATCGTGACGAAATCGGCGATGCCATAATAGTTCACCGCGGCGCGCCACAGCTCGGGATGTTCGGTGATCGCCGACATCACCATGAAGCCGCCGTACGACTGGCCCATGATGCCGATGCGCTCGCTATCGATCGCTGGGTGCGCGGCCAGCCAGTGCCTGCCAAACGCGAGATCGGTCACGCTGTCGAGGCGCCGTTCGCCATCGTCGCTCTCGGTATAGGCGCGGCCATAGCCGGAACTACCGCGCACATTCGGCAGCAGCACCGCGAAGCCCTGCGCGAGCAACATCTGGATGTCGGGCCGGAAGTTCGGCCGCGCCTGGCTGACTGGCCCGCCATGCACCCACATGATCGCTGGATAGCCGCTTGCGGGCTGCGGACTACGAGGCAGTGCGAGCCAGCCGGGAATCCGCCTGCCATCGAAGCTTTCCCACGACACCAGTTCGAGATCGACAAAGCCGGCAGGATCCAATTCCGGTTCAGGTCGCCATGTGACGCGCGCGATGCCATCGGCCCACAGCCAGAGCGATGGCGGTTCGGTCGGCGCGGCCGCACTGAACGCAAGGGTGGTGCTGTCCGGCGACCAGGCCAGATCGGTGACGATGCCGCGCGGTGGACCGGTCACCACCGGGCGCTCGCAATCGATCGGACCGACGCGCAGCACGGCATAACCACGATCGTTCTCGACCGTGGCGAGCAAGCACGCATCGGGCGCGATGGACCACGCGTCGACGTCGCATCCGGCCGCTGCATAGACGACCGAGACCTCGCCGGTCTCCGGATCGAGCCGGCACAGCCGCAGGAAGTTGCTGCCGCCGAGATCGGTCAGCCCCAGCAACGTGCGGCCATCACTGGCCCAGCGGACGCTCTGGAAGTTTCCTGGCGATCCGACTGCGCGCGCATCGCCCGAGTCGGGGTCGAGCAGTAGCAGTGACATATCGCCGAAACTACGATCGTGGAGCAGTGCCAGCTTCGCTCCGTCGGAACGAAAGCCGGACACGCTGACCTGATTGCTGCCATTGAACACGCGCCGGCGAACGCCGTTGACGACATCCTGCACGTAGACATCAAAATGCGCCTCGTCGCGCTCGTTCGCGGCGTAGGCGATTCGGGTGCCATCCGACGACCAGCCGCCGAAATCGTGGATCACCGCCGGATTGGCGGTCAGTTCGCGCGGCTTGGGTGATGCGTCATGCGGATCGATGAGCAGCAGTTGCTGCCGTTCATCGCCGCCGTGGTCGATGCCGTAGATCAGCCGATCGTCCACCGGCGAGCGGCGCAACAGCGCGACCTTTTCGTCGTGGAAGGTGAGCTGCCGGCCGGCGCCGGTGGCCAGATCCAGTGCCCAGACCTGCGGCAGGCCCGAACCGCGTAGGTGAAACAAGGTCTGACCGTCACGCGAGAACGTCGGCGCGGCGGCAGCGGCGATCGATACGAAGGCTTCCGGGTCGTGTGTCATGGCTGAAGCATACCGTGCCGCCCGGGGTTGGAAAGCCGGACAGGATGGGGTTTGCTCGGCCGATGCGACGAGTTGTGCTGGCCAATGAGACCGACTGGGAGGGATGGCGCAAGGCCACCCGTTCGCTGATCCTTGCGGGCGTGGCGCCGGAGGATGTGCGCTGGTCGGTCCGCTCGCATGACCAGGAAGGCGATCCCCTGCCGGAGGGTCAGGGCAGCTTCGGCGTGTCGCGATCGCTGGTCTCGCTGACGTCGCTGACGATCCAGGCACGCGATCCGACGCGGTTCGATCTGTTGTATCGGCTGGTGTGGCGCGCCAACGCAGGCGAGCGCGTGCTGGAAAAGACCGATGACGCGGAGGCGCGGCGGGCGCAGGGACTGGCTTTCGAGGTGCGCGCCGAGACCCACAGGATGCGCACCAATCTGCGGTTTCTGCCGGTACCCGAGCAGGACCGGACTCGCTATCTCGGCTGGTATGAGCCGGTGCATTATGTGCTGGAGGCGAATGCGCAACTGATCGCGCGGCGGTTCCCCGAGCTGGCGTTCTCCATCGTCACACCGGACGGCGCGGCTCACTGGGACGGTTCGGATCTGCGCTTTTCCGCAGGCGCCACGGACCTGGCCGACGATGACGCGCTGCAAACATGGTGGCATGCGCATCATGCGGACGTGCTGCGTGATGCGCGCGTGGACACATCGGTGCCCGAGGCCGAGGCGCTCGACGAAGCGCCGCGGCCGCCAAATCGTGCGCCGCTCGGTCCGGTCGTGCTCAGACAGCACCCGGATCAGGGCCTACAGGAGGCGGTACGCGAATCGGCCGATTGCCGCCGCTGCCACCTCTATGAGCGAGCAACCCAGACGGTGTTCGGCGAGGGTCCAGCGCACGCGAGCGTCGCTTTCGTAGGCGAGCAGCCGGGTGACCAGGAGGACGTGATCGGCCGTCCGTTTGTCGGTCCCGCCGGCCAGATCATGGATCGCGCGATGGAGGAGGCTGGCATCGATCGGCGCACCGTCTACATCACCAATGCCGTGAAGCACTTCAAGTTCGAACCCCGGGGCAAGCGTCGCATCCACCAGACGCCCGAAACGCCGGAAATTCAGGCCTGCCGTTTCTGGCTTGACGTCGAGCTGGTGCGTCTCCGGCCAAAGCTGGTGGTGGCGATGGGCGGCACCGCGGCGCGCGCCTTGCTTGGCCGGGCGGTCACCATCACCCGCGAGCGAGGGCGCCCGATTGCGCTGCCGGACGGCCAGACGGCGTTCGTCACCGTGCACCCGTCCTTCCTCTTGCGGGTGCCCGATGAAGATGCAAAGGCGCGGGAGTACCGCGCCTTCGTCGCCGATCTGCGGAAAGTCGTCGAACTTGTGGGTCAGGCCGCTGCCACAGACGCAGGAACCCCCTCGGGATCGAGTCGGTAACCGCCGCCCTCGGTGACCAGGAGTCGCGCGTTCGCGGGATCAGGCTCGATCTTCTGGCGCAGCCGATAGATGTGCGTCTCCAGCGTGTGCGTCGTGACCGCGGCGTTGTAGCCCCACACCTCGTTCAGCAACACCTGCCGCGCCACCGCGCGCGTCCCGGAGCGGTAGAGGAACTTCAGAATCGCCGCCTCCTTCTCGGTCAGTCGGATGCGGCGGTTCTTTGCCAGGTCCTGCAGCAGCTTGGCCGACGGGCGGAACGTGTAGGGGCCGATGGTGAACACCGCATCTTCGCTGTTTTCGAAGATGCGGAGCTGCGCCCGCAGCCGCGCCAGCAGCTCGTTCAGCCGGAACGGCTTGGCGATGTAGTCGTTGGCGCCGGAATCGAGGCCGCGCACCACGTCGGTTTCGGCGTCCGAACCCGTCAACATGATGATCGGCATCTTCTTACCTTGCTGACGCAGCCTGGTGCAGAGATCGCGACCGTCGCCATCGGGCAGGCTCACGTCGAGGATCACGGCATCGAACCGAGCGTCCTTCGCGGTAAGCTTTTCCTCTGCCTCGCCAAGGGAGGCCGCCGAAATGGCCGTGAACTCGCCGTCGACCGCGAGTTGATCCGACAAGGTCTCGCGCAAAGCAGCGTCGTCATCAACGATCAGGATCGGTCGTTCTGCCGACATCTTCGTATTCCCCTCGCCTCAGTCGGACGCATACCACGCCCACACGCCTCGCGCGCTGACAACCGTACTGCCACGGCACGATACCTTGGCGTGCGGCCTCCGACATCGTTGCCGACACCCACATCATCCTGCCATTGCGATTCGGCCTGCCGCAAGACACTCACATTTCTGTGAGCCTGGCCGAGACATTTTATCAAGCCCGCCATATAGTCACCATGGCGGCATCACATAGCAGGTTGTGGCTCCATCTGCCGGTCAGGAGCAGGCTTGACGTCAATCATGACAAAAGTAGGCCGTCATTGTTCCAATTTTGTGTGACCCGATGAAACACGTTCCTCGCCGCGATCAGGTTGGCGTACCGCAACCGGGTGCGAGCGCCCCGCTCGCCGTTCCCGATCCGGATGTTCTGCGTCTGCGCACCGTGCACCGTGCCGCGGCGGACCTGCGCCGCGGAACGCCTGTGCTGCTGACCGGCGAGGCGCCGCTGATCCTGCTCGCCGCCGAGACGGCGGGGCCGCGCGGACTGGCCGAGCTTGCCGTGCTGGCCGCTCAACCGCCTGTGCTGCTGCTGGCGCCAATGCGCGCCGCAGCCGTCCTTCACCAACCGGTCGAGCAGGGGTCGTCGGTCGTGGCACTGATTATCGTCGGTGAGTTGCTGGCACCGGAGTCGCTGCGCGGCCTGGCCGATCCCACTGTGGAAGAGCTGCTGCCGACCCAGCCGGAGCCGGCAGCGGTGCCTGCATTGGCCTCGGCGGCGTTGATACTAGCCAAGTTGGGCCGTTTATTGCCGGCCGTGCTGGCAGCGCCGGTGCGTCCCGACGTTGCCATCGACGCTGAGCGGTTCGGTCTGTTCAGCGTACCAGCGACTGACCTGATGGCCTATCCCGTAGCTGCCGCAGCCGGACTACGCCAGATCGCATCGGCGCGCGTGCCCTTGGAGAACGCTCCCGACTCCCGGGTGGTCGCGTTCCGCACCGAGGGATCGGCGATCGAGCACCTCGCGATCGTGGTAGGCCACCCGGAGACCGCCGAAGCGCCGCTGGTGCGCATCCATTCCGAGTGCTTCACCGGCGATCTGCTGGGCAGTCTGCGCTGTGACTGCGGCGCGCAGCTTCGCGGGGCGATTGCCCGGATGGCCGACGAGGGTGCGGGGGTGCTGCTCTACCTCGCCCAGGAAGGTCGCAATATCGGGCTGGTCAACAAATTGCGAGCCTACACGCTGCAGGACCGCGGGCTGGACACGCTGGACGCGAATCGGGCGTTGGGCTGGGGCGCGGACGAACGGAATTTTCTCATCGCCGCCACGATGCTGCAGGCAATCGGCGTGAATCGCATCCGGCTGCTGACCAACAATCCCGAGAAGCTGGCCGCCCTGGCGGCGTGTGGGGTCGAGGTTATCGGCCGGGAGGCGCACGCCTTTGCGCCGAATGGGGTCAATGACCACTATCTGGCGACCAAGGCGGAGCGCTTCGGCCACCTGTTGGACTGAGACGTATGCAGGCGCTGCTGCATTCCGACGGCCGGCTGGCGCTGCGCGACTTGGTGTTCCGCGCTGCGTTGGGGCGCGGCGGTGTACGGCGCGACAAGCAGGAGGGTGACGGTGCTACGCCGGCTGGTCTGCTGCCGCTGCGGCGCGCGCTGTACCGCGCCGATCGGGTGAAGGCGCCCGAATGTGCGGTGCCGGTTGAGCCGATCGCGCCCGCGGATGGTTGGTGCGACGATGTGAACCAGGCCGACTATAACCGGATGATCCGGCTGCCGCACGACGGGCATTACGAGGAGCTGTGGCGGCAGGACAGTGCCTATGATCTGATCGGGGTCCTGGGCTGGAACGATGCACCAGTGCAGCGTGGCCGAGGCTCGGCGATCTTCCTGCACGTGGCCCGATCGGATTACGCGCCAACCGAAGGGTGCATCGCGCTGGCGTTGGGGGATTTGTGCCAGGTTCTGGGCGCAGGCGTGTCCGAGGTTCTGGTGCTGCCTATATAGACGCCTCTCACGACGCCGCGGCCTATCCTGGCTCCCTTCGCAACCCGCGCGCCGCCAGCGCCGCCAGATAGGCCGACCATCGCGCCTCCTGCTCGCGCCCCAGCGCGTGCAAATACTCCCACGAATAGATCCCGGTATCGTGTAGGTCGTCGAACGTCAGTCGCACCGCGTAATTGCCAACCGGCTCGATGCCGACGATCGCTACCTCGCGCTTGCCGGCAACGATCTGCTTCTGATGCGGCCCGTGGCCCTGCACCTCCGCGCTCGGACTCTCCACCCGCAGATACTCTGCCGGCAGTGAAAACTGCGTTGCATCATCGAACTCGACGTACAGGACGCACTCCGCCTTGTTGAGCCGGATCTCGGTGGCGACAGCCATCGTCTTAACTCCGAATCGTCATGACTGCGCTTGACCCGGTCATCACTCCTCCAGCTTGCGCGCCTCCTCCGGCAGCATGATCGGGATGCCGTCACGCACCGGATAGGCGAGGCCCGCCTTGCGACTGATCAGCTCGCTGGCCTCGCGGTCGTACTCCAGCGGGCCCTTGGTCAGCGGACAGACCAGAATCTCCAGCAGCCGCGGATCGATCGGCGCCTGGCGCCTGGTCTCGGTGGGTTCGTCCATGCGCGCCCTCCGTCTAACTCACGCTCCGCCCGCCCGGCGTGTCCTGCGACAGCGCGCCCATCTGCAGCAGCATCAGCAATGCCCCGGCGCGTTCCGCGTCGGTCGGAGCCTCGAGCAATGCCTGCTTCTCGGCTGGATCGAACGGACAGACCATCGCCAGAGTCACCACCAGCATGTCATCAGGCAGGCGCTTGATCGCGTCCCAGTTGGCATCGATGCCTCGGTGGGTGAAGTAGCCGCGCAACGCCGTCAGCAGCGTCTCGCGCGGCGCCCTGATCGACCGCGGTTGCAGGTCCAGGTCGGCGCGATACGGTGCAAAATCGCCGCGCACGCGACGATAGCCGCGCCGCATCTCGATCTCAGTGGCGATGGCGAAGCGGATCACACCGGTCAGCGTAATCAAATAGTGGCCCTCATCGGACTCGCTGAATGCGGACAATCGCCCCAGGCAGCCCACGCGGAACAGGCTCGGACCGGTGGCGATATCCGGCACCGTAGGATCCGGCTGGATCATGCCGAACATGCGTCCCTGGCCGAGTGAGTCCTCGGTCATCGCCACATAGCGCGGCTCGAAGATCCGCAGCGGCAGCTTGCCGCGCGGCAGCAGCAGCGCGCCCGGCAGCGGAAACACCGGGAACTCGCCCGGCAGGTCCTCGATCCTGGGGTGGAAGTTGGCCATCTAGCTGAACAGCACGGACGACAGTTTGCGCCGTGCCGCGGTGGTGGCCGGATCGTCGAACCCCCAGGCCTCGAAGAACTTCAGCAGTTGCAGCCGCGCGGCATCATCGTTCCAGCCACGGTTGCGGCGGATGATCTCCAGCAGCGCATCCGCCGCCTGCTCGCGCTGATCCGTCGCGTTCAACGCGGTGGCGAGGTCGTAGCTCGCCTGAAGATCGGCCGGATCGGCAGCGACGCGTGCCTTCAGGCTCTCCAACTGGCCCTTCGCCTTGCGGCCCTCTTCGGCCAGCGTCAGAGCACTGCGCGCGCCGGCGATCTCGGCGTGGTCGGCAAGCTTCGCCGGCACCTGCTCCAGCGCCTGGCGGGCCTTGTCTTCCTGGCCGAGTGCCATCAGCGCGCGGATCAGCCCACCCCAGGCATCGCCGTTTTCCGGCTCCTGTTGCAGCAGTTCACTGAACAGTTCGCCGGCCTGCTGCGCGTCGCCGGCCTCCATCGCCGCCTTGGCATCGGCGAGCAGATCGGCGGTTGGCATCGAACCGCCGGCAACCTTCAGCAGGTTCTCGACGAAGCGCTTCACCTCGGACTCCGGCAGCGCACCTTGGAACAGGTCGGCGATCTGGCCCTGCCAGAATGCGGCAACCGTCGGCACCGACTGCATGGGCAGGCCGAGCTGCGCGAGCTGCTGCACCAGCGAGCGGTTCTGGTCGATGTCGATCTTCACCATCTTCACGCGACCGCCGGCGGAACGGACCACCTTCTCCAGCGTGGGAGTGAGCTGCTTGCAGGGACCGCACCAGGTCGCCCAGAAATCGACGAGGACGGGGAGGCTGCGCGAAGCTTCCACCACCTCCTTCATGAAGGTCTTCTGGTCGCCATCCATGATCATGGCGGCGCCATTGCCGCCCGCCGCGGATGGGTTCTGACCGATGATCAGCTCGTCCATGGTTCTCCTGGCCTTCGATTCTGTCGAGGCAATAGATGTTGCGCCGCCCGCTTCAGACAAGCGCGGCCGGCGGCTCTCGGCGACCATGCCGCGCCTGGATGCGGCTTGCAATCAGGGGGGAAGCCGCCTAGAAACCGCGCCCTGATCTGGAGCGCGGGCGTAGCTCAGGGGTAGAGCATAACCTTGCCAAGGTTGGGGTCGAGGGTTCGAATCCCTTCGCCCGCTCCATGAAATCAACAACTTACGGCCCAGGACTCGAGAGCCTCAAAGTCCTAGCAACCACATAGCTACCAGAAGCACGGCGTAAGCGGCCGGCCCGCGCGCGGCCAGTGAGCGAGCACAGTGCAACTCGTTGGCCTCCGAAGGCGAAGGTCGCACGTTCGAGTCGTATCGGGTCCGCCCACCATTTCAATAACTTAGACGATAGCACCGTAACAGGGGCACAACCGGGGCATGGTCGCATTTGGTGCTTGCGCCGACGCGGGCGGGTCGGATTCAAGCCGTGTGTGATCCTGCCGAACAACCTTGATGGTCTGTCGCCAGCCCAGTCTGCGGGACCTAGTGGGCAGTTTGTTCACGAAGCTGGCCGAACTGGAGCGGACAGTTGCGTCGAGACCGGCAACGACAGCTGGCGCTTCAAGAACCACGCCTGAACCGCCCATGCGACAGCACCGTTCCGTGACGTAACGAATTAAGAGTTTTCGCGGCGCGCAGCCGCCGCGGAAGCTCCGTTGGACGAACGCGGGGATGTTCGGGGTCGGAGAGGCGATATGGAAAATTCGCT
>Ga0209040_10003818_pt1 | contig 11480 bp, 12 predicted proteins | sample BogFormECP12_OM3_FD_188240 | JGI IMG/M metagenome (GOLD analysis project Ga0209040, IMG submission 188240) | Bog forest soil microbial communities from Calvert Island, British Columbia, Canada - ECP12_OM3 (SPAdes) (version 2) | ecosystem: Environmental > Aquatic > Freshwater > Wetlands > Bog ... | reverse complement strand
AAACTCGGCAAAGGCCGAACCGGTGGTGTAAGCCGCAATGGCCTGATCCATGGTCAGCCTCTGCTCTGGAAAATATTCCTGCTTGCCGTTTTCGCTCTTACGCGTGACCGCCGCGTACAACCCGCGAAACGGGCTGACTGGCTCAACCGGATAATCCGTGCCAAAGGCCAGCGTCACCCCTTTGTTCAGAAACCCGGCCCATGCATAAGAAGTTGCGGCGCGCTTCGGGCCCAGCCGATCCTGCGCCCAGCGCATGTCGGTGAGCACGTGGCTCGGCTGCATGGAGGCAATGACCTTCAACTCCTTGAAACGCGCGATTTGCGCCGGTGTGGTGACCTGCGCATGCTCAATCCGCAGCCGGAAATCGTCGCCACCGTTGGCTGCCTTCACCTTCTGCTCGTGCGCGGCTTTTTCCGCTTCGGCAAAAGCATCCAGTGCCATCTGAATCCCTTTGTCGCCGATGGCGTGGAACCCTAGCTGAAAGCCGGCGAGCACGCGCTCTTTGGCCATATCGTTCAGCTTCGACGCCTCATAGCGCGGCAAGCCCGAATTCCCCGGATCATCCGAGTAGGGTTCCAGCAGCGCTGCCGTGTGGCCGCCGAGCGAGCCATCCATGAAGCCCTTCAGCATCCCCGTATGCAACATCAAATCTGACTGCGGATGCGAATCACGCTTGCCCTTCAACTCGTCGACGGAATCGTCGAAAGGCAGCCACTCGGAAATCCGCGCCGTCAGCTTGCCGTCTTTTTCGAGCTCCTCATAAATTTGAAAGTTTTCCCATTCTGGCGAATAATCCTGCGCCGAGGTCACGCCATGCTCCGCCAGGTCCGCGAGCGCGACTTCAATTCCATGCCTCCGCACTTCGTGGGTTGGCCGTGGAATCACGGCGCGCACCGCTCCCTGGGCCGTATCGCGCAAAATCCCCGTGGGCTGGCCGTTGGCATCGCGATCAATCTGGCCGCCTTCGGGTTCGCGGCTGGCAATGGTGATACTCGCCAACTGCAGCGCCCGTGTATTCGCCACGGCAAGATGCCCGTCCACGCGATCCAGAAACACGGGGTGCCCGTCCGAAACCTCATCCAGATCCCACCGGCTGGGCAGAACCTTCACCGGCCACATCGTCTCGTCCCATCCTCCGCCCAGAATCCATTCGCCTGGTTTGGCCGTCTGCGCTTTGGCCCGCACGCGTTCGCGGAATTCATCCAGCGTCTTCACTCCGGTTAGATCGGCATTCAACCGCTGCAGTCCCGCATCAGCCAGGTGCAGGTGCGCGTCGTCAAATCCCGGCATGACGAAGTGCCCGTCCAGATCGACAACCTGCGTCTGTGGCCCTTTCAGTTTTTGGATGTCCACGGTTTTGCCCAGAGCTTGAATGCGATCGCCACGTATCGCGATCGCCTCCTCGCGCAGAATCGAACTGAACGGCGTGTTCGAGGGAACTCCCGTATAGACATTCGCGTGCATGAAGATCACGTCCGCTTTCGGGCCGGGAGCAGCCAGCGATTGAGCGGGCACCGCATTCTGCGCCTGCAAAAAAGCGACGCAGCAAAAGACCACAGCAAAAGCCGGGTGCCCCATCCCTCGCGTTCCTTGCGAAGGATGGAATTCCAATACTGCGTTCGGCTTATGGGTGGCGCAGCGCCTCAGCGCTGCGAAAAGATGCTTTCTTCTCCCGAGGCTTATACCCCCAGTGGCCGCCAATCTCCTCATCATTCGCCCGAGTCCCCCGCTCCCGCCAGCGCGAGCATGGTCAGCAGAATCCGCTTTAGTCCCAGCTCGCGTCCGTTGCTGTCGAACCACTCTTGCAAAGTGTGTGCTCCACCGCCGGACCCGCCGCCGCCAATGGCGATGGCCTCCAGCCCCATAGACAGCGGAATGTTCGCATCCGTCGACGCGCGCTGCACCTGAGCCGCGTTGTTGAGTTGGTTATCCACGGCGCGAATCACATGCAGAATCCGCGCACTCGTGGCCAGTTCTCCCGCCGGACGGTTGCCGATCGGCACCATTTCGCAATTCACCCCCGGCCGTTTCTGCGCGGATGACTTCATTTCCGCCGCCATCGTCTCGTCTTCCACCGCGCGATTCAGCGCCAGCCGCAGCGTTTGCTCCAGTCGCTCCATCTCACTCATCGAAGTGGAGCGGATATCCACCTTCATGCTGGCCGATTCCGGAATCGAATTCACCGACGTTCCGCCACGAATCACTCCAATGTTAAACGTGGTCTTCGGCGCTGCAGGCACCGGCGTCGCGGCAAAGGTATCGATCGCCTTGGCCAGAATCACCACGGGATTGGGCGCGCCAAAGTCACTCCACGAATGACCGCCTGGACCGCGCACGATCACCTCAAAGCGGCGGCTGCCCAGAGCCTCGGCCACAATCGTGTCCGCTCCCGCCCCGTCGAGCACCACGCTGTAAGCAATCGAATCCTTCCAGCGCGGCGTGGCAAAGATGTGCCGCATCCCTCGCAGGTCACCTTCCCCCTCTTCACCCACGTTGCCGATGAACACAAACGGCAATGCGTGCCGGATTCGCACCGATCGCAGCAGCGCGGCAATCCCGAGCATCGCCGTCACGCCCGCTCCGTTGTCGGAAACTCCCGGGCCGTACAACCGGCTGCCTTGCTGGCGGATATTCAGCGGCGTGTTCGCAGGAAACACAGTATCGATGTGCGCGCTCAGCGCCACGTAGCGCCGTCCGAATCCCGGATGTACGCCAAACACGTTACCAACATCGTCGGTGCGAATGTCATCGAGCCCAACTTCGCGAAACCGCTCTGCCAGCCATGCCCCGCGCGCCGATTCGCCGAATGGAGGCGCCGCAATCCGTGCCATCTCCATCTGCCACTGCGTCAGTTGCGGCTCCTGGGTGCGCAACCAGTTGAACGCCGACCGCACTTCCGGCGAGGCCGCCAGGCGCGCTACATCCTGTTGCACCGTGGGTGCAACGTCCGGCAGATCCGCGCGCGGAGGAAGTGGGCTCATGGGAAGTTATTGCGTCATCTTACAACGTGGCGGAAGAAACGGGGATTGCCGAAATTGAGAACGGCCAGGGTGCGATGTCCGCAGTTTTAGGAGGATTTTTTTCGGGCTGCCCCATGCTTCATCGCAGACTGGCTGCGAAGGGACGCGCATCGTATGCCGAAAAGATGCTCGAACCCGCGTTCTCCGGCGTGTGTCACGCGAACGGCCCGCGTGTCACGCATTCGAGCCAGCCACTTCATCTCCATCCAGCGAGCCAGCAAGGCAGATCCCAATGCGCCCCCGATGTGATGATGGCGCTCCGTCCAATCCAGACATTTGTGAGCAAACGATCTCCGCAGTCGACGCAGTGAATCCACATCGATGTCGAGAGAATGCAGCAGGTCGTTGCCCTTTGGAGTCACTGCGAATCCGTCTTCCTGATGCCGCAACGCACCTCTCCGCAGGAGTTCATCGCGCAGCGCAATCGCCAGCACGCCCGCGAGATGGTCGTAGCACGTCCGCGCAAAACGGATTTCCGGCATAGCGGGACCTCCAGAATGTTGAGCCAGCGCGCCCAACGCCTCAATAGCCACAGCAACATCGGTGTTCTTAAGACGAAAAAGCCGCTGCCGGCCGCTACGCTCGGAAACAACCAGGCCTCCCGAAAGCATCTTCGCGAGATGCGAGCTCGCGGTTTGCGGGGAGGCGGCCGCTGCCATCGCTAGCTCCGACGCGGAGTGCGCGTTACCGTCCAGCATCGCGGTGAGCATTCGGATCCGCCCCGCCTCACCGATCAAGCCGGCAATGCGCGTAATGGAATCTGCATTCATACTTCGATGTACATTTAAACATAGATGCCGTGCCCATCGCTAGTCTTGTTTTCTGATGCATGGCGATCCCACTGCCAAGTCTTCCAAGGAGAATTTATGAACGCCGTCGCTACACGAGTCGCCGCAATCCTCTTCGCCACTGCGGTGATATTTGCCCAAGCGCCAAAGCAGAAAGACACCCCAGCCGTCAGCGTTGTCGGTTACGTCCGCGATAGTGGCTGCGTGCATCGCTTCCACGAGGTCGTTAAACCATTGCCCAATGGATGCGTCGAGGCATGCGTGCGCGGCGGCTCACCGCTGGTGGTATTAACCAAGGATGAGCACGTATACCATCCCATCTCTGCCGAGATGCCCGATGTCGACCTGCGCCCACGGCTTCTGCCCTTCGTCGGCAAACTTGTGAAGATCACCGGACGCGTCTACACCCGCGGCGGCTCCGACGCGATTTCGCTGGAGCAGATCGAAGAAGTAAAGGAATGACCACATCGAAACACATTTCTTGCGATTCAACGCAGGAGGCGCGATGAAGGATCTAACGATCGCGCTGGAGAACCGCCCCGGCGCCTTAGCCGAAATGGGTGACGCCCTGGGCCGCGCTGGCGTGAGCATCGAAGGCGGAGGCGCATGGGTGGTCGACGGCCAGGCCGTGGCACATTTCCTGTGCCAGGATGTAACCGCCGCCCGCAGTGCGCTAGAGGCGGCGGGCATCCGTGTTCTGGCAGAGCGCGACGTGCTCATCCAGCGACTGAGTCAGGCGGAACCGGGTCAGCTTGGAAAAATCTCGCGACGAATGGCAGAGGCGGGCGTCAATATCGAAGTACTCTACAGCGATCACGAGCACCGGTTGATACTGGTCGTCGACGACACCGCCCGAGGACGAGCGGTTTCCGCGGCATGGACTCGAGAACAGCTGTCGACCGAAAATGAGAAGCATCAGCGAGAGAGCGTAGGGAGCCAGCATGAAACAGCACAACTATGAAGTCCGCATTGATTGGACTGGCAACGATGGCGTCGGAACGAAGACTTACAAGGGCTATCGCCGCGACCACGCCATCAGCGCCGCGGGCAAGCCGCAGATTTTAGGCTCCAGCGATCCCAGCTTTCGCGGCGATCGATCCCGCTACAATCCAGAAGAACTTCTGGTCGCAAGTCTTTCTTCCTGTCACATGCTCTGGTATCTGCATCTGTGCTCCGCGAATCATGTGAACGTCCTCGACTATCACGATGCTGCTTCGGGTGTGATGCGAGAAAATGAAGACGGTTCGGGGGAGTTCATCCAAGTAACGCTGAGACCGGCAGTGAAGATTTCTGTTGGCGATGATCGAGCCAAGGCTCTCGCCCTACACAACGAAGCCCATCACTTGTGCTTTATCGCGAGGTCCGTGAACTTTCCGGTAGAGGTCCAACCGGAAATTGTGGAAGCAACCGGAACCACCGCATAAGGGGTAACCACAGAACGACCACACTCTACGCCAGCCGGCTTTCGACGTATCCCGCTCTCCGTTCCACTGCGGCAACCAACTTTTTCGTGGCTGGAACTTCAATTCCATGCTTGCGAGCGCCACGCAGGATCGGCCCTGCGATCGCATCCAGCTCCGGCGGATTGTGGCGTTCCACATCTTTTTGCATAGAGCTGCGCATGTTTCCCGGCATCGCCCCAACCCCGGCGAGCACCTTCTCCGGATCAACTTTCGCGCCCTCGGCAACACCCACGGCGCATGCTTCCCGCACGCAAGCCAAGCCCAAACTTCGCCACTCGGGATCAGAAAGAATTTCGCCGACCGTCTTATCCGCAGCAGTTGTGCTCAACGCAAACGGCGCCAGGAATACCAGCTTGCCCCACATGAGCGTCGGCTCGTCGTCAATGAAACGGCAGGTAAAACCAATTTTCTGAAGTTGATCGAGTGTGCTGCCCAGCAGCGCGCGTCCCGCCGAGAGAACATTCAGGAGCGCAAATGGAGAGCGATGGATGATATGCGCCGGGCTCACACGCTCCGTCTCGCCTGCGATGGTCGCCGGAATCACCCGCCCAGAGCCATATCTGGCGCGCAGCAATGCTACGTGGTCGATGCCGTTGAGCAGCGGAACGATCGCCGTCACCGAATCCGGATTCTGGAGCGCGGTGAGCGCCGGCTCCAACTGCGTTGCCTTCACCGTAAGCCAAAGCACGTCAACGGGAGGAACTTCCACAGCCACGGTGACATCAACCGCAAAATTTCCAAAAGGACTCTCTAGCTTTAGTTGTTTTGGATAGCGTTCTAACGTCTCGGGCCGCACCACCAGCGTGACAGATTCTCCCGCATGCGCCAGGCAAGCACCGACTAGGCCGCCGACACCGCCCGCTCCAAGAATCGCATGCCGCATGAGTCCTCCTGAGACTGGGTGCCCCGTCCTTGTCTCTCCCGGCATTTCGGGAGAGACAGGGCGGGGACTTTGACTCTATTCAACCTTCAGCTATTCCTCACCGTCGCCGGCAGACATTCCACCACCTCGGCGTCGCTCAGTGTGTGGTCACTGGCCTTGGCACGTTGGTAAATTCGGTCAACCAATTCCTCCGTCGCCGGAATGCCGCGCCGCTCCAGCCAGAACAGCACATTCGATTTTCCGCTCATCGGACCGATATCAATGATTTGCTCCAGCCCGAAAACATGCGAAGGCACACCAGAGTAAACCGTGTTGGCGAGGACAACATCGTTTTTGTGGTAGGCCTTGATAATCGCCGCGGCGTGCACACCTGTGGCCGTGCGAAAAGCATCGTCGCCCACCACCGGATAGTTCGCCGGAATCGGCACACCCGTGGCGTGCGAAACGGCTTGGCAATAATGTTTCAATTTAGTTAGGTCCTGCTGGTCCCACGGCGCAATGCCCATCAGCTTCAGATTTACCAGCATCTGATCGATTTGCGTATTCCCCGCACGCTCTCCCAAACCAATCGCGCAGGCGTGCACACAGTCCGCACCGGCAATCACTGCCGCCATCGAATTGGCAATGGCGAGGCCGCGATCGCTATGCCCGTGCCAATCCACGCGAATTTTTTCGCCCGAAGGCTTCACGACTTCCTGGATCACAAACCGCACGAGTGCCAGAGCTCCCATGGGGGTCGCATGCCCGGCGGTATCGCAGATGACGATGGCTCGCGCGCCGCAACTGATCGCCGTGGAATAGAGCCGTTTCACCGTCTCCGGATCGCAACGGCTGGTGTCTTCGGTGACGTACATCGCTTCCAGACCCAGCGAAACCGCATACTTCACAGCCTTCTCAGTGGTCTGCAAAAGAAAGTCGTCCGACCATCCTTCAGTAAATCGGCGAATCGGGCTGGATCCAATAAACGTCGCCGCCTCGATCGGCAGTCCGGTTTTCTGCACGATCTCGGCAATGGGACGAATGTCGTTCTCATGCGTGCGCGCCGCGCAGTTGGCGCGAATCTTCAGCTTGTGCGCGACGATCTCTCGCGCCAGCGCCGTCACATGCTCCACCGCCCGCGGCCCTGCGCCGGGCAGCCCAAGATCGAGAGAGTTGATCCCGAGCGTTTCCATCAGATGAAGAATCTCAATTTTCTCGGAAATCGAAGGGTCGCGGACCGAAGGCGACTGCAGCCCATCGCGCAGGCTCTCATCGTTGAGCAGCACCGGCCCCGGCGGCTTTAGCCCCGGCGGATGATTCTTGTTCCAATCGTAGATGAGTTCGGAAGTGTTCATGGGCGAGTATCTAGTACCGAGTACCCAGTACCGAGCGAACCCATGCCTCTTCCTATGTGCGGTGCTAGGTACTCGGTACTAGCAACTATTTTTCCTTCGGCGGCAGCGTCAGTCCAAACACAGAAATCATTCCCTGCCCCGCAACGTTCACTTTTGCTTCCGCGGGATTCGGGAGATAGAGCATCTGGCAGTGCTCGCAACGGTAAACCTCGGCGTCCGGCCCCCAAGCCTTTTCGGCGTCACCGCAGGTCTGTTCGACCACATCCGTTGTATAGAACCAGCGCTTCAAATGGCCGCCGCAGAATTTGCCTTTTTCATTTTTCTCGTTGCAGGCACGCTGCCCGGCCTTCTTGATCTTCACTTTATGACGTGGAAGTTGTGCGGGAGTTTGCGGAGTAGAAGCTGTCATTTCGCCAGTCGCCAAGGACTCACCTTCGTTCGCGCGGCGCTCATGCCGCCGGGATTCGGCCCTACGAGCGTCATTGTACTCGAAGCCCAAAGCCTCACCCAAGCCGCGATGTCGTATCCTAGGGCCTTATTCTCGTGGTCGGCGATCCAATGCCAGAATGAGCCTTCTATGAATCGTTCGTCGTTCCGCGCGAAAACAATCGCGCTATGCTGTTCGATCCTTCTTATCCCGCTCGTGTTTCTGTTGCACCTGACCCATGCCCAGACACCACCGAAGAAGATCGCCGAACACAGCAACGTCCAACTCGAACTGGTGCGTACCGAGACCGGCTTTTTCGAGGCCTGGAAGACCAAAGATGAAGCTTACTTCCGCGCTCACATGCCAGAGGAAGGAATCTTCTGGGGCGAGTCCGGCACATTTTCCCGCGACCAACAACTACAGCAACAGCAAGCGGCCGCTAAAGTCTGCACCGTGGATGGCTACGGCCTCTCTGGATTCGGCGTCCTTCCGCTCACCGCGGGAGCATATTTGCTCACCTACGAAGCCGAGCAATATGCCACCTGCAATGGCGAAAAACTTCCCATCCACGTGAACGGCAGCTCGATTTACGTTTTTAGGGCCGGCCAATGGCAGGCAATCTACCGCGCGCAGGTTCCGCAGAAAAATCAAAGCTGAAAGATTGCGCAGAAGAAGTTAGAATTCCAGCTTCGGCTTGGCCTGATCCTCGCCAACGCGGCCAACTGCGATCTCAGCCTTGTAGTAATTCTCGCCCTTCACCGGAGCGCCTGCCATCCGCCGCAGGATGGCCAGTTGTCCCACATGAGTGAGCGCATCGGCAACCGGTCCTTGAAACAATTTCTCCAGCCGCGCCTCCACCGGCACGCCCGAAGCCAGGAAGTCATCGAAGGTCTTTAGAGCGGCGAAAAATCTCTCCACTTCTTTTCCCCACGGCAGGGGCTTTGAGTTATGCCATGCCTGCTTGCCTTTCGCAATCGTGAGCGCCCAATCGAACAGATCGCCCATATGAGCCACAATTTGAACCGGCGTGCGCAATCCCTCTGCGCCACGGAACTCGCCAAATGTATCGGGCGCGTTACGCACGGCGTTGCCCGCGCGATAAGCAAGCGCGGCCAGCGTGTGACGAAATAATTGCATCTCCGAATCAGAGTTCACAGGAGTGTTCATGGACACAAGATACACTTGACCTTGGGGTAACGAAAAGGGGATGAAAAGCATGCCGAAGAATGCCGATGCCGCGCAACCAGGTCTGGTCAGCCGCGAGAATGCGGAACATTATCGCTGGGGAAACGATTGCGACGGCTGGCATCTGGTGAAAGACGGAAGCCTGAGCGTGATCGAAGAGTTCATCCCTTCCGGCGGGTGCGAAGTCCGCCACTACCATAAAAAGGCGCAGCAATTTTTCTACATTCTCTCCGGCGAGGCCATGATGGAAGTGGAAGGACGAAGCACGCTCCTTCGCGCCGGCAGCGGCATCCGCGTTCTGCCCGGAGCCCGCCATCAGATCAGCAATCCGTCGTCCGGCCCCGTGCGTCTCCTCGTGATCTCGCAGCCGCCCAGCCGCGGCGATCGCTTCACGGAATAATCCGCCAGCGATGCTCCTCGCCGTGGGTTCTAGGCCGGAGTCCTCACTTTGGCCTTCACGGCCGCACCCGCAGGTTTGCACAAGCACAGGTCCGTAAAAACAAATCCGTCCCGCGTGACCGTGATTCCGTTTTGTACTGTGATGGCCTGTGCGAACATGGGACCGTCATACACGAACGTGTGAAACTCGCCATTTTCCCCGCAGGGATCGATTCCGGTGGGAAATTCATCCAGCAATTGTTGATCCAGGTCGCGCCCGGCAAACGAAGCTGCCAGTTTCTTGGGATCGAGACAAACGATTCGACTCCGCAATCCGCCCGCCCACATGTCATGCATAAGCTGCCGTGTATCGATCTTCCACAGCGGGAACACGGGCACCAAGCCAATACCTCGCATACGATCTTCGCGGTATTGGCGCACGTCTTCGAGGAAGAGGTCACCAAAGGCGACGGCCTGAACGCCAGCATCGATCGCCTTTGCACAAGCCGCGCCCATCGCGGCCTCGTACTCCTGATTGGAACACGGCCACGGCAATGGCACTTTCCACAAGAGAAGTCCGGCGGCTGCGGCCTGGGCTTCGACCAATTCACGCCGCGCCCCGTGCATGGCGACTCGGTCAAAGCGCGCGTTGACGGTGGTCAGGAGGCCGACGATTTCGTATTCATTGGATTGACGCAAAACGTGCAGCGTCCAGGCGCTGTCCTTGCCGCTGCTCCAGGATACAAGTGCTTTCTTTCTCAAGCCGTTCGGGTTCCTTTCGCAAATTCTCCTTCACAGCGGCTTGCGCCGCACCACGCCGGCCGAGCGCAACGCTCCACGCAATCGCGCCACCACCCCCCGCGCAAACTGCATATCCAGGAACCCATCCATCTGACTCGCGAACTTCGCTCCGTATCCGTACCACCAGACTTTTTTCATTTCCGGCATCAAGTCCACATCGACATATTTCAGTCGCACGATTTCTTCCAGCCCAAAGCGCCCGTGAGCGCGGCCTACCCCGCTGGACTTCACCCCGCCATGCGGCGCCTCGCTGATGCCGAAGCAGGACACTACGTCATTCACCATAACGGTTCCCGCATGAATTCGCCTCGCCAGCCGCTCGCCGCGGTTGTTGTCGCGAGTCCACACACTCGCCGCCAGTCCATATTCGGAATCATTCGCCAGCCGCACCGCTTCGTCGTCGCTATCGAATGCCATCACGGGAAGCACCGGGCCAAACGTTTCTTCTCGCATAATGCGCATGTCATGTGTCACATCCGCCAGAACAGTAGGCTGATAAAAATTTGGCCCCATTTCCGGTGACGGTAAACCTCCCGCCAAAACCCGCGCCCCGCGTGCTGCAGCATCTTTCACGTGCTCCTCTACAATTCGCAACTGCCGCTCGTGAATCATCGGACCCACATCGGCTTCGCGATCCAGTACGGGGCCAACTCGCAATCTCTTCGTCTTCTCGACACACGCCTTCAGGAATGCTTCGTACAAATTGCGATGCACATAGCAGCGCTCCACCGACAAGCAAGTCTGACCGGCATTGACGAACGCTCCCCAAACCGCCGCGCTCGAAGCCACGTCTACGTTCGCGTCTTCCAGAACCAGCATTGGATCCTTCCCGCCAAGTTCGAGCACCACCGGAAGCAGTCGCTCTGCCGCAGCCATCGCAATACGCTTCCCCGTAGCGACACTTCCCGTAAACACCAGTTTGTCGATCCTTGAAGCGATCAGCGCCGCACCCGTCGCCCCGTCGCCTATCACCACCTGAAAAATATCTTCCGGCACACCCGCCGTGTGCAGTAGCGATTTCAGTTCCAAAGCCACCAGCGAGGTAAACTCTGAGGGCTTCAGCACCACCGCGTTACCCCCCACCAACGCCGCGAGCGTTTCTGTCGCAGGAATCGAAAACGGATAATTCCAAGGCGAAATAATCCCGATCACACCGTGTGGCTCTCGCACCAGTTCCCCGCGCTTCAACTTGGTCGCCAGA
>Ga0209040_10003817_pt1 | contig 11481 bp, 7 predicted proteins | sample BogFormECP12_OM3_FD_188240 | JGI IMG/M metagenome (GOLD analysis project Ga0209040, IMG submission 188240) | Bog forest soil microbial communities from Calvert Island, British Columbia, Canada - ECP12_OM3 (SPAdes) (version 2) | ecosystem: Environmental > Aquatic > Freshwater > Wetlands > Bog ... | reverse complement strand
TGTACGTACCGCCAGGCTGTGGTCCCACGGCAGCGGAAGTGGAGGACGGGAACTCGTTTGGCGCCAGTTCGGCGGCAATTTCCGCTGCCTCCGTGCTCAGCGATCTCGCGACCAGCACTTTCCCATCCGATTGCTTGACGACCTTGAGGAAATAAACGGTAGGCACAGGGCTACCGTCGATCTCGACCACAGGGACGGTAATCCCGAGTAACGCACGCGATAGCGTCTTGGCCGCTTCGTCCTCGCTGTCCAGTCCACGCGCATACCGCAACGAACCATCGGCTTTGGCGTTTAGAAAAAAGTACGATGGCTGGTCGCTTGGCAAGGCCGCCGCGGCGTTGTCCGGCAGGCCGGGGCTGATCGGCCACCACACACGATCGATCGATAGCGGAGTTACGGACTCAAGGTGGGCGGCGATGTCCGACGGGACCTGCGAAAGTTGACCTGGCTCCAGCAGCGTCGCTTCGCGCCAGTAAACGGATGCCTGTTCGCTATGCCCGTCCTTCAATTCCAGTTGGGCCAAATGCGCATAAATCTCCGAGCGAGAAGCAAGGGTCGCAGCGGCGTTCAGCAGATCTCTGGCTCGCTCCACCTTGCCTTGCTTGAATAGCAGCCAGCCGTAGGTATCGAGATAGCTGCCGAGCGCGTTCTGAGAACGAATTGCGCTCAACATGGTTCCGTCTCCTGCGGAAGCGATCGCTACTTTCGTCAAATCAATCGCTCGACGGATGTAGGACAACGCCAAATCGAACTGCTTGTCACATTCCGCGAGAGTGTAAGCTGCTGCATTCAGCATCCCGGCAGGCGGATTCACACCAAGCGCCGCATCGATCTCCGGGCGCGCATCCGCGGCCTTACCTCCGCACACGCGAGCGAGGGATAGATTCAGGCGATGAAGAGCGCTATTCGGCAGCGCTTGTGCAGCCCGAGACGCCGCCTCCTCCGCCTCGGCCCAACGCCCGGCGTTCATCAAGTCGTGCGGCAAATTCGAAATGGCGGTTGAATCGCCAGGGTGAATTTCCAGCTGCTTCCGCCGGCTCTGGATTGCCAGATCCCAGTGACGCTGGCGCTCTTGCACGCGAGCGAGATTGTTGTCCGCGGAGGGGTGGTTGGCGTCGATGGAAAGCTGTTTCTCGTAGGCCTTTTGCGCCTCATCCAACTTTCCAAGCGCGGCGAGGGCGCGTCCGAGGTTGTACCAAGCCGAAGAATGGTTCGGCGTCGCGTCTACTGCTTTCTCGAAGAGTTGCCGGGCGGCTTCGTATTCGCGCTGGTCCAACGCTCGCAAGCCATACTTATTGGCCTCAAATGGCGGAACGGATCGAATCCACGCAGTGAGATTCGCGCTGCTCTTCCGTCTCAGAATAAATGCGTGTTGTTGATCCGCAAGTACAATTTTGAAAAAAGACTCCACTTCGGCCTTATTCGAGCCGCTTAAGATATCTTGCTTCAGTTGAAGTTCCCGCACAACGACCAAAGTCGCGCCGTCGATCTTAGAGTCGGACCGATAGTGAGCAAAGGCGCGATCCTCAGTCAGGTGAGACTCAGCCCGCACGGCAAAGTCCGCTGGGATCGCAAACCTGATTTCTTCGCGGAATGGAATGGGAACGACGAGCGGCAGCAGCTCTATCTGAAGCGATTGCCGGTGCTGGATGGGAAGAAGGAAGTCGTCTTCCTGGATGGGAATTCGAATCTGAACGCCAGGTTCCGCGTTGGCGATGTCGGCGAGGACGGGCGCTGACTCCAGCTTACGGGTCTGCAGAAACCGTCCGAAGAGCTTCGGAGCGGCGATACCAGCGCCTCCTGGGTTAAACGCATCGCGGTATTGCGCGCTACGCGCGCCGGTGGCGGTGACAATCGCGGTGGCTTGCAGAGCGCCACTGAATGTGATCGACGCATCCAGTTTCGCGGTCACGCTCTCTTCGGAAATTGCGCTTTGCGCTGTGCAAAGCGCCGCGGCAAATAACCAGCCGCCCGCGAACCGGAATGAAATACTTGTGCTCCGCACTAAGAGTGCTATTAGTGTATCTCTAACCACTACGGAAGCCACTTTCGGCGCCGCGATGAGACCCGGGAAACGGAGCGGTATTCGAATTATCGCGCGATTTCAAACTGCGTCCATTGGTGCGAGTCCAAATCCCGCAATATGTCCTTCTCCCATCCGAATTCCGGATGATCCTCGACGTGCTGCTTGGCATGAAAATCCAGCCCGCAAGAATGCCCCATGGCGGCGCTCAGTTCCATGTGCTCGATCATAGTGGAATCGGCTGCTTTATTCTGGACCGCGCCGGCGGGAGCGTACTCGGCTTCCCAGGGCTTTGACCCGCGCGGCGAGAGATCGATGTGGCCGCACAGCGTGCGCTCTCCCGGCTGCTCTTTGTTGTCGAAGGTATCGTAGTGATCGGCCAGAAACTTCTGCGCCAGGGCCAGGTCGATGTTGCCTTTATTCTCCGCCATCAGTGTCTCCCAGCGCTTGTGTCTGGCATTGGCGCTCACGCCCATGTCGGCAACGGGAAAATCGGTTTCCTCCCGGATCAGTTTGGGATCGGCGGGGAAGTTGGAGCCCACAAAATAACCGTCGTTGGAGCGCTTGAGAACGACATTTTTCAAGCCTAGCTCGAGGCTGGCGATTTCGTTGCGGCGGTTGTCTACCAGCAACCAGTTGTTGGCGTAGCCGCCGTTGTTGCCTTTTTTCATAATGCGCGCGAAGTCGTCAATCGACTCCGAATATTGCATCGCTTTGCGCGCCCGCACAAACTCCGGAATCCCCTGCGGATCGAAGTGCGAGAAATAGCCGATGGTGGTCTCGGTGATGGCAATCCCCGCGTCGTTGATGCCGAAATCGTCGCCGCTGTGGATCAAGCCGGCCATGCCATCCATCAGGATGCGATGTCCTTTTGCAGGCACGATGTCGAACATGATGTTCCAGCGCGAACCTTCTTTATATTCAGTCCAGTTATTGTGCGCGATTACTGGCTTGCCATCCTTGGTATATTTGCCGGTCGCCACAAAAGCGCTGCAGTGCTCGGCCGTGGCTACTTTGCGCGCCTTGTCATAGTAGTTAACGTAGTAGGGAGAAAGTTCGAGCCAGGCATTCAAAACCACCACGTCCCAAAGATCGAGATTGACGCCCTTGGCGTTGAGGCCTGTCACAATTCCCTTGAGTTCCTCGCGATACTGTTCTTCGACATGCGGCCAGAGTACGGTTTCCGCGGCGGTGCGGAAGAACGCGTAGTCTTTCTTCGAATCGTGAACCAGGCCCGCTTTGACTACTTTCTGCGTGTCTGCGATCTCCTCTGCCAGCAGATATCCATGTTGGTAGCCGATTTCGGCTGGGGACCCTTCCAGATGGACGAAGATCCAGCCTTTCTGATCGGGCCGGCGGAACGCCTTTTTCAGGCTCGATTCCGGTTGCGGTTCCCGGGCCGGCGCCGCGCTCAACAACACGCTGGAGGTTAACAAGAGCGCAAAGGGTGCAACGCGCACCACTGGACTGGTCAGTAACTTGATCGCGCCGCGCACCGTTTGGCGCGACTTCGTCAAGCGGCAAGCAAGTTTCATTTAAGACTCCTCGGTTCTGTGTACCCGTGAGATCGCGCGCACGAGTTTTTTGTATGGTACCTCGGTCAATGAAGGAAAGCGAATCCACTCCCCATCGCTCCAGCTCGAATAGCGCCAGCGGGCGAGGATGGCCAAATGTTCCTGGCGGTCCAGCGTGGAAACGGACACCGGATCCAGGCCGTTGACCAGTTCCCGCAAGCGTTGGTCGAGAGAGGTGTGAGATTGCAGGGGGAACTCGCGAACGGGTTGCCAGGCGCCATTCGCAACAAACCACAGCCGCACGGCTCCGTGCGAAAGGGAAGGCGTCACCGCCACGCCGAACAGGCGCTCGATATCGCACACCAGTTCGTCGCGCAACGACAGCACTTGTTGAATCTGTTCCCAGCGTTTGTGCTCGCGGGCGGCGGCTTCAAACTGCATCTCTTCGCTCAGGCGATCCCGCGCCGCCCGAACACCTTGCAGCAGGACGCTGCCGTCGGAGGACAGAAACTCGGCCACGCGTTTCACTTCGTTGGCGTACTCCGCTACGCCCACTACCTGCTGGCACGGCCGCAAGCACATACTCATCTCGCCGTAGATGCAGCCGGGATGATCCGGGTGGGGAACCAGATTCTCCTGGCAGCGGCGGAGTTGAAAGAAATCCAGAAAACCGCTTTCGAAGGCCTCCGCGCCGCCGCGCGTTAAGAATGGTCCATAACAGATTCCACGGCCCCCGCCCAGACGCGTGGTCACTTGGGTCCTCGGGAATTCATTCGACAGCAAGAGCTTTACATAGGCCGGAAAGCGCAATCTCACCATACGCGGATAGTCGTCCGGATAATTCTGTTTGGCGAGCGCGTAATGAATCAGGGTGGACTCGAATTTCGAACCCGTGAGCCAATATTCCACGCGAGTAACCACGTTGCGCAGGTTCAGGGATCGCCGGCCCGCGGACTCCGGCGGCAGAATTCGCATCAAGCGGCGGCGCAGAGCCGTGGTCTTGGCTAAGTATTCCGATCTCTCTCCCGCGCGCACCAGGAACACCGCCCCAGCGTTCGGCAATTCCGGAATGGTTTTGTCGAGATCGTCACGCTCGATGACCGAGGGTTCGAGGACCAGCATTTGCGGATCGGGCCCACAAGTGCGGGCACAGCTTTACTCTATCGTAGAGCGTGTCTGATTGTTTGAAACCTGCCGGACCGATACGCTTACCGGGCTCGCCGTCTGCTGCGAAGAACAGCGAGCCCTAGTAGTGCGCCTCCCAACAGGAGAGCCGATGCGGGTGCGGGCGTTGTGCGATGCTGAAAACATCGGCGGCCTGTCCGGCCGGCCAACGCTCGTCAACCCAAACTGAAGAAAACTGCGCCGTGGAGGTTCCTTTTACCAGAGGAATAGTGTCAATCAGCGTTCCATGCGAGACCGGCCGAACGATCGGCGCAACACCGTGGCTGACAGAATCATGGTAACGCCGTCGTGTCAAGTCTCTCTCCTCCCCTAGGCTTCGCCCTTTCTTTGGTACTGTTGTACTAGGACGCAAACCCTCATTTGCGGGACGACTTAGCTCCCCAAGTGTAGGGGTAACTTGCCTCGGAATGCAACAAAAAAATGACAGGCAGCCAAAGAAATGTTCTGGTATCCAGCGCGGCCCTAAATCGCTTGTCACTGGGACAGTTAAGTTCGAGTGGGAATGTTGGATTCCAGTTCTTCAGCAGGTGTACAAAATGTAGTAACATTGATCCAAATGAGACGCAACCAGTTGGGTTTTTCCTTTGTACTTTACCTAGGATTGAAGTGAGTGTTGACCCCTTCCACATTGAACAGTACCAAGAATTCTAAGAGTACTACAAGTTGGCCTGGGGCGTTGTAGTGCGGTGCCCTCGCTGGGACAGAATCGAACACCCAATTGAACAACCAGGCGCGAAGCTGCGCCATAATCTAACAAATGCGACTGCTTGCGCTCTGGCTGCTGAGTTGGGTCGTTCTTTGGGGTGAGTGCGCGCCGGCCTCACTCCTGTGGATTCCGCGCGACCCGGCCGCCGACGCTCTGTACCGGTTTGAGCAAAACGGCAAGGCTGGATATATCGACCAGTCCGGCAAGGTGGTGATCCCGCCGCGTTCGGACCTCGCTCCCGGCGCCGAATTCCGGCAGGGTGTCGCGCCTCTCAAAGGCCAAGCCGGACGGTTTCTCGATCGAAAAGGCAACGTGGTGGCGATGCCACCGCCAATTCAATCCTCGGACTCCAAACCGCAAGTACGATTTAACGAACAAGGCGCGTGCCGGCAAGTGGGGGAGTGTGGGCTGAAGCTGGGCTGCGACTTTACGCTCGTCAACGGCGACGGCCGGAAGCTATCGAACGAGGTCTATCAGAATGCATTGCCATTTCACGAAGGCTTGGCAGCGGTGGAAAAGCGGGGGCAGTGGGGCTTTATTGACGAGACCGGCAAGGTGGTTGTGCCGCTCCACTTCGCAGACGCCCGGTCGTTTTCCGGGCGATTGGCCCGCGTGCGTTTGACCGATGAGGGCTCCTGGGCTTATATCGATCATTCAGGGAAGATGGCGATCGCGCCTTGGTTCGAGTTTGCGGACGACTTCGTGGAGGGATTGGCGCTGGTGGGCAACTCCGACGATGGCTTCTGGTACATCCGTCCGGACGGCAGCGAGGCGTTTCCCAATCGCTTCATACTCGCCACGCGGTTCTTCAAAGGTCTGGCCCATGTGCAGTTGCTGGACTCGGACGGAGATGAAGAAGACTTGTTCGCTTATATCGATAAGGCTGGGCACAGCGTGTTCAGCTACCGGATGCGCTGATTCTCTTAGTTGGGGACAGCACCAAATGCCTCGTTTCGTTAGACATGCCGACGTAAAGGAAGACCGGGATGGAAACAGGCCTTGTGGGGCAGGTTCTTAACCTGCGGCCGCTTATTAATCGGCCCTGGGGCGGGTTACAAACATAATTTCCGAACGGCCGGCGATCCGGGCGGAGCCAAGAGAAGCGCGGCGGACCCGGCATGCCGGTGCATGAATGGTCTGCAATCAAACTGCCTGTAGCCATTCTCTCCGTAGTTGAACGCGCCTCGGCGCATTCATATTGAGCAGGCGCACCGTTGCGCGTCCAGTCGGAGTCAGGCCAATGACGTGCCCACCCTCGACTACGAAGTGCGCGCTCCATAAATCGGTACGCGGATGAAACAGTGCCGCCACGGTGCCTGTTTGGGGATCGATGCTAGTCAGATTTGGTCCTTTGTAAGCGTTACACCGATCGCACGCGAGTGCGAGTCCTGACGGATCGTCGCTGCCTCCGTGTTGCCGCGAAACTATATGTTCGACATGGAAAGCAATTAGAGGCGTCGCCTTCTGCGCTATGCGGCAATACTCACAAGCGTCCCCTGCGCGCTGCCGAACAACCTCACGCAGGCTCTGGTCCATGCTAAACGCATTGCTTGGCGAGGAAACGGCGAGCCTTTGCCTGCATGATTGAGATCAGGTCGACAGCCTCAACGAAATCCTTGTAGTCGGCATCTTCCTCTGGCGTTAGGGTTCCGTTATTCGCTTTCCGGCGTAGCTCGCCGATGTGGGCCTCGAGTTCAGAGTCTGCGCGGAGTTCCAAGAGCGCCGCGGCCACCTTCGGCGTGAAGGCTTCGGTCAGCGGGTCCAACAAGCGGTCCAAGTAGCTTGTGGCAGGCATGAATGAATTATATCCTTTCATTTTGATGAATTCGCTCCCAGACAGCACAATTGGAATCTGAGCCTTCGCGATTGTGAGCGGTTTACGCCGCCCGGAAGCTGGCGCATTTAGAGGACTGGTTGTCCAGAAGTCCTCATCTGTGAAGCTTGACGGTCAAAGCGTGGATTTAGTTGTAATAACCGGCCCCACAAGGCGAGGACCCGTCGTCGAGTCTGCGAAAAACGAGACCGAACTTCCGAAACAGCCAACTTAGCTTGGTCGAAAAAGCATCGCTGTAATCGTGGAAATTGGTATTGCCCCATTTTAGGGGTCCCTTAGGATCGCTTGGAGCAAGCCGTCCATGGTGTAAGATTGAGCCTCGGCCTGCACTCTGATCCCATGCTGGCGCAGGGTTGCCGAGGTGACCGGCCCGATGGACGCGATTTTCACACTTCGCAGAGCCTCCGCCCCGGCCACAGCCAGAAAATTTTTCACGGTAGATGAGCTGGTGAAGGTGATCCAGTCCGCGGCGGCGGCCTGGGCCAGGCGTTCAGCGGAGATCTCCGGAACAACATTGCGGTAGGCCGGCACTACGTCGACCTGCGCTCCTCGTTTTTCCAACTCGACCGGGATCAGATCGCGGGCGACTTGTGCGCGCGGCAGCAGAATCCGCTTGCCGCTTAGATCAAAGGGGGCGAAAGCGGCGAGCACGCCTTCGGCGACATATTCGTCCGGCATCATATCGACTTTGAGGTGGAGTTCTTCCACCGCCCCTTTGGTTGCCGGACCGATGGCGCAGATGCGCGCTCGCAACGAGCGCAGGTCGTGCGCGGACTGGTCCAGGCGGTCGAGAAAAAATCTTACTCCGTTGACGCTGGTAAAGATGAGCCAGTCATAGGAGGACAGGCGCTGCAGAGCACGATCGAGCGGACCGCAATCCTCAGGCGGCACCAGCGCGATCACTGGCAGATCGATGACGTTCGCTCCCAGCGCGCGCAGATTCGCGGAGAATTCGCCGGCCTGGTCCAGCGCGCGGGTCACTACTACGGTCTTGCCGAACAAAGGCAACCGTTCGAACCAGTTCAGCTTTTCTCCCAACGCAACCACTTCGCCGATGACGATGGTCGCGGGAGGCTTCAATTTGGCTGTTTCCACCAGGCTCGCAATGTTGCCGAGCGTGCCGGTAACTCTCCGCTGATCGGGACGCGTACCCCAGCGGACGGCCATAGCTGGAGTGTTCGCCGAGCGCCCGCGCGCGACAATCTCACGTGCAATTGTTCCGATCGTGGTCAGACCCATCAGGATGACCAGCGTTTCCGACTGCCCCACGCGATCCCAATCGATAGCCGCCGGATCGTGGCCCGTGACAAAGCTGACTACAGAAGTGTGATCGCGATGCGTCAGAGGCACGCCGCAGTAAGCTGCAATCCCCAGCGGCGAAGTCACTCCCGGGACTACTTCAAAGGGGATACCCGCGTCTACCAACACTTCCGCTTCTTCGCCGCCACGGCCGAAGATAAACGGATCGCCGCCTTTCAGCCGGACCACGGTGAGACCGCGGCGTGCCCGGTCGATCATCAATCCCGTGATTTCTTCCTGAGAATGGCTATGATCGGAGCGTTTCTTGCCGACATAAATACGTTCGCAACCCTGCGGCGCCAGAGCCAAGAGATGCTCATTGGCCAGGTGATCGTATAGCACGCAATCGGCCCGAGCCAGCAGATTGCGGCCCTTGATCGTGATCAGATCCGGATCGCCTGGTCCGGCGCCGACCAGGTAGACCTTGGTCATTTCGGTATCGGCGCCGATCCGTATACCGACTCGAGAATCTCGCGCCCGCCTTCGGCCAGGAGTGCATCGCCCAGGCGCTTGCCCATCTCTTCGGCTTCGGCCGGCGTGCCCTCGCTGCTTTTCTTGATCACCATTGCGCCGTCGGGCGAAACGACCACTGCCCGCAGTTGTAAACGGCCAGCGGTAATGGTGGCATGCGCGCCGATGGGCACCTGGCATCCGCCGCCTAGTCTGGCCAACACCGCGCGTTCCGCGGTTACAGCCGTCCGTGTCGCGGCGTGGTCCAATTGCCGGCAGATCCGCTGAGCCTCGCCTTGATCCGCGCGCGTCTCGACAGCCAACGCGCCCTGCCCCACGGCCGGACACATGTCCGCGACCTCCAGCACTTCGGCGATACGGGATTCCCAGCCCAACCGGCGCAGGCCGGCGGCGGCGAGAAGAATCGCATCGTATTGGCCTTCATCGAGCTTGCGCAGGCGCGTGTCGACGTTGCCGCGGATGTTCTCGATCCGCATATCGGGACGAATCACGCGCATCTGCGCCGCGCGCCGCAATGAGCTGGTTCCTACTTTCGCGCCTTGCGGCAGCTCAAAGAGTTTTTTCCCCACCACCGCGTCGCGCGGATCCTCGCGCTCCGGGATGGCTGCCAAAGTCAGCCCAGGCGGCAGCTCGGTGGGCATATCTTTCAAACTATGCACCGCCAGATCGATGCGGCCGTCGAGCAGCGCTTCTTCAATCTCCTTGGTGAACAGTCCCTTGGTTCCGACTTTGGACAGCGCGACGTCCGTGATTTTGTCGCCGGTGGTCTGGATGATCTGGAGATGGCATTGGTGTCCCAGCGATTCCAGACGCGCCTTGATCCAATGCGCCTGCCACAGCGCCAATTTGGAACCGCGGGAGCCAATGGTCAGCATCTATTCACCAATCCGGAACACCTTTCTGATGATCGTGATGACATACTCGCTTTCGGGGCCGGCGCCTTGCCGGCGCAATTCCGAGATCGGCCCGTGAGCCACTTTGTTGATGATTCCCTTGGTGAGCAATTCGAGCGCTTCTTCCTGTTCGGCGGTCATCGATCCGAATTTCTTCCGCATGCGGGCGATCTCGGCCGCGCGGATGTGCTCCAGTTGCTCCTGCAGGCCAACGATGATCGGCACAACCTCACGCGTGCTCAGCCGCGTCACCATGCGATCCACTTCTTCGGCGATAATGTTTTCCGCTTCCGCCGCCTCCTGCATGCGACCCTTCAGATTGCTGTCCACCACCTTCTGCAGGTCGTCAATGTCGTACAGAAAGACGTTATCGAGTTCGTTTACCGCGGGCTCGATATTTCTTGGCACGGCGATGTCAATCACGAAGATCGGCCGATTCTTTCGCGCTTCGATCACTCTGCGCATGTCGGCCTTCGTGAGCAGGTAATGCGGAGCGCCGCTCGAGGCCACGACTATATCCACTTCCGGGAGAAACGAGATGAAAGCCGTATATTCGACAATCTTGCCGTTGAAGAGTGCGGCCATCTCGACCGCGCGATCGCGCGTACGGTTGGTGACAAAGATGTTCGTGGCGCCCGAACTGCGCAAATGTAACGCGGCGGCTTCGGACATCTTACCGGCTCCGACCAAGAGCACGCGCTTGTCTTTCAGCGATCCAAAAATGTTGCGCGCCAGTTCCACGGCGGCATAGCTGACGGAAACGGCGGCAGCGCCAATCTCGGTTTCCGTTCGCACGCGCTTGGCTACGCTGAAGGCGCGCGGAACCAGTTCATCGAGAAAACGATTTACCGAGCCATGCTGTTTGGCGAGCGCGAAGGCGGCTTTGAGCTGACCCAGAATTTGCGGTTCACCCACCACCATGGAGTCCAGACTGGAGGCAACGCGGAAAAGATGCCGGATGGCGTCTTTGTCTTCGAAGCGATATAGGTACGGTCCCACCCAGTTGCGGTCGACGTTGCGGGTGTCGGCAAGAAACTGATCCACTTCAGCAGGTCCGGCGATGGTCTCGTCGCAGGTGACCGCGAGTTCCACGCGATTGCATGTCGATAGAATCATCCCCTCGGAAAAGCCGGGGCGGCGTTTCAGTTCCTGGAGAGCTGCGCCAATCGATTCCTCCGTATAGGCTATTTTTTCGCGCACTTCCACCGGCGCGCTCTTGTGGTTCAAGCCTGTGATGGAGAACTTCATTACTGTACTACTCTGCGAACACTACTTTGCTTCCGCTCCCTGACGGTCGCGGCTCGGAATCCGGCTGGGCCCGGTCCGGACTCCACGGAACCCAGCCGCGAGCAAACACTACCGACGCCTGTGTTGAACATTACATTACTTTGCCAATAGGGAACGCAAGCCGATGTGAGCCGCCCAGGTCAGCGCGGAGCAGCACATCACCGCGATCGCCATGATCGCGGCTTTTCTGCCCCGCCAACCCGCGTTGGTCCGGAAAAATACCATGGTCAAATAAAACGCCCAAGTCACCAGCGCGAGCGCCACTTGCG
>Ga0209040_10003816_pt1 | contig 11484 bp, 9 predicted proteins | sample BogFormECP12_OM3_FD_188240 | JGI IMG/M metagenome (GOLD analysis project Ga0209040, IMG submission 188240) | Bog forest soil microbial communities from Calvert Island, British Columbia, Canada - ECP12_OM3 (SPAdes) (version 2) | ecosystem: Environmental > Aquatic > Freshwater > Wetlands > Bog ... | reverse complement strand
GGGCCCGGCCTCGAAGTTTGCACTGCCCAGCATCTGACGCAGATACCACTCGCCTTTCGTTTCGCCGATCATGTCGGTCTTGGTGAATTTCTCTGCGCCGTCAGGGAAATGCCCGCAGAAGATCACCGCGTTGGCCCAGATATTGCGGAGCACATTGGCCACCACGTTGGCCATCAGCGTCGATTTGTATGTCGCCGCCGGCGACAGCGAGGTCAGCGCCGGGAACGCAACGTAGTCCTTGACCACCTGCCTGCCGGCCTTAATTGAGAACTCGCGCGTCCGCTGGAGGGTGATATCGCGCTCCGGGCCAGCCTTCAAGAGCTTTTCGAGGTCGACGGCCTGCAAGCCGATTCCCCACTCGAATCCGAGCGCGAGAAGGGCATTGAACAGCAGGTTGCCGATATTGAAGCGCTCCCAGGGCTGGTCACGCGTGACTCGCAGGATGAAATAGCCCACATCGTCATCCATGCCGAGGATGTTGGTGTACTTGTGGTGCTGGAAGTTGTGGGTGAACCGCCAGTGTTTTGACGCCCCACTCATGTCCCACTCCCATGTCGAGGAGTGGATCTCGGGATCGTTCATCCAATTCCACTGGCCGTGCATGACATTGTGGCCGATCTCCATGTTCTCGATGATCTTGGCCAGAGCAAGAGTCACCGTTCCCGCCCACCACGCCGAACGTTTCGAGCTGCCGGCCAGCATGAGCCGGCCGGCTACATCGAGGGCACGTTGGGCGGCGATGGTGCGCCGGATGTAGCGGGTGTCGCGCTCGCCAAGAGAATCCTCAATGTCTAGTCGGATCGCGTCCAGCTCAACGGCCAGATTCTCGATGTCGGCGTCGGTTAAGTGGGCGAAGGCCGGAACATCAGTAATCGCCATGGTTTCCTCCCCTTGAACTGCTCTCTCGGGATCGCAGCGTTCTATGTGCGATTGGCAAGTGCCGAATCGACGGACAAGCAGCTCCCTTGATCGTTTAACGCGGCTAACGGTTCTGCCGTTCCTTCTGGGTGAAGGACTTACGTGTTTCTAATGTCTGCAGGTGGAGCCAATTTGTTTGAGCATCAACACCGTTCGTTGATTTGGCGGCCGGAGCCTCACGAGATGAGCGGCGGCTTGGTACCAGGTAAGCGGTGGCTTAGTAATGGCGGCGACGGCCGTCGACGGCGTACCCATCGGGCCCGCATGACTTCGACGAAAGCTCAGCTGTGCCCGCGAAGTGCTCGTTAGCCCATGCGTACTCAGGTTGAGAACTCCCACTGTACCCGCGTCGTCGACGGAACGGCCGTCGCTGTGAACTCTGAACCCGCGATTCCGGTCGATTCTCGACCATTATCGATGAATAAACGATGCCCCGGGACGCCGGCTCCGACAGTTTGCGCGACAATGAATGGGCTCCATGAAAAGGCTAAGCGAGGCTGAAGGCTCCTCAAACGTGGTTCACCTCGGCGGATGAGCGCATCGCGGCGATCCGGCGCTTAGACGACGCGGGCAGTGTTAGCGTCATCGGCGTGACCCTCAAAGACATCGCCCTGACCACCCTCGACGGCAAGCCGACCACGCTTGCCGAATTGTCCGACGGTGCAACGCTGATCGTGAACGTAGCCTCCAAGTGCGGACTTACTCCGCAGTACAACGCATTGGAGAAGCTGGCCAAGGACTATGGCGACCGCGGCCTGACGGTCGTCGGCGTCCCGTGCAACCAGTTCATGGGCCAGGAACCGGGCACGGCCGGTGAGATCCAGGAGTTCTGCTCGACGACCTACGGCGTGACGTTCCCGTTGCTTGCAAAGACCGACGTCAACGGCGACGACCGCCACCCGCTGTACACGCAGCTGACCAAGGCCACCTGTTCCGACGGCGAGGCCGGCGACATTCAGTGGAACTTCGAGAAATTTCTGGTCGCCCCCGACGGTGAGGTGGTCAATCGGTTTCGGCCCAGGACGGAACCGGACGCGCCCGAGGTCGTCGCTGCCATCGAGGCCGTGTTATCCCGATAGAAGGCGCACACCGTTGCGCCCCCGGTGGGGGTCGGCCGTCGGAACCCGGATGTAGCGTAATCGAGCGTCGGTTCTTGAGACCGCGAGATCTGAGTCCCCATCTTTGCTGACTAGCCCGTGACCTCACGCCGTTTATGAGGCCAGCCGGCAAGCCAGACCTGCGAGTGCTTTAGGCGGAATCGGTAGTCAAGCCTTACGCGTCCATGCATGGTTGCGACCGGCCCGAAAAGTGCGGTCCCGCGCGGACGCGCTGTCGCCAGGGCGCGCACAACGCACGTTCCAGTAACGGCGGGCGCGTCTTTCGTCGCCGGGCGGCTCGCCGGTAGACCGACAGCCACCAAGGCGGGGCGTAGCACGTTCTTGTAGAACCCACCGGGGTCCACCGGCTCCGAGTAGTCCACCGGCGCGACCGCCAGCAGACCCTTCCGCCGCGAACCACCGAGTGCACGGGCCCCGCTTACTTGTCGAAGGGCAGCGTCTGCCTCCTATCGTTCGAACACCAGCAGCGGTTTGCCGCCGTGTGCGGGGGCTTCGGCCAAATAGACGGCTTCGCTGAACTTTTCGACGGGGATCGGCTGGCCCTCGGGCACGCGCAGCGCGCCGCTGTCGGCGAGCTGAAGTGTCCGGTCGATCGCTGCGGCCATCCGATCCTTCGGGGTCTCGGTGAACCAGCGGAACAGCCAGAACCCCCGAACGGTCTTGGTTTCGTAGATCAGTGAGCGCGAGAAGATGGGGATGGTGAGTTTGTCAGGATCGGTTTGGCGGTGCGTGGACAGCGCACCGTAGACGACCAGCTCACCGTGCGGCGCCAGCGCACGCGACACGTCCGCACCCACCTGACCGCTGACACAGTCGATCGCCTTGGACACGCCGTCGTGTCCTGCTATCTCGGCAACCCGTTCGCGCAGGTCCTCATCCTCCGTGCAGATCACCGCGGTGCCCCCCAGCGCGAGGATGTCCTCGACAGCGGATCGACGGCGGACCACGTTGAGGGTCTTGAAGCCGACGTGCGCTCCGAGTTGGATGACCGACTGGCCCACGGTTGAACCGGCCGCCGTCTGCAGGAGCCATTCGCCCGGTCGAACATCGAGTTCATCACCGGTCAAGATCACGGCGGTGAGCGGATTGCTGAGAATCTGGGCAGCCGTGGAATTGCTCATGCCGACGGGAACAGGCAAGACCCGCTCGGCATCGGCAACGACATACTCCTGCCACGTGCCCCTGACTCCGACCGTGATGACGCGTTGCCCGACGATCAGACCGTCTGCGCCGCTACCGAGTTCGTCGATCACACCGACGGATTCAATTCCGGGTACGGTGGGGAACTCCGGGGTGAATCCGTATCTGCCGCGGACGGTATGCAGATCGCTGGCATGGACAGGTACAGCTGCCACCCGGATCCGGACCTGGCCGGGACCGGGCTCCGGAATCGGGCGGGCCCGCAGGTGCAGAACCTCGGACGGTTCGCCTACCGTATCGGCGACGACAGACCGCATGGTTGTCATCTTCCTGGCCCTCCTTCAGTCGGATCCAGATCCCACATAGTTCCGTGTGCACAGCGTCGGCCCCGCCGCTAGACGACGAAGATTCGAATCAGCGCGACCCAATTCCAGCCCTACTGGCTCTAATGCTGCCACCGCGCGGCGGAGTTGTTGGGGTCTAGACCCTCGGCACGCATCGCCTCGCGCTGTACGTCATCCATGACGGGTCAGACGTGGCGGTCGGCGCTGATCCCGCCTCACACGCCGGGGTGACGCCGGGGTGAGATGGGTTTATGGGTGAAAGCTAGCCGGGCGGGAGGAGGTGCCGCCGTAACTCCAGGGCCAGCTCGACGGCGAGCCGCCGCTCGCCGGGCGGGTAGCCGAGCAGCTCGGTCGCGCGTGCGATCCGCTTGAGGACCGTGTTGCGGTGGGTGTATAGCCGGGCTGAAGCGCGCGGTGCGTTGTCGGCCTCCTCAAGGTAGACGCGCAGCGTTTCTCGCAGTCGGGCCGCGGCGGGGCTGTCCTCGGCAAGGGGGCCAAGAGTCGCCGCGATGAACTCGCGCGCCGCGCGCGGATCGTGTGCCGCGAGTGCCGTGACCTCAAGTTCTCGGTAGGAGCCGAAACGACCGCTTGCAGGGTTGCCCAGCAGCAACCGATGCACGGTCAGCGCGGCCTCGTGACTGTCGCGAAACCCTTCGATACCCTGGCGGGTCGGACCGACGGCGGCCCGCACATCGGCGGGTGATCGTCCCACCGCCGAGCGCAGATCATCGATGGCCGGTTCGCCTGGCGTGCCGATCCACGCCCACAGCGTCGTCGTTCCCGCTGGAACGGTCAGCGGCCGTTGGGATTCCGCGGCCTGGGCTAGCAGCACCGCAGCCGACTCAAGCGCGCCTTGGGGCGCGACGGTCGATTCCGCCCACACCACGACCCCGGTATGCCGGCGGTCCAGTTCATAGCCGAGGCGACGGCTGGCGCCGGTGGGATCGAGCGGGGCGCCGTCGAGGATCAACCGGACTGTCTCGGTGCGACGGGCCAGCGCACCCCCGATGATGTCTTCGCGTTCGCGCTGCGCCTCCGCCAGCACGCGACCGAGTGTCTGGTCGATGTAGCGGAATGCCAGCGACAATGACAGTTCGGTGACACCGATCAGCTCAGGCCCAGGCTCGACGATCTCATATGCGCACGCCAGCCAGCGCTCGAGCCCGACCCGATGGCCCCTCCTGTAGCCCTCATAGAGTCTGTCCAGGTCGATGCCGCGGCGCACGACGGTACGAGCCGCGTCCAGCGCCTCAGGCGCGACCGCGTCCGAAAGCGGGGACTGTGCCTGGCGCGCCACCGCCAGGAATCGCTGGAAGTTCCCGCGGTTGGTCGCGGTGAGCTCGGCCGCGATCGCGGCGTCGGCGCCAAACTCTGGGACGACCTCGATCACCGCAGCGTCCATCGCCGCGACGGTCTCCTCGACCCCCAGGGCCATTCGAGCCGCGATAGCAGCAATCAGTTCGAACGTTCGCGCCGTCGGCGCAACCGCTGTCATGGGTTTAGTGTGCCACCGCACACCACCCCCAGACCGATCACTCCCCTAGCCGAGGAGTGAGCGTGCCATCACCGCACGCTGAATCTGGTTGGTGCCCTCGTAGATCTGGGTGATCTTGGCGTCGCGCATCATCCGCTCGACCGGGAAATCCTGGGTGTAACCGGCGCTCGTCGACAGCCATGCGCAGCGGCCGCGCGGCGCGCATCCTTGCTTTCCAGCCCGTGCGGGCCATCGGTAGCAACGGCGTCGCCACGGCTAGGCCTGCAGGTAGATCTCGATTTGGTAGTCGCGGATTGGCATGCGGCTCGCGTGGCACGTCACCACGTCGATCCTGGTGTGCTGCCGCACACTATCTTGCGTTAGAAGTGTGCGTGTAGACATTCTGTCCGGTCGACCTGCGCCGTAGGTTCTGCGTCAGAAGAAACACCTTCGGACAAGGACCGGTATGGACGAGATCAGCTTTATCAGTGGCCGCGACCGTTGCGCCGCTTGGCATTTCGACGCGATTGGCGATGCGTTCGCCGGTGCGCGCGGAGTGCCGTGCGTGGTGATGGCACCGGGGTTCGCGGGCACTCGCGACACCAGCGCCCTGATGGACTATGCGCGCGGCTTCGCCGCTGCCGGATTGGACGTGGTGTTGTTCGACTACCGCGGCTTCGGGGGGTCGGGTGGGTCACCGCGCCAACTGGTGTCGGCCCCACGCCAGCGCCAGGATTACCGCGCCGCACTCGCCGCTGTCCGACAGTTGCTGGGCGTCGACCCGGAACGCATTGTGTTGTGGGGTATTTCGTACTCTGGCGGTCACGTTGTGCGCGTCGCCGCCGAGGACGGGCGCGTCGCGGCGGTGATCGCGTTGACGCCGGCGATCGACGGTGTCGCAGTGCTGGCGCACCTGGCGCGCACCGTCGGCACACGTCAGCTGTTGCGCACGGCCGCACACGGTATGCGCGATGCGCTGCGGGCGATGACACGGCGTACGCCGCATCTAGTGCCGATGGTAGGCGAGCCGGGCTCGCGGGCGATCTTCGCGATGGAAGGTGCGGAGCAGGCCTACACCGAGGTCGCGGGTCCCAGCTGGCACAACGAATTGTGCGCGCGCACGGCGCTCGAGGTGGCGTTCAATCGGCCGATCAGGTTCGCGCCGCGGGTCCGCTGCCCGCTGCTCGTGCAGGCCGGCACTGCAGACCGCATCGCCCCGCTCGCCACCGCCCGTCGAGCAGCCGCCAGAGCCGGAGTCCGCGGCGAGATACGCGAATACCCCATCGACCACGTGGACGTCTATACGGAGGCCGTACATCAGCGCCTCCTCGAAGATCAGCTCGGTTTCCTGGGCCGCCATCTGTCGTCCAGCGCGTCGCGGCGGGCCACGAACACCACAACCGATTGGAGTCGCCAGTGAACGTCGAGAGCCAACACGATGCCAATAAGGAGGCACACATGAAAGAACGGAACGTCCGCATGATCGAAACCAACGGCGTCAGACTGAAGGTGATCGTGGAAGGTAATGGCCCGTTACTGCTTCTGCTGCATGGCTTTCCACAATGCGCATACCTGTGGCGCAACCAGATCGACGACTTGGTCGCCGCCGGCTATCAGGTTGCCGTGCCCGATCAACGCGGCTATGGCGGCAGCGACAGGCCAGCAGATCCTCAGGCGTCCGACACGCTCACTCTGTCTGCAGATGCCGTCGGCATCGCCGACGCACTGGGACATGAGACATTCACACTTGTCACGCACGACTGGGGCGCCATCGTGGGCTGGTACATGGCATCGCTGTATCCACGGCGGGTCAATGCGGTGTTCGCGCTGAGCGTGCCGCCAACTATTGGGACGCCCGTCGGCGCCCTGACGCGGCAGGAAAATTTCGGCGACAACTTCGTCTACACGGTCTACTTTCAGCAGCCCGGTGTCGCCGAGGCCGAACTGGACGCCGACGTGCGCAAGTCGATTCGCATGCTGTACTACTCCGTCAGCGGTGACGCGCCGGCATTTGGGTTCATGCGTCACAAACCGGCCAGCTCAAAGATGCTCGACGGCTTGGTCGACCCTGATCCGCTCCCGAGCTGGCTCACCGAGGAAGACCTTGATCGGTACGTCGAGGACTACCGCGACGGGTTCCGCGGTCCGATCAACTGGTATCGCAGCATCGACCGCGGCATCGAACTGACCCGTCACCTCGTGGGCACCAAGATCATGCAGCCGGCCCACTTCATGATCGGAAGCCTGGATCCCATGAACCTGCTTCTCGCCGAGCCCCTTGCCCACGTTGAGCAGAACGCACCCAACTTGCGAGGCAACATAGTCCTCGAGGGTGCCGGCCATTGGCTTCCCGTCGAGCGACCAAAGGAAGTCAATGCCGCGCTGCTCGACTTCCTCGCCGGGCTCGAAAACGCTCCCCAGTCCGCATCAAGCAAAAAAGGATGAAACGGAAATGGTCCCAAAAGCCGACGGCTTCGCGCCGCCGCTCAATCAGATCGCGTTCTCGGTGGTAGATTTGCGGCTCACCGAGGGTTGGTTTCGTGAAGGCTTCGGTCTAGTGCCGGCCGGTGGCAGTCGCGCGTTGATGCGCGGCCCGCTGGCGGCCAATGTGCAGGGCCTACCCCGCGCGGCCTCGACCTGCTGGTGGCTGCTGGGCCGAAACTCCTGGTTTCAGCTCGAACTGTTTCAATTCGATCGCCCGATAGCCAAACTGATGCCCGCGGATTTCCGGCCCTGCGACATCGGCTACACCCGCGTCGGAATCTGGGTCGAAGACTTCGACGCCACGTTGGAAAAGCTTGCCGGACTTGGCAGTCGGCCGCTGACTGAGCCATTCGGCGAGCGTGGCGGGCGGCGAGCCTGCGTCCGCAACCCCGACGGAGTCTACGTCGAGGTCATGGAAGACGACCCGCTGCCGCAATCCAACCGGCGCGGGCGCGTCGATTGCCCGTCGGCCATCCGGTCGGTGACGGTGTCGGTACCCCAGATAACCGATGCCGCAGCCTTTTCGAAGAGGGCATCGGCCTCAACGCGAGCACCGTAGCCCTGCATACACCAGAGCACGAGGCGTTGTGGGGCCTGGCGGGCGCCACGACAGAAAGCAGACTGTTCGACGGCGGCGAGGTGCTTATCGAGGTGGTGCAGTATCTCAAACCCGCTGGAAAGCCGAGGTCCCGTGACTACCGCATTTCCGATCAGGGCATCCTCAACATCGCGTTCGGGGCGCGCCGCAAATCAGACTTCAACACGGTCTATCGACGTGCCGAAGCGTTTGGGGCCACGCCCAATTGCCGACCAGTTCACCTACCCGGGGCCGGCTCGGTGGTTTACGTAAACGACCCGCACGGCCTTTCCGTCGAGATCCTACGAACGAAGCCTGGACTGGCCGACCGGATCTTCGGATTCGAGCCACGACCCTTACACAAGCGCCCGGATCCGGACACGCGGAGGATCGAACACCGGATCAAGATCAACGCACCAGTCGGCAAAGTGTGGGAAACGATCACCGATCAAGACAACATGGCCGAGTGGATCGGTTTCGATCCGGTCACGGTGCGCAAAGAAGGCTGGACACTGCGCCACGGCGCCGGTTCCGAACGCTTGATGAGAGGCCCGCTCGGAGCCGGCCAGGTCGTGGAGCAAGTGCTAGTCACCAGCCCGCAAGAAAGCCTGCGCTACCGCGTCATCGAGGGCTCGCCGCTGACCTGTCACCAAGGCGAGATCACCCTGAAGCACTCCGACGGTCACACCGAATTGCACTGGTCCATCCGCTTCCGGCCCAAGGTCGCCGGCGCCGGCGCGTTTTTGCAGAAGGTATTGCAGGCCAAGTTGCGCACCATGGTTGACGACCACCTCAAGCCCTACATCGAAAACTCCACGGCTGGGGGCGTTTCCGCAACCTCACAGACGGCGAACACAGCAACGGCTGTCAGATGAACGCGAATCCACCCGGCCCGGAATCGAGGCATACATCCAGCGGGTCGCTCGACAGCACCAGGTGCTCGACAGACATAGGTTCGGCTGCGAGGTTCACGAGGTGCGCTGGCACGCCCAGGAGGCGCGGTGGCACGTGAGCACCTCTCAGGGGACCTTCACGTCGAATTTCGTGGTTTCGGCCGTGGGTCCACTGACCGAGCCGGCATTGCCGGACATTGACGATCTCGACGAGTTCGAGGGCGAAATCTTCCATTCCGCCCGCTGGAACCACGATTTCGACCTGACTGGCATACCCGTCGCGGTCATCGGCACCGGCGCCTCCGCCATCCAGATCATCCCCGAACTGGCTAAAATGGTGCGGCAGCTGGACGTGTATCAGCGCACCGCCCCGTGGGTCCTCCCCCGTTTCGACCGCGACTACACGACCGCAGAACGCCCTGCCTTCGCGCACGTTCCCGGCTACCAGCGAGTGATACGAAGCGCCATCTACTGGAGCAAGGAGCTCGTCGGTTTCGCCTTGACCTACGCGCCCAAAATGCTTGTGCCGGTGCAGAGACTCGCCAAGCGGCAAATCGAGCGCGCGATCGGCGATCCCCGACTGCGCGCCAAAGCCACCCCCCGCTGGCAGATGGGCTGCAAGCGCATCCTGATGTCGAACACCTATTACCCGGCACTAGCACAGCCGAACCTCGATGTAGTCACCGATTACATAGCCGCAGTGCGGCCGAACGCGATTGTCACCGCCGATGGCAGCGTTCGTGAAGTTGACGCGATCGTCGTTGCCACCGGCTTCCATGTCACCGACTCACTGACCAACCAGCGCATCATCGGCCGCGGTGGCCACAGTCTGGCCGACACCTGGCAACGGGCCGGCGCGCAGGCCTACAAGGGGTCGACCGTGCACGGTTTCCCCAACCTGATGTCATAACCGGGCCCGGAACGGGGTCCGGTCACACGTCGGCCGTTTTCATGATCGAGTCGCAGCTGAATTATCTGCGGGATCTGATCCGGCACGACGACCACCCGCGGCATCGCGACCGTCGAGGTGCGCCAGGACGCGCAAAGGGCCCACAACGCTTGTATCCAACGAGGTTTGCGGAAATCGGTGTGGGAAATCGGCGGATGTTCGAGCTGGTACCGCGACAAGTTCGGCAGGATCACCACGACGTGGCCAGGATTCACGTTCCATTTCAGGCAGCAGACCCGCACCTTTGACCTCAACGCCTACCACGCGGTGCGCGCACGTGATCTGTCCGCCGCCACTGAGAAGTACGTGGCCTCAGCATAACTTCGTCGGGTTCAGCGTGTCAGGTGTATGTCACGTGGACACGTTCGATTTTGCCGTTGAAGGGGAAGGGCGCTTTGTCGTAGTAGTCCAGCGCCACCGGTGAGCCGAGGCAGATTCCGATGTCGAAGCAGTCGTTGGCGGTGAACAACAGCGGCGCGCTGACCGGCACCCGCCCCTTCGCGAGGGTCTCCTGTTCGACTTGGATGATCACGTCGAGCGGTCCCGCGGGGCGCAGTTCGGCATAGCGGGTTTCTACGACAATCGTGGTGGGGCCGGGCTGCAGTTTGGTGGTCGAGCGGATCTTGGTGCGGGAGATGATGAAACAGTTGTACTCGTAGCACAAGTATCCGTCGTCGAGGTAGCAGGTGACCCCGCCGGCAAAGCCGCCGAGAGCATAGAGAACTCCGCTGGCGTCGGCGGGCAGATCGGCTTCGATGGTGACGGTGTTGTTCTTGCTTCCCAGCGCGGGCGCGCAGAACTCGGGGATGCGGGTGATTTCGCCGGGGAACTCCCACTCGCGATACGGCGGTGTGATTCGCAACTCGGGATGGAAGATCGGCACCCACAAGCCGCCACCGATCGGGAGCACCTGGTTTCGGGCGGCCTCGATGGCGAACAGTTCGCGCATCTGGGTGAGCTTTTCGGGCATCTCGGCGGCCAGATCGTGGGCCTGTGACCAGTCCTCGTCGAGGTGATAGAGCTCCCAACGGTCGTTATCGGGTGTCCAGTCTTGAATTCCGGGTGGCAATCCCGGCAGCCAAGGCACCCGCGGACCGAACGTCGAAGCCATCCAGCCGTCGTGATAGATACCCCGACTGCCCATGATCTCGAAGTACTGTGTCTTCTTGCCCCCAGGCGCCGATGGGTCGGTAAGCGTGCGGGCGAAACTTGCTCCGGCGATAGGGATCTGCTGCACACCGTTCACGATGAGCGGGGGCTCTATACCCACAATGTCGTAAATGGTCGGTACGACGTCGTTGCAGTGGAGGAAATGATCCCGCGGCCCAGGGTCCGGCGCCACTTTCTTGGGCCAGCGGATCGCCAGCGGATTGCGGGTACCGCCCAGATGCGAGGCGACCAGCTTCACACCCTTGTATGGTGTGCTGCCCGCCCAGCCCCAGCCGGAGTGGTACTGGTTGTCGGTCTTCGGTGAGCCCAGGACGTCAAGACCACCGAGCTGCTCGAGCGCGTCGATGTGCATCCGCGGGGTGGTCGGAATGCCGTTCTGCGCAAGCAGTTCGGCGATGGTGCCGTCCTGTCCTTCGG
>Ga0209040_10003815_pt1 | contig 11484 bp, 7 predicted proteins | sample BogFormECP12_OM3_FD_188240 | JGI IMG/M metagenome (GOLD analysis project Ga0209040, IMG submission 188240) | Bog forest soil microbial communities from Calvert Island, British Columbia, Canada - ECP12_OM3 (SPAdes) (version 2) | ecosystem: Environmental > Aquatic > Freshwater > Wetlands > Bog ... | reverse complement strand
AGGTGCGGATTGCGGGCGGCCATGCGCTGCACAAGTTCCGACTTAATCACTGAACATCCCCGACTCGAAACGGCCCCGGAGTCTCGCTCCCGACCTTCATGCCCTGAATTGACTTGTCCGATCAATACGAAACCAGCATTACAAGAATTGCGACGGCGTCCGAAACGCGCCGCCCTCAGGCTGAACGCTCGGCTTCATACTGGCCTGTCTTCCGGAAACGCACAAGGTAGCTCGGAACGATCGCATCGGCCGCCTGAGGCTCGATTCCGAGCCCGCGAAGGGTCCGGCCCTCGGCATCCGCTTCTGCCGACACAACGTTGTCGGCGGCAAGGAGGTCGACCTGGTCGCGGCTGGTCGTGAGGAGCTTCGGATAAAGGCCGAGCGTCGCCTTGCTCGCAAAGGTGCTCGTTGACGCGACCAGGCGCGAAAGGCCGAGGGGCAGCCCGACGAGGAGACGGCGTCGCTCGACCGTACGCAGGACGAGTTCGGCGGCTTCGCGCAGCGTCATCACGAGCGGACCGCCGAGTTCGTAAGTTGCGCCGGGCTTCGCCGATCCGGCGAGCGATGCCGCGGCCGCTCTCGCAACGTCTCCAGCGTAGACGGGCTGCAGGCGCGTCGCGCCGCCTGCAAACAGGGGAATGACCGGCAAGAAGCGGGAAAGCGCGCCGAACCGGTTGAAGAAATCGTCCTCCGGTCCGAAGACGACCGACGGACGGAGGATGGTCGCGTCGGGATAGGCCTCGAGCGTCACGGCTTCGCCGCGCCCCTTGCTGGCGATGTAGGGAGACGCGGAGCGGGCGTCGGCCCCGATCCCCGAGACGTGGACATAAGATCCGACGCTCGCCGCTCTGGCGGCGTGCGCTAGCGCCGCGGCCCCGTCGACATGCACGGCCCGATAGGTCTGCGCCCCGCTCTCGGCGCGCAGACCGGCGGCGTTGACGACCATTTCCGCCCCCTCGAGCGCCGCAGCGATCGAGGCCGGATATCGCAGATTGGCCTGGACTGGCAGGATCTGCCCAACGACGCCGGCGGTCTGCAAAAAGGCCGCGAGATCGGGCCGTCGCACCGCCACCCGGACCCGCCAGCCTCTTCGCGCCAACGCCCGCACGATATGGCGCCCGAGGAAGCCCGAGCCGCCGAAAACCGTCGCCAGACGGCTTCGTTCGAGAGTGGCGTCGGCCATCGAGGTCGTCTCCAGAGGGCGAGGATTGGCCTCACCCTTTATGCGATGGCCGCGCGCCTGTACAGCCGCCAAAAAGTCCCAATTTGCGGGGCTTGTCGCGCGCTCAGGCGATCGCACGTTGCCGGGCTGCGATCACCTGTTCGGCCGTCCGCCCGGAAAGTTCGGCGAGATGGTCGAATTGGGTCTCGAAGGCGCCGACGCCCGAGGTCGCCGAGCGCAGTTCGACGATGAGGTCGCCGATCTCCGCCTCTGGAATGAGCGCCCGCAACGCCTCCCAGCCATTCCAACCCTGCCGGGCCTCGAACCCGAGAATCTGCCCTCGGCGCGCGCTGACCAGCGCGCTCGCGCGCGCCAATGCGTCTGACGGAACGTAGATCGTCACCGAAAGGATCGGCTCGAGCAGAACAGGTCGCCCTTTCCCCAGCGCATCGTCGACCGCGATCCTCGCAGCGGCGCGGAACGCCATGTCCGAGGAATCGACCGTATGATAGGACCCGTCGATCAGCGTCACAGAGATATCGACCACGGGAAAACCGAGCGGCCCCCGCGCCAGCGCGTCCTTTGAGCCCGCTTCGACTGAGGAGAAATATTGTCTGGGCACCGATCCGCCGTGTACACGCTCGGTGAATGCGAAGCCCTCGCCCCGGCCGCGTGGCGCGACCTCAACCACCACGTCACCGAACTGGCCGTGGCCGCCCGACTGCTTTTTGTGCCGGCCGCGCACCGTAACGGCGTCTCGGATCGTTTCGCGATAGGCGACGGTCGGCCTCTGCGTATGGATCGTCACGCCGAAGCGGTCGGCAAGCCGCTCGGTCGTCACGCGGAGATGCATCTCGCCCTGGCCGTAGAGCTTCATCTCGGACATTTCAGCGTCCTGGACGAAGGACAGCGCGCGGTCTTCCTCGCAGAGCTTGGCGAGAGCGCTGGCAAGCCGCACCTCGTCCTTGCGGTCCTTGACGTGAATGGCGAAGGCTTGCGTCGGCGGCGGCGGGGCCGGAATCTCCGCAGCCGCTGGGGCGGCTTTGCCGTCGGCGAAGCGGTCGCCGGTCGCGAGGCCCTCGAGGCGGGCGAAGGCGATGGTGTCGCCCTCCTCGGCGCGAGCCACTTTCGATGACGCCGCTCCCATGAGCCGGGCGAGGCCGCCGATGCGCTCTTCGACCCCGTGCGCGCTGACGACGGTCGCTCCGTCGGCGAAGCCGCCGCGCAGGACACGCGCGAGCGACAATTTGCCGCCGTGCGCGGTGTGGATGGTGCGAATGACTTGTGCGAGGGCTGGCCCCTTGTCCTCGATTTTAAGGCGCTTGCGTGTATGGGCGATGGCCGGCGCCTCATGCCTAACCGCCTTCAAGAGCCTTGTCACGCCGTGGCCCTCGGTCGCTGAACCCATCAGCACCGGCACGACATGCCCCTCGCGCAATTCGCGGGCGAGATCGTCGAACACGAGGTCTCTTGGCGGATCGATGTCGCTGATGAGCTGCTCCATCAGGGCGTCGTCGTAGTCGGCGAGCTTTTCGAGCATTGAATAGCGCGCCTGCTTTTCCTCTGGGATAACGCCGGACGGCATTTCGATGACGGTCGAAGGCGCCGACTCACGGTAGATGAAGGCGCGCTCGAGCGCGAGATCGACGAATCCCGTCGCGACTCCGTTTTCCCAGACGGGAATCTGACGCAAAAGCAGGGGCGTCCGGGAAGCCGGCTGGAGCATCTCGAGCGTCTCGCGCAGGCCTCCGCTCGACTGGTCGATCTTGTTGAGAAAGAGGATTCGCGGCGCCCCGATTTCCTCGAGCTCGCGCAAGATGACCTGCAGCGCCGGAACCTTGCGCGGATCTGCTTCGCATACGACGACGACCGCGTCGCAAACCGGAAGCGCGTATCGCATGTCGTGGATGAATTCGATCGAGCCGGGACAGTCGAAGAAGGTCAGCCGGTCGCCCATATAGTCGATGCTGGCGACGTTCGGCTCGACGCTCATCGCGTGACCGCGCGCCTCGGGGCTGGAATCGCCTATGCTCGTGCCCTCCCGCACGGACCCTTGCCGCGCCAGACCGCCGCCACGGGCCAGTATCCCCTCGAGGAGGCTGGTTTTTCCGCTTTGAAATGGCCCGACGACGGCGATGAGGCGCGGACCGGGAACGCGGTGCTCATGATTGGCTGCGGTCAAAGTCGGGCTCCCTCAAGCGTTTCTTGGCGCGGCGCGGCCGGGCCGCATGATCTGGACGCGCGCCGGACCACGCGATCCCGTAACGAAAGCGACGCGGTCCTGTCGTGCTATTGACATGGTTGCAAGAACGGACGCGGCGCGCAAGACGGTCAGACCGGAGGCCAAGTGATGGTCCGGAACAGCCGCCGGCGCCGCATCGCATTCGCCGCTCATTTCCTGTAAGGGACCGTTCCTTGGATTGAGGATGGATAGGGCTCGAAGGGTCATGATTTCGGGGCAGCCAGTCGACGCCCGGCGGGTGGCGGCCGCATTGGGCGGACGTTCAGTCGTGCTGGTCGGCATGATGGGGGCCGGGAAAACGTCAGTCGGCAAGCGGCTCGCGGCGAAACTCGGCTTGCCTTTCGTCGACGCCGACGCCGAGATCGAGGCTGGGGCGCAACTGACGATCGCCGAGATTTTCGAGCGGTTCGGCGAGGCCTATTTCCGTGACGGAGAGCGCAGGGTGATCGCCCGTCTGCTCAATTCAGGTCCGCAGGTGCTCGCGACAGGCGGCGGCGCTTTCATGAACAAGACGACTCGCGACACCATAGCAGCGCACGGCGTTTCGATCTGGCTGAAACCGGACGTCGAGGTTCTTCTCGCGCGCGTTCGCAAGAAGTCCAATAGGCCTTTGCTGCAGACCGACGATCCGGAAAAGACGTTGCGCCGGCTGCTTTACGAGCGCTCGCCAACCTACGCGCTTGCCGACATCACCATCGAGTCCCGCGACGGACCACATGACGTTGTGGTCGAAATAGCGCTCAGCCGTCTTGCCGAGGCGCTGTGCCGCGACGCCGAGGCCGGCGCATACGGGCGGCGCAAAGTCGAAGTGCCGCTCGGTCCGCGAGCCTACTCGATTCTCATCGGCCCCGGCATAATCGACGAGGCAGGGGCCGAAATCATGAGGATCGCGCCAGGAGCGAAGTGCGCGATCGTGACTGACGCCAATGTCGCCCCGCTCTATCTTGGCCGGCTGACGGCGAGCCTCGAGAAGGCGGGTTTGCGCGCGAGCGCGATCGTTTGCCTTCCGGGAGAAGCAACCAAGTCCTATGCCGAATTTGCGCGGGTTTCCGATGCGCTGATCGAAGCGCGCATTGAGCGCCGCGATGTCGTCGTCGCGCTTGGCGGGGGGGTCATCGGCGATCTGACGGGATTCTGCGCGGCTTCACTCCGCCGAGGCGTGCGCTTCGTTCAAGTTCCGACCACCCTCCTGTCGCAAGTCGATTCCAGCGTCGGCGGAAAGACGGGGATCAATTCGGCGTACGGCAAGAATCTTGTCGGCGCGTTCCATCAGCCGGTGCTCGTTCTCGCAGATTCGAGTAGCCTCGATACCCTGAGCAGGCGCGAGTTTCGCGCCGGTTACGCCGAAGTCGTCAAGTACGGCCTCCTCGGGGACCGCAATTTCTTCGAGTTTCTCGAAGCTCGTTGGCGCGAAGTTTTCTCTGGCGGCCCAGCCCGATCCGAGGCGATTGCGACGAGTTGTGCGGCCAAAGCCCGCGTCGTCGCCGCCGACGAAACCGAGCAGGGCCTGCGTGCGCTGCTCAATCTTGGTCACACCTTCGGTCACGCGTTCGAGAGCCTGACGCACTACGATTCGGCTCGTCTGGTTCATGGCGAAGGCGTCGCCATCGGGATGGCGGCCGCCTTCCGCTTTTCGCGGCACCTCGGATTTTGTTCTGGACAGGACGCGGCGCGGGTCGAGGCCCATTTGAAAACGGTCGGCCTCCCGACCCGCATTCGCGACATTCCCGGCCTCAATGCTGGAGCGGAGAACATCCTCCTGGCCATGCGACAGGACAAGAAGGTCGAGCGCGGACGGCTAACTTTCATTCTCGCCAAGGGCGTCGGCGAGAGCTTTATCGCTCGAGACGTCGAGGAGGCGAGCGTTCTGACTTTCTTGAGGGAGGAGGTGCAGCTTCGACCGGATTGACCAGCATGTTCCTGTGCCTGAGGCCTCGCAGACATGCTAAAATAGCGAATGCCGTACGCCTTAGACCTCGCCATCGTCATCGTTAGCATCGTCGCCGCGGCGTTTTTCGCTGGGGCCGAGACCGCGCTGACGGCGGCTTCGCGCGCGCGCATGCATGCGCTTGAGATGGGCGGCGACAAACGGGCGAAGCTTGTGACGCGCCTCATCAGCATGCGCGGCCGGCTCATCAGCGCGATGCTCCTCGGCGGCCAGTTCGTCACCATCGGAGCCTCGGCGATAGCCACCAGCGTCCTTCTCGATCTCTACGGCGATCACGGCGTGTGGGCCGCGACGATCATCATGACTGCGCTCATTGTCGTCTTCGGCGAGGTTATGCCGAAAACGATCGCCATCGCTTACCCGGACCGGGTCTCGCTCCTGATCGCGCCGCTGGTTCTGTTTTTCGTGACAGTATTCGGTCCGATCGTTAGCGCCGTCGAGACCTTGGTCCGCGGCGTCCTGCGTCTGTGCGGCGTTTCTCTGACCGAGATGGATCCGAGCGTGACCGGTCATGAAGAGCTGATGGGCGCGGTCGACATCCTGCACCGGGAGGGCGGGGTCGAGCGCGCGGACCGAGACATGTTCGGCGGGCTCCTCGAACTGGCCGAGATTCCGGTGTCCGACGTGATGGTGCATCGCACCAAAATGCAACTCATCGACGCGGATCTGCCGCCGGACGAACTCGTGCGCGAAGCCATCGCATCGCCTTACACGCGCATGCCGCTCTGGCGCGGCGAACCAGACAACATCATTGGGGTGCTGCACGCCAAGGACCTGCTGCGCGCCTATGTCGCCGCGGGCGGCGACGCCAGCAAGATCAAGATTGCCGACCTGGCGCTCGAGCCGTGGTTCATTCCCGAATCGACAACCTTGCGCGATCAGTTGCAGGCCTTCCTGCGCCGGAAGACGCATTCAGCTTTGGTCGTCGACGAATATGGCGTGGTGCAGGGTCTGGTGACGCTCGAGGACATCATCGAGGAGATCGTCGGCGATATTCGCGACGAGCACGACGTTGCCGTTCAGGGCGTCCGCAAGCAGCGCGACGGCTCCGTCGTCGTCGACGGTTCGGTGACGATCCGTGACCTCAACCGCGCCATGGACTGGAACCTGCCCGACGAAGAGGCCGCGACTGTCGCCGGCCTCGTCATTCATGAAGCCCGCGCCATTCCCGAGCCTCGGCAGACCTTCTCCTTCCACGGTTTCAGGTTTGAGGTGCTGCGCAAACAGCGCAACCGGATCGCCGCGCTCAGGGTCTCGCCGCTTGCGGCGCGGGAGACCGGAACGCAAGCGCCCGACCGGGAGGGCGAGGAAGCGACTGGCGATTAAGGCCCGGGGCGGCGGCTCGAGGAAGATGGGGACGGCGAGGCTCCTTTGCCGGGCTGGCGGACTTCCCTATATAAGCGCCCATGCACCAGCGGGCAGACCCGCGAGAGGTTTCGATGTCCTGGAACAATCAAGGCGGCGGACCATGGCGCTCGCCTGGGCGAGGGCCATGGGGGCAGGGGCCGTCCGGCCCTCAGCCGACGGCCGACCTAGAAGAGATCATTCGCCGCGTTCAGGAAGCGCTTGGCAAACTGACGCCTGGCGGATCGGGAGGCGGCGGAACTGGCGGCAGCGGATTTACCAGCCGCACGGTTCTGTTTCTGATCCTTGGCGCAATCCTGGTCTGGTTCGCCTGGGGCACGTTCTATACGGTCCAGCCGAACGAGGTCGGCATCAATCTCGTGTTCGGCCGTTACACCGGCAAGACTGCGGCGGGCCTCAACACCAACTGGCCTTGGCCGATCGGCTCGGTGATCAAGGTTCCGGTTTGGGACCAGCAGATCACCGAAGTCGGCTATCGCAGCCTCGGGTCCAACGCCGACATCCCCGAGGAAAGTCAGATGCTGACCGGCGACAAGAATATCGTCGACGTCCACTTTCGTGTGAACTGGCAGATTGATCCGGCCAAACCGGAAGACTACGTGTTCAACATCCTGAGCCCTCGGGAAACCGTTAAGGCGGTGGCGGAGAGCATCATGAGGGAGGTCGTCGGACTGAAGACGATCGACGGCATTTTGACGACCGACCGAAAGTCGGTCGAGACGGATGCGCAGAAGCGTATTCAGGACGTGCTCAACGGCTATCGAGCGGGCGTACTCGTCAAGCAGGTGCAGTTGCAGTCGGTCGATGCGCCAAGCCAAGTCATTTCGGCATATCGCGACGTCACCGCGGCCCAACAGGACCAGCAACGCGCCGTCAACGAAGCCGAGACCTACGCCAACAAGGTCGTGCCAGAGGCGGAGGGCGGCGCAGCGCGCATCATCGCCGAGGCCAACGCCTATCGTGAGCAAACGATCCTCGACGCCAAGGGCCAAACGCAGCGCTACAATCAGATCTACGAGCAATACAAAAAGGCTCCCGGCGTGACCCGCGAACGCATGTATCTCGAGACGATGGAGCGTGTCCTCGGGCCGATGGACAAGACGATCGTCGACTCGAATTCGGCGAGCGCGCCGGTGCCCTATATCGCTCTCGATCCGCTTCAATCAAAAACGCCGGGGAGCGCCAAATGAAACGGTCCCTCAGCGGCGCTATGATCGCTCTCCTTGCGGTCGCTGCGATCATCCTTGCATGGTTGTCGACGTTTGTTGTCGACCCGACCGAGCAGGCGCTTGTGCTGCGTTTCGGTCAGCCGATTCGCGACCTCATCGGAGCCCCCGGCCTCTACTTCAAGTGGCCCTTCATCGACACAGTGGTCTATATCGACAAGCGCATTCTTGCGCTCGAAGACGAGCGCCAGGAAGTTCTTGTGTCCGACAACCAGCGCCTGGAAGTCGACGCCTTCGTGCGCTACCGCATCGACGATCCGCTGCTATTCTACCAATCCGTGTTCAACACCCGGGGCGCCGACGCTCAGCTGGGCGGCATGCTGAACTCGGCGCTTCGCCGCACGCTGTCGGAGGCGTCGATCACCGACATCGTGCGCGACAAGCGCGACGCTCTGATGGCGGATATCCGCGATCAGATGATCGCCGGCGCGAAGCGCTTCGGCCTCGCGGTCATCGACGTGCGCATCAAGCGCGCGGATCTGCCGGCGGAGAACTCGGAGGCCGTGTTCCGCCGCATGCAGACCGAGCGACAGCAGCGCGCGGCGTCCTACCGCGCGCAAGGGTCGCAGCAGAGCCAGCAGATCAAGGCCGAGGCCGACCGCAAGGTGACCGTCATCACCGCCCAGGCTCAGCAGCAGTCCGAACAGATCCGCGGCGCGGGCGACGGCGAGCGCAACCGCATTTTCGCAGAAGCTTACGGCGCCGATCCGGAATTCTTCGCGTTCTACCGCTCCATGCAAGCGTACCAGAACAGCTTCACTAATGGGCAGACGCGGGCGCTGATCAGCCCGAAGTCGGACTTCTTCCGCTACTTTTCGACCCCCACGCCGCCGCCGGAAGCTGCGAGCGCGCCGTCGCCGGCGGCGAAGGCGGACTGAAGTGCGCGACTTTGGCGCGGCGATCGGGCTCGTCTTCGCGATCGAGGGATTGCTCATGGCGGGCTTTACAGAGTCGATGCGAAAGCGCATGGCGGCGGCGGCGCACGAGGATCCAACGAAACTCCGCAGCGTCGGTCTCGGCGCGGCGCTTCTTGGCGTTGCGATCGTTTGGGCGGCCCGCGCCTTGCTGCAATAAGGCTGTAGAAAACGACGCCAAGCGTCGCCGAAGGAATCGATTCCGACTCCCAGGAGGACCCGATGAACGAAGGCAGGCGAATCTCGATGGGTAATCGCAGCGCTCGTTCAGCGCTCGCGCTCGCGATTGCTTCCGCGCTGGTCGGCGCGCCGCTCGCGCTTGCTCCTGCGGCCACCGCCTTCGCTCAGGCGCGACCGACTGACCTCGCCGATCTCGTCGATTCGGTCGCCGAGGCGGTCGTCAACATTTCGGCCACCCAGACCGTCGAGGACAAGGGCGCGGAGGCGCCTGACCTGCCCAAGGGCACGCCGTTCGACGAGATGTTCGAGGAGTTCTTCCGCAATCACGGCATCAATCCCCATCCGCACGCGCGACAGGCGCAGTCTTTGGGGTCCGGCTTCGTCATCGACCCCAGCGGGATCGTGATCACCAATAATCACGTGGTCGGCGACGCCAACGACATCGTGGTCATCTTCACCGACGGGCGCAAATTGAAGGCCAAGGTGCTTGGCAAGGACTCGAAGGTCGACGTGGCCGTGCTCAAGGTGGAGAGCGACAAGCCCCTGAAGACAGTCAAGTTCGGCGACAGCGACAAAATGCGCGTCGGCGACGGCGTGATGGCGGTCGGCAATCCGTTCGGCCTTGGCGAGACGGTAACTGCGGGCATCATCTCCGCCCGAAACCGCAATATCGACAACGGTCCTTATGACGATTTCCTGCAGACCGACGCGTCGATCAACAAGGGCAATTCGGGCGGTCCTCTGTTTAACTTGCAGGGCGAAGTGATCGGCATCAATACTGCGATCCTTTCGCCGTCGGGAGGCTCGATCGGCATCGGATTTGCGACGCCGTCCGCATCGGTGATTCCGGTTATCGCGCAGCTTGAGCAATTCCATGAAACGCGGCGCGGCTGGCTCGGCGTCCGGATCCAACCGGTCGACGATACGATTGCGGACAGCTTGGGTTTAGGCGCCGCCCGCGGCGCGCTCGTCGCCGGCGTCGACGAAAAGGGTCCCGCCAAGCCCGCGGGGCTCCAGCCGGGCGACGTGATCATCAAATTCGACGGCAAGGACATCAAGGAATCTCGCGATCTGCCGCGCCTCGTGGCCTCCATGCCAGTCGGCAAGTCGGTCGAGGTCATCGTCGTGCGCGACGGCAAAGAATTGACCAAGTCCGTGACGCTTGGACGGTTGGAGGATGGCGAGAAGCAAGCCGCGCTCGCCGATGAGAAAGATGACGTTCAGCAACAGGACGCGGTCTCAAAGGCGCTCGGCATGGAATTTTCGGGACTAAGCGACGAGATGCGAAAATCCTTCAAGATCAAGGACAGCGTCAAGGGCGTCATCGTGACTTCAGTCGAACCGGGCTCGCCCGCGGCGGAGCGCGGCCTAAAGCCCGGCGACGTGATCGAAGAGGTCAATCACCAGGCGGTTGAACGTCCGGGCGACGTCGCCAAAGCGATCGAGGGCGCAAAGAAGGACGGGGGCAAGAAGCCGGCGCTCTTGTTGGTGTCGAACGGCGAAGGCGTCGTCCGCTTCGTCGCCGTGCCGCTGGACTGAGGCGGGTTCAGGAAAATGGACGAGGAAAGAGCGAGCCGATCCGACGAGGCGATCGACAACGCACTGTCGGTAGCGCAAGCGATCCTCGGTCGCGCGCCGCTGTTCGACGGTCACAATGACCTTCCCTGGGTCATCCGGATCGACAGAGCGGCGCGCGGCGATGTGCTCGCCTACGATCTGAGGAGGGTCCACGAAGGCGCGGACACGGACATTCCGCGGTTGCGGGAGGGGATGGTCGGCGCCCAATTCTGGGCTGCTTTCCAGCCGACCAACGCTCCCCACCCTTCGCGCACCACGATGGAGCAGATCGACCTTATCCGGCGGATCGAGGAGGCGCATCCGGACATCTTTCTCCCCGCTCGTCAGGCATCCGATTATGCAAGGGCCAAGGCGCTCGGCAGGATCGCCTCGTTCATCGCGGTCGAAGGCGGCGTTGGTCTCGAGAATTCGCTGAGCCCGCTGCGCATCTGGCATGCGGCCGGCGTCCGGCTGATGACGCTCTGCCACAACGAGAGCCTCGACTGGGTCGACTCCGCAACAGACGCCCCGCGGAACGGCGGCCTCAACGCATTCGGCCGCGCGGTCGTCGGCGAGCTCAACCGGCTTGGGATTGTGATCGATCTCGCGCACACCTCGCATGAGGCGATGCGACGCGTGCTGGACGTTACGGAGGCGCCGGTCGCCCTCTCGCATTCCAACGCTTTCTCGCTCTGCGATCACCCGCGCAACACGCCAGATGATGTCCTTCGCCGGCTGAAGGCCAACGGCGGGCTTGTCATGGCGACTTTTGTGCCCGGGTTCGTTTCGCAGCGGCTGCGCGACTGGCTTCGCCGGTCGCGCGACGCCTATGGCAAGGCGCCGCTTGCTGCCGATCCTAAGGCTCAGTTCTCCGAACTCGAGGCGAAACA
>Ga0209040_10003813_pt1 | contig 11486 bp, 8 predicted proteins | sample BogFormECP12_OM3_FD_188240 | JGI IMG/M metagenome (GOLD analysis project Ga0209040, IMG submission 188240) | Bog forest soil microbial communities from Calvert Island, British Columbia, Canada - ECP12_OM3 (SPAdes) (version 2) | ecosystem: Environmental > Aquatic > Freshwater > Wetlands > Bog ... | reverse complement strand
CCTTCCCGGTCTGGCTGATGGCCTCCCGCAAAACGGCGTAAACGTCCTCGCCCGCCTGGCCGTCCGGGGCCACGAAAAAGCTGGCGTCGTAGTACATCGGGTCGATGGAGCCCGCGTCGACGAACTTCTCGACGGACATCACGGACGAGCTCTCGACCTTCACGCTGTCGAAGTCCTCGTCGCTCAGCAGGACGTAGTGGTCCCTCTTGAACTCGTAGCCTTTGACGAGGTCCCGGCGCTCGACTTCCTGTCCGGTGCCGCTGTCCACCGAAAGCATTCTGATGCGGTTTCCGGTAGCCGGGTTGATGAGATTGAAACGGATAGCCGCCCGGTCGTGGCGCGCGTTGTAGAGGGCCACTGGACAGGAAACGAGCGCTAGCCGGAGGTGGCCGCGCCAGATTGGACGTTGCGCCATGGCGATAGGGATTCGAACGCAGCGACCAGCAGAAAAGGCCCAAGCCCAGCGGGTCGGTAGCTCACTGCTCCACCATCCACTGAGGTCCGTTCCGGAAGCTGTTGCACCAAAGTGGTTCTCACCCGCACGACCGCTTGCCGCAGCCTGAGACAACTAGCCGTGATTGGGCTGAGCGTTGCCCTGACTGCACAGGACGGTGCGACACTCTGAGATTAATCTGCGCGCGCTCGCGGCGGAACCTTGGCTGCCCGCGTGCCGTTCCCTCGGTTCGCCCAACGCCGGCCAAGCTGCGGGGTGACGCCACGGCGGTCGTGGGGAACATGCGGAGCTGTTTGTAGGTGCTCTTGACCGAACCGGCCGGTTCCGAAAATCGAGAGACTTCGCCCTCCTCGAGCCCCAAGGGCAGACCGGCGCAGGTCGCTCCAGCGGATATTCCTGGCGTGAGAAGCCTGCTCACCCTGGCGGTTGGTGTCGTCGTCATCGCCGGCCTCTATTTCGCCCGCGAGATCCTGATCCCGATCACGCTCGCAGTTCTGCTGAGCTTCCTTCTCGCGCCCCTGGTCAACCGGCTGCGGAGACTGCATCTCGGCCGCGTGCCGTCGGTTCTCATCGCGGTGCTGTTCGCCCTCGGCATCATCCTGGGCTTTGGTGGTCTGATCGGCACACAGCTAGCCGACCTCGCTGGGCAAATGCCGCGCTATCAGGCAACGATCGAAACCAAACTTCACACGCTGCACGCGTTGACTCTCGGGATGGTGAACGAGATCGCGCAGAGGTTCGGTCCGCACGCGCAAGAAGCGCCCCGGGCGCAGCCGGAGAACCCGGCCGGCGCGGGCGGCAATTCGGGCGTGACCGAGCCAAAGCCGATACCGGTCGAGGTGCACCAGCCCGGACCATCGCCCCTGGAGACGGCCGGCAGCATCCTCGCGCCGGTCGTCAGCCCAGTTGCCACCGCCGCCATCGTATTCGTCGTCACGATCTTCATCCTGCTGCAGCGTGAGGATCTGCGCGATCGGCTGATCCGCCTGTTCGGATCGGCCGACCTGCACCGCACCACAATCGCGCTGGACGACGCCGGTAGTCGGTTGAGCCGCTACTTCCTGACGCAGCTCGGGATCAACGTCGGTTTCGACTGCGTGATAGGCACCGGACTTGCGATCATCGGCGTCCCGAACCCGCTCCTGTGGGGCATCCTCAGCAGCGTGTTGCGCTTCCTACCCTATGTTGGTGTGCCGATCGCGGCGCTCCTGCCCGTCGCGGTCTCCGCCGCGGTTAGCCCCGGCTGGTGGATGGCGATCTGGACGGCGAGCCTATATTTTGTTTCCGAATTGATTACCGGGCAGGCGATCGAGCCGCTGCTGTACGGCCGCAGCACGGGGCTGTCGCCCGTCTCGGTCGTGGTCGCCGCCACTTTCTGGACTTGGCTGTGGGGACCGATCGGCCTGATCCTCTCGACACCGCTGACCTTGTGCGTCGTGGTGCTCGGCCGTCACGTGCAGCGGCTCGAGTTCCTCGACGTGCTGCTGGGCGACCGACCCGCGCTGACACCTGTACAGAGTTTCTACCAGCGCATGCTCGCCGACGACCCCGATGAGGCGGCACAGCAGGCGGAGCTGTTGCTGAAGGATTGCGCGCTCTCGTCGTATTACGACGAAGTCGCGATGAAGGGGCTGCAACTCGCCTCGGCCGACGTGGCCCGCGGCACCCTCACGCCCGACAGGCTGGAGGCGATCAACCGTGCCGTCGCGTCGCTGGTCGGGGATCTCGACGACCACGACGACCGAGATCCGCCAGTCAAGAAGACACTGGAACGGGACGACGCGCCTGTCACGCTGGCCCGCGTGGAGCAGGCGGTGCCACAGACCCCCGCGCCGTCGGACTCGGCTGCATCGACCGACGACCTGCCGGACAAGTGGCGCACGCGGTCGTCCGTGCTGTGCATCGCCGGCCGCGGTCCCGTGGACGAGGCGGTCGCCACGATGCTGCAGCAGTTGCTCGCCAAGCACGGGATCGGCGGACGGATCATCCCGCACGGCGAGGTGTCCCGAACAACCATCGCGCGCCTCGACACACGCGAGGCGATGATGGCGTGCATTTGCTGCCTGGAGCTCGAAGGCGTCCCGGCGCATGTGCGGTACCTGGCTCGGCGGCTGCGCCAGCGCCTGCCCGCACGACCGATCCTCGTCGGCATGTGGCCGCCGGACGACCGGATCATGTGGGACGAGGCGACGCGGAGCACGGTAGGCGCGGACTACTGCGTTGCCTCCTTGCGCGATGCGGTCGAGGCCTGCTTGCAGGCTGCGCGGCGCGATGCGGCGGGGTCAGCGTCTCGACGTCAGGAAGAACTCGCGCCGCAGCCAGGCGATTAATTCCGTCCGGAGGGAAGGCATGGCCATCCGACGCGGCTTCGACGTTCTGGTGCTCGGCACCATGGCGATCTTCGGTTTCCTGGCAGCACAGCCGCAGGCACGGCGCCTGCCGCCGTCCGCGCGCGAAGGCGGAACGCGGCCGCCGACCGCTTCCGCACGCCTCGCCGACGAACCGGCGGCGGCTGCCGGACGCGATGCTGACTCGCCGGCAGAGATCCCCGCCCGCGGCTGGTGCCAGGTGGTGAAGCGCACCTATGCCGATATCGGCGAGCATCGTGTACTGGCCGAGGCTGCGAGCGTGACCTACTACGCTCTGCTCGCGATTTTTCCGGCGCTGGCCGCACTGGTGTCGCTCTACGGCCTCTTCGCCGACCCGCAGACCATAGAGCAGCAGTTGCGGCAGCTGTCCGCGGTCATTCCCGGCGGCGGCATGCAGATCATCGGGCAGCAGCTCCAGAGCCTGAGTTCGAAAAACGGCGGCGCGCTGAGCGTGGGCGTCGTGATCGGTCTGCTCGTCTCGCTGTGGAGCGCGAGTTCCGCAGTCAAGTCGCTGTTCGACGCGCTAAACGCGATCTATGACGAGAGCGAGAAGCGAAGCTTCATGCGCCGCACCCTGATCGCGCTGGCCTTCACCCTCGGCCTGATCGGCTTCCTGTTCGCCGCCATTGTGATCGCCGCGGGGCTGCCTGCCATTCTGGCGGCGGTCGGCCTTGGCGGCGTGACGGACGTCGTGCTCCGCCTGCTGCGGTGGCCGCTGCTGGTCGTGCTCGTCGCCGTGCTGCTCGCCGTGATCTACCGCTACGGCCCGAGCCGGACGGAGCCGAAATGGCGCTGGGTCAGTCCGGGCGGCATCGTCGCCGCGGTGTTGTGGGTGTTGGCCTCGGCGGCGTTCACCTTCTATGCGCAGCACTTCGGAAGCTACAACAAGACTTACGGCTCGCTGGGTGCGGTGATCGGGTTCATGACGTGGATCTGGATTTCGGCGGCCGTCGTGCTGATCGGCGCCGAGCTGAACGCTGAGCTCGAGCACCAAACCGCGCGCGACACGACGACGGGCCCCGACCGCCCGATGGGGGCTCGCGGGGCGACCAAGGCGGACACGGTCGCGCAGGGCATGGCCTGACCCGCGCCTGAGCGGACTGGCACTACTTTGGTAGAAGCATGCGCGCGCAATTGTTCGCATCGCCGCCTCGCGTGTTTAGGCCGCCCGCGCGGTGGATTTCCTGCGATGACCCCCGCAATCCCGTAGCGGTGCGGTAAGCGCTACTCATGTCTCGGTTGCGGGACGTACAGCGCGGCGCGCTCCGGATCAGTGATCGCCTGCCACGGGCGCGGAGTGGAGCCATCAGCGTCGCTGCCAGCCGTTCGATCAGGTCCGCCTCGTAAGCCCAAACGCCTCCGTTGCCGAGAATGCCTCGATGCCAATAGCCCCAATAGGCTCAGGGCTGACGGCTGGCGGGCATCTGTCGGCGCTATCGGCATCAGAGCGTTCTGCGGCGAGCGTCTCGCGGACGCGGTCAGCCAGCCCCCCATCGCCTGCGGCGGTTCGGATCAGGGCATGCTGAAGAGGAAGCGTCCGTGTCATGGTCGATGCCGACGCTGACCCAGCCGGCATTGGCGGCGAGATCGTAGATGCCGTAGGGCACCGCGCGGCCCAACCCCTTGGACCAGGAAATCATGGACGCGGACTTCCTCGGGCTCGCCCCGCGGGCACCATTCCCGTCCGCCGTTCTTGAAGTTCCCCACGTGCTGTCAAAGTCGGGTCTTGCCCACCGTGGCCGTTGCACGGGTATTTTGCGGCACTGCCAGCGAGACGAACCCATGATCTCAACAGAGAACAGACCTGTGGGGTGCTCCAAGGCAGAAGTTTGTGTTGGGGGGGATAGTGTCTGACGCCGAGCATGCAGCTGAACTGAAATTCCTGGCCGGCGGCGGCCTTTCCGGAATGCAATTGCGTGCGCTTGACTGGACGGCAACGCCCCTCGGCGCGCCCGCAGGCTGGCCACAGAGCCTCCGAACAGCGGTGAAGCTCATGCTCAACACGCGCTATCCGGTCTCGACGCGGTATCTCGATTTCATCTACGCGCCCCTGTTCGACGGCGAGGGCCGCATCAGCGGTGTGTTCTGCGAGGGTTTCGACGTGACCGATCGCGTGGAGGCCGCTACCGAGCGGCTGTCCGCCGAGGAGCAACTCCGGCTGGCGACCGAAGCCGCCGATATCGGATGGTGGGATGTGGAGGAGGGCCACGGCCGGCTGTGCTGGCCGCCCCGCGTAAAGGCGATGTTCGGGATTTCGGCCGACGCGCCAGTGAGCATGGATGACTTCTACGCCGGGCTGCACCCGGACGACCGCGATCATGTAGCTGCCGTCTATGCCGGCGCGGCCGATCCGGCCCGCCGCGCACTTTATGACGTGGAATACCGCACGATCGGCAAGGAGGACGGTATCGTCCGCTGGGTTGCCGCCAAAGGCCGTGGCGTGTTCGACGAGGCTGGCCGGTGCAAGCGGGTGATCGGCACGGCCATTGACATCACCGAGCGCAAGCTGGCGCAGGAGGAGAAATTAGCCCGTCAGCAGGAGGATGCTGAATTGCGAGAGCAGTTCATCGCGGTTCTTGGTCACGACCTGCGGAACCCTCTGGCATCTGTCGCAGCGGGAACACGGTTCCTGGTACGCCGCCCCGAAAGAGCGGCCGAGATCGCCGAGCAGATAGAGCGGAGCATCTCGCGGATGTCCGAGCTGATCGAGAACGTACTCGATTTCGCGCGCGGTCGCTTGGGCGGCGGGTTTGTCACCACGCCCGATAATGAGAAGCCGCTTGAACCTGTTCTTCTGCAGGTCATCGAGGAGCTCAGGGGTGTGCACCCCGAGCGCGATGTCGCGGTCGATATCGACCTGCAGGAGCCTGTCAAATGCGATCGCCAGCGCATTGGACAGCTCCTCTCGAACCTGCTTGCCAACGCGTTCGTCTACGGAGCACCGACAGTGCCTATTCGGGTGCGTGCTCGAGCCGAAGGCGGCCATTTTGAGCTTTGCGTTACCAACTCCGGAGACGACATTGAGCCGCCTGCCCTCGAACGTCTCTTTCAGCCGTTTTTCCGCGGCAAGGTTCGTGGGAGCCGCGAAGGTCTCGGCTTGGGCCTCTATATCTGTTCCGAAATCGCCAAGGCACACGGAGGAACAATCGACGTAACATCGGAAAGCGGAACAACCTGCTTCACTCTGCGGATGCCCACGGGAGCATAGCGAGTCGGCTGACTGGACCTATCAAAGAGCCAATTTCGACGACTTTACAGGACGTCCTGCGGTCGCTCCGCCTCGCAACTCTTGCCCGACCCTGTCATGCGGATATTCCGAACGTCAAACCCGCTGCCGATCCCGGCACGACTTCCTGCGTGATCGCGCCGCCCATGGAAAGGCCGAGCAGATGCGCGCGCGGATATCTCAGTTCGTAATTGGAACCCGGCACGATCGCAGAATGCGCTTGTCGTGCGGCGTCACCCTGAGACCGGCGAACGTCACCTGGACGCGTTCAAATGGGGCCTCTTACCGGCCTCGAGCTAGCGCAGCTCGAGCAGCGCGTCGCCCACCTCGAGGGCGCTCGGAATGATAGAGCCGGTGCTATGATAGAGGTTTTGCGGTTCTCGTACCGGGCGTCGCGTTCCCACCCCGTTGGAACGATCACAGGGTGGGCTGGACGGCTAGTGCCGACGTCAGCAACATTCCGGCAACGGTAGTAGTTTGGTTCTGCCCCCAGTCGTCATGGCCCGTGGTATGAAGACTGGACATTAATGGCTGCGGTCACGCGACTTGATGTCCACGATCTTGCCATCCTCGCTCATGTTGGACGACGTGCCTGAACGACCGAGTACCTCCGCCACGCGGCGGGCAAGCGCTTCGCGCGAGAACGGCTTGCCGATCAGGTGCACGCCGTCATCCAGGCGGCCGTGGTGCACGATCGCGTTCTCAGTGTAGCCCGACATGAACAGCACGCGCAGATCCCGCCGGATGTCCTGCAGCCTGCGCGCCGTCTCATGCCCTTTGATGCTGCCGGACAGCACCACGTCGACGAGCAACACGTCGACCGCGGCGTGGTTGTCGCCGAACACCCGCAGCGCCTCCTCGCCGTTGCCTGCTTCGAGCACCCGGTAGCCGAGGTCGCGCAGGATCTGCACCGTCACCTCGCGCACCGCCGGCTCGTCTTCCACCACGAGCACCGTCGCCGAGCCGTGCGGCAGGTCGATCGGCGCCGTGGAGCGCTGCATCGCCGGGACGGCAGCGCCGATGGCGCGCGGCAGGTAGAGCCGCACCGTCGTTCCCTGGCCGGCCTCGGAATAGATCTTCACGTGGCCGCCCGACTGCTTGGCGAAGCCGTAGACCATGGCGAGTCCGAGGCCCGTGCCCTTGTCGGGTTCCTTGGTGGTGAAGAACGGCTCGAACGCGCGTGCCAGCACCTCCGGCGGCATGCCCGTCCCGGTGTCGGACACCGCCACCATCACATACTCGCCCGCCGACACCTCGATGTGCTGGCGCGCGTACTCCGCGTCGAGCACCTTGTTGGCCAGCTCGATCGTCAGGCGGCCGCCGTCCGGCATCGCGTCCCGCGCGTTCAGCGCGAGGTTCAGCACGGCGGATTCCACCTGCGACGGGTCCGCCACCGCGGGCCACAACCCGGCCGTGTCCACCACGCGCAGATCGATGTGCTCGCCCAGCGTGCGTTGCAGCAGGTGCGTCATGTCGGGCAGCATCGCGGAGAGGTCGATCGGGATCGGCGCGAGCGGTTGCTGGCGGGCGAAAGCAAGCAGCTGCTGCGTCAGCGCGGCGGCGCGCTTGGTGGCCCAGAGGGCGCGCTCGATCTGCGGCAGGCCGGCCGCGCCGTCGCCCAGCTTGAACGCGAGCCGTTCCAGGTTGCCCAGGATCACCGTGAGCAGGTTGTTGAAGTCGTGCGCGATGCCGCCGGTCAACTGGCCCATCGCCTGCAGACGCTGCGAGTCGCGCGCGGTCTTTTCCGAACGGACGCGCTCGGTGATGTCGGTCAGGGTCAGCACCAAGCCGCCGTCCGGCGTGGTCGTGCGGCGCAGCTCGAAGCTGCGGTCGTCGCTGGCGCGCGTGCGCTCGTACACGATCGGCTCGTTCTGCGCTCGGCCGCCCGGTCCGTGGCGGATCTGGTCCTCGGTCTCCAGGAACGGCCCTTTGGCGACGTCTGCGGCCTGTTCGGCGATCGCCTCGTACGGCGTGCCCTGGCGCATCATCGGCGCGGGCACGCCGAGGATGACGTTGAAGCAGCGATTCCAGCGCGTCAGGCGGCCGTCCGGGTCGAACACGCCGATGCCCTGGCTGACGCTGTCGAACGCAGTACGCATCTGCTCGGCCAGCAGGCGCTGCCCCCCCTCGGAGCCGGCGAGCCGCGCGCGTTCGCGCGCCAGCAGCCAGACCGAAACGGCGAGCAGTGCCATCGCCAGGAGCGTGGTCGCCAGGGCCAGGGCGCGGGCACGCGCTTCGGCGGTGTTGCTCGCCACCTTTCGCAATGCCAGGAGGCGGTCCTCTTCGGCGGTGATGCTGGCGAGGGCGGCCTGGATCTGCTCGGTCAGCCGCTCGCCGACGCTGGTGCGCATGAGGGCCAGTGCGGCTTCGGGCCCGCTGTCGCGGAGCAACTGAATGGTCCGTGCCAGCTCGTCCATCTTGCGTTCGACGAGCGGCGCGAGGGCGCGCAGGTGATCCTGCTGGACGGGATTGTCGGCGGTCAGGCGGCGCAGGTCGCCTTGCAGCAGCGCGACGCGGTCGCGGGCGTCGTTGTATGGGACGAGGTAGGAGTCGTCGTGGGTCAGCAGGTAGCCGCGCTGTCCGGTCTCCGCGTCGCGCAAGGCGAGCGCGACTTCGTCAACCGTGTGTACGACGTCGTACGTGTGCTCGACCCAGAACCGCGCCTCGCGGGTGCTGGTGAACTCGAACCACGTCATCAGCCCGACGGCGGCCACCAAGAGAAGACCGCCGCACAGCGCCAGGAGGTGCGCGTTCCAGCTCGAAGGTTTCGGCAAACACCTTCCTCCGCCCGCCATCGCTTCTCGATGCGATCAGTGAGATATCATGGCTGCGAACGCGGTCCAGCATAAGTGCAGTCTTCGGTGGATCGAAGCTGAAGGAACTCGGCCGCGCGCTCATCCGACTTCCATCAGAGCAGGGCGAGGCTGGTCATGGTCGTCGTTCACGCTACGCAGCGTTGGCGGAGTCGACCGGCTGCGCGGTGGGCAGGGCGAAGAACCCGGTTCCGCGCCCGCCAGTTTGAAGCATGGCTGATGGGCGGACAGCCGGCGGCGAGCCGTTCACGGCCGTCGGCAGTTCTTCCGCGCACCGCTTTCGGGCCAGCTGGCGAATCGGCGTTTTCTTCAATCACTTGTGAGTAGTGCCTGACGCGCCTCTCCGGCTCGGCGGACTGCAACTCTCCCGCCGTCCGGGCGTACGTACGCCGGAACCCCAAACCTTGGAGGAACTCATGGATCGTCCCGTGATCGCACGAGCCGCCGGCGCACTGTTGGGCATGGCTACGCTGGCAGCCTGCAGCGTCAACACTCAGCCGCCCGCGGTGGTGGGAGCGCCGGCCTCGGTCGTGGTGGCTCCGCCGACGGCTGCGGCCGTGGTGCCCGCCCCTCCGAGCACCGTGATCGTGGAGCCGCAAGCCTACTGATCTCGCCAACCTGACGTGGCATGGCGGACTGGTCTCCGGCCGCTTAGCCGCCGGCATAGCCCTCCGATCCGCGCACACGACCGTGCGGACCAGCTTGCGGCTGTGCCCTGTCCGGCGAACCATCTGCTTGATCGGTGTTACTGCCTCGGCGAGCCGCGGATGATCAAGTTGGCAGCATCGCGGCGCAGAAACCCCGTCTTGTTGGCGCAGACTGGGATCGAAGGTCGCGGCGCCGATTGCAGTGCGGATTCGAAGTCGAGCGGCGCACCGCATCGAGGAACGCGGCGCTAGCGTTATCGATCAGATGACAGCAATCGGCGATCTGTCTGGCGCCAGGGGCTCCCGCTTCACGCCCCGCCGCTTGCGACGCGAGGCGTTGGGCACGTGGGCGGCGGCTACCATCGCCGCCTGACTGCAGGCGAACGTCCGCCTCATTGGGCCCCTGCAACGGTTAACTTGACTATCCCCGCGCATTCGGCGCGACGAACATGCGGTGTTGGACCTCCACAATGCGGAACTCGGCCATTGGCACCTACTCGTTCAAGCCTGCACGCCGTCGACTGCTCGCCGATCACCCAAACCGACCCGGGCGCGGGTAGAAGGCTCCAGAACAGAAGCCTCCGACGAACCCCGAACTGCGCGGCAGCGGTTGTCACGAGATTTTGTCGGAGAGGACGATGCGCGGCTCAGTTATGCTCCGGCATCGGCACCCCGTGGCTGCGTGCCAACTCGTGCCTCTCGGTCTCGTGAATGTCCCGGTCGGGCACGTTGGTCTCGATCTCACGCTCGGGGCGGCGGCCGCCATGCGAGTTTTCGCCGCCCTTTCGGCCTGCTTGGGCGGCCAGCTTCGGGTTCTGTGCAAACGGCCGCTTCTCCGGCGGCACGCTGCGGCCGCCCTTGGATGCGATAGCCCGCTGCTTGGCAGGGTCCATCGACGCGAAGCCCTGATTGCTGGTGCCGCCTTTCTTCTGTTCCGCCATGCTCCGGCTCCTCTGGGATGTCTTGCGGTCTGTGCGGACCGCCCGTGCATGCATCCAAACACCGCCAGGGCGTTTTTGGTTCATCTGGAACGGATTGACGCTGGTGAAACCAGCAACAATGTCTGAGCTTGGCTGACCCGTAGTCCGTGTGTCACATTGCCGCATATGGAGATTTCGGTTCTTGGTCCTTGGCACTGCCGTTTACGTTGACGACAAATCTAGCCGGAGTTCCGTACTGCCGCTAATCGAGAACTGATTTCAGCCGTGCCGCCGCGACCGAATGCCCCTCCCCTGCCCCCATCCGGAGTCGCCTGCTACCGTTGTCGTGCGGGAATGCAGGAGCCGAAGAGCTTCTCGGCGTTGGCGGCCTGCGCCACAAGCCGGCGCAAGACCTACCCGCCGGCATTGCTCTGACCGTCCACCCCGACGGTGCCAGTTCCAGGAACTCCTGGGCCGGCCGGTTGGGCCGGGCGTTCAGCGTTGAGTAAACCGTCGTGGGCAAGTTCTGCGGCGGCGCCGAAGGAGACACAACGAGCGGTCGGATAGAACCCGCGGCGGTGCGCGAAGCGACCACGGGCGCGCCTATCGGCACTCACGGAGAGCCCCGTATACGTTGCGTGGGAGAGAGGGTGAGTCGCTGTCAACAGGACGGGCGCCGACAAAGTGAAGAAAGATCCGGAAGTGGATTCCCGCAGCGGACGTCAGTTCGCCGCTTGCCCTTCATGCGGCGGGAAGGTCAGACAGTCGTGATGCTCGTCACCATCCGCGAGACCGGCCGGTGGGTCTTGCCGAAGGGATGGGCCGAGAAAGGCAGCACCGGCCCCGAGCTCGCTGCTAAAGAAGCCTTCGAAGAGGCCGGAATTCTGGGCGAGGTCGCGGCTGAGCCGGTTGGTTCTAACGGCTACACGAAGCGACTGACTGGTGCGCGCGAAGTGATTGCCTGCTAGCAGCCTGTCGGAGTGGAGTTTCGGACGATTTTGGCTGCCTGGCTTGAAATGGCGTTTCTGGAAGGCCCTGGTGCGTTGTCTGGCGGTCG
>Ga0209040_10003810_pt1 | contig 11488 bp, 11 predicted proteins | sample BogFormECP12_OM3_FD_188240 | JGI IMG/M metagenome (GOLD analysis project Ga0209040, IMG submission 188240) | Bog forest soil microbial communities from Calvert Island, British Columbia, Canada - ECP12_OM3 (SPAdes) (version 2) | ecosystem: Environmental > Aquatic > Freshwater > Wetlands > Bog ... | reverse complement strand
AACAAAGAGCCATCCTCTGCTGCTTCCTATCCCCTTAGGGTCGTGGCACATTTTGTCCATAACCGCCTCGGAACGCAGGTTATGTAGGACTAAAGTTAGGTCAGGCTAATTTGTTGCGAGTTCGGACGATACTTTCTAGTTAGCTCCTGCGAAGCGCTTCCGCGATTTTTCGTGCCGCCGATATTCCGCTGTTGAGAGCGGCATGCACCGTGCCATAAGCTCCTTGAGAGTCGGTCGCTTCTCCGGCAAAAAAGATGGTGTCGTTTATTGGTTCACCCAGAGTTTGCGCTGCCTTCAAGCCGCCTACCTTTGGATAACTGTAGGCGCCGCGGCAAAATGGATCGTTACTCCAGTCGTGGTAGTAAATCTTGTCTACACATTCATGCAGCCAGCCAGCGGATTTGGCAAATATTCGACTCAAAGACTCGATGGCTCGGTCAAGAAGTTCCTCGTGTGAGAGATTAACCAATTTTTCACCTGCTGGTCCACCCGCCCAGCCTGTCAAGACATTCGAGGTTAGAGGCTCCTGCGTCCACCAAGTCGGTATGCCCTCATCGAACGAAATAACGAACGCGAATCGTGCTTCGGATTCCCAAAAGCGCTCCTTAAAGCAGATCATGAACTTTATCACGTGTCCAACTTCCAGATGTTCGAGCGCCGCTTCTTTTTCAGACAGTACCGGAATAAATTGGATGGCTCCTGGGGTGCCTGATGACGCTTTTAGGACACCAAGCGGTACTGTAACAATTAGTCGAATTGCAGAAAAAATACGTTCGCCGTTTGGGGTGTCAGCCAATACTTCGACCCGATTTTCCTCCCAGCGAATTTCCCGCACTGTCGCTTGCAAATGAAGCGACTCACATGGAAGACCCGTGGCGAGCCACTCGATGACCGATGCGTAACCATCCTTAATCCGGAATTGCCTTTCCCCCTCGATTTCAAAGGCTGCGCGATCCGCCATCGCGATCGCGGACGTGCTAATTAGTCCGGCACGAGCTGCGTTGAAGCCCTCTACGTACGATTTTGTTATGAGTTTTTCAAACGCTGAGGCCTCGACTGCTTCGAGGAAGCGCTCATACGGGATCTCCTGAGTAGGTTGGATCTGTCCGTTGACCGTTTGGATAATTTTCCAATATTCCGCGCAGGCACGAAGGCCTCCTTTGTCGAAGACCATACGAGTATCAGAACTTTCCAGCATCTTCAGACGTGCCTTCTCCAGAATTGGCCAAATAGCCTTGGGTTTTCCGTGTACAAATTCGGCGCCCAATTCGATTGGCGAAGATGTCGAATGGTCCGTCAGGATTCGTCCACCAATTCGATCGCGAGCTTCCAAGACAACCACATGAAGACCCACGGAATGAAGTTCACGCCACGCGATGAGACCGGCTGCACCGACGCCAATAATCAAAACATCGATGTTCTGTTTAGATTGCATGAGGCAATTAAGGGTACTAGGCAGATTCGTGTAATTTTATACGCTAAGGGCGAACCTTTTTGCGCGCCACCGCCGGCGGACGAGCTTCCGGTCGAGGATATACTGGCCGTAGAGCACGGCGTTATCCCGCTCGATGGGGCTGACGTGTTCCAGTGGAGAGAGATCGAGTCGATTGGCGACCGCGTCGCACTGCTGAGGCCGGGAGATTTCCGCCGCCTTCGCATCAGCCGAACCTCCGTACGCAGATTCGTTAGCCACGTCTCAATGACCAGGGGTGTGAAAAGACGGTTCCTAGCTTCCGCCAATTGATCGCCGAGGATGAGCTTCGTCAACCGCGTGTAGCTCGGCACTTCAATCTTCTTGTACGCAAGTATTTCACGCGACAATCCGGCTTCAAATGCCTTTTTGGCAGTTTTTCGGTGAAAAATTACCCTAAGGAGCCGTTTAGAGGGTGGCTTAGAGTAAATTTCTGCAGGCTGCTGGCACCCCATGATGGTCTCCTGATACCTTTGAAACTGCACATCTTACAAGGGTGTGCCGAAGAATGCCGGGTATTTTCGGCCCAGGAGTCGGCAGGAAACGGCTTGCGGCGGCGCGGAAGGGTTCAATCTGGCGGCCGCTGGCTAAAAACGGATTGGGCTAAGCCGCTGAACAGGGTCCGATTCATAATAATGGCGCAGACCGCCATGAAGGCCACGACCGCTGCCGCCAGACTCAACCAAGCGATCCGGCGACTATCGGATGGTACCCTTTGGGTGAATTGAAGGGGTATGAATCGGAAGCGCGCTGAAGGGGGCGGCGTGTGTTGAGGCGTTGCCTGAGCATGTCCCCTGGTCTCGATGATTTATTCTTCCGCAGCAGATGAGCCAAGGATCTATTGCTGCCTCAGAAAGCAGCGTTCAAACCGTGCAAGGTAGCCTTTGCCTTTCTCAATTCCTATTTCGCATTTGGTACCTTTGGAATTTAACCACATGTGCTTTGACTGCCTCCCAGATGAACAGGTCGTGTTTCGAAAATGAGGCTGCCGTCCGCCAGGCGGCATTCAAAATTCGCATAGCACTCTTTGATCAACGGGGCGCTCACCTTTGTGGCAGGTGCGGGCGTGAGCCCGAACGCTTTGAATTTGTCCATCTCCGCGCCGGAGCAGTTGCCGATGCCGATTACCTTGTTCACCAGATCGGTGGTTGGCACGTTGATCACGCATTCCTGGCTTCGGCGGATCATCTCGAAGCTGTGGTTGGCGTTGGAGATGCAACAGGCCACGAGCGATGGAGAGAATTCCAACACCATGTGCCAGCCCATGGTTATGATGTTGGTGTTTTCCTTCCACGCCGAGCTCACCAGCACCACGGGACCCGGTTCCAAATAGCGTCGGATCTCCGACACTGGATAATCTTTCTTTCGGAATGTTGCCCTGTGCTTCACGGTTAAATACGCAACCTCAATGGACGCATAGCTCAGCCTTCGTGCGCCAACGAGAGGGAGAGTTTTCGAATTGGGGGTGTCGCTCAGGATCTTCACCCAAAGGCGTTCATTCTACCCCCAGCGACACTCCCGTTACTGGCGACTGTAGAGAAATCCCGCAGCAGGTCTCAAGGTCAGTGTTTCACTCCCCCTTTCTACCACCTGCCATTTCCAGCCAATCTAATTCCTCTTCTATCCGATGAAAGGCATCGTCGCCGATCTCGTCGTTGGCACGCATGGCGAGAACGCCTTGCCGGGCCGCCTGGAGTGCTCCACGATAGATTTCGCTGTGTGCGGAGCGCGTGACATCGCCTGCGTCAACAGCATTCGGTCGTTCGTATGCCAGACGTGCCGTGAACTCCTGCCGGACGACCTGTGCGATCGGAGATCGGTCACGCGCGAAGCTCGCAAGGCCCGCGCGCAACGCGCGTTCACGCGCCGCGCTCACTTCGCGACCGACAGGATCATCGTCATGCAAATCGAGCGCGCGTAAGAGAGGCTTGAGCGTCAGTCCTTGGATCGCCAGCGTGCCGAGGACGACAGAGAACGCGGTCAGCACGATCAGGTCGCGATACGGAAACGCCGATGGGAGCGCCATGGCCGCAGCCAGAGAGACAATGCCCCGCATGCCGGCCCACGAAATAATCAAGCCGCTCCCGATGGTCGGCCGCAGCATAGGCCGCGGCGGATGAAAACCGAACCGGCGGTGTCGCCACCTGAGGACTGCATTGAAGGACATGTGCCAAGCGAAGCGCACGATGACCACGGTCGGCAGGACGGCGCCGGCAACGGCGAAGTATCGCCCCCGATCCGCTGCTGCCAGGCCCTCGAGAATGGGCCGAATCTGCAGGCCGATGAAGATGAAGGCCAGAATGTTCAGCGCGAACACGACGGTCTCCCACACGGCATAGGTCGGTATGCGTGTCCGTGCGGGTGTACGCTCAGGCGAAGTCCGCGCCACTGTCATGGCGTAGCACACCATCGTCAACACACCTGAGAGCCCAACACTATCGGCGAGCATCCACACGCCGAATGTACTGACGAACTGAAGGATGATGGCGGTCGGCACGTGCTGCACACGTTCCATCAACCGGAGGACGAGCCACCCGAGCGCCGGGCCTACGACCAGGCTGCCGACAACCGCGAGTAAGAAGGTTGGCGCAACGGCCGCGATAGAAAAGCCGTTGGCCGTCACGGCTCCAACGGCGAGGCGGTAGATCAGGAGCGCACTGGCGTCATTCAGCAGGCTTTCGCCTTCGAGGATGGTCAGGATGCGATGCGGCGGTCGCAACGGGCGGAGCACAGCAGTGGCCGCCACCGCGTCGGGTGGGGCCACGATCGCGCCGAGCGCAATCGCCGCTGCCCATGGGATTGTTGGTATGAGCGTGTGGGCGACGACGGCGACAGCGGCGGTCGTGAATCCGACCGCGAATACGACCAAGCCGGTCACCGGCGCCCAATTGTCCCTGAGATCTCTGAGTGACGCGTCGTAAGCCGCATCGAGCAGTACGGGTGCGACGAAGAGCGCCAGCGCAAGCTCGGGAGCGACGCTGAACGAGGGCGCGCCGGGAAGAAACGCCAGCAGCGCACCGCCGAGCGCCAGGAATACCGGATAAGGTGCTCCGACGCGGCGCGCCCCGGCCGCCAGAATCACGGCAACGACGAACAGGCCAAGGAGTTGTTCGAGTTCCCTCATAGGAGCCCCGCTTGGCGGTTCAAGGTCCTCGGAGCCCTCCCGACGCCGCCTTGGCAGTTCCGGTTCTCATGCCGCTGCCGGCGCCGGTGATAAACCAGACTTTGTTCATGATGGTTTGCCTTTTATTCGGCCCTTAGTCCGGCTTGGTATTGTTCGTCGCTGACCTGTTCCATCCAGTCGGCGCTCTTGCCGTCGAGCCGTTCCTGAATGGCGATGTGTGGCGTATTATTCGCTTGTCGATTCCCGTGCTATTTCAAATGGGTTTTATCCTGGTTCCTTGTATAGCTTCTCCGGGCTGTTCAAAATATCGGGCCTATAGACCTTCTCTGCCCAATCCTCTGGTTTGATTTCTTCAATAGCTACTGAAACCGATTTCTCTTCGCACTTTTGCAATGGCGACAACGTTTTTAACTATTTCTTGGGCGAGTCGGGTCTTCTGCTGTTCGAATCTTCCGGGCCAGAGCTTTACGATGATGTGCGTCATGTGTCTCCTTTAGTGGTCAGAGCATTTGCTTGCGGAGCGTTCCTCCGTGCGTATGCCTTAGGGCTGGACCATCACCTTGATCGCTTCCCGGTCGTTCATCGCCCGGTAGCCCTCCGGCACTTCCTCAAGGCCGATGACGCGATCAAAGACACGGCCAGGCTCGATCCTCCCCTCAAGAACGTCGGGTAAAAGTTCCTCGATGTAGGCGCGGACCGGGGCAGGGCCGCCGCTCACGGTGACATTGTTGTAGAATGCCGGCTGTGATGCGGGCATCAGCTCGTGCTGGGGAACGCCAACGCGGCCGACTGCGCCGCCCGGACGGGCGATACTGATCGCGGTGAGCATCGACTCGTCGAGGCCGACGCACTCGAGAACAGAGTGGACGCCAAAGCCGCCGGTCAACTCGCGCACGCGCTCGACTGCCTCGGCGCCTCGCTCGCTCACGACGTCTGTTGCGCCGAATTCCCTGGCGAGCGCGATCCGATCGGCATGCCGTCCGAGCATGATGATCTGCTCGGCCCCGAGACGCCGTGCGGCGATCACGCCACACAAACCGACGGCGCCGTCCCCCACAACGGCCACTGTCTCGCCCGGCGCTACCTTCGCGGCAACCGCGGCATGATGGCCGGTGCCCATTACGTCCGATAGCGTGAGAAGCGAGGGCATCAGCGCGTCGTCCTTGCCGACGGGCAGGACGAAGAGTGTTCCGTCCGCCTGCGGGATACGCACTGCTTCGGCCTGTGCTCCCGCGAGCTCAGTCGTGCCGAAGAACCCGCCGTGGATGCACGAGGTCTGCAGTCCTTCATGGCAGAAGATGCAATTGCCGTCGGAGTAGGCGAACGGCATGACGACGAGATCACCGGCTTTGATCGTGCGAACGTCGGCCCCGACGGCTTCGACGATGCCGATCGCCTCGTGTCCCATGACACGACCGCTATCGGTATGTTCCATCGTCTTGTATGGCCAGAGATCGCTGCCGCAGATGCAGGCGCGGGTGACGGTGACGACCGCGTCGGTTGGCTCGATAAGCCGGGCGTCGGGGACGTTTTCGATACGAACGTCGCCCGCGCCGAACATGACAGTTGCGCGCATGGTGATTTACCTCCGATTTTCGCCGGACTCGGTAGCCCCGGTGATGACGATGACTTTTGTTTCGATGTTATTGTTCATAATTCTGTTGGGTTAAGTGATCGCGGCTCCTGAGCGGTTTAATGTTTTTGTTCTACTCATGCATTACCTCGATCTTGACCTCCGCAGAGCCGGGCACGTTGAAAGCATCCACGCCGGAATCCAATTTGCCGATGACGATGATGCCCGGCTTGGGAATCTTCTCGCCGTCGTGCTGATAGTAGATGGCGACGTCAGGGCCGGGAGACCAGTAGGCGATGTCTCCGACTTCGTATGTGTGCGTCCGCTTCCCTTCAGTCGAGATCGCTCGCGGCAGGTGAGCGAACTTTTCCCTGCCGAACAGATCGTTCATCGTCAGCGTTAAAGGCAACAGGGAAACGAAGTCCTGCGCGGTTTTGCTGCCGATCAAAGTGCCTGTAAGCGCCCTGTTTCCGATTCTTAGTCTGATCTTCATATTGTCTCCGTGCTTTGTCGTAGTGTTATCCCCGCCACACGCGGCGTGACTAAGGGCCATAGCCGACACGAGGGCCAAAAGAATACGTCTCGTCATCGTTTATCTCCTTTCAGCTTTCGTCATCACCGTGCGGTGTATCCGCCATCGACAACGAGCGCGTGGCCGATCACGAAGCTTGCGCCAGGGCTACACAGCCAAAGAACGGCAGAGGCGATCTCCTCCGGCCGACCGAGTCGCCCGATTGGCTGGTCTTTTAAGATATCTTTCATGGCGTCTGGTTCCTTAGCCAACATGTCCGTAACCATCGGCGTATTGATCGTTCCTGGGCACACGGCGTTGATGCAGATACCTCTGGAGGCATATTCGAGCGCAGCGCTCTTCGTCAGCCCGATTACTCCGTGCTTGGATGCGTGGTAGGCTGCTCGGCCCGCGATACCGATCAAACCGCCAATCGAAGAGTTGTTAACGATGGCTCCGCTTCCTTGCTCCCGCATATGGCGCAGCTCGTATTTCATGCAGTTCCAGACGCCACGCAGATTGATCCCGTTCACGCGCTCGAACTCTTCGCCGCTGACATCAGCCATTTCCACGGCAGGAGACTGAATGCCGGCGTTATTGAACGCCGCATCGAGACGCCCGAAGGTGGATACAGTCTGCTTGACCATTGCTGCTACTTCAGCCTCGTCGGCGACATTGCAACGGATGCCAATCGCCTTGTGCCCGGCGGCGACGAGTTCTTCTGCTGCAGAGCGAACCGCATTCTCGTTGACGTCTGCTAACGCCACCGCAGCTCCCGCCTCCGCGAAGGCTCTGGCGGTCGTCAGGCCCATGCCAGAGCCCGCGCCGGTAACGAGTGCAACTTTGTTTTCAAAAGATGAGTTCATATGTGTGATGTGGTTTGATATGATCGTCGGGCTACGGCACGGTCTGGCCGCCGTCGACGACCATGGCATGCCCCACAACGAAGGAGGCCGCGTCGGAACACAGCCAGAGCACGGCCGGCAGCTCGATCCTTCCAGCGAGGAAGGAGAAATTTTGGCTGAGAGTTTGCTGCGGGATCCGTTTTCTGAACTCGCCCCGGTGTGGACTGAGGAGTTCATGGCCGCGGAAATCATGATTTACAACAGTGGCGTGATGCCTCCCAAGTTGATCGAACTCCTGAGCATCGCACTCGATACGTCCTATACCCAAATGTATGCGCCCGGCACGCGCCGTCACATCAAAGCCGCATTGCGGCATGGCGCGACGATTGCGGAAATCATCGAGGTGCTGAAGCTGTGCGTTGTCCAAGGGGTGCAGGCGTTCAATCTCGGCGTACCGATTCTCGCGAAGGAACTTGCCAATCGTTCAGCTCAGAAGATCTAGCGGTAGTGATGTCAGCCCCATCTTTGCGATATTGACAAATACAGCATTTCTCTTGGAGCGGCGGCGCGCTCGGAGCGCTATGTCGCTGGCGCGGCTGTCACTTCTTCGGCCCTCAGCCGAGCGGGACGCTTGGTTCCCAGGGTGATCGTGTAGCGGGTACGATCACACGCCAATCGATGTGCTGATTCCGACAAGTAAAGGAAAGCGACGAATGGTGTCACCTGCCAAGCTAGCACATAACAAGATTCCTAATGATACCCCCCCGCTGGGCGCAGGACATCGCCCAAATTTCATACCAAGAATAACGAAGCTCTCCACACCCAAAATGAACTATCACAAGTCCGTTGCCGGCGCGATCGGCGCCGGCCTCGCAATGCTGTCTCTAAACGTTCAAGCGCAGCAAGTCCCGATTCCGCAGACTGCCGCGGAAGTTCCTGGCCCAGCGCCGGGACCGATGACCAAGGAGTATGTGCAGATGGTGGGCCGCATGGCCTACGTCTGGGGATGGCCGCTGGTCTACGTGTATAACCAGCGGACGGAACTCACGAAGGTTCCCGAGCCACTATTGCTAAATGACGCCATGTGCCTTGCACCGATGAACCAGGTCGCGATGTTAACCGGTTACGTCAATCCCGCCGAGACGTACATCGCCGACCCGAACCAGGATGTCGTGTATGGACTGGGTTATCTGTCTCTCGAAAAGGAGCCGGTCGTCATCCAAGTGCCCGAGTTTGGTGATCGTTTCTGGACGCTCCCCGTGTACGACGCACGTACCGACCAGATCAGCGAACTCGGGCAACAATACAGCACCAAGCCCGGTTTTTACATGCTTGCGGGCCCTGACTGGAAAGGCGACACCCCGTCCGGCATTGCCGGCGTGGTGCGATCAACAACCAACTTCGCCGTCACCATGCCACGCATCTTCATGAATGACACCCCCGAGGATCACGAGGCCATCCAACCCGCACTCAACCAGATCCTCATCTACCCGTTGAGCCAGTTCGACGGAAAGATGAAGACGAAGGACTGGAGCAAGCTTCCGGTAGTCAATAGGAAAGGAGCCCCGGCCAAGTACTCGTCCACCCAACCGCCTTGGGTTGACCCGGCGACGTTCTTCGACCACCTACCCGCCGTCATGAAGCAGGTGCCTCCGATGCCCGGAGAAGAGGCGCTATACAAGTGGATTGGCAGCGTGCTCGATGCTGCCGCGAAAGACCCGGAAGTAATGAAGACGCTGCAGGCAACTGCCTTGTCGGCGGACCAGGAATTAATCGCCCCCATGGATGCGCTGGCGCTACAACGGCCAGCCCGCGGGCAACGGCTGGACCTCGCCGGCCAATAACGGAGCGTTCGGCACGGACTACATTCACCGCACCGGCGCCGTGAAGGCCGATCCCTACGACAATAAGCGCAACGAAACGATGTATTTCTACACCGATAACGACTCGCAGATGGGGCAACTCACCGGTAAGTCGTCGTACACGGTGACATTCCCGAAAGGGCAGCTTCCGCCTGTGAAGGGTTTCTGGTCGTTGACGATGTATAACCCCGAGCACGTCTTCTACCCGAACGCGATGAAGCGTTTCGCGCTCAGCACGAAGAACAAGTCGCTGAAGTACAATCCCGACGGCTCACTGAGCATCTACCTTGGCAATCAGTCGCCGGGCAAAGAGAAGGAATCCAACTGGCTGCCGGCGCCGGTTGGGAATTTCTCGATTTGGCTCCGTACCTATTGGCCCGACACGGCCATCGTCGACGGAACTTGGAAACCGCCGGTGATACAGGTTGTGAAGTAAGCAATTCAAGGAAGCACCGAATGGAGTCACCCGCCAAGCTGAAGCGCATAAAATTATATCGAGTTAGCGGATCTTAACCGAAACAATAACAAAAACTCTCCACCAAAACTCCTATGCCTACTACCCTGGAAACTCCACCGCCCTCTGCTGCGCTGTCCGCGCAGGAAGCCACCATCGCGGACGGCAATAAATACATAAAGAAGAAAGCAGTCCGAAGAAGAGTTGCGGCCCGTTGTACCCTGTTCTCAATACTCTTGTTTACGCTCGCGTTTGCGCAAGTGCGGGCGATGGCCGCTGAACTAGCGGGTAACGTCCAGGGCGCTGGCCTTCCCATTGCCGGCTCAACGGTGACGCTGTACGCGGCCGGCACCGGCGCCCCGACACAATTGGGCCAAGGCAAAACCGACGACAATGGCGCATTCAGCCTGAACGTCGACCAAGCGCCGGCAGACAGCGTGCTTTACTTAGTCGCCAAAGGCGGCGCCCCGAAGGCCGCGGTCGATAAAAGCCCCAACGATGCCATCGTCCTGATGGCGGTGTTGGGGACCGAGTTGCCGAAGACGGTCACGGTCAACGAACTAACCACCGTGGCCTCGACGTTCACCGCGGCTCGGTTCATCAACGGGGAATCGATCTCCGGAAATCCGCTCGGACTGCGGATCGCGGCTGGGAACGTTCCAAACATGGTTGATCCCGAGACCGGCGGATGGGGCAAGGTGATTCTGGATCCGCTCAACAGCACCCAGACCACGACGCTCGCGAACTTGAACACGCTGGGCTCGCTCATCTCCGCCTACTTCACAGTGGCCAACGACGATTGGCGCGCCCGCTTCCTCCAGGCCGCAACCCCGACTGGCGGTGCAACGCCCACGAACACTCTCGAGGCCATGGTCGGCATCGCCCGCACACCGTGGGCCAACCCCAAGGAGCTCTATGCGTTGTTCGACGAAGCCTACCCGCAGCCGGAGGACGGCGCCCGGCGCAGTGCGCCCTTCGTGCCGTATCTCGCCTACGTTCCGGACGATTTCGCCCTCTCGCTTTGCTTCGCCGGCGGTGGGGTCTATGCCAATGGCCGGTTCATGTTTGATGCGGAGGGTAACCTCTGGAGCGGCCAGAACTGGATGCCCGGCTCACAGTCTGGTGTCAACCACAGTATCGGCGGCGGCGTGGTCAAGTTCACTCCCAACGGGACGCCGCTCTCGCCGCCGATCACCGGCTTTACCGGCATGGGTTTGGACGGAGTCGGCTGGGGCACCGCCGTGACGCTCGACAAAGTCTGGGCCTCGAGCTTCAACGGGAAGATCCTCGTGATGGATTTCAACGGTCATCCGATCGGCAAAGAATCCGACTTCCCCTTCAAGGAGAAATTCCTCGGTCTCATGGGCATCGGCGTTTCGGCGGAAGGTGACGTCTGGATTGCCGATGGCTCGGACAATCAGTTGCTGTACTTCCCCGGTGGGCAGGTGAAGGATGGCCGGATCGTTAAAGTTGCGGGACTGAAGTCTCCCTTCGACATCGTTATCGACGATCAGAATCGCGTCTGGGTCAGCAACTCCCAGTCGGACACGGTCGTGCGGTTTCCCGCCGACGATCCATCCAAGGTGGAATCATTCAGAGCCGGGATCAGCGTCCGCGCCCTTGCGCTCGACTCGAAGAACAATGTTTG
>Ga0209040_10003809_pt1 | contig 11489 bp, 12 predicted proteins | sample BogFormECP12_OM3_FD_188240 | JGI IMG/M metagenome (GOLD analysis project Ga0209040, IMG submission 188240) | Bog forest soil microbial communities from Calvert Island, British Columbia, Canada - ECP12_OM3 (SPAdes) (version 2) | ecosystem: Environmental > Aquatic > Freshwater > Wetlands > Bog ... | reverse complement strand
AGATCCGCACCGTCTCATCGGATCCGGCCGTAGCCAGCCAGCTCCCATCTGGCGCCACCGCCACGGCATCCACCCGCTCGGCGTGGCCGGCCAGGGCCTCGGTGTCCGCCCCGGCACAGAAGCCGCGCCCGGCCCCGGTCACCACGACCACCCGGACGCCGGGATCGTCGGTGGCCCGGGCCAGGAGGGCCCGATACTCGGTGTGCATCCGTCCGGTCCAGGCGTTGAGTCGCTCGGGCCGGTTGAGGGTGATGGTGGCGACCGCGTCGGCGACCCCGTAACGGGTGGCCTTCAGCTCGATGAGCTCCATCGTCGTCCTCCGTCGTCGTGGCCCCGGCGACCTGCTTCGCCGGGACGACGCCGAACGTACACTCGCCGGGGGCCACCATCGGTCGGGAGGCTGGACGATGAAGGTAGGGATCCACTTCGTGAACTTCACCCTGCCGGGGGCACCCGAGACCCTCGGGCCGACCCTGGCCGCCACCGCTCGTGCCGCCGAGGAGGGCGGCGTCTCGCTGTTCACACTCATGGACCACTGGTTCCAGATGGAGGACTTCGCGACGGCCGCCGACCCCATGCTTGAGGGCTACACGTCGCTCGGTTTCCTGGCCGGCCAGACCCAGGAGATGGCGCTGGGGTTGTTGGTGACCGGGGTGACCTACCGCCATCCCGGGTTGCTGGCCAAGATCGTGACCACGCTCGACGTCCTGTCCGGTGGCCGGGCGCAGCTCGGAATCGGCGCCGCCTGGTACGAGCGGGAGCACCGGGGCCTGGGTGTCCCGTTCCCTCCGCTGGCCGAACGCTTCGAGCGCCTCGAGGAGACCCTGCAGATCTGCCTGCAGATGTGGAGCGACGACGACGGGCCCTACGAGGGCCGGTACTACCAGCTGGCCGAGACGATCTGCTCGCCCAGGCCGATCCAGCGCCCGCACCCCAAGGTGCTCATCGGGGGCAGCGGTGAGCGAAAGACGCTCCGGCTGGTCGCCCGCTACGCCGACGCCTGCAATCTCTTCGCCCCCGACCCCTCGGTCGTCGCCCACAAGCTCGACGTGCTGGCCCGGCACTGCGAGGCCGAGAGCCGCGACCCGGACGAGATCGAGAAGACCATCCTCGGCTTCAGCAATCCGCTCAGCGACGTGGAGGGCTTCGTCGCCTACATGGAGGAGTTCGTCCGCCTGGGGATCGACACCGTGTGTCTCATGCCCACCGGCGACGACCCGGTCGGCTTTGTGCGCCAGGTGGGCGAGCGGGTGGTCCCCCGCCTGGCCCAGCTCGACCGCTCCGACTGACCCGGCGCCGGCACCTGCGCCGGGTGGCGCTCAGGCGGCGATCCGCTCCGAATCGGTTGTTTGCGTCGGGTCCGGCCGGCCGGTCCGAACCTCCAGGGTGATCGGCTCGACCGGACCGGCCTCGGCGTAGAGCTCGCGGTGCTCGCGGACGGTCCAGTACAGGACCGGGACGGTGGCGATCAGGGCCGCCAGGATCATGAGGGGGATCATCGTCATCCAGATCATTGCCGGGTCGAGCGGTGATCGGGGATCCGCTCGCCTCCTTCACCGAGCAACCTACAGAGCCGGTTGTGGAGCCGGCGGAGTGGCCCCGTAGCGCCCGCTGTGAATCCGCGGCGGCCATCCGGGAGGAGCGAGGCGAGGGAGGCCGCGGCCGGGCCCAGGGCTGGGCCTCAACCACGCATGGTGATCAGGGCAGCTCGAGCTCTTCGGCGCTGAGTCCTCCCGCCGTGGCCTCGGCCACGGTGGCCTCGTCGAGCTCGTCGTTGACCATGGCCCGCATCCCGGCGAAGAAGGCGTCGATGTCGGCGGTCTTCATCTCGACGATGGCCTTCATGTCGGGCAGGTAGTGCTCGAAGTGGTCGCTGTCGATGCAGGCCACGATGCCCTCGGCCACTTCTTCGGCCGGGACCAGGGGACCGTCGTAGACGGGGTCGTCGTTGTCCGGCTGGTCCCAGATCTCGGTGTCGATGGCCCCGGGGAGCACCAGGCGGACGGTGACGCCGGTCCCGGCCAGGTCGGCGGCGATCGCCTCGCTCCACCCGGCAAGGGCGAACTTGGAGCCCGAGTAGGCGGCCTCGGTGGTGATCCCCAGGCGCCCGCCCAGGCTCGAGACGTTGACGATCGTCCCCGAGCTCCGCTCGAGCATCCTCGGGAGCAGGGCCAGGGTGATGGCCACCGGGGAGAAGTAGTTGACGGCCATCACCCGCTTGACATCGGCCATCGTGAGGCGGGTGACCGGTCGCCGCATCGGGATCCCGGCGTTGTTCACCACCACGTCGATGTGGCCGTAGGTGTCCCAGATCTTGAGGGCCAGGTGGGCGGCGCTCTCGGGTTCGGAGAGGTCGGCAGCCCAGAGCTGGGAGTTCGGGGCGTCCACGACACAGTCCTCGAGGACCTGGCGGAGACGGTCCGGCCGGCGGGCCACCAGGGCCACCGTGGTGCCCCGCTCGGCGAGGAGGCGAGCCGTCGCGGCACCGATGCCCGACGAGGCGCCGGTCACCAGGGCCACCCGCTCGGTCGTGCTCTCGGTCGGCATGCCGCGTGACCCCTTCATGATCCTCGTGACCGGTGCCCGGGTCGAGCCGGGCCCGGTCTTCGGGGTGAGCGAGGGGACTTGAACCCCCGGCCTCCAGGGCCACAACCTGGCGCTCTAACCACCTGAGCTACGCCCACCGAGACCTTCCAGTGTGGCACAGGCCAAAACAGGGCCCGGCCGCCAGCAGGGGTCAGCCCGCCGGCACCTTCCAGCCCAGGCCGGCTGCGATCTCCTTGCACGTGGGGCAGAGGGGATAGCGCTTGGGGTCGCGGCCCGGCACCCAGACCTTGCCGCAGAGTGCCTGCACCGGGGTGCCGTTCACCATCCCCTCCACCACGCCGGGCCCAGCGGGGACGAAGTCGCCCATCTTCGGCTTGAACCCCTCGAGGACGATGTGGGTCATCCGCTCGTGGTCGGCGTCGTCGATCGCCGGCTCGGGACGGGTGGGGGCGATCGTGGGGGATCGGGTGACCTCGGGGCTCGTCATCGTGGCCTCCTTGGGGGGTCCAGGTCGTCAGACATGCCGATCCTACGAGCAGAGCGCCGGGACGTTCTTACTCTTTGTCCTCCTTGTCGCCCGCGACCGCCGAAATCGAACGACCGGACTGGCTTTGACGTGAGCGTGGTGTGTGTCACATTAACCTGGAAATTCCGGTTCAGCCCCCGTGGCCGAGCGGATCAGGCAACGGACTTCTAATCCGTACCACGCAGGTTCGAATCCTGCCGGGGGCGCAATCTCACAGGCGTGCGGGAGGGGGGGCTCCCGGCGGTACTGCTCCATTTCGTCCACGGTGGCAGGGGTGGCGCCCACGTTCACAGGCCCGCAGCCTACGGCGGTGGCGGCGGTCGCAAAAGAAGGCATGGGGGGGACGGACGCGCCGGTCGACCCGAGTTCATCGCCGTCCGGGGGGAGGGCCGTGGTCCGCCGATCCGACCCGGCCGGGCCCCCCGTCGTCGCTGACCGGGGCGATCCAGCCCCGGGCCGGTGTCGGTGCGGCCCTGCAGGCGGCCCACGCCCGGCTCGGTGCTTCCTGAGACGGCCCGGGCCGGCCTTGAGCCCATCCGTCCCGGCGGGTCGTAGACTTCTGAGATGGCCAAGGTCGTCGCCGTGGCGAACCAGAAGGGCGGCGTGGCCAAGACGACAACGGTCCAATGCTTGGGCGTGGCGCTGGCCCAGCAGGGCAAGCGGGTGCTAGTGGTGGACCTCGACCCCCAGGCCTGCCTGACCTTCTCACTGGGCTTCGATCCCGATGTCCTCGAGAGCTCGCTCCACGACGTCCTGGTCCGGCGGGCCAAGGTGGCCGACGTCACCCGGCCGGTGCCCGCGGTCGAGGGGCTGACGCTCCTCCCGGCAACGATCGACCTCGCCGGGGCCGAGGTGCACCTCCTGGCCAAGACCGGGCGCGAGCACGTCCTGGCCCGGGCCCTCGAGCCGGTGCTCGGCGACTACGACCTGGTCTTCGTCGACTGCCCGCCCTCCCTCGGGGTCCTCACGATCAACGGCCTGACGGCGGCCGACGGGGTGTTGATCCCGCTCCAGTGCGAGGCCCTGAGCCACCGGGGGGTTGGTCAGCTGCTCGAGACGATCGACGACGTCCGCACCTTCGCCAACGCTGACCTCGGCGTGCTGGGGGTCGTCGCCACCATGTACGACGGCCGCACCCGGCACGCCAGACACGTGCTCGACGAGGTGGGTCTGCGCTACGGACTCGTCGTCTTCGACCCGCCCGTGCCCAAGTCGGTCCGGTTCGCCGAGGCGCCCGAATTCGGTCGGTCGATCCTCGAGCACGCGCCGGACTCGGCCGGCGCCGACGCCTATCGGGCCATCGCGGCACGCCTGGACGGCCTGTTGGTCGGGGTGTAGGGCATGCCCGGCGAAGGTCACCCGGCCGGGGGCTCCCGGCGCCCGGCCACCGGGCGCCCGGTTCCGGCCCCGACGCCGGGCGGTCAACCGACCGGCGCGGCCCGACGCCGCAGGTCGCCGGACCCTCTGGGCAAGCGGGCCCTGTTCTGGGTTCCGGCCGGACAGGAGGCCCCGGCCGGCCGGCCGAACGCCTCGGGCAACGCACCGCTCGGCAAGCGGGCCCTCTACTCCGAAGCCCGACCCACCCCGGGCGTGGACGACGCCGCGGCGCCGGAGAACCCCCTCGCCGACACCGGGCCGATCTCGGTCGAGTGCTCGTCGTGTGCTGCCGTCACCAGGGTTGGCCTCATCGACTTCCTGCTCTTCCAGCTCCCGGTGGGCATCTGGCTGCCCCGGGGGCGCTTCGACCGGAGGATGACGTGCCCCGCCTGCCGGCACCGGGTCTGGGCGAGCGTGACGCTGCGACGGAAGTGACCGCCTCGAACCAGCGCCGATGACGTCTGGCCTCGTCGCCAGCCTGAGCATCAACGGCCTCATCGAGAGCTGGGGCTACTTCGCCGTCGCCCTGCTCGTCGGGCTGGAGAGCTTCGGGGTGCCGCTGCCGGGGGAGACCACCCTCATCGCCGCCGCCGTCTACGCCGGCCACACCGGCAAGCTCAACGTCTGGGGGATCTTCGCCGTGGCCGCCAGTGCCGCCATCATCGGGGACTCGGCCGGCTACTGGATCGGGGACAAGGGCGGCTACCGCCTGCTCGTTCGTTACGGGAACCTCGTGCGCTTCGACGAGCCCAAGGTCAAGGTCGCCCGCTACCTGTTCGACCAGCACGGAGGGAAGGTGGTGTTCTTCGGCCGCTTCGTCTCGGTCCTGCGGACCTACGCCGCCTTCCTGGCCGGGACGACCAAGATGCACTACCGCAGGTTCCTCTTCTTCAACGCCTCGGGGGGGATCATCTGGGCAGCGGCCTACACCTTTGCCGCCTACTTCGCGGGCGCCACCTTGAACAAGCTTTCGACACCCCTCACCATCGCCTTCGTCGTGATCGCGGTCTTGGCCATCGTGGCCGGTGTCGTCCTGGCCCGGCGCCGTTACGCGTCCATCCTGCCCAAGGCTCTGGCTGCCTACCCCGAGCCCCTCAAGGCCGGGGGGTGACCAGGCGCTCCTACCCGGGGCGCTCGGCCAGGTAGAACCGGGCCGGGACGTCGGCCTCCCGACGGACCCGGCCCCGGGACTCCAGCAGCACCAGGTGGGCCAGGGTCTCCCCGTTGGCCGCTCGCTGCATGTAGGGCTGGATGTCGTCCCAGGGGCGGGACCACTCGAGCGACAGCGTGATCTCCCAGGCTGACACGCCGGGCCGCTCGGCCAGCACCGCCTCGATGGCGGTCAGCCGTTCGGCGTGGTGCCGCTCGATCTCGTTCAGGCGGGCTGCCAGGTCGGCGAAGCGGTATTCGTGGGCCGGGAGGACCTCGTCGGGGTCGAGGGCTCGCAGGCGGGCCAGCGACTCGAGGTAGTCGCCCAGCGGGTTGTGGATCTGCTGGGAGTGGAACGAGATGTTCGGCGTGATGCGGGGCAACACGTGGTCACCCGACAAAAGCAGCTGGTGGCGGTCGCTGTAGAGGCAGAGGTGGCCGGGGGAGTGCCCCGGGGTCCAGATGGTGCGCAGGTCCCAGCCGGGCAGGTCGACCTTCACGTCGTCTTCCAGCAGGACGTCGGGCTCGGCCATCGAGACCAGCGACCGGATCTCCATCGAGGCGTGCGCCAGATTCGGGCGATTCTCCTCGGGGACCCCGGAGACGGCCAGCAGCTCGATCATCCGTTGGACGAGTTGGTCGGTCTCGACGTACCGGCCCCGCAGCAGGGCCGCGTCGGCCGGGTGGAGCCCGACCCAGGCCCCAGAGGCCTCGCGGACCCTCCCGGCCAGGCCGTAGTGGTCGGGGTGGATGTGGGTGACCACCACGGCCCGGACATCGCTCACCGAGCCGCCGGCGATCCCCAGGCCCTCCTTGAGGGCCTGCCAGGCATCCTCGGTGTTCCACCCGGCGTCGACCAGGGCGACCCCGTCGTCGAGCTCGAAGAGGTAGACCAGGACGTAGCGGAGCGGATTGTTCGGGATGGGGACCGGGACCGACCACAGGCCCGGGCGCACCTGCTCCACCGGTGGGAGCACGTCGCGGTCCCAGGCGTCCTTCTGGAGGGTGCCGGTCACTCGGATCACCGGTGCACCGTACTTCGGCCACTTGCGGTGGCACACCCGCCACCCGGCCAGGAGCCGCCATGGCGTTGGTTGCAACCAGGCAGAAACGGTTCGGGCCGATCGGCAGGACATCGTCGCAGTCCGGTGGCGGAGCGGCGAGAAAAAGCCCTTCCCCCCATGGCCAAAGGGGAAAGGGCGCGCTACTGTTTGCTTTGGGCGTGCAATGCGTGCGGGTGTGAACCCAGCCCAGTAGGGCATTCGAGGTGCGGTGTCGGCCGCCCGGGTGCGAGGTGGGGACTGCGGGAGGGGGGGTGTCGTGCCCCGAACCGACGAATCGAGCTACCGGTTCCGCCAGGTCATCGACAGCTGCCGTGATGCGTTCGTCGAGATCGGGCCGGACTATCGCGTGACCGAGTGGAGCAAGAAGGCCGAGGAACTCTTCGGGTGGAGCCGCGAGGAGATCGCTGGCCGACCCATCGTCGACATCGTCGATCCCAAGGGCGGTACCCGGGACCTGGGGGGAATCCGGAGCCTGAGCCAGAGTGCCCAGCAAGGTGGCTGCCTCGGCGACCTCGACGAGAAGGAATGGCCCCGTTTGGGTGCCGGGCCTCCAGTGATGCTCGAGGTGGACATGCTGCATCGCGACGGCTCGATCGTCCATGCCAGCGGAGCGGTGTTCGCCACCGGGACGGGCTCCGAGTTCCGGCTGGGCGGGTTCGTCCGCCGGGCGACGCTCGAACCTTCGCACGGCGAGGACCCCCTTGCCCCGGACCCCATGCACGACCCGCTGACCGGGCTGGCGACCCGCAGCCACTTCACGCGTCGGCTCACTGCGGCCATCGACGAGTTGGGCAGCGGACGTGGGACGGTCGCGGTGGTCGTGTTCGACTTGGACCGTTTCAAGGCGATCAACGACGCCATGGGCCACGACGTGGGCGACGAACTCCTCGTCGCCGTGGTCAACCGACTCCGCCTGGCCAGCGGGGTGGTCCGGCCATTCCTCGCCCGACTGGGTGGTGATGAGTTCCTGGCCCTGTTCGAGCAGCCGAGCTTGGGTGCTCGCAGGGTGGCCGAGGAGTTCGCCGAACGGGCACTCGCCGCGTTGGCGGACCCGTTCGACATCGGGGGCAGCGAGATCTTCCTCACGGCAAGCGTCGGCGTCTCGGCGACCGACGACGCCGAGGCAGACGCCTCCACGCTGCTCTCGAACGCCGATGCCGCCATGCACGAGACCAAGGCCGCTGGCGGAGGGGCACAGCGCTTCTTCGGGGAGTCCATGCGGCAGCAGGTGGTCGAGCGGATGACCACCGAGCACTCCTTGCACCGGGCGCTGGACCGGCGCGAGCTCACCCTCCTCTACCAGCCGGTCGTCGCCATCTCGGGAAGCGGCACGATGGGGGTTGAGGCGCTCATCCGGTGGCAGCATCCCGAGCACGGTCTGGTGTCCCCTGACCGGTTCATTCCCGTCGCCGAGGAGAGTGGGCTGATCATCCCCATCGGAGCCTGGGTCCTCGAAGAGGCGTGCCGGCAGCTACGCCACTGGCGCGAGAGTGGGGAATCCGGGCCGGCGGGCAGGATGGAGGTGAACCTCTCGGCTCGCCAGATCGACCACCCCGAACTGGTGTCGACGGTGGAAGGCATCCTCGAGCAGACCGGGCTGCCCCCGGAGAACCTGACGCTCGAGATCACCGAGAGTGCCCTGATGCGCGATGCCGTATCAGCCCTGCAGGTGCTTCAGGCCCTCAAGTCGATCGGGGTGGCCCTGGCCATCGACGATTTCGGGACCGGCTACTCGTCTCTCAGCTACCTCCAGCGCTTCCCGCTGGACATCTTGAAGGTCGACAAGTCCTTCGTGGATGAGCTGGGCCTCGACCAGGGCACCGAGATCGTGGCCGCGGTGATCAACCTGGCTCACGCCCTCGGGCTCAACGTCGTGGCGGAGGGTGTCGAAACCCAGGAGCAGCTGACCGCACTCCAGCAGCTCGGCTGCGACTACGCCCAGGGCTACCTCTTCTCCTGTCCGGTGCCGGCCCTTCAGCTCGCCCAAGGGTTCGCGCTTGGTGCGTGATCTGGGTCTGCGCGTGACAGGGGAGGGGGATCACTGAGACCAGTTCGGGGTGCCACATCGTCGGCGGATGCCTGGAGGGCGTCCATAGGCCTCCGGCGATCGGGTTCCCGACTCCGCTGGTCCCGCCCAACGACCTTCGCCCGCTGGGCGGCAATGCCATCAACGTGGCCATGCTCAACGAGTCCATGTTCAACGAGTCCATGCTGACGTGAGCGAGCAGCCCCCCACGTCCGAGCTCGATGCCGCCTGGTTGATGCCCTTCTCGTCGGCCGGCAGAATGTAACCCTGCGGGTGCCGAAAATCCCGACTCGGGCTGTGACCAGGGAGCTTCCGAATCGCCTTTCGTCGATCCCACCTTCGGTACTACGGCAAGCGGAGCACTTTGCGCCAGGGTGGGGTATCGGTTAGATCCGCAGGTGCATCTTGCCTGGTAGGAAGGGTTGGACAGGTTTTCGGCGCGCACGGGATAGGACGGTCGAGCCAGTCCACCCAACGAGCCTATGACGACCACCCGAGCGATCCCACTGCAATGCCCCAGTTTGTCTGGTGGGGGGGGTTCAGGACCCGGGCGCCGGGCATCTACCGGCCGGAAGCCTGCGCTGATCGTGGGGGCGAGCTGACGCACCGGCTGGTGATTCCGGCTGAGCCCGGTGGTCGATGCTGGTCCTACTGGGCGTCTTGGCCGCTCCTAAAGAGCCACCTGACGGCAACCCGATCCCAACGGTTCCGCCCCTGCACGGCGCGAGAGTGGCTGGAGTGGGAAGGTGGCGAGAGCCATGACGGAAGCTCTGAGAACCCATGAAAAGGTGGTGTCGGCGATGGGTCAGGCGTGGCTGGACCAATGGCGGAGAGAAAACTTGCAGGCGAGACTGGTTCCGGAGAGGATATGCATCCGGGTCATCATCGTCGAAAGTTGGTACCCCGAGCCTGTCGATCTGAGCGACCTGGTCTACGATCCCATCTCCGAATCCTTCCAAGCGGCAGCTTAGGCGTTGCCCGTGTCCCTGGCCGCTCAGTAGAGCGGCCAGGGAGGTTCCGGACCCAGGGCGCGGACACCTACCGCCGGGTGGACGCCTTCGAAGCCCACGGAGACGAGAAGTTCACCCACCGGACGAAGATCCCGAACTGACCCATAATCTGTTCATCCCACTGGCGGCGCACCCTGTGAGTCCCCCTCCGGGGTCCCGCTGGTGGGGGATCTCGGGGCGGCCTCTTCAGTGAGGTTGGTCTGTAGAAATGAGCCAAGCCCGGGCCTCAGCCAGCGCCCGCAGCTCTTGAGCCGCGGCCCCGGCTTCGGCGGCCTCGATGATCCGTTTTTCGATCGCCTGGATTGCTGCCGTCGGTTCTTGAGCCATGCTCGAAGCAGCGGGTGGGGGCACGCCCGCCGAACCGGGTATTGCGCTGCCTGGGACCATCGAGCCGGGCATCGAAGAACGGACCATGCTGGGCACCTCCTGGACGAGAGAAGGCAAATTGTACTGGCAAGGGGGTGGGACTCCCCCAGGCGGACTTGCGATCAGGAGTCGCAGCGGGTGAGCACGCAATACTATGGACGAGGAGATAAATAGTCGAGGAGAATCGCGCACGCAAGGAAACCGTTCCCGTCCTTGTCGAGCCCCCGGTCCGCCGCTGGGTCGCTCCATGGACTGGGCCGGCCAAGTGCGATTCGGTCCCGGTTTCGCCCGGGGCCGTTTCGCGTCCCCCCCCGGGGGGGGACATGAGCGCAACCGCGTTCCGATGTTTGTGCGACGGCGGTGCGACAAGCCTGGGGTACAAACGTAAAGAAGAGGGGGGCCATCATCCAGGATTGTTCGGCGGACGACCTTGCGGCCACACGAAAGAGCGCCAATGCAGCCGCTCTTTCTTCCAAGAAGAAGGGCGGGGATTCGGGCCCCCGCCCTTCTTCGCGATCCCCGGTTGCCCCAATCAGGAGGGCTGCGAGAACTCGACGCCGTCGATGATCCCGGTGAGTTGGCCCTCTCGCCCCACCCCGATCCTGAGCCGGTAGTCGGGGCCGCCCCAGTCGATCCACTCGTAGCGCTTCCAGTTGGCTCCGGAGAGGTCCGGTGGCATGTGGGCTCGCCGTCGAGTGCTTCGAGTCACGCCCGAATCGGCGCTATGGGCCGAACCGGCGGCAACTCGCAGTGTCCCTCTTTCGCCCTCCCAGTTGCCTGCCCGCAAGTCAGATCCCGTCACATTCAGGCTCCCGTGAGATCCCGGTCTTGCCCGAGTCCACAGTTATGTCGACTCGAAGGCATGAGTTTTGTCGTGATCCCTGAGTGAGTGAGTCGGGGAGGGGGGATTTGAACCCCCGACCTCCTGCCCCCAAAGCAGGCGCGCTACCGGCTGCGCCACTCCCCGGTCTGCTTAGCTTCTGATGAATTGGCAATTCGTCGGTCCACGCCGGAGGCTCACCGCTTCCAATCTCCGGTGCACCGACCCTTTCCGTCTTCTAATGTTGACATACGAAATCTACAGGCCAGTCACAGCCCGACTAGCGCCCCTGGGGAGTTCACGATGCTGAGTTGCTTCAAAAGGCCGGCATTCGTATTCATGACGTCCGCGTGTGCGGTGAGCACGCTCCTCTTGTCCCCGATGCTCCGACCTGCGTCTGCCGGAGCCACCTCGATCGCACCGACGCTCTACGTCACCGACGCCGTGGCCGCCGGCACCGTGACCCCCGTCCCCATCGCCACCAACACCGCCGGCGCGGCCATCCCGACGGGCGGAATGAACCCCGAGGCCATCGCCATCGCTCCGAACGGAATGACGGCCTACGCCGCGAACAATCTCTCTCACACAGTGACTCCTATCTCCC
>Ga0209040_10003808_pt1 | contig 11490 bp, 15 predicted proteins | sample BogFormECP12_OM3_FD_188240 | JGI IMG/M metagenome (GOLD analysis project Ga0209040, IMG submission 188240) | Bog forest soil microbial communities from Calvert Island, British Columbia, Canada - ECP12_OM3 (SPAdes) (version 2) | ecosystem: Environmental > Aquatic > Freshwater > Wetlands > Bog ... | reverse complement strand
ATGGCGACGAACGCGCGGGTCAGCTGGTAGTCGATCCGGTCTGGCGTGGTTTGGATGTTCATTTCAAGGCTCCGATCTTTTCGCGTCCCTCGTTGGTGTAAACGGTTTATGCTTTCGAATTGATCGCCGCCCAACCGGCATTCATTAGAGATCTTGATCACAAAGCTCCGTTGTGCCGTCCTGGCTACGCCAGCGGTGAGCGCCCGGCGCTTTGGCAGCGGCTAGGCGTCCCTGACATAGAGGCCATGACCCCATGGGAGGAACCCCAGCCGGGTAATGCTTCACCGCCGACGCGGTAATGCGTGCCCGACAATGCGCGCTATGCCCGCAAAGGACAGTGGGGATGCGACGATCTCCGTCATGGGTGACTGCGATGCAGCCCAGGCTGTGGAGTTGATCCGCGCGTTGCGTGACCAACTGCGCAAGATGACCGACCAGTTGGCCTGGGTCGAACGCCAGGATGTCACCCGCAGGAACGGCCGAGCATGCGCGATGCGGTTGCAAGCAGCCGCTCTGCGCCGAGACATCCGAAAGGCACAGGTTCTCATCGATCGGCTACAGCGCCGCTACTTCAGCGGCGACACGCACGCCCAACAGCATCCAGCCGGAGGGCGGTACGCCAATCGTTGCGGATGAGACGGCGGCTGCCGGGTCCGGGCCTTTCAGCGGCGTGGGGCCGGGCTGCAAACCCCACAACCCCGCTCGTAATCCGTTGCACCCCCAGCGTCATTCGGGTGCATCGTAGTCATGAGATCCATTGCATTCAAGTAGAGCCGTACCAGTACCCCGATGGAGCGCAGGTCCAGCGCGGCGACAGCTGCTCGACTCTTCGGCGATGAACGCGGCCCCCTCGCGCTATGTGCCGAATTTCCTTGCTGGGCGGTCGCGGACCGGAATAGGCTCCGGTTTGGTATGCCGATGGCCGTCGTACAAATTCGAGAGGAATGAGATGCGCGAGATTACCAAACGAACAGCGGCATTTTCGATTGCGATTGCGGGTTTTGCTCTGATCGGCTCAGGGTGCAGTCACACAAACAACACCAGCGGAACGTCATCTTCAGCCACGTCATCGGTAACCGCTTCGTCGGCGACCACCTCGGCTGCCGCGACGACGACCGCGGCTGGACCTTCGACTCAGATGACGGGTGCCAATGGCTCGGTTTACATGGTCTGGGGGCCGATTCTCACGAAGTACCAGTCCCTTGACGACAAGGCAAAGAAAGACCTTGGAGCGCCGATCCGCGACATGGAGACGAACCCGGACGGCGGCATGTGGCAACAATTCGATGGCGGCGTGATCATGTACAAGACGGCGGCCTACGTCGTATGGGGCAAGATCCGCGACGCGTGGAACGCGCTCGGCGGGTCGGCGGGCAAGCTCGGGTATCCGACCAGTGACGAGCAAACTGCCCCCGACGGTGTCAAGAAGTCGACGTTCGAGCACGGCACGATCACGTGGAAGCCGGGTGACGCCCAGGCCACCGTCAGCTACAGCTAACCGGTCTTCGTGTCCACCGTTCTGGTGGCCTCAAAAGACCCGAAGTTTGCGTTGCCGCTGCCGTCACGGGTTGGGCAGCAGCGTCACGGTACCGGCTGCAACCCGATGCCAAACCATTCGAAAGGTCTCCCCCGCCCGCGGCTGATCCGCTGCGCGATGGCGATCCGCGACGCGGTGCAGTCCCTCGGCATCGAGGTGCGCGCCGGGTTGCACACCGGCGAGTGCGAGCTCCGTGGCGACGACATCGGCGGGGTCGCCGTGCACTTCGGCGCGCGCGTCAGCGCACTGGCCGGGCCGAACGAGGTGCTGGTGTTCAGCACGCTGCGCGATCTCGTGATCGGGTCAGGGCTTGAGTTCGAAGACCGCGGCGCTCACGAGCTCAAGGGCGGTGAGATCGCCGCCGGGCCGAGGTCACAGTTCCGGTCATCTATCAGCGTTTCGGTAGTAAGGCCGAACTCTTCGTTGCTGTCGCCGAGGATGCCTACGATCGTGGACTTCGCCATCTCGAAACCGCGATTTCCGGTGTTTCGTCGTTCGATGACGCCATCGATGCCGTCCTCGAGGCGTTCGCCAGCCTGAACAGGCTCGACCGCCACACGACTGCGATGGGGCTGATCGTCCTGGCCGAAGCGCGGCGTTATGAGGAACTCTCAGCGGAGCTGCGGCCGACGCTGCACCGGGTGCGCGCATTCTTCGATGACATCGCCGAGCTCGCCCCGCCCGACCTCGCGCTGGATTCGCGCGCCCGACGCGATCTCTCGCGCGCTCTGATCAGCATGTGCGGCGGGCTGGCGAGCGCGGCCATGATGATCGACGACGCGGGCGACTACGAGCGCATAGTCGACGCTACGCGTTCTCTGATCGGCACACTTCCTCGAAGGCCCACGCCGACGCCGTAAACGGACAGGAACATTCCAATGCGCACCAGCCAGCGCCTACTGCGACCAGACCTCCGATCTTGTTAGGAGTCAAGCCGCGTTAGGCTCCGGCGGCGTCATTACTGAGTTCCAGGACCTTGGTCCCGTCGTAGGTTTGTCGGGTTTGACGGCAGTGTCAGAGTTGGCCGAGGAATCGGTTGAAGAGGTGCGGTAGGGCTGCGGCGTGCCGGTCTCCGAGGGCGCGCCGGAGTTCGTAGTGGTCTTTGGCGTGGCCGGGTTGCGGGATAGCAGCAAACGCCCGGACGTAGCCGACTGCGGCCAGGCGATTGTTTTTAACCCGCCGATGGATGATCGAGGTGCTGTGTCAGGACGCGCGAGTGGTCGGTATGGAGCCAGCGACGGCCTTCAGTCCGCGGGCGTCGGTGAAGCGTCGAGGGTCGTCACCGATCTCGGCGAGGACGTGTGCGCCGGTGCTTTCGCCGAGGCCTGGAAAGCTCGTGATGATCCGGTAATCGCGACGCTGGCGGGATGCCTCTACGAGCTCGAAGCATGGCTCAACACAGTCAGCAGCGTCGATTACACGAAAGCGGAAGCAGACGCGAATCCCAGGCCGTGCCGCCGAGCAAGGCCCGACTGAGGCGTTACCCCGGGGTTCCACCCGAGCCTCCTTCACCACCACCGGGCTGTCGAAACAGATGGGAGCACTGGATAATTCGATGGTGGCATACCGGGCAGACGCCTCTGCAGCGGGCCGAGCGCCCGAGTAATCCTTTATGGCGGAACAGAGGTTGATGAGTCAGAAATCTTTGGCGAGAGCTGCCACCTTCTCTCGCGCTGCTCGCATGCTGGCTTCGGCTTTATCGCTCCACGTGTTCTCAACCGCCAATGCTCGGACCTCTTGCACCCCGATGAAATCGAGCCAGAACTCGACATAGCCTGATTGGTGGTCGAACCGGGAAGGCGGGGTTGGCAGGTCCTCTCGGTACTCCTGGCCTCTGGTATAGATAACCATCGCCCTTGGTGTTTGCAGGAGTGGACCGAACCGCTCGCCGTCGTAGGTGAACAGCATGTTGCGTTGCGACACCAGGTCGATCAGCTGCTTCAGCTTGTAGGGGTAAGCAAAGTTCCACATCGGAACACCGAGCACGATCCGGTCTGCCCGCTTGAACCGCGCCACCAGTGTCTGGATGCGATTCCACACGGCCGTCTCCGCCTCGTTCATCACGCTGCCGGCGACGCCCTTGTACTTGGCATCGATCGCCGCATTGTCAAACTCCGGCAGCTTCTCGTCCCATACGTTCATGACATCGATGGTGACGGACGGCAGGGCATCGGCGTAGGCGGTGACAAAAGCATCCGTCAGGGCAATCGAGTTTGACTTGGAGGCGCGCGGGGACGCGTCGATCCTGAGCAGGTGTATGGGACGACTGACAGTCTCCAAAGATGCGTCGTCATTTAAGAAGCCTCTGCGACGGGGATGTCGGGGCAACCGGGTAACCGGGTTCATTGGTCTCTCCCTGAGGTAAGCGAAATCAACGTGAGCATCTATCGATCGCCGTGAATCGTATCTACGTCCGGCCGCTGTCACCGGCGGGCCAACAGCCGGGGGGTACCGTCGCGGCCGGCCGCTTTCCATGTGTCGATGGCGCGGGCGGCGCCGGAGCGGAAGGGGGCGAGGCCGAAAACGCCGGAGACCCAGCCGGTGCCGTGGCTGGCGACCCGGCCGATTACTTCCGGACCGTCACCGTGGTCGAGCGTGATGTGTTGCCCGACGAACCCACTAACCGCCGCGGCGTACCACAAGGCCGGCACCCCCATGCACTGCTCCCGCGCGGTGACAAGGGATTTGAGAAGCTACAGCCGTCGCGGAGCCCGATTTTGGGCGAGTCGGCGGGATCGACTATGCGCGGCTCCACCGGGTTTGTCCAATCTTCTTGTTATAAGTCGCTCGCGTCTCGCGACGTGGCGAGGTCGTGGATGGGCTGAGTGATCAGGGTGCCTCTATCCTGTGACCGGAAGCGGAGTGGCGGTGAAGACGTCATCGGGGTCAAAGTGCCTCTTTGCGGCGCCGAGCCGCATGCAGTTGTTGCCGTAGGCATTTGCGATCTGTGCGTGGTCGTCGGGCCCGAGCAGGCTGGGGTAGCCGCCGGGCAGTGCGTGAGGCGCGAGCGCGGCTGACACCGCATCGGCCCACGCGCGATGGGCGGCGCCGTTCCCGGGTTCCCAACCGGCGACGATCTCGACGACGAAATGTTGGCGGCGGTTGGCGAACGCGGTCTCGCCGAACGCGACGCGAGTCGATGCGCCGTGAAAGTTGTGGATGGGTATGCCGCTGCGCGGCGAGGTCCGCGTCCGCCCTGCCTCGATGAGCGCATCGACGACCTCGGGGGTGTACCCCGCGACCGTGCGGGTGCGAAGCGCCCAGTGCAGTCCGCCGACGGTGAACGCGTCGAACAGGCCCAACATTTCGCCATAGGTCATCGGCGCGACTTGCATGGTCAGCGGCGTCCCGAGCTTTGCGAGCTCATCGACGGCGGCCTCACCAGAACGGAGGTCACCACTCCAGGCCGGCGCAAGATACGCCGCCGGCCTGCCATCGGGGCCGGACAGCAGGCCACTTTGCACGGTCAGCTCGTCCGGCGCTGTCGACAACACCTCACCCAGACCACGCCACACCGCCGCCGCCTGCGACCACGGAAACACGATCAATCCGCCGATCAACCACTCCAGCGGGTGCAACCTCACGCGCATGGACGTGACCACGCCGAAGTTGCCGCCACCACCACGCAGCGCCCAGAACAGCTCGGGCTCGTGAGTCGCGTCGGTGGTGACGATTCGTCCGTCCGCGAGGACGACCTCGGCGCCGAACAGGTTGTCTAACGCAAGGCCGAACCGCCCGTTGAGCGGGCCGTAGCCACCGCCCAGTGTCAGGCCGGTCATGCCGACCGCACCGACATTGCCGGCGGCGGCAACGAGACCGTACGGCGCGGCCGCGGCCATCACGTCGGCCGCGGTGGCACCCCCGCCCACCGCCGCGACTCGCGCCCGGGCGTCGACTGTGACCCTCCGCATCCCGGACAGGTCGATCACCAGGCCGCCGTCACGCAGCGCGCGACCGGCCCAGTCATGGCCGCCGCCGAGCACCGACAGCCGCATCCCGCGGTCACGCGCCACACGGATCGCTTCTTGCACGTCGCGTGGTGAACGGGCCCGCACGATCAAAGCCGGACGATGGTCCACCGCCGCGTTCCAGAGCAACGGGGCACCACCGTTGGGTACATGCACCTGGGCGGAATCGATCCGCTTCGCCAGGTCGTTGGCCGCCGCGGTTACCAGATTGGCTGCAGTCATTACCTTCTCATCTCCGCTACGGGTTGACGATGACGTCGAGCAAGAACGTCTGCCCTGAGATGACGGCTTCCAGCGCGCGTTGAAGCGCAGGGCGCAGCTCACCGGATTTCTGCACACGTTCACCGGTGCCGCCATAGGCTTCGGCCTGTTTCACGTAGTCGGGCGTGGGTTGAATAACGTTGCCGACAAAGTTCTGTTCGCGGACCGCGGCGCTATCGGGGTAGTACCTGAGCAGATTTCGGGTTTGGGACGCGTACTGCCCGTTGTTGCATAGCACGATGAGCAGCGGGACGCCGTATTCCTGTGCGAATCCGAGGGCAGCTGGTGCGGGGTTGTAGTGCCAGGCTTCGTCGCCGACGATGCAGACGACCACTTGTTGCGGGCGTGCGAGTTTGATGCCGAGTGCGGTGCCCAGGCTGGTGCCCAGTCCTCCTGCATAACCGCGATATTGCTCGAGGGGTTTGCGTTCGTAGAGAAATTGAATCATGTGCGGAACTTGGGCGATGATCTCGTCAACACAGATCGCGTCGTCGGGGAGTGCGTCGTGCAACTCCTGGAACAGATCGGCTGCGGACACGAAATCCGTTGCCTGCGAGGATAACTGCCGGGCTTCGTCGATTCCCTCGGCCCGAATTGCCTGCGTATAACGCGACCAACGCTCGGCCACCTCGGGCCGCGCCGTCGATCGCTGTTGGAGGCTAGCGGCGAGCGCAGCCAGATTGATCGACAGATTTCCCGGGATGGTGTGGGTGGTGGGATAGCCCCAGTAGGCGGCGCGCGGGCGCAGGGGGTCTTGCTCCAGGTGGATGACGGCGCATCCTGGACGTAACGCCGTATGCGGTGGATGCCACGGCCCGTTGCAGCCGGCCAGCAGGACGGCGTCGGCTTCGCCCAGCGCCGCTTCCACCGGCCCCGCCCCGTACAGCGGGTGCGAGCGCGGGAAGTTGTGATAGGCGGGATTCCAGAATTCGAACACCGGAGCGGAAAGCGCCTCGGCGATTCTGATCAGGGCGTCGCGTTCATCGTCTGTTCGACCGCCGTGCTCGGTGATGATGATGGGGTTGGTGGCGCCGGCGAGAACCCGCGCCACGTCGTCGATGTGTTCTGGCGTCGCGGCAACCGGAGCGGGGGGAACCCAGGCTGGGACGTCGGGGTGGCCCTCGCCCATCAACAACTGAAACGGTATCTCCAGTAGCGTCGGCCCTAGCGGGACGGACTCGGCGATGAAGCAGGCGCGCCGGAGTTCGTGAACCAGATCCGACGGCGTCCGCGCCCGTTTCGACCATTTGACGACCGCTTCGGCATTGCGGGCCGGACCAGGATGATCGGTGAGAAGGGAGGGCCATTCGGCGCCGGGGTCGGCGTTCGGGTCCTCACCATAGCTGAGCGTGTCGGCCGACAGAACTGTCATCGGCGTGCGTTCCTGCAGCGCGGTGCCCAGGCCCATTGATCCGTTCTGGACACCCAGCGATGTCGGCACGAAAACAATCTGGCTCCGGCCGGTGGCCTTGTAATAGCCCGATGCCAGGCTCACCGCCAGCAGTTCATGACGGCAACGGAAGTAGCGCAGCGCCATGTCGTTCCCGTGCCGGGCAAGCGCCTCCCATACCGGCGCCATCACTGCGATGGGAGAGGCGAAAATGCAGTCCACGCCCTGGGATTCCAACTGCTCCAGCAGCACTTCCGCGCCACTCTTGGCCGAATTTGTGTCTGTCACACTTGTGACGATAGGAAGCCACGGGGCAACCGGCGAACCTGCGCCCATTGAGTGGGCTTTTCTCGCCGATCACCCACCCTCAAAAGCACTCACGATGAGCGAAGCAGGCCGGCGATGCGCGCTCCGGTGGCCCGGGTAGCAGCCAGCAGTCCGAGCGGAGGTCGCCCTGCCGCGACAAGCGTCGACACCGCGGCCGCCGCCCCGTTACCCAACGGAACCGCTATCGCGACACAGCTCAGATCAGGGAACACCCCGCCGGCGTCCACTATCGGTGCGGCACTGCCCAATTCGGTGTGGGCCCGCGCGGCCGCGGTTCCCAGCGGTACCCGAGCGCCCGGTTCGACGTCGAGCCCGAACGGAACCCGAGCACCCACCGCGTCCAGGTACACCGCTTCGCCGCCGATCATCGCGGACAACTGCACCGCGGCACCGGTGGCGACCGCGAGTTCGGCCATCGGCCGCCGGGCGGCCACCCGCAGCCGGCGCTCCGGGCTCACCCGTGCACCCAGCCCCAACAGGCTCGCGCCGAGCCGATACCGGGTACCTTCGCGACTGACCGCCCCGACTACGATCAATTGCTGCAGCAGTCGGCGCACCGTCTCCCGCGGCTTCCCGCTCACATTCGCCAAATCAAGCAGCCGCACCGGTTCCAAGGCGCCGATGTGATCTAGCAGTTCAAATGCGCTCTCGATGACCCCGCGACCCTCGTTGTGAGGAGAGCCGCCCGCCGCAGCGGCAGGCCTGTCACCGGTCATGCGATCGGTCATGCGATCCAACTCAGACTGCCCCACATCGACCCCTCTATGTTCGCTGCTGCCGACACCAAAATTTGGCCGCCCGTCAGTTCAACGCGCGAACAGTTGCAATTATGCCGAGTGTCCCGGAACAACGGCGTCGTCGCACCCGGAAAGTCCCATTGGCCCCGCGATCGCTGGCTAGCACGTGCATGACTGCTGCTATCTGTGTGCTCCGGCTGGGCGTGGAACCATGCAGTGCAGATTGACAGGCGCAAGACGAGTTCCCCTGGGCACGCGTCTAGTTGCCCTATAGTGCATCGATATCCGAGGTTCTCCACGACTGAATCCGTAGTATTCCTTATCACGATGTGCCGCAATATCATTCATTGCGCCGCGGCGCCATCCCTACGTGCGGAGCCCGCGCAGGAAGTCCAGCAGCGCGGCGTTGACTTCCTTTGTCCGTTCCAGCGGAAGCCAATGGCTGGCTGGCCGGTACGGGGGCTTGTCGACCAGGGCCACCGGCGCCTGGGCACGCAGGTGGGCCAGCGCCGCGTGCAGCCGCGGTTCGTCGGCGTAGGCGCTCGGATCGGCAAAGACGTTCGCGGCGCTATCCACTGTCGGCGTGCTCATCGGTGACTCCTCGAATGTGGTTATGCAACGGTTGAGACGATCCTGTCTGCCTGCCGCCGCCGTTACCCCCGCCGTGAGGGATTTCCGTCCGCGGCATGCCGGCGGTGGTGATGCGTTGCGTCCAGATGTACGACCTCATGAGTTGATTCGGTGTGTGGATTGGGTTTTGGCGAGCGCGTGGCTTCGCGGCGCGGGGACACCAAAACCATTGGGGTAGTTCGGAGGGAGCATGTCCAGCCTTCGCCGGTGGTTCCCCTTTGATGCATTCGGTGATTGGTCGTCAGGGAAATGACACGATCAGCAAGATCGCCAGTGTGGTGAGCATTACCGTCGACAGTGTGTACCAGAAGAGCTGACGATAATCCGGCGCGACGTCGAGTAATGGCCGTTTCGCCGCCTGTGGCGGGATCGCTGCGGCGCGACGGATGAATTCGCCGCTTCGGTTCGAGGCGATCATCGCGACAACATATCTGGTACCGGCGTATGGCCGTCGGTGATACCGGCCACGCCATTTTGCCGAGGTTGCACACGCCGCCGGCTACGCCGGTTGACGGTTGCAACCCGGTAAATGAACGACGGGTGGAATAGGCGGGCAGGCGGGTCGACGAGGCCGGTGACCTTGTAGAACTGCGCATTGACCACGGCATCCGTTTCACAGGCTGTCAGCACCCAGTCCACAAACCGGTTAGTAAGACGCATCGACGCCGTTCGTCGTCCTTCCACGTCTTCGAAGGCCAGGTCAGAACCGGCCCCGAGTCCCCAAGCCACGCCAATCGATTTCGCTGCGGTGCGGAAGTAGCGTCGGGGCAGGTCGGTGACGCCGCGGCGCAACGACTCCCGAAGTGCCACGGCGTCCATGGCCGCGACCGACATTCCTTGCCCGTAGATCGGATTGAAGCTACACATCGCGTCGCCGCAGAAGAGCAGGCCGTCGGGGAATCGTCGCATCTTGTCGTAGCGTCGCCACTGGCTGGACGGCAGCCGGTGTTGTACGACCGGTGCGATTGGTTCACCGGCCCGCACTGCCGCCAACAGGTGTGCCGGAGCAAACTCCTGGGCGAAAGAGAGCATGCCGGCCAAATCGCGCGGCGGTTCGTGCCCCACCATCCCGAAGACCGTGAAGATCCACGTGTCGTTCTCATAGCCGACCAGAAACATCCCGGTTGGCCGGCCAGGGGCGGGGCCAATGAGGGCCAGCATCTCCTTCAGGGTGCCTGGCGGGATCCGCAGCGTTTGGCTGACGTAGGTCGTGTGCGTGACGATGTGGTCCTCAACCGGTCGCCCATACCCGAGGGTTTCCAGAAAGGCCGGTGTGTGCGCGGCGCGGCCCATGGCGTCGATGACGAGATCGGCGGACAACTCCTGTTCGGCTCCGCCGTCGCGGGCGGTCACCCGAACGCCGGTGACTCGCTTGCGATCCGCCGTCGATGTCAGCTCGGCCACGTCGCGGCCGTCGAGGATTGTCACATTTTCGATGGCTTGCAGGCGCCGTCGGACGTGGCGTTCCAGGAACGGCCTGCTCGGGTGATACATCGCGGTTTCCTTGTGATCGACGGCTGCCCTGCCGGAGCGCACCATTAGGTGCCCGGCGAAGGAGATGTAGAGCCTGGACAGTTCACCGTCGTCCCAAACGGGAGCACCGTCGGCCACCAGCTCATCGAGAATCCCCGGGAAGAGCTCGCCCAAAGTCTGGGCGCCGCGCGCGAGCAGGGCATGGGGGTGCCGGCCTTGTGGTACGCCGCGGCGGTTAGTGGGTTCGTCGGGCAACACATCACGCTCGACCACGGTGACGGTCCGGAAGTAATCGGCGAGCACTCTGGCGGCGAGCAGTCCGCTCATGCTCGCTCCCAGAACAACCGCACGCTCACCCAGATGCGTGTGCACGTCGATTTCGTCGTTGGTACTGCTCATGGCTGATTTCCTCGTCCCTTTCGGCCCTGCAGGCGATGTGAATCCCACTGTGCAGGAGGTGCCCAGGCCGAACCACGGACTATTGATCCGTGCCTTGCGACCGCGGGCTACGGAATAGTGCGGATCATGCGCGACATGTACACGTGAGGTCTGGACACGCGCACTCAGAACCGAGCAGAGCTGGCCAGCTTCCTGCGCAATCACCGCGAGGCGTTGTCGCCCGCCGCGGTCAGCCTCCCGGCGGGTGTCCGGCGGCGCACCCCGGGCCTACGTCGTGATGAGGTCGCCGAACTCGCGTCCATCTCGACCAGCTACTACGAGCGGCTGGAACATCGAACTTCCCACAGGGCCCACCGGACCAGTGGAATACGGCAGGATCGAATATGGCGGGTTACCAGTTAACTGCTCCGTTTTCATCTGATGAATCATCGGCCCCCCTGGCGGCCGGGCCTGTGAGCGAGTGTTCTCATCGATCGAAGTCACTGTTAGGCTGCGGATTTGGGCCCGGCTTGGTGAGACACAAAGGTGTTGTCGACGCGACGTCGCACTTAGAATACAAAGCGATACACGCGAATACGTGTTGGCTGGCGTATGAAAGTGGTTGTAGCACAATGGGATTCACGAAAGACCCCAACCACCGCCGTCGGGTGGATGCCGAGACGCAGCGCAACCGGGATGCCGAAGTCGCCAGGATGCGCCGGGTCACGGCAAGCGGAACCGCACGCAGATGGGGCCGTAGCAGTCGGTGTCCTCGGGACCGTCCTCGGC
>Ga0209040_10003805_pt1 | contig 11494 bp, 15 predicted proteins | sample BogFormECP12_OM3_FD_188240 | JGI IMG/M metagenome (GOLD analysis project Ga0209040, IMG submission 188240) | Bog forest soil microbial communities from Calvert Island, British Columbia, Canada - ECP12_OM3 (SPAdes) (version 2) | ecosystem: Environmental > Aquatic > Freshwater > Wetlands > Bog ... | reverse complement strand
AGCGAATCCATGCCCCCAGTTCTGAGATCCTCTTGGTAGCTCGGGCGAATTCTCGACCGCAGTTTGGAAGACAACCACACTTGAGGATCGGTGTCGATGTACTCCTCGCCGGTTGAGAAGTGCAATGGGCCTGAGAGCAGGCGGGACTGATAGAGCTTCTTATTCACGAGGTGCACGCGACGACCTCCGCGGCGTTTTAACACCTCCTTCAGTCTTCGGCCGACGTCCTCTCTTATACAGCTCACGGCGAACCCTGGGTCTATCCTGTCGGCGCAGGAGTCTTTTTCTATTTCGCCTACCTGCTCGGTGGCTACCCCCTGATTTCCTGGGTTGGGGCCGTGGCCTGCTTGGGGACGATCGCCTGGCTCCTGCGGCGCGGTACCGTTGTGAATGCTGCTATTGCTCTTTTTGCGGTACCACTGATTGCGATGCGCACCACGCCCCGCGCCGACATGTTCACCGTCGTGCTGTTCGCAGCTTTTCTCTCCATTCTTTGGGAGAACTATCGTACCGGCCGCGCTCCCCTATGGTTGTTGCCGCTGCTGATGCTGGCATGGGTCAATCTACATTTCGGCTTTGCGGCAGGCTTGGGATTGATTGGCGCCTACGTAACCGTAGAGCTACTGGAGATGATTACGGACAGCCTTCGCCGTGCCTCGGCCCTGCAAAGGTTACGGGGCGCAGCAGGATGGTTGCTCTGCACGGCCCTGGTTACCCTGGTAAATCCCTGGGGCTGGGGAATCTACCGCGCGCTGCTGCGCCAGGAGCGCGCCAACTCCCAGCAACAGTACTGGATCATGGAGTGGGCCGGCGTACCCCTGAACTGGAGTGTGGTCTGGAATTCTCTTTCGCCGAGAGAAACCGGCGGCGCCATTTATGTTCTGCTGGCAATCGCCGTCGTCGCAGCCGTGATCGCCTTGTTCAGGGCCCGACTGGGAGCGGCGGTCCTCTTACTGGGAGCAACCTACCCCGCTGTGCGATATGTCCGCATGGGGGCAGTCTTTGCGTGCGTGGTAGTTGTGGTGGGCGGATGCGTGCTTTCCGGAGAGATACTCCACGTTGCGTCGTGGATACGTTCACCGAAAGTACGCTCGATCATCGCCACCGTCGCGGCTGCACTGCTAATGGCCATTGCCGGCGTCCGGTGCTTCGATCTGGCAACCAACCGGCACTACTTTCAGGGCACCGAGGAGACCGCCTTCGGCCCGGGTTTGAGTTGGTGGTTCCCGCAAAGCGCGGCGGAATTCATCGCCCGCGAGAACCTTCCGGCAGAGGTGTTCAACACCTACGACGAGGGCGGTTATCTGGCTTGGAAGCTTGGCCCTGAGCGCCTCGACTACATTGACGGCCGGGACACGTTGTTCGGAGTGCCGCGGATACAACGGATAGACAAGTTACTCAAAGCGGCGCCGGATTCCGACTTATGGCAGGAAGAAGCACGCCGCTACAACATCCATACCGTCATTTTTCCGCTTGCGCGTTTCGACGGAATTCAATTTGTCCGGCTACAGGACTGGTGCGCCAGCAAATTGTGGCGGCCGGTGTACCTGGATGAGGTTTCTGCTGTCTTCGTGCGCCGCCAGGCGGAAACGGAAGAACTGATCCGCCGCTTTCCGGTGAATTGCGAAACGGCGCCGTTGCCGTCGCAAACCCCGGGAAGCGGCCGAGCGGAAGCATTCAATGCATGGGCCAACGCCGCTGGGGTTCTCGCCGCACTGGGCCGCAATTCCGAGGCGCTGGCCGCCACCGCCAATGCGCTCTCTGTTTTCCCGGACAGTTCTTTCCTTCACTGGCTGCGCGCCAATGTGCTCTTTGCCAGTGGTAGCTTGGGGGACTCCGAACAGGAATACCTCACCGCAGTCTCGCTTGATCCGAGCGAAGTCACCTGGACAGCGCTCGCCGACAGCTACCAGAAACGGGGCCGTATCCCGGCGGCACTCGACGCCATGAGACATGCCGCCCAGCTTTCCCGAAGACCGCAGCAACCGTTTCTCACCTTGGGCAACATGTACCTTGCGGCCGGGCAACCGGCCGAGGCGTTGAAGGCATTCGATCAGGCCGTCCGAAGCGCGCCTGCCAACATCAAGACAGCCGACAACGGTGCGTTTGACTTCATGGTGGCGCAGGGGCGTGCGGCCGCATGGGACGCACTGGGCGACATGGAGAAGGCTACCTCTTATCAGGAAGAAGCCGCTCGCCTTGCTCCGAATGCTCCCCAGCCCTGGCGGCGCCTGGCGCAGTTCTATGAGCGGCAGGGAAGAATCGCCGACGCTGATCGCGCCCGTGAACACGCAGCAGCGGTGGGCGAAAAACCCAGCCCCTGAGAATCGTCAGAGGCCCGGCGGACTCCGGAAGACGCGGGCAGTTCGCGGGCACTCGGAAGCAGCATCATCTACCCCAGCTTATGCTCGGCGCTCCTTCATTCTTAGACTGAACGCCCCGCGTCTGGATGTACTCGTCGATCACGCGTTCCAGCGACCCCTGTGCGCGCAGGACGTACTCGATGGCATCGCGCACCGCGCCGTGCCCGCCTTCGCGCTCGGTGACGTAATGCGATTCTCGGAGCACCTCAGACCGCGCGTTCTTTACGGCAATCGCCAGCCCGCATAACCGCATCACTGGCAGGTCAATGACGTCATCGCCCACATAGCAGACCTGCTCTGGCGTCAGTCCTTCCTTCTCGATAATTTCGTAAAACGCCGCCGCCTTGTGCTGCTGCCCCTGATACACGTGTTCGATCTTCAGATCGCGCGCGCGCAGCGCCACCGTTTCCGATATGCGCTTGGTAATGATGCCTGCCTTTAGCCCGCCCAGGCGGGCCAGCGAAAACGCGGTTCCGTCATGCGCGTCGAATCCCTTGGCCTCGATGACCTCATGGCTGGCGATGCCGAAGCCGCCCTTATCGGCCATCTTTTCGCGATGCTCGTGGGTATCGCGGCCTGCGCCGCCGACCGGAGCAGGGAACAGAAAGATGGTGCCGTCGGTCATCACACCATCCACGTCAAACAGCATGAGTTTGATCTTCTTTGCCCGCTCATCCACCATGCGGCCATCTTAGCAGCGGGAGGGCGTCTCCCTTACGCTATTAACGTCCCGGGATTAACATCGACCTAAATGCGCTTGCAAACCGTCATCTGGCTCTTTCCAATTGCCTTGACACTTCACAACCTGGAAGAAGCGGTCTGGTTTCCTGGCTGGTCGCAACATGCCGGCTTCTGGCATTCGCCGGTCGGCGCGAGCGAGTTTCGCATCGCCGCCGTCCTACTGACCCTCATGGGCTTCGTTGTGACCTGCTGGAGCTTTCGCAGCGGCAAAGAGGGGCTGGGAACCTACCTTTTAGCCGGATTTGCCTTTGCCATGCTGCTGAACGTGATCTTCCACGTTGCCGCAACGGTAGCCCTTCGCCAATACGCTCCGGGCGTCGTCACCGCCGTGTTGATCAATCTGCCCGTTATGTCTTATCTACTGCTGCGACTGTTCCGGGAACGGTGGATCACGTGGCCAAAGGCGATCCTGGCCCTGGTTCTGGTGCCTGCGGCGCTTGTTCTGTCGATCCCAGGCCTGTTCTTTGTCGGGCGAACGGTTTCGTCTCTTCTTGGCATTTGACCCCTGGCTGAACGTAGCACGCTCGACGCAATCCGTGAGAGAGAAGTTCTGGCATCGCGAGGCGATGTCCGTAATTCTGTTGCTGTGTTCGTGGTAATATTTCGACGCTAACCTGTTAAACCAAATCTGACATAACCCGTTAAGGGGAAGGAGTGTGCGATGGCACTTTCAATTGGCGAGGTGGCTCCCGACTTTGAAGCCGAAACTACCGAGGGGCGAATTCGATTTCACGAATGGATAGGAGATTCCTGGGCTGTACTGTTCTCACATCCAAAAGACTTCACCCCGGTGTGCACAACCGAGCTCGGTTATATGGCAAAACTGAAGCCGGAGTTCGACAAGCGGAAGGTCAAGGTCATCGGGTTGAGCGTCGATCCGGTGGACAACCACGCGCGCTGGGCGAATGACATCAAAGAAACGCAAGGGCACGCGCCCAACTATCCCATGATCGGCGACACCGATCTGAAGATATCGAAGCTCTACGGCATGCTGCCCGCTTCTACGGCGGGGACCTCCCAAGGCAGGACCGCGGCCGACAATATGACCGTGCGCAATGTCTTCATTGTGGGTCCCGACAAGAAAGTCAAACTTCTCATCGTCTATCCCATGACCACGGGGCGGAACTTCGACGAGGTGCTGCGCGTCATTGATTCCCTGCAACTGACCGCAAAGCACAAGGTGGCGACGCCGGTGAATTGGCAACAGGGTGAAGATGTGATCATCGCCGGATCGGTTTCCGACGACGAGGCGAAAAAGGTCTATCCCAACGGCTGGAAGGCGCCCCGGCCATACCTGCGCATCGTGCCCCAACCCAAAGCGTAACGGCGACCGCGGTCTCAGAAGCAGTCACGTACACCTGTGACCGCGTTCACTGACAATTGCGCGTAAATCCGTACACTGGCGGCTAGGGGCTTAGTGTCTCTGGGCCACGCGAACGGTGAAACGCCCGTCTGCGAGGCCAGTGATCTTAGACAAGTCGGTGGGCCGCGCTTGGGGGATAAATGAACCCGTTGCTCGTTATCATCCTCGTTGACTCACGACAGACGGAAAATTTTGCCTCGTAAGTGGTTGCAATAAAAGAAGATGCTTATAACTCACTGGGGCTCAATACGATGCCGGGAAAAGGTTGGTAAAGTGATGATTCTAAAGAACCGTGCAAGGGGGGGAGGGTACTAACTGGATAATAGATCGGCATTCTGGACGGAGCCATACGATTAGAGTATCGTTACCAAGCGATGAGGGCCATCTCAGTGCACAATGGGAAGTCTTCCACGTCAATCAAGGGAGCCTTAAGTATGAAGCAAGTTTTCGCACTTGCAGTTGTGGGCATTCTGTTTTCGTCCGCCGCCGTCGCGCAAAAGATCAATGTCGATTGGGACCGGCAGGCGAACTTTTCGCAATATCACACCTACATGTGGCAGACAAGTCCTCATCCCGCGAAGGGCTTCTGGGACGAGCGCATTGTCAACGCCGTGGACCAGCAGTTGCAGGTCAAGGGACTGACCAAGGTGGATTCCAACCCCGATTTGTGGGTGGTGTACAGCAACAGCATCCACGATCAGAAGGAAGTGGTTGGAACCGGCTACAACTACGGGCCGTATTGGGGCTGGGGCGGATGGGCACAACCGACTACCACGACCTACAACACGTATGTGACCAAGCAGGGAACATTGGTGGTCGAGATCTCAGATGTGAAGGAAAAAGATTTGCTTTGGCGCGGTTCGGCGACCGACACCATTTCGGACAATTCCAACAAAAACATAAAGACCCTCGACAAGGCGGTGGCCAAGCTGTTCAAGAATTATCCGCCGACCGCGAAAACGAAATAGTGTGAGATGCATCCCATGCGTCTGGGCGATTACATTGACGACCACTGCTCGCGTTGCAAGCGCACCACCGATCACGCCGTAGTTGCGATGGACGGCGAGGACGTGCAGAAGGTGCGCTGCCGCACGTGCAGCTATGAACACAAATACCGGCACAACAAAACTGGCAGGAAAGAGCTGACGAAGGAAGAAGCCTTTCAGAAGGTGCTGGCCAGTGTCACAGGTCAGTTAGGTGGTACTTCAACCGAGGCACCGAAGAAGAGGCGGGGAAAATAGGCGACTAGTCGTCCACCACTCCTTCGAACAAGTCGGTTTCGAGCTTGGCTTCGCGCGGTTCCAGAGTCGCCGCCAGGTGAAACATCTCGGCCGTGCCGTGCGACGGGCCGGTGTTCTTATCGACGCGCTCGAACAATGGTGCTTGCGTCTTGTGCAACCGGAACGCCTCGCTCTTTCTCCGCAGGCGCTCCTCGCCGACTTCGATGCGCGCCGTTACCGTCGAAGGCGCGATTGGCTTGCGATCGGGCAGCAGGAAGTCCGCGGTGACGTAATAGAGCTTTTGAGCGCGATGCGGTTGCAGTCCCTGCTCAATCTGCTCGGGAAAGCGATCAGGACGCCCAGCCCATTGGAACGCCATGCTGGCGAACATGCCTGCCATCGCGTGGTCCAGGTGAGCAGTGAGTCCGCCGTCCAAACCGAAGGTGAGCACGACGTGGGGACGGAGTTGACGCATGCGCTGCACGACATCGCCTGTGGCTCGATAGAAGTCGGTGCGGTCGAGCTTGCTGTCGGAATAGTCGAGCGCTTCGCAATGGCTGACGTTCAGCAGCTTGCAAGAGGCGGCAAGTTCCGCGCGGCGCAGGGCAGCGAGTTCGTCATCGCTGCGTGCGGTACCACGATTGCGGGCCGCAGTTCCGGCGGTCAGGCAGACAACGGAAGTCTCGACGCCCCGCTCGCGGTAGAGCAGCAGCGTGCCTCCGAAGGCGCCGGCTTCGTCGTCGGGATGCGCGGTTACGCAAAGAAGTTTGAGCATGATGTCTTCGCTGTTGTCCCTTGCAGCCTGGAGAGAAAACTGCATGTGGCAGCGGCTTGAACAACAGAGTACACCAGCGCTTTGGCGGACCTTGCCAAACCCCGCCGAATCCGCAATAATGAAGGAGTTGTTGCCTCCAGGTATGTGAGGTCCAATGAGCGCCACGCTGTGCTCGTTGGGGTGCGGTAGCGACGCCGTTGGATCGCTGGAACACCCGTCTCGCCTGAGGAAAACTGCGCTTCCGGCGCGTTCCAACCAAAACCTAACGTAAAAGGTTGGTGGATGGAAGGCGTACTCTTTTGGGCGCTGTTTAGCAGGAAAGGAAACAGCTTCTGTGTTAATGATTCGTCTGTCGCGCCGCGGTGCGCGCAAGCAGCCTTATTACCGCATTGTCGTCATCGAGAAGGACCGCGCGCGCGATGGCCGCTCGGTGGAAGTTGTCGGCACCTATAACCCGCGGACGAATCCCGCCAGCATCGAGCTAAAGCGGGAGCGTATTGACTACTGGACGTCGAAGGGCGCGCAGTTGTCGGACCGCGTGAGGAAGCTGGTGGACAAAGCGCCAGTTGCGGCTGCAAACAGCACGACGGAACCGGCCGCGGCCAGCACGCCAGAGCCAGCGACAGCGAGCGCGCCTGTACCGGCTGGAGACAACGCGCCGGAACCGACCGCAGCCGCGTAATCGCGACTTCAGAACTGGAGACGCCGCAATGACGAGCAGCGCAGTGAACATGGTCGCCTTGGTGGAACATCTCGCCAAGGTGCTGGTGAATGCTCCAGACGAGGTCGAGGTCGAGGCCTTTGAAGAAGGCGGCCAGACCGTCATTGAGTTGTTTGTCGCCGAAGATGATCTGGGGAGAATTATCGGTCGCCAGGGACGGATGGCGCGTAGCCTCCGTACGATTGTGAATGCGGCTGCGTTGCGCACGCGCAAGCGCTGTCAGTTGGAGATTGTGGAATAACCGCCGAGTTCATCACCATCGCTCGGGTGCTGGGTCCGCAAGGACGGCGCGGGGAAGTTCTGGCGGAGTTGCACACCGATTTCCCAGAGCGATTCAAAGAGCGCCGCACGTTGTCAGGACTGGCGGCGGACGGTAGCCGCCGCCAGTTGCAACTCGAGGAGCATTGGTTTCATAAGCGCGGAGTGGTACTGAAGTTTGCCGGCATCGACAGTATCAGCGATGCCGAACAACTTGCGAGACTGGAATTGCAGGTTCCGCGCGATGCGCGCACGGAGTTAGAAGCAGGGGCCGCCTACGTCAGCGAGATCGTGGGCTGCGAAGTCTGGGCAGGCAAAGCGGATGATCGGCACCTGTTAGGCGCGGTGACGGAAGTGCAGTTTGGCACCGGAGAGGCTCCGTTGCTGGTTGTTCGGAGATACGCCGGACCTGTCGAAAACGGCGAGCGTGAGTTTCTGATTCCATACGCGGAAGAGTTTGTGGAAGCGGCAGACTTTGCGAAGCGGCGTATCGACATGCAACTGCCCGAAGGGCTGTTGGAGTTGCAAGCTCCGCTGAGCGGAGAAGAGAAGCAACGGCAGAAGTCTGAGGCCGACGATGCTCGCTCGGCCGGCGTGCGGGGGAAGCGACGGAAGTAGAATCGCGGTGTTCGCTCAGGATGACCAATGAAATTCGAGATCCTGACGATTTTTCCGGACTTCTTTCGCGGCCCGCTGGATTACGGCATTGTGCGCAAGGCGCGCGAAGCTGGGCTCATTGAAATTGGGATTCATGACCTGCGGGCGTTCACGCATGACCGCCATCGCACGGTGGATGATCGGCCGTTTGGCGGTGGCGAAGGCATGGTGCTGAAGCCGGAGCCGATTTTCGAGTGCCTTGAGTCGCTAGGCGTCTCGGCCCGCGAGGAGCGTATGCGTGAAGGCGCTCGCGAAACGGTGGTCTTGTTATCGCCGCAGGGTGCGCTGTTCAAGCAGGCTGTCGCTCGGGATTTGGCGAGCAGGGAACGTATCGTGCTCATTTGCGGACGCTACGAAGGCGTGGACGAGCGGGTGAGTGAGTATCTTGCCGATCGCGAAATTTCTGTTGGTGATTTTGTGCTGAGTGGTGGCGAGTTGGGCGCGGCCATCATTGTTGATACAGTGACGCGGCTGCTTCCCGGTGCGCTTGGCAATGCGGCTTCGGCACAGCAAGAGTCGTTTACGGGCTCGGTCGCCGAGCATGAAGACAAGGCTCCGGGTGCGCCGCCGAATTCGACCTGTGGTTCGGGTGGATTGCTGGATTATCCGCACTACACGCGGCCGGCAGAATTTCGCGAAATGCCGGTTCCCGAGGTACTGGCGAACGGGAACCATGAGGAGATTCGCAGGTGGCGGCGACGTTGTGCTCTGCAAAAGACGCTGCGTAACCGTCCAGATCTGTTGCGCGATGCGGAGCTTAGCAACGAAGATCGCAAACTGTTGGCCGATATTGAAATGGAAAAATGAGCAGGTAACAGGCGATGAGTTCACCGGCAATTGGTGGGTTGGAAACTGAAGTCATTCTCAAGCGGTTCGAAAAACCTGATGAGACCAGGACCTTTGAAAAAGGGAAGTTCGAACTCGTTCGGATCGGCGGCATGACGATCGGCCGCGCCACCTACGAACCGGGCTGGAAGTGGTCAGAGCACGTTGGCAAGGCGATGGGCCTTACCAGTTGCTCAATTGAACACGTCGGCATGGTAGTTTCAGGCTGCGCTACTGCGGCCATGAATGATGGGCGCGTGATCGAGATGCATCGCGGTGATGTTTTCTATGTTCCGCCCGGACATGACAGTTGGGTTGTTGGAAACGAGCCGTACGTTTCGCTGCATTTTATGGGTGCGGGCGACTACGCTCGCGAACACAAGGAGTAATATCCGTCCAGCGACGGGAATTGTTACCGCGCTGGCGCGATCATCAGAGATTTGATTTTTTGCCGCTGAAAGGCGTGCGACACGGAAGGAAATGACAATGTCAAGCTCACCACTTATTGACCGGCTTCTCGCCAAAACGCGGCGCACCGATATTCCGAACTTCAAGCCTGGCGACACCGTTCGCGTGCACGTAAAGATCAAGGAAGGCGACAAGGAGCGATTGCAGGCGTTCGAAGGACTCGTCATTTCCAAGAGCGCGGGTAATCAGCCTAGCTTTACCGTTCGCAAGATGAGCTTCGGCCAGGGTGTCGAGCGTATCTTTCCCACCAACTCCAAAGTGATCGACAAGATCGAAGTGCTTCGCTCGGCCCATGTGCGCCGCGCCAAGCTGTATTACCTCCGCGCGCTGCGTGGCAAGGCCGCTCGCCTGCGCGAAGTGGATACCTCGCGCTCATAGTCTGTTAGGGAGAGAGCTTTATTCTGGGCAGGAGATTGTCGGGACGATTACGTTGTTCGAGCTAGCGTTTTGCTTTTGGCCTGACGAACTTCAGTGCGGTGTGAGTTGCGGAGAAGCTGACCACTTTTATATCGACCAATCCAGCAGCTTTGCCCGCGCTGAGCACCTGCAGTTCTGCGATTTCTTTCCTGCCTTTGGGATAGACAATCCAGAGCGCGCCCGCCTTGCTGAGCGAAGGGGCCAGATCCTTGGCGCGCACAAGCTCGGCAGTTCTAGCCGCGCCGAAGAAGATCAGGTCAGAATCAGGTAACGGTTTCGCGTTGGAAAATTTCTTTGTGCCGGCGCGAAGAGCTGTCACAAAATCACCGTCCTCCATCGCGACTGCCGAAATAACAAGTCCCGGCTTGATGCCCAGTTTCTCCGCCGTGCTCTTGGGATGAAGGATTTTGTGCGCCCACTTCTCGGCCTGCTCGCCAAGCTCTAGAACAGCCGAGCCTTCCGGCCACTTAAGGTGCAGTTCGCCGTCGCGGACAATAACGGATTTCAAGGATGCGAACGCAATCTTCAGGCGGAAATCGCCACGAAAGATGATCTCGCTGGTTTCGAGCAGCGCGTTGCCGCTCGCCGTCTTATCGCCAGATCGAGCCTTGCATAGAAGTTCACGCCCCATGTCAGCTCCCAGGCTGACTAGCATCTATCAAGTTCCCCGCGCCGTCAATCCCTGGAACACCAGACCCCGCTTGCGGAGAAGCGGGGTCTGGTCCTGCTTAGCGCGCAAACGCGCAAGTCAACGGCTCAACCTGAGCCTTAGCTAGCCTTCGCGGCCAGCTCCAGAATACCCATCGCTAGGGCAACCCAGAGCGCAAACGCCACCGTGTTGAGGGTGACGCGGACCGCACCGTTGTCGATCAGCCAGTTATATTTCGCGTCCATATTGATCTCCTTTAGAAGCGTTGCGCCCGGCGTGCCCTGAGGCGTTCGCCGGATCAACTTCTGCAGCTATATACGGACGCGATGCATAAACGTTCCGTTACGAATATGTGAATGGCGTCGAAATGCACAATTCCAGGTGCTAGCCGCACCCCCATGAGGTGAAGGAAAGGAATAGCTCCAAACGGTACTCGCGGTGCGTTGCAGATCGGAAATACTGAATTCGTCTTTACGAAAAACTTACGAACTTCTTAGGCGACGCTGACGTGCCCAGTGCTTCAATTAATTGGCTCGACGCACGTGTGCACACGTGTGCGGAAGGAAACTATGAATGCTCTGTTTCTCGTAGTTGTCATCATGAGCATGGTGTTCTTTGTCGTGTTCCTCTTTGAGTGTTCAAAGCCGATGCGCAAGTCGAGGAGGACCTCAGTAGTCCGCAAGTCTTCCCGATCTGAGGTGGCAGATCCGATCATGGGACGCCAGTTTCTGGTGCCCCTTGAGCAGCAGATGGCGGAGTTCCTCTCGGCTCACCATCGAACGACAGCCCTGTTCGTCATTGCGGCGGCTTTGCTCTTGATGCCGCGGCCCGCGCACGCGCAAAAATCGCAGCCAATTCCTCCGCCACCCAGTGCCACCGAAGAGCAGATATCGCCCGCAGTGCAAAAGCAGCTCGATGCCATGCAGAAGCGCATTGACCAGCTCGAGACAGAACTGGCCAGTCGCAAGGCGCAGGAACAATCGGCTGCGGAAGCACCGTCGCACATGGTTTCCGAGCAAGCGTCTGGATTGCAGGTA
>Ga0209040_10003803_pt1 | contig 11498 bp, 12 predicted proteins | sample BogFormECP12_OM3_FD_188240 | JGI IMG/M metagenome (GOLD analysis project Ga0209040, IMG submission 188240) | Bog forest soil microbial communities from Calvert Island, British Columbia, Canada - ECP12_OM3 (SPAdes) (version 2) | ecosystem: Environmental > Aquatic > Freshwater > Wetlands > Bog ... | reverse complement strand
CTGGGAAAGCCACTGGCGTTCATGTTCGTATCGAAGTCGCCGTTGGCATCGAGAAAATAAATGTTGCCGGAACTGTCGGCGGCGAGGCCGGCGCCAGCCATCCAGATGGCGCCCTCGTTGCCGTTGGGCGTGATATTCAGCACGCTTGCCTGGGCCAGCGTGGATTCGCCGTAGCCGATGATCCATCCCGTGTAGGGGCGGATGTCACAGTGCGACGCCCAGCCGGTGTAGATAACGCCATTCAGCAGAAGCAATGCAGCACGCTCCTTGTATTGGCCGGGTTCGAAGACCACGTTTCCATTGCTGCTACTATCGCCGGTTCCGGGATAGGTCGCTTGAATATCGAGCGGACCGCCAAGTAATTCTGTGCCGAGCGCGAGATCGAGCGCGTGGATGCGCTGGTGGTAGTTCGCCGATGCGTCTTTTGACATGGCGACGACATAGATCACGCCATTGGGACCTTGCGCGCGATCGATCACGGGCGTGGAGGTGATTCCGATTTCAGGAGTCACCTGGCTGCAACCTCGATTGTCCGAGGTGGTCTCGCCGGTTTTCAACACCGATACGTGCCACAGGGTCGCGCCGGAATCGGCGTCGAAGGCATAGACCGAATCGTGCTCGGTGGCGACGACGAGCACGTTGTGCGTGCCATTGCTCGGGACGGCGACGTTCGAGGCATAGAGCGGCTCGGCGTCAACCAGGCCGTCGACCGGATAGAAACCCAGCTTGCCGAATTTCGCGGAAGTGACGTTGCTGGTGGTCAGCGTGGTTTCGTTCAGATTCTGTCCGGTTCGCGCTATGTCATTGTGATACGTGAGCACGTCGGTGGATGCTGGTGGCGCGGCATTCACAGTAAGTGTGGCCACGTTGCTTGTTGCACTTCCGACGGAGTTGCTCACTATCACTTTGTACTGCGTGCCGCTGTTCGCGGTTGTGGTCGCGGGCGTGGCGTAACTGGCTGAGGTTGCACCTGTGATCGAGGTCGTTCCCTGCAGCCACTGATAAGTCAGAGGATCGGTACCGGTTGCGGTCACCGAAAAGGTTGCCGTCTGGCCGGCAGTCACGGTCACGCTTGCGGGTTGCTGCGTGATGGTGGGCGCCACCGCGGTTGCGGTCACGGTGAGAGTCGCTGCGTTGCTGGTGGTACTTCCGGCCGCGTTGCTCACCACTACGCTGAACTTCGAACCGCTGTCGGCGGTCGTGGTCGCGGCAGTGGTGTAGGTGGCGGAGGTCGCTCCGCTGATGGCTGTGGTGCCTTTCTGCCATTGACAGCTCAAAGGAGCCGTCCCTGACGCCGTCACCGAGAAGGTAGCCGTCTGGCCGACGGCAACGCTTTGGTTGGCGGGCTGGGCAGAAATCGTGGGAGCTGTTGAACCAGCGGGGGGTGCAGGCGTGCTTACGCCGCTGCAGTTCGCCAGGACGAGGCTAACTGTAAGAAGAGACGCTATTTTCGCCAGTCGTTGCAGTCCCATAGCCTGCCTTCCGAGAAACTGTCAGGCATCCATCATGCCAGTGGTTGCTGGGTTTGGGGAGGGGGCCGCGTGGTTACGATAGTCGGAATCTGCAATGCTTTGGGAAGCGCCGCGCAGTGGCCGATTGGACGAAGACTTACGGCCTGTTCCATCCCACCATGCGGGTTGACTCTGCTACTCTCACCTCGCGCATGCGTGCCGCTGCCATCCTCGGGCTGGGGTGTTCTCCGAAAAATCTCAAGCGGTTTCAGACCGACAAGAAGGTCGACTGGCGGGTCGGAATGCCAGCCACATCGGAGCAAGCGGACGTCATTTTAATATTCGGCGGCGACGGGACCATTCACCGGCACTTGAGCCAATTGGTGAAACTCGGTCTGCCAGTGCTGGTCGTTCCTGCCGGCAGCGGCAATGACTTTGCGCGCGCGTTTGGATTCCGGGGGGTGCGCGATTCGCTTGCGGCTTGGCGCCGATTCTGCGGGCGACAAGAAAACATTCGAGCCATCGATCTTGGAATGATCACGGCGCTGGCAGACGAGGGCCGCGCCGCACATGAATCTGCGCGGTACTTCTGCAGCGTGGCGGGAGTGGGGCTGGACGCGGAAGTGTCCCGGCGAGCGAACGCTTTACCCCGCTGGCTGCGCGGACACGGTGGCTATGCGCTGACGCTGGCTCCAACGCTTTTTCGCTTTGCCCCACTGCCCATAAAGATTCTTGCGGAGGACGAAGCCGGTGGATGGACGACCCGCAGCGATCAACCCACCATGCTGGCGGCGTTTGCCAACACTGCGATTTACGGCGGAGGGATGAAGATCGCTCCCCAGGCCAGAATGGACGACGGACTGCTTGATGTATGCGTGATTGGTGGCATCGATCCTTTCAGACTTGCCTGTATGTTTCCTACCGTGTACTTTGGCCGCCATCTGCGCATTCGGGAGGTCAACTATTTCCAGGCCGCGCGCGTGCGAGTGGAAACGGAAACTCCGAGGGAAATCTACGCCGATGGTGAGTACGTTTGTCGGACACCGGCGGAGATCAGGATCCAGCGGGGGGCACTGAAAGTGCTCACGCCCTAGCTCCGGTGCTAAACTTTCCCCATGGCTGAACGACGTTCCCGCACGCTGCTCTGGATTCTGATTGGTGGAGGAGCATTCTTCCTCTTTGTGCTGGCGATATTTTCGCTGGTGTACCTGACGCTGCACGCGGGCAGCAGCGAGGCGTCGTTCAGCGGCTTTGGTGACCGCATCGGGGTGGTGGACCTCGACGGTGTCATTCTGTCGCCGGAACCGGTGGTCGGCCAGCTTAAGAAATTCAACGAAGACTCTTCCGTCAAAGCCATTATCCTGCACATAAATTCGCCGGGCGGCGGTGTGGCTGCGTCGGAGGAGATTTATCGCGAGGTCAAACGCATCCACGATGAGAAAAAGAAGCGCATCGTGGTTTCGATCGAAACGGTGGGAGCAAGCGGCGCCTACTATGTGGCATCGGCCTCGAACAAGATCTACGCCGATAATGGCAGCATCGTGGGATCGATCGGCGTGATCGCCGAGTGGGTGAACTACGGAGACCTACTGAAGTGGGCCAAGCTGAAGAGCATTGTGTTCAAGACCGGAGAATTCAAGGATACGGGCAATCCCACGCGCGACCTGACCCCGGCCGAGCAGGCCTACATGCAGTCGCTGATCGATAACATGTTCGGCCAGTTCGTGCAGGCTGTGGCCGATGGCCGCGGGATGAAGTTTGAAGACGTGAAATCCATCGCCAACGGCAAAGTATGGACGGGTGAACAGGCGCTCGCGATGAAGTTGATCGACAACGTCGGCGACTTCCAATCGGTGGTGAAGGATACGGCAAAGTCGGTGGGCATCTCAGGCGAGCCCACGCTGGTGCATCCGGAGAAAGACCGTAAAACGCTTCTCGATCTGATGCTGGGCGATGTTTCTCAGTACTTGCCCAACACCGAGAAAATGCTGGAGCAGCATGTCGGGTTTTATTATCTGTGGAAGTAGGTGAGGTCTTGGGTGCTAGGTGGTAGGTCTTAGGCCGGAACACGCCTGGCCGTGGGCGAAACGGAAACCGAAGACCCAAGACCTGGGACCTAAGACCTGAAAGGGCTCTGGCCCAAGGCTGCGACTTGCATACAACCCCTGAAATTTGAGAAGGTTATGGAGGTTGCCGGTGTGAAGCTGGGGTTTCCGCCGAGCAGTGGCGGCTCCTTTCTAAAACGGAACCTGGGAGTGAAGAAGCCTTATGACAAAAGCCGATCTGATTGATGAAGTCTCGCGCTTGGCGGAACTTACACGCAAGGACAGCGAAGTGATCGTGGAAACGATCTTTGACAGCGTGGTGCGTTCCCTGCGCGCGGGGGACAAGATCGAGATCCGCGGCTTTGGCAGCTTCCGCACCCGCCAGCGCAAGCCACGCACGGGACGCAATCCCAAGACCGGTGAAAAAGTCGAAGTGCCCGCCAAGAAGATTCCCTTCTTCAAGCCCAGCAAGGAATTAAAAGATCTCGTGAACGAAGGGATCGCCGAACCAGCAGTCGTGCCTCCGGCACCGCCCGCGCCACCAAGCCCTCCGCCGACACCGGCTTAGTAGAGGCGCCTTGGAAAGGAAGGCTAGGGACGGATTCCGACCACTCCCATCATGCGGCCTGTCTTGCCTTTTTCGGTGCGATAGGAAAATAGCAGGTCGGTGCGGCAGGTCGTGCATAGTGGCGAGGATTCGATGCTCTTGGCCGGAACTCCGACGGCCAACAGTTGTTGACGGTTGGCTTCGACCAGGTCGAGAAAAATCTTTTTGGGCAACTCGCTGTGGCCGGGGGCGCGCGCCGTGAGAAATAACATGGGATATTTTTCGCGAACAGGATCGGATTCCTCGACCACGCGAAACAATTTCTCCGCGTAGGCAAACTGGGATTCGAACTTTTGGCGAACTTCTTCGCCGACTTCGTAACAACAGCCGTGAACCCCGGGGCCAATCGCGGCTCTGAGATCGCGCGGGCGGCTGCCGAAGATGCGGCGCATCTCACCCACGCCTTTTTCCACGATGCGCTTGACCGTGCCCCGCCAGCCAGCATGAAACACGCCGACGGCGCGACGCTTCGGGTCGACAAGAATGACGGGCAGGCAATCAGCGGTCTGGATACCGAGCAACAGGCCGGGGGTATGGGTGATCAGGCCGTCACCGACCAGCTGCGATTCCGCGGGTGACTCGACGAGGCGGATGATATCGGAATGAACCTGCCTTGCCGTGACCAACGGCCAGAGGCCTGATCCGCTGTTTGCACCGAGCTCAGCCAGAAACGCAGCGCGGTTACGTTCGACCGCGGCTTTGGAATCTTCTTTGGTGAATCCCAGGTTGAGGGTGTCTTTCCCATAGACGCGCGAGAATCCGCCGACCCGCGTGGAGAATCCGTGGATGAGCCAGGGCAACTGGCTCAGGAGGGTAGCTCTAAGAATGTTGAGTTTCGCTGGTTTGGAGACCCGATTCGACACTCAACTATGTTAACCGACGCGCGGTTTGAGCCCAGTAGCGGCCTCAACCACGGTTTGCCCAGCGCTGGCGCACTCCGGCGATGAACTTCTCCTTGTCCGCCCGCATGAGCCGAACGAGCTCGTGGTTGCCGGTGTCTTCGTGCGCAGCCGCCCACAGCACCATCTCGGTCAGCACCGGGGCCAGATCGATGCCCTTCCTCGTAAGTGAGTAGATCACTTTGCGTCCGTCCGATGGATCCGCGTCCGTCTTGATGATTCCGTACTGCACCAGCCGGCGCAGGCGATCGGCCAGGATGTTCGTGGCAATACCTTCATAACATTCCAGGAATGTTTTGTAAGTGCGGGCGCCGCGCAGCATCATGTCGCGAATGATCAGCAGGGACCAGCGGTCGCCCAACATCTCTACCGAAGCATTGAGCGGACAACCGGAGCGGCGCTTTGGGTCTGCAGGTTTCGACACCGTCTTTTTCTCTAATTGTAAATTATCACTTGCATTTCGCAAGTAAAATGTTGGATACTTTCGCGGTCTGGGGGAAATCGATGAATCGAAAAATAGTCCGGGCAATCGTATTGGGAAGTTTTGCACTGGCTCTCGGGTTGGGCGTGGCGTGGCAAGCGCAGGGCCAAGAGGCCAAAACGCTCTATCCGAGCATGGCTCCGGTTGCGCAGTACATGATGGAACGTCAGGACGAAATCGCCCTGGCGCGGAGCGCGGCTCCGGAATCCATCTCACGCGATGCCGAGGTCCTGGTCATGGGAGCACACGGTTACGAAACGGCAGTGAAAGGCAAGAACGGTTTTGTGTGTCTGGTGGAGCGATCGTGGATCGCTGGAATCGACGACCCTATTTTCTGGAATCCAAAGATTCGGGGTGCGATCTGCTTAAACCCGCCAGCTGCGCGAACCTACCTCCCAATCACCGTGAAGAAGACCGAGTTGATATTGGAGGGAAGATCCAAGGCCCAAATGATCGAAAGCATCAAGGCCGCTTTCGCCAAGAAGGAGTTGCCGATGCCGGAGCCCGGCGCGATGAGTTACATGATGTCAAGACAACAATACTTAGACGATAGCGCCGGAAACTGGCACCCCCACCTGATGTTTTTCGTTCCGCAAATGGATGCGGCAACTTGGGGCGCAGATCTGCCAGGCTCACCGGTTCTGGCGTCTGTCGACAATCTAGACCGATTGACCGTGTTCCTCATTCCGGTGGGCAAGTGGTCGGACGGAACGGATGCACTAGCGGTCACACACTGACGTTCGATCTCAGCAATGCCGAGGTAAGAAACACTACCGAACTCTTGGAGAAATAAATGGGGAAGGTCATTGTTTCCAATCTCGCATCGGTAGATGGCTTCTTCGAAGGACCGAGCAAGGAATTGGATTGGCATGTTGTGGAGGAAGAATTTCACGAATATGCCAATGATATGCTGCGTAGAGCTGACGTCCTGGTGTTCGGCGCGACTACCTACAAACTTATGGCTGCTTACTGGCCGACTGCCGCGCCCGATGAAATCGCTGACCAGATGGACCATTTGCCGAAGATTGTCTTTTCCACGACTTTGAAAACAGTGGAATGGAACAATTCGAGACTGGTAAGCGCGAACATTCAACAAGAAGTATCGGAATTGAAGCAACAGCCAGGCAAGGACATAGTGGTGTTGGGCAGCGCCAAGCTGGCATCGTCCCTGTTGCGGTGGGGGCTGGTCGATGAGTATCGGGTCATCGTCAATCCCGTTCTTCTCGGCAAAGGCACACCCTTGTTTACTGGCATCACTGAACGAATTCACCTGAAACTTCTGGCGACGAAGGTTCTGGCATCGGGAGTCGTGATTCTGAGTTACAAAAGAGCTTGAGAACAAACAAGGGGACGGTCGAGCGGCGAGGAAACAAATTTCAACCAAGAGAGGATGCGATGAGCAGCGTGCGAGTTCTGGTGGGAACGCGTAAGGGAGCGTTTATCCTGACGGCTGATGGCAAGCGGGAAAAATGGGATGTAAGCGGCCCACATTTTGCGGGCTGGGAGATGTATCACGTGAAGGGATCGCCCGTGGATCCGAACCGGCTGTACGCGTCACAATCCAGCGGCTGGTTTGGGCAGTTGATCCAGCGCTCGGACGACGGCGGCAAGACCTGGCACCAGCCTGGAACGCCGCCCGGAGAGCCGCCTGCAGGCGGTCCGCCGAAAGGCGTAAGCAACAAGTTCGTCTACGACGTGTCTGCGGAAACGGGCAAGCCGCTGACCACGCATCAGTTTTACGACGGCACGCAGCATCCTTGGGAGTTCAAACGGGTGTGGCATCTCGAACCGTCGCTCACCGATCCGGAGACGGTTTACGCGGGTGTGGAGGACGCCGCTCTCTTCCGCTCGACGGACGGCGGAGAGAATTGGAAGGAACTCTCCGGACTGCGTGGCCACGGCACCGGCCCGAAGTGGCAGCCGGGTGCGGGTGGGATGTGTTTGCACACCATCATTCTCGATCCCAGCAATCCAGACCGAATCTTTATTGCCATCTCAGCGGCCGGCGCATTCCGTACCGATGACGGCGGCATGACCTGGCAGCCCATCAACCGCGGGTTGTATTCGAAATACATTCCCGATCCAACGGCCGAGGTTGGGCACTGCGTTCACCACGTTGCCATGAACCCTTCGCGGCCGGGCGTGTTGTTCATGCAAAAGCATTGGGATGTGATGCGCAGCGATAACGCCGGCGATTCCTGGCAGAAGATCAGCGGAAACCTGCCGACGGACTTTGGATTCGTCATCGACGTGCATGCGCATGAGCCGGAGACGGTTTACGTCGTGCCCATCAAAAGTGACTCGGAGCACTTTGTTCCCGACGGGAAGCTACGCGTCTTCCGCAGCCGCACGGGAGGAAATGAGTGGGAGCCATTGACGAAGGGATTGCCGCAGAGTAACTGCTACGTTAATGTGCTGCGCGACGCGATGGCGGTCGATTCACTCGACAAGTGCGGAGTATATTTCGGAACCAGCGGCGGACAAGTCTATGCCTCGGCCGACGCCGGAGACAGCTGGAATCCAATCGTGCGCGACCTTCCGGCGGTGCTTTCCGTGGAGGTGCAAACATTGGCGTAAGAATGCCGTGACCTTCACGTTCATGAAGCCCGCTCTGCATCCGCGACAAGAGTGTCGACGCGCGTTTTTGAAGGTGACGCTTCTTTTACTTCGGGAATAGGCGTGGCCTCCGTCGCAAGCGCGTCCAGGTGCAGCGGCACTGCGGAGCGCAGAGTCGTACCGGCGTTGGTCGAGCAGATGGTGAAATCGCCGCCCAGTTCTTTCATCCGCTCGCGAATGCCGGCAAGCCCGACGCCGGAACCTGCCCCGATGCGGTGGAAACGATCCATGACGACCTGAGGAAGCCCGCGGCCAAAATCCCGGATTTCGAGGACGGCGCGATCGGGGAGTCTCTGGAAACTGACTTCGACATTCGTGCTCGCCGAATGGCGATGGGCATTGGTGAGGCCTTCCTGGAGCGCGCGGAAGAGCGCGAGTTCGACGACCTCAGGCATGCGGGCAGGTTTCGGGTCTCCCGGCGGAAGGCTGTCGGGGTGAGAAAAGTTGGTCTTAACGGTGATCGCAGAACGCTTGGCAAAGCCGTCAATGAACCAATGCGCCGCCGCCTCGAAGCCCGCCTCGTCCAGCAACGGAGGATGCAAGAGATACGACATGGTGCGAATGCTGGAGACCGCGTGGTCGATCAGCTTGCGCGTTTCCTCGAGCATGGGCGCCGGGTTTCCGCCGGCGCGCAGCAGCACCATATCCACGTTGATCTGCGCCGCCGCCAGCCATTGGCCTAATCCATCGTGGAGTTCGCGGGCGATGCGTCGGCGTTCTTCGTCCTGTACGCGCATCAACCGGGCGGAAAGTTTTCGCAACGCCACGGTTCGCCTTTCCACCAGCGACTCCAATTCGCCATGCGCCCGTCGCAATTCTTCCTCAGCCTGCTCCCGCTCTTCCAGATGATCGCGAATTTCATACTGGCGGTTCCGTGAGCGAATCGCGGTGCGCACGCTGCTGATCAGCGTGGCGGGACGCAGGGGTCGTTCAATCAAATTGATATTGCCCATCGGCGTACGCGAGCGAACCATCATTTCTGTGTAAGGGGTGGTGGCTCCGCCACCGGTGAGCACGATGATCGGAAAATCCGACCATGTGGGCTGCGCAGTGACGCTACGGCCCAAGAGTTCGATGCCTTCCTCGTCGAGCGATTCCTCGGCGACGATCGCCGCTCCGGCACCTCCGCCGACGCAGCGCGCAATCGCCTCCACGTTTCCTACAACTCCTACGGGGATACCGGAACGCTCGAGCACTTCGCGGACCAGGACGGCATCCTTGCCAAATGGAGCCAGCACCAGGACTCGATAATCGGCATGGAGAAAGGTCGACATCGCTGCCACTCAACTCTCCTTCGATCCGCCAAGAAATGTGGGAGTGCCGGTGAGCACGCCATGAAAGTCGTGCAGGGGTCGTCCGATGTGAATCCGATCGGGACCCAGTTTGAGCTCCCGAATAGTGTGCTCATGACTGCCGCTACGGCGTTTGATGGTGGAGATGGCCTGGCGTACTTCGCCATGAGTTTCGAAGTAGCGCAGGAGCAGGATATTGTCGGCGAGATAGCTGACGTCGACCGCGCTCTGCAGCGGGGAGCCAATGGTACCGGCTTGAGCCAGAATCATGATCGTGAGCACGCCGCGATTTCCCAGATAGGCCAGCAGTTCGTGCAGATGCACGGCCAGGAACTGCTCCCCGGGCATCGACTGAAGATAGCCGTTCAGACTGTCGAGAAGGACGAGACGAACGTTTTCGCGCTCAACATGCTGCTGCACGTTCGCAACCAGTTCTCCGGGGGACATTTCGGCAGGATCGATGCGTTCGATCACAATTTTGCCGCTGGCCAGGTGCGGGCGAATGTCGATGCCCAGGCCAGCCGCGCGCGTCATCAAGGTGTGGGGGGCCTCTTCGAAGGTGAACATCGCGCAAGATTCGCCCCGTTTTGCCGCGGTTGCAGCCCATTGGACTGCGATGCTCGTCTTGCCACAACCGGCGGGACCAATCAGGAGAGTGCTGGTGCCGCGATCCAGGCCGCCTCCGGTCAGCGCATCCAGTTCCGCAATTCCGCTGGACACCGCTTCGGGCGGTTGCTCCGAGCGGGAGTCCGCTGCGACCAGACGTGGAAAAACTACAACGCCTCCGGTCACAATCGAATAATCGTGAAATCCTTCGCGATATGCCGAACCGCGCAACTTGACAATCTCGATCTGGCGGCGCGTCTTGCCATATGGGCGAGGCACTTTGTCCAAGCTGACGACGCCGTGGACCACGCTGTGCAACTGCAAATCGGGTTCACGCGAACTGCGGTCATCGAGCAGCAGAACGGTGCACTCTTGATCGGCCATGAAGTCTTTCAGCGACAGAATTTGACGCCGGTAGCGCAGAGGATCTTTGGCCAGCATGCGCAATTCGCTGAGCGCGTCGATCACCAGCCGGTCGGGATGAACGCGCTGAATTTCCTTGACGATGCGTTGCATACGGTCGTTCAGCTCGACTTCGGCAGGATGAAACACCGTGTACTGTTGTTCCGGGAGCAGATCGTTTTCATTGGGAAGCAACTCGACGATCTCAATCTTGTCCAGCGAGAGTCCATGCGAACGCGCGGAATGGTCCAGATCAGAACGCGATTCGGAAAGGGTGATGTAGAGCGTGCGCTCCCCTTGCCTTACGCCCTCAAGCATGAATTGCAAGGCCAGGGTTGTCTTTCCAACTCCCGGATCGCCTTCGATGAGATAAAGGCGGCCGCGTGGAAAACCGCCATTCAGAATGTTGTTCAAGCCCGCGCATCCAGTATCGGCACGCGGGTCGGAGTGCGGCTGGTGCAGCTGATTGGTCGCCTGCAGATTCTTGCCATGAATGGCGCCGGCCAATTTTCCTCCAACGAGTTGGGATTCAGTAAGCACTGTAGATCCAAAAACTACCCGACCTACAAGACACGGCTCGAATGACACTTCAGACAAAGAATCGTTTCAGATTTCTGCTTGTCCAAGAATGCTCGATGTTTAAAATGGCGTACGGGAGTAGGGGTTGGGTATCCGTAGCATTGCTGAGGGGTCTAAGGGGTTTTCTGTAGAAAACGGTGGATGGGCAAAGCGATCTACCGAGGTACGATCGGCGATTCGATCTTGATCGCGTGAGGAGGTTTCGAAAGAAATGGCGGGTAGCGCAATTCGAGTGATCCTTCCGCAGCATCTGCGCACCCTGGCCGGGGTTGGCGCCGAAGTGCAACTTGAGGTGGAAGCTCCGGTCACGCAACGTTCCGTGCTGAACGCACTGGAGAAGCGGTATCCCATGCTGCGGGGCACGATCCGCGATCACGTCACCGAGCAGCGGCGGCCGTTCTTGCGCTTCTTCGCTTGCGAGGAGGATCTCTCGCACGAGCCGCCAGATGCACCCTTGCCTGAGGCGGTGTCATCCGGATCCGAGCCTTTGCTGATTATCGGGGCGATCGCGGGAGGCTGA
>Ga0209040_10003802_pt1 | contig 11503 bp, 13 predicted proteins | sample BogFormECP12_OM3_FD_188240 | JGI IMG/M metagenome (GOLD analysis project Ga0209040, IMG submission 188240) | Bog forest soil microbial communities from Calvert Island, British Columbia, Canada - ECP12_OM3 (SPAdes) (version 2) | ecosystem: Environmental > Aquatic > Freshwater > Wetlands > Bog ... | reverse complement strand
ACCGCGCACGTGGCCGGAGACGACCGATACGGCGCCGAATTCGCCCATCGCTCGCGCGTTGCATAGCAACACGCCGTACAGCAGACCCCAGCGAATGTTCGGCAAGGTCACACGCCAAAACGTCTGCCACCCGTCGGCGCCGAGCGACAGTGCGGTTTCCTCGTCATCCTTGCCTTGCGACTGCATGACGGGAATCAGCTCGCGTGCGACGAACGGAAAGGTCACGAAGATCGTCGCGAGCACGATTCCGGGCACTGCGAACACGATCCGGATGCCGTGCGCCTGCAGGAAGCTGCCGAACCATCCGTTGCTGCCGAACAGCAGAATGAAAACCAAGCCGGCAATGACTGGCGAGATCGCGAACGGAAGGTCGATCAGCGTGATCAGCGCGCTCTTGCCGCGAAATTCGAACTTCGCGATCGCCCATGCCGCCGCAATGCCAAAAATCATGTTGAGCGGCACGGCGATCACGGCCACGAGCAGCGTGAGCTGCACGGCCGCCAAGGCGAGTGGATCGGAAACGGCGGCGGCATAGGCGCCGAATCCCTTCGAAAGCGCCTCGACGAATACCACGATCAGCGGCACCACCAGGAACATGCCGAGAAACAGCAAGGCGACCGCAATCAGCAGGAATCGGCCGACGCGCACGTTCATCGGTCACCGTGACGCGTCAGCGCCCAGCCCTGCAAGGCGTTGATCGCAAGCATCATCAGAAACGATATCACGAGCATTGCAACTGCGATCGCGGTCGCGCCGGTGTAGTCATATTGCTCCAGTTTCGTGATGATCAGCAAAGGCGCGATTTCCGACTTCATCGGTCGGTTACCGGCGATGAAGATTACCGAGCCGTATTCTCCGACAGCGCGCGCGAATGCGAGCGCGAAGCCCGTCAAGAGCGGTGGCCAGAGCGCCGGCATGATGACGCGCACGAAGGTCTGCCACTGGGAAGCCCCGAGCGTGGCGGCCGCTTGTTCGACCTCCCAGTCGAGTTCCACGATCGCCGGCTGAAGCGTGCGCACGACGAACGGCAATCCGATGAATAACAAGGCGACGACGATGCCTATCGGCGTATACGCGACTTTGACGCCGACGGCGAGCAAAGCGGCGCCCAACCACCCGTGCGGCGCATAGAGGGTCGTCAACGCGATGCCGGCCACCGCGGTCGGCAACGCAAACGGCAGGTCGACGATTGCATCGATGATTCGCTTGAACGGGAATTGGTAGCGCGTGAGCACCCACGCGACGATCAGTCCGAACAGCGCATTGACGGCGGCCGCGATTAGCGCCGCGCCAAAACTCAGGCGCAATGACGCGAGCACGCGCGGCGAGGCGACGACTTCCCAGAAATGACCCAATCCCATGCCAAAACCGCGGATCAGGGCCGAGGACAGCGGAATGAGAACGATCAGCGACAGATACAGCATCGTGTACCCGAGCGTCAGTCCGAATCCCGGAATCGTCGGCCGCGCCTTGATGGGATGTTTGTCGATCGCCGCGGCGGATCTCGCCATTCGGTCGCCTTTGGAGCCTTAAGCGGGATTACTGGCCATAAATTCTGTCGAAGGTACCATGGTCCGCGAAGTGCGTGGCCTGGGCCTTGGTCCAACCGCCGAAGACGGCGTCGATCGTGACCAGCGGTATCGAGGGAAATTGCCTTGCGTACTTCGCCGCCACCGCGGGATCGCGCGGCCGGAAGAAATGTCGCGCGGCGATTTCCTGCGCGTCCTTGGAATAGAGGAACTTCAGATATTCCTCGGCGAGCTGCCGCGTGCCGCGCCGGTCGACGACCTTGTCGACGACGCTGACGGGCGGCTCGGCCAAAATGCTCATTGACGGGGCAACGATGTCGAACTTGTCCGGTCCCAGCTCCTTGACGGCGAGATTGGCCTCGTTTTCCCAGGCGAGCAGCACGTCACCAACGCCCTTTTCGACAAAGGTAATCGTCGCGCCGCGCGAGCCTGAATCGAGGACCGGCACGTGCTCGTAGAGCATCTTGACGTAGGCCTCGGCGCTTGCCTCGCTGCCGCCGGGCTGCTTGAGCGCCCAGGCCCAGGCGGCGAGATAGTTCCAGCGTGCTCCTCCGGAGGTTTTCGGATTCGCCGTGATCACTTCGATCCCCGGCCGTACCAGATCGCTCCAATCGCGTATCTGCTTGGGATTTCCCTTGCGTACCAGGAACACGATCGTCGAGGTGTACGGCGAACTATTGTCGGGCAGGCGCGACTGCCAGTTCGGAGGCACGAGACCGGCCTTGGTCCCGAGTGCGTCGATGTCATAGGCGAGAGCGAGCGTCACCACGTCCGCCTCGAGCCCGTCGATGACCGAGCGCGCTTGAGCACCGGAGCCGCCGTGGCTTTGGTTGATCGAGACCGTATCGCCGGTCTTCGTCTTCCAATAGGCGGCAAACGCCCGGTTGTAGTCCTGGTAGAATTCGCGCGTCGGATCGTAGGAGACGTTCAGCAGCGTCGCGGCGGCCGCGTGCAGCGGCGGCGCACCGAGGGCGCCGAATGCGGCGAGAAGCAGCGTCAAGACTCTGTTTCGCAAACGCACGTCGGGCGCTCTCGGCGTCACGGTACGTCGCGCACGGGAATGTGCAGGTCCGTCAAGATTCGATCGACCTCTTCCTGCGTCTCGAATTTCTCGGTTTCACGCACGAACTTGCGCGGCAGATGCGGCGCGAGCAACTCGATGAATTCGTACATGTAGGCCCGCAGTAGCGCACTGCGGCGAAAACCGATCCAAGTCGTATGGCCTTCGAACAAATGCGAGGCGTCCAACACTGCAAGATCGGCGTCGCTGACCGGGTCGATCGCGACGCTCGCGACGATGCCGACGCCGAGGCCGATGCGCACATAGGTCTTGATGACGTCCGAATCGCGCGCCGTGAGCGCGACATCGAGTATCAGTCCCGCGGTTTCGAACAGCGCCGGCAGCGACGAACGCCCCGAGAAACTGAATACGTAGGTGACGATCGGATATTCCGCGAGCTTCTTGAGCGTCAGCTTGCCGCTCTCGCTCAGCGGATGTCCGCGCGGCACGACGACGGCGCGGTGCCAGCGATAGACGGGCAAGCGCACGAGGTGCGGGAATAATTCCTCGGAGCCCGTGGCAATGGCAAAGTCGACGCGATCGCGCGCCACGAGTTCGGCGATCTGCTCGGAAGTTCCCTGATGCAAATGCAAGCGCACCTTCGGATACTTCGTGCGGAACGCGCGGATGACCGGCGGCAGCACGTAGCGAGCCTGGGTGTGCGTCGTCGCGATCGACAGCGTGCCGCCGTCGGCTTTGCGCAGCTCGGCGGACGTGCGCCGTATGTTTTGCATTTCCCGCAGGATGCTGCTCGCACGCGAGATGATCTCCTCGCCTGCGGCGGTCGTGCGGGCGAGCGCCCGCCCCTCGCGTTCGAACAATTGAAAGCCGAGTTCCTCCTCGAGCAATTTGAGCTGGCGGCTCACGCCGGGCTGCGAGGTGTGCAATTGTCTTGCGGCCGCGGTGATATTGAGCCCGTTCTCATGGACTGCTACGAGATAACGCAATTGCTGGAACTTCATTCGACAAGTATCCCTGGAATGGCGGCCGCACACGCCATGACGAATTGGCATGGTCTCATAAACACTAAGTCTTACCGGTAATCAGGATTCGAGCCTATAGTTTTCAGCGGCTTACGCTTTCCCGCGCTCTTTAGGATCCCTCGAGTGTCTGAACTTCCGGCGCCCCTGCACGATCTCGCACAGCTGAGCCTGGGGCAATTGCGCCAGGCCGTCGCGGAATTCGGAAATGTCTGCTATGCCAATAGCTTAGGCTCGGAATCGATCGTGCTCACGGACCTCATCTGGGGCGCCGTCCCGCAGATCGAGATCTTCACCGTGGATACGGGCCGCTTGTTCCCCGAGACCTACGATTTGATCGAGCGCATCCAGCGCCGATACGGACGCACGTTGCGCATCCATTATCCGGATGCCGGCGCGCTCGAGCCGTGGGTCGCGCTCAACGGGATCAATGGTTTTCGCGAAGGCCTCAGCCAACGGCGGGCCTGCTGCCGGATCCGCAAGGTCGAGCCGTTCCGCCGCGCGCTCGCGGGCCGCGGCGCCTGGGTCACCGGGATCCGCCGGGGTCAGTCACCAAGCCGCGCGCTGGCCGCACCGTTCGAGTGGGACGGGGAATACGGATTGCACAAGATCAGCCCGCTGCTCGATTGGACCGAGGCGGACGTTTGGAGCTACATCCGCATCAAGCAGCTGCCCTACAATGTGCTGCATGACGTCGGGTTCCCGAGCATCGGATGCGCGCCCTGTACGCGCGCGGTGCAGGACGGCGCCGATCAGCGCTCGGGCCGGTGGTGGTGGGAACGCGCCGATTCGCGCGAATGCGGTCTGCACCCGCGCCGCAATCTTGTCGCCGTGAACGCTCTCGCAACCGCGCCGGCGATGTCCGCGGTCAACGAATAGACTGGTGATACCAGACGTGAATTACTTTCCGATGTTCTTCAATCTCAGCGGGCAGCGGGTGCTCGTCGTCGGTGCCGGCGATATCGCATTGCGCAAGATCTCGCTGCTCGAGCGAACCGGCGCGGCGATCCGCGTGGTTGCGCCGCGCGTTGCCCCCGAAATCCTGGCGCGAGCCGCGAATGCAGCGCTGAGCGTCGACATGCGCGAATTCCGTCCCGAAGATCTCGACGGGGCACGCTTGGTGGTCGTCGCGACCTCGCAGCGCGCAACCAACCGCTGGATCGCGACGCTGTGCGAAGCGCGCGCACTTCCGGTCAACGTCGTCGACGACAAGGACGCGTCCCGATTCATCGTACCCGCGATCATTGATCGCGATCCGGTGCTCATCGCGATTTCCACCGGCGGCGCCTCGCCGGTATTGGCGCGGCGGCTGCGCGAGCGGCTCGAGTCGCTGATTCCAAAGCACCTGGGCGATTTGGCCTCGTGGCTGCGCGAACTACGCCACGGCGCCGTCGAGCGGCTCAGGGGCGGCGCCGAGCGGCGGCGCTTCTTCGAGACCCTGATCGACGGAGCGGCCGCGCGCCGCTTCATTGCCGGCGACCGCCGGGGCGCCGAGCGCATCGCACAGCAATTGCTCGCAACGGGCGCGACCGCCGCGCCGATCGCCGGTGAAGTGGTTCTGGTCGGAGCCGGGCCGGGCGACCCGGAATTGTTGACTTTGAAGGGGCTGCGCGCGCTGCAGGACGCGGATGTCATTCTTTACGACCGCCTGGTATCGAACGGTGTGCTCGATCTTGCGCGCCGCGACGCTGCGCGCATTTGCGTCGGGAAATCCTCGGGCGCGGCGAGTGCAACACAGGCGCAGATCAATGCACTGCTAATCGCGCACGCCCGCAGCGGCAAGCGCGTCGTGCGCCTCAAGGGCGGCGATCCGTTCATATTCGGCCGCGGCGGCGAAGAATTGCAGGCCCTCGCCGATGCCGGCATCCCCTATTCGGTCGTGCCCGGCATCACGGCCGCGATGGGCGTCGCCGCCTACGCGGGCATCCCGCTGACTCACCGTGATCATGCGCAAAGCGTGAGCTTCGTGACCGGACACACGCGCTCCAGCGGCACGCAGCCCGATTGGCGCGCGCTCGCGTCGGGGTCACAGACCGCGGTCTTCTACATGGGTTTGGCACACGCCGACCATATCGTCGAACAATTGCTCGCGCACGGCGCACCGGCGTCGCGGCCCGCGGCGGCCGTCGCGCACGGCACGCTCGAGACGCAGCGGGTCGTCGCGGCGACGCTCGGCAGCTTGCTTGCGGCCTGCAGAGCGGCCAAATTGGAGAGTCCGGCGCTGCTCGTCGTGGGAGATGTCGTCGCGCTGCAGCCGCAGCTCGCGTGGTTCAGCGTCGCGGCGCCCGAAAGTCTGTCGCGCACGGCTTGAGGCGCTCGGCACCGTTCGACCCAGGGGCGCAGCGGCCGCCGTCGGCCCTCTGCGCTCCAATCGGGACCTTGCCGGCACGGCTCATTCCCGGACCATGAAGTCGCGTGAATCCTTTTGCGACCACGTCCCCTCCACTGGCGTCGGCTCGCAGGTGTAGTCCGCTGCGACATTCGCAGCTGCCACCTTGAGTGCATCCCTGCACTGCTCCAGGCTCGGATACGCGGCCACGGTCTGAGTCCCGCCCGCGTGCAGCTGAGCCACCAGTATGAACAGCATGGACTTCATACGGTCATCCCTTCCACCTTGACCCCGTGCTCGCAAGCGTCTCGATGCATCCGCCGAATCCAGACGAGCTCGTCGATCAAATCGTCGATATGTTGACGGTTCTTGGTGGTGCGCGGACTGGCAGCCACCGTGCCGATCTCTGCGGCAATTCTTGACATATGCAGCCGCCATCCGATGCCAGGCGCTGAATGAAATCGAATGGGCGCAATGGTCCATCCGACCGATGGACCGTTACCGTTGCTTTGCATACGGTACCCCTAGCTCGACCACCGAAAAATGAATTTCCCCTGAACCATGCTCCTGCGAACTTCAATGCGCTGCAACGCCGCCACCGCTAAATCACGCGGCCTGTCGCAGCTTAGAAAGCGTTATGTCACGGCGTCCGCGGCTGCACGAAATTCTGGCGCGAGCGTGCAGAGAAATGGACCGGCCAGGCGAGCGCGGCCGCTGTCGCGCAGGCCAACGGAAATTGGACTGCCGGCAAGCAGCACCAACGTCGGAACTCGCGCATCAATCGGATGTATTTACCGATCGATTCTCGCCTGTTGTTTCTGCCGACCTGAGGCGAAATCGGCGTCCTTGCGCTGCGAAGCCCGCGCTAGCCCCGGCGACGAGGGTGGGTTTCAACGTCGTTTCACCAAAAAACCCGGTAGCCCACCGATAGATAGTTGGAGCCGCCGGCGACACCGTTGATCAGGCCGAACATTCCGGAGCGATGGTGGACTCGAACGAAGAATTCGCCAGGCGAGGTCTTTTTCCCGGCGAAAGTCAATTCCAGCGAGCCGAATTGCAGGAAATTCGAACCCTTCTCGTGCCCGCTGTCCTGTTTTTCCCATGCGGAAACACCAGTCACGTAGGACAGTCCAAGCACACTCACGCGTGCGTTCGTATAGAGATGATCGTTCCAGGGAAATGACGTCCATCGGACGAAGGGAGCGAGCACCACCTCGTATTCGTGAGCCTCCCCGAAGTGCTTGTCGACATCGAATTCACCCTCGAATTGCAAGGGTAGTTTGGACGATTCGTAAAACCTGTAATTCACGTTCGCGGCCGCGATATAGGTGGAGGCCATTACCAAGTTTTCGGGCTCGTACAGAATCTGCAGGTACCATTTATGATATTGTTCGCCGACGTACATGCCGACGCTGAGCGGTCCACGCGCTTGGTCCGCAGTCGAGTCCGGCTGTGCGCTTTGCGCCGCTGCAGGCTGCGCGAAGCCGGCAGCGCAGCAGCCCGCCAGCAGAATTGCCGGCAAACAATGTCTTGAATCCAATCTCTGCATCGAGCCCCCTCATGACTACAAAGCGAACACAGATCACCGGCACATTGGCAAACGACCGCCCCCTGGCCACGAATTGGTCGCGCCGCTCGCACTTGGGGCCGCGTGAGTGTTCCTCTAGCCCCCCATTTGCCAAGCGCCATTGACCGTCGAGGCGCGGACTGCGCATCATCACGCATCGCAACGATGGACTCAAACATTCGAGCGAAGCAAACCCCGATCGTCGGCGGCGATTGATCGCACAAGAAAATAGTGGATTGCTCATCGCAAACCCGGCGCCTCGCGCCGATTCTGCTCTTGACCGATTTCAAGCAGACCGGTTCGCTCCGCTCGATTCCCCGCCCGCGACGGCGATGCGTTGCACGTAGGACGCACGCACGTCCGGCGCCGTTTCATTTAACTCTTGCCTGGCCAACTCGTCCTCAGAAACCTCGGATTCCGCAAGGGCCACACGCGGTGTGCGAGACCAAGGGCAGTCAGCAATCCGGCAGCAACCCGCGCAGAGGCGGCATTGGAGTACTCTCCAATGCTTATCCAGTCATCCTTCGCCATGCGCGCGCCTCCGGCTGCATTCTCCGAAATCTCCCATCTGAAATCTGCCTTCTGCGCCGACGCGGACGGGGCGCTGGCGGCGAACTGGCCGGGGGCTAGTGCGCCGCCGCGAGCGGCAGCGCATCCTCCACCAGATGCACCAGAAAGCGTCCTGGCTCCTCCTCATAGATCATATGGGCCGAATTCTCGAACCAGACGAAGCGCTTGCTCGGCGCCTGGACTTCGTCGAACCAGCTTTTCACCACCGCTGACGGCGTCGTGTAGTCATAGCGGCCGGCGAACAACAGCACCGGGCAGCCGAGTTTCTTCAGCTTGGTGAAATCAGCGGACATCAAATCCGCGAGCAGCTTGGGCAGCGTGAATGCACTACCCCGATCGATCGCCTCGAAATCCGCCTCGGAGTAGTCCGGCGAGATCTTTTCCGTGTTCTCCAGCGTCTCATAGCTCTTTCGGCCATGGATCAACCCGCCGAAGACGATCGACCATTTCCGTTCAATGCCGAGCTTGGCAAGCGGCACTGAACCGTCGGCCTCCGGATAGGGCGCGATGGCAGTGAGCTCCTTGGTGGCCTCCTGATCCCCCGCTTTGCGCGCCTCGTTCAGGGTCCACTCGTAGCTGATCTTTTCGCCCGCATGCATGTCAATGATCTGGCCGACGCCGATATAGGCATAGAGCCACTCCGGCCTCCGTTCCGCCAGCGACAACGCGACCAGGCTGCCCCAGGAATGGCCGAGCACGAAAATCTTCTGCTTGCGGTAGGTGGTGCGCAAATATTCGACGAGCTCTTCAGCATCCTGAATCATGCGCTCCTTGGTCATGGTCGCAGCGACTTTGTCCGGATCGTTCAGCTCAAAGGTCTTGCCGCCGCCGCGCTGGTCCCACTGGACCACGGTGAAATAATCAGCCCAGGACGGCTCGTATAGATAGCGGTTCGGCAGATCGGGAGCGGCGGGGCCGCCATGAATCACCAGCAGGACCGGATTGTCTCGGTCGCGGCCGCGCACGGTGATCCATTGCTCGATGCCGCCGATCTCGACCGCCTTGGCTTCGTCGACGCCGTTGGCCGAAACGATCTTGCCGTAGTCCGCGAGGATGGCATGAGGATCGGGCGTCACCGCCCCCGCGGGCACGGCGGCAACGAAGCCCATCGTTAGCGCGCCGATCATAATCCGTGAAAGAATGTTCACGACCTCCCTCTCCTCCGTGGTTGGCCCGCCGTGGTGGCAGCTGGACCTTCCCCTGATGTTTGCCGTGTGGAAAGCGATCATAACGACAAATGCAGAAACTGATTGAACGCCGTTCGCTCGTAGTCGGCGAATTCAGTGCCGACTACGAAGCCACGTCGGCGGTAAAGCAAGAGGGCGGGTGCGAAGTAAGGGCCGCTGCCTGTTTCCAGGCTGAGCCGCAGCATCCCTCGCCTACGCGCGATGTCGATGATGTACTCGAGGAGCACGGACGCCACTCCGCGGCGCAGGAAGTCCGGGTGCGTACGCATCGACTTTAGTTCGCCGCAGCGATCGCCGAGATGCTTCAGTGCGCCGATACCCGCGATCGAATCGCCATGCCAGGCCGTCCATACCGTCACATTCGGAGCAGTGAGCCCGGTAAAGTCGAGGGCGAATACGCTGCCGGGCGGTGAGTGTGCGTGCATGCATTCGAGGTGCAGGCGAACAAGCTCGCGCGTCGCGTTGCTCGATAGATCGTCCTCGCGGATCTCCCACGGGCTAGTCAACATCGGCGGCGGGCCACTGCCACTTCATCCGCGCTTGGGCATCGGACTCACACGCGCATACATGCACTGATCGCGAACCTCCCCATCCTTGACGGCGCTGCATCTCATTGTGCCCTCCAGCTCGTATCCGGCCCTCTCGAGCACTCGCCGCGACGCAAAGTTTGCCGCGAACGGCTGGGCAAATATTCGAAGAAAGCCATGCGCACCGAATGCCCAATCCGTGACCAGGGTGACGGCCTCGGTTGCAATCCCGCGTCCCCAGAAGGCCGCACCAATCCAGTACCCGATCTCGGCGGTTCGACGATTGACGTCGGTCAGCGGCTGAAGTCCCACGCCGCCGGCAGCACGACCGTCGACAATGATTACCAGCGAAAGCGGCGGGTCCACCGGCGCAACGCGACTGATGTAGCGCTCGGCGTCGGCGACATGGTACGGGTGGGGGAAAAGGTCGCGCAGCTGGAGCCAAATGCGACGGTCGTTTGCTACCGAGGCGACAGATGGCGCATCGGCGGCGACAAATCGGCGGACAATGCACCGTGCTCCGACCAGCTCAATATTCATATTCACCCCCGACTTTCTCGACGTCCGCAGATCCTAGCGTAGGAAACTTGAGGCGTCAGCCTTATGGTTCAAGTTGCGAAATTGAATTGACCGGCAGCGCATGGCCGGGAACTGGCTAGCGGCCCACGATCGGCAGACGTGCCAGACCGTGACGCCGTATGCGCCATTGTGCTGAAGAGCCGCCAAACGCCTATGACCGCCTAGTCGCTCTAGCAATAATACTGGGATACGATCTGCGAATAAGGCCGACCTTTTGTTGTCGATGACCTGCAATAGCATTCACCACCGGTGTCGTTGATGGTAACTGCATGAGGGAATCCGAGATTCCGCTGATTGGAGGGCGGGTAACTCCTGGAGTCGTCAGAGTCGGTGCAACCGTGCGTCGCCCTCGAGGTCCGCAGTCGGCATTTGTGCATCAATTGCTTCGAGGGCTGGCCGAAAGCGGATTTGCCGGCGCTCCTCAGTTATTGGGTATCGATGACCGCGATCGTGAAATACTGTCGTTTCTGCCGGGCGATGTCCCATCCGATCTGGGGTTCTTCACGGCGGCACAGGTTGGGGCAGCAGCCAGGTTGCTGCGGGCATTGCACGATATGACCGCGGCGCTCGGATTGCGCGGCGCCAGTGAAATCATTTGTCACGGTGATCCCAGCCCCTGCAATGCCGTGTTCCACGATGGCCTTCCCTATGCATGGATTGACTTCGACGGCGCGTACCCTGGACCGCGCAGCGACGATCTTGGCTACGCCGCCTGGCTTTGGCTGGATATCGGAAACGACGACTGGGCTCCCGATGTTCAGCAGCAGCGACTTGCGCAGTTCTTTGCGGACTATGGCGCGTCGAAGCACATAGATCCTGTCACCGCTGTGCGGGCCGCGCAAACGAGGCTCCGTAATCGAATTGACGGGCCGCCAGGGAACAGGGAATGGGCCGAGGACTGTCGCACGTGGACCGTAAAGCATCTCTCTGCGGCCCGCTGAGCAAATAGGATACTGATGTGGGGAGGGTGCGTGGCTCACGTTCGCCGAAGTCTTTGTGACTCTACAGTGATCATTTTGGTGATGAGCGTGACAACGTGATTGCTGCGCCAGCCGAAATCCTCCTGCAGCTCCGGCGCGTTCGCCGCCCAGACGCCGTCGAAGCCCAAGGCACTGTCGTGACCGCCGTTTCCTGTGGCGGAGGCGTAGCCGCGCTCCAGTCCAAAGTTTGCTGCG
>Ga0209040_10003801_pt1 | contig 11503 bp, 10 predicted proteins | sample BogFormECP12_OM3_FD_188240 | JGI IMG/M metagenome (GOLD analysis project Ga0209040, IMG submission 188240) | Bog forest soil microbial communities from Calvert Island, British Columbia, Canada - ECP12_OM3 (SPAdes) (version 2) | ecosystem: Environmental > Aquatic > Freshwater > Wetlands > Bog ... | reverse complement strand
ATCCGTACTATGCTCCGGCGCTGGTCGGCTGGATTGGCGGACCAGGCTTCGGCGTCGGTTTCGGATGGGGTTGGGGCGGCGGTTGGGGCTTCGGTGTGGGCTTCGGCTTTGGCTGGTATCCGCTGGGCTGGGGTGCGCCTTACTATCCGCGCTACTGCGGATGGGGGCACGGCGGCTGGTACCATGGCGGAGGCTGGGTGAGTGCGGGTTACCTGCATAACGTCAACATTACGAATACGCACATCACCAACATCACCAATATTACGAACAACTACCACCACAGCAATTTTGCCGGAACGGAGGCAAACCGCAACATAGCGGGCGCGGTGACGGCAGCTCCCAAGTCAGCATTCACTTCGGGCGCTGCAATTAATAAGGTCGGAATGGCTGTGCCGAAGGCCAATCTGGGCAGTGGCCAGTTGATGCACAACATCGACGCGACGCCGACTCGGCAGTCGGTGCTCGCAGGCAGTCCTGCTGCGCGTTCGGTTCCTCCTGCTTCGGCGACGAACCGCAGCGTGGTGACCCACGCGACTCCTCCGGCGGGACCGGCGCGCTTCGAAGGGAATCAGTCAGGCAGTCAGTCCTCGATGGCGAGAACCAACAGCGCTCCCGCAACCCAGGGCAACATGAACACCGCGCACGGTGCGGCGCCGAGTGCCAATCAAGCAAATACGGCGCACAATGTGCCGCGTCCGCCGTCCGCGGGGGGAACGGCGAACAATGCAGCGGTCAACAATCAGGTCGCGAGGTCCAATGTTCCGTCGAATCTGACGACGCACACTGTTCCTCGGCCACCGGCGAGCAATGACAGCTTCCCGCGCGGCAGCAACGGCGCGGTAAACAACCACAGCGCGGCGAACGGCAGCTCGCAATCTACTGCGGGAGCGGCGACGGCACACAACTCACAAGTGCCGCGGCCGCCTGCGAACTACACGTATCACGCGCCCAGCGCAACGCAGCAGCCGTCGGCTCCGTCGCATCAATCGTCGCCGTCACAGCACGCGGCGCCGCAGAGCAATTCACACGGTAGCTCGCACAGTGACTCGGGCTCGACAGGCCGCGCCTATGGATCGGCGCCACGCCCGCCGGCTGGCTACACCTATCACGCAGTGCCGGCGTACTCGGGTTCTTCGTCCTATGCTGCGGGCCGGATGGGTACCAGCTCCTACGCCGGAAGCAGCCGGAGCTCTTATCCGTCGAGCCCGTACTACGGCTCCAGCCGGAGCTACGGATCCAGTCCGACGTACATGAGCCGCAGCTACGGTTCCCCGGGTGCGTACTCGGCCCCGCACTACTCGGGCGGCTCGGGCGGTGGCTATCACGCGTCGGGTGGCGGCGGCTACCACGGCGGAGGCGGTGGTGGGCACAGCGGGGGCGGCGGACATCGCTAACATCCTTTGAGGAAGCGATTGCATTATGGGCGGCCAGCAAAGGCCGCCCTTTTTTCTGTGCTCTGCGGCCGATGTACCTGTGACGGCTGAACATCGGGCCATCGCTTCAGCAGCTTATAATCAAACTGTGACTGGTTTGACCGTAAAGAAAGTGGCCGAGGCGAACTTCCCCACGCGCTGGGGACAGTTCCGCATCTACGGCTTCGAGGGTGTCTCCGAGGCCACGCCCGGCAGCGTCTCGCCAAATGGCGGCGATCGGCTAGTGCCTGAAGAAACAGGATGCACCACCGAAGGTGCGGTCGCGCTGGTGATGGGTGACATCCATTCCGCGCCGCCGCTGGTGCGCATTCACTCGCAGTGCCTCACCGGAGACGTGTTCGCCTCCATGCGCTGCGATTGCCGACAACAGCTCGAGCTGGCGCTTTCGATGATCGCCGATGCTGGCGCAGGTGTCCTTATCTACGAGCAGCAGGAGGGCCGCGGCATCGGCCTGATGGCCAAGCTCCAGGCGTACGAGCTGCAGGACAAGGGTCTCGACACCGTCCAGGCCAACATCGAGCTTGGCTACGACAACGACTATCGCGAGTACAAACTGCCTTCGGAGATCTTGCGGCAGTTGGGCGTGAAAGAAGTGCGCCTCATCTCCAACAATCCCGACAAAGTTGCTGCCGTGGAGGCCGCCGGAATCAAAGTGGTGGAGCGCGTCTCAGCCGAAGTGGAGCCTTACGAGCACTCCGAGGCCTACCTGCGCACGAAAAAAGAGAAGATGGGGCATTTACTTACGGGGTGGTAGGGGCAACCTTGGATGGCAATCAGGTGTCGCCTTCACCTCCCGATCCAGCCCCTTTCGGTTCTTAACCGGCAAGTTCTTCACCGCCGACTTTGCCAATGCCACGTAAACCTCCCTCGCTTCTAGTACCACCTTCAACTCGTCAAGGTGCTTCTTCACAGTTTTAACATCGCCGCGAGCCAGCGGACCGCTAAAGGCCGAGGCCGCATCCTGGTACACATAATTCCGCAGCGTCTCCAACAGCAGCGGGAGCATGACGCGCTTGATGTCGCGCTTCCTGACGCCAGCAGCCTGTGCCACCTGTTCGAGCGAGGCCATAAGCGCGACAACGAGCGGCGAAGCAAAGCTGCCAAAAGCGTGATAGAGGACCTTGTTTTGCTTGCGAATCGGGAACGCATTTCCGCCGAGCCGCTCGACGATCTCCCTCGCTGCACGGGTTGCAACGGCGTCGCCTTCGACAGCGAATGCAACTCCGGCCATGTCCGGCACGGAGCCACGAACGAACGTCATCATGGGATGAACTGACGCCACTCGCGCGCCCTTTGCGCGCAGCGGCGCGAGCTCGTCGCTGGTGAGCGCGCCGCTGGAGTGAAAGACGATTCTTCCCTTCCAGTCCTGCGTGCCCGCCAGTTTGCGTGCGAGTTGCGCAATGGAGTCGTCGGGTACGGTGATCCACACCAAATCAGTTTCGAGCGGCTCTTTGCCAAGCTCGACCAGGCGGACCTCGAGCTTGCGCGCGAGAGCTCTTCTGCTGCGTCGCACCGAGCTTTTCTTGCGCGTGGCAATGAACTTCACCTCACATCCCGCGCGCGGCAGGGTCAATGCCAGCGCTGTGCCGAGGTTCCCCGCCCCGACAATACTCACTGTGAGCACGCGAACTGTACCGGATTTTTTTCGCACGGCAGGCAGAATAGCAGATGGGGACATCTCAATATTGTCATGTTGAGTGTCACATGGGCCTGGGGCTTCCCCATAGGAATGAAAATCGGGGTTCCCCTACGAGTGCCGGTTTTGCACTCGTAGGGGTGATTGGGCCGCGCGAGTCGAAACACCCCTATACCCGAGCCGGAGTTCAGTCTGACAATAGGGGTCCTTCGACTCCTCGGTCGCCGCGGCGACCTCGTCGCTCAGGATGACAAGCAGAGCTAGCGCGGTCGGGGAGCGAGTCGAAAGCGTGCTCCGAGCACAGCCGAGCGAAACCTGCTTTTCGCCATGCTGCCATTTATGAAAGATCCTCTCCTTGGCCGCCTCAACCGAGACCCACGACAACCCGCCCGGGGCTTATAGTGTTTAGACGATGCCATCCAAGAAGCCCGCCAGTCGCAAGTCGAACCGTAAGGCCACATCGAGCAAGCAATCGCGCACCAAGAATAAGGTCAAAACCCTGTCGTCGAAGACCGTATTCCAGGGCCGCATCTTCCGCGTCACCTCAGACTGCGTGAAAGAGCCCAGCGGAGTCGTCGTCCAGCGCGATGTGGTGCGCCATGGCGGCTCGGTGGTGATCCTCGCCGTGGACGACGCGGGCCCGGAGCCGCGCGTGCTGCTGGAGCGCCAATATCGCTACGCAGCCGGCCAGTATCTCTGGGAGCTGCCCGCCGGCAGCATCGATCCCGGCGAAACACCGCTCTCGGGCGCCAGGCGCGAATTGCTGGAGGAGACGGGATATCGTGCGAAGCGGTGGTCGAAGGCCCTCTATTTCTATCCCAGCCCCGGCTTTGTGGACGAGACCATGACGGTCTACCTCGCCTGCGAACTAACGCCCGGCCCGGCTCAGCCCGAGGCGGACGAGTTCATCACCTGCAGACTGGTGCCACTTTCACAAGCACTCGACATGGTCTTGTCAGGGAAAATTATCGACGGAAAGGCCATCGCGGGAGTGCTGTGGCTGGCCGAATCTCTGCGTCGGCGCGAATCTGGTTCGTGACGTCTGCCGGGATGGCCAGGCACTTCCTGGTAGGCGAGCAACTATCGCCCACAATCCGGTAAAGGTGACGTGCCTCCGCCAAAAATGCGGTGTCAAGGCTATATACTCTCTTGACACCACCACCAAGCGGGAGCACACTAAACCTACGCTGTTCAACAGGCCATATTCCTGCCTGCCGTAGTTCGCCAGTGAAAGATTCCTATCTGGATATTGGCTTCTTGGCCCGACCTGATTGACGCAAATCAAGACCAGCATCCTCGGGGTGGGGATGCTGCGGGGCTTCGCCCGGAGGAAGACGAAAGTGAGACTGAAAGGAACCGTGAAGTGGTTCAATAACGCAAAAGGCTTTGGTTTTATCGGACGTGAGGACGGCAATCCGGATGTGTTCGTGCACTACAGCGCGATCAACAACGACGGATACAAGAGTTTGCAGGAAGGTGATCAGGTCGAGTTCGAGATTGTCGACGGTCAAAAAGGTCCGCAAGCAGGCAACGTAACGAGGGTCCAGTAAAGTCCTTCGCTGTAGTTCCAGAAGCCCAGCTGGCGACGGCTGGGTTCTGTCTTTTGTGCGGAGTCGCCGCCCGGCCGCGACAGTTTCGCTTACGCCCCTTCGGGAATAAGCGATTGGATTGCACGGCACGATTACAATCCGCGCAGCGACATCAAGCGATGCACCGGCCGTCCTCGACTGTCTCCGGATGGGGTTCGAACCCTATCGCACCAGTTACACACCAGAAGCCTTCACCGACACCTTGCTAACGCTGAAAACAGTTCTGCATCGGCGGTCGTCAATGTGCATCTTCGTTGCCGCCAATGAGGCAGGAGACATCGTCGGCACCATCGCATTTGGGGTCGTCGATGCGTACGAAGGCCATCTGCAAGGGATGGCCGATTTGCCTGCATGGCAGGGTCGTGGTGTTGCGGAAAGATTATTGCAAACCGCCGAGGCTGATCTAGCGGCCAAAAACTGTTCGAGAGTCAGCCTTGATACGACGGAGCCTCTGCAACGCGCCATGCGATTCTACTAGAGACAAGGCTACCGGCGTTCTGGCAGGATGACGGATTTTTTCGGAATGCCATTGCATGAATATGTGAAGGACCTGACACGCTGAAGGAATACTTTGGGCGCCGCAGCGCCGTCACACAAGTTACAATTTTGCTCGGGTAACCGCGTGGACAATAAGGCCATCGCCAACATCTTTTACGAAACCGCCGATCTGATGGAGATCAATGGCGATGACTCGTTTCGCATCCGATCCTATCGCCGCGCCGCCGAAGCTCTCGAAGGCACGCCTGAGCAAGTCTCTGCGTTGCTCGACGAGCCCAAGCGGTTGCTGGAGATTCCCGGCATTGGCAAGGGTATGGCGGCGAACATCCAGGAGCTGTGCCGCGGCGGCAAACTTGACGTTCATCAGGAGCTGCTGCAGAAATACCGACCCTCAATGCTAGAGCTGCTGAAGATCCAGGGGCTCGGCCCAAAGACCATCGCGTTGCTCTGGAGCGCGTTCCAGGTGAGCGACGTCGCCGGCGTGGAAAAGCTGGCGCGCGAGGGCAAGCTGCGCGACCTGCCGCGGCTGAGCGAGAAGAGCGAACAGAAAATCCTGAAGGCGATCGAGAATTATCGCCGCATCACCGGACGCTTCCTCATCGACGAAGCCGACCGCACAGCGGAAAAACTCACCGAACACCTCAAGCACATCAAAGGCATCGAGAAGATCACGCCCGCCGGCTCACTGCGCCGCGGACGCGAAACCGTCGGCGACCTCGACATGCTCATCACCGGGAAATGCTGCGTGGACGATGGTCAGCGTGCGCAGCTTACGGAGGAGATTCTGCGCTTCCCGGGCATTTCGGAGGTACTCGCCAAAGGCGACAACAAGGTCAGCTTCAAGTTGCGCAGCGGAATGCAGGTGGACGTGCGCATGCTGCCTCCGGAGTCGTATGGTGCGGCGATGCAGTACTTCACTGGCTCCAAGAACCACAACGTCTCGCTGCGCCAGCGCGCCCTAAAGATGGGCTTCACGCTCAATGAGTACGGGCTGTTTCGTCTGGACGATAACAAACGCGTGGCCGGGGCCACGGAAGATGAGATCTACGGCAAGCTCAAGCTCGACACCATTCCGCCCGAGTTGCGCGAGAGCTGCGGCGAAATTGAAGCTGCAGCCGAGCACAAGCTGCCCAATCTTATTACCGCCAAAGCTCTTCGCGGCGAGGTACACATGCACACCGTCGAGACCGACGGGAAGTGCACGATTGAGGAGATGGCTGACGCGGCGAAGGAGCGCGGGTACAAGTACATTGCCATCACCGACCATTCCAAGAATCTTGCGTTCGCCAATGGCCTCGACGACAAGCGCGCCGTGGAACACATCGCGCGCATCCGCGCCGCGAATGAGCAGATCGCGGACATCACCGTAATGGCCGGAATTGAAGTGGACATTTTGGCCGACGGCGACCTCGACTTGAGCGACTCGGTGCTCGAGCAGATGGATGTGGTCGTGGCCAGCGTGCACTCCGCCTTCAACCAGGAGCCGCAGCAGATGACCGACCGCCTGCTGCGCGCCCTCACCAATAAGAACGTGTCGCTCCTTGGACATCCCACGGGTCGGCTGCTGTTGCGGCGCGATGCCTACCCGTTCGACATGGATGCGGTGCTCAAAGCCGCGCTACAGAATAAGGTCGCGATGGAGTTGAACGCCTATCCCGACCGGCTGGACTTGAACGAGGTGCATCTGCGCATGGCGCGCGAGCGGGGCGTGAAGATCGTCATCAACACTGACGCCCACCACACCTCGCACTTCGAGAACATCAAGTACGGCATCCTCCAGGCGCGCCGCGCGTGGCTGACGCCGAAGGACGTGCTCAACACGTTGCCGGAGAAGGAATTTCGCAAGTCGATGAAGCACCAGTGGAGTGGATAGTGGTGGTTTTGGACTCGCCCCGAAAGCGGGTCACACGCGGCAAAATGCCAATGAAGGTCAAACCCTTAATGGATGATTCTGAGAATCTCGCAAACAATTATCTACTGCATTTAGGGTTCAAGAGTGTCGTCTACGAACCAGACGGCAAAATACCGCCCGATTTCCTGGCAGAAGGAAGGATTGCAGTTGAAGTTCGTCGACTAAACCAGAATGAGCTGACTGGAACAGGATTTCACGGCTTGGAAGAAGTTGCTATTCCCTTTCAAATGAAAATAAGAAAACTCGTGGTTTCACTTGGTCCCGCAAAATCAGGTGCCAGTTGGTTTGTCTGTTACACCCTCAAGCGCCCACTTTCGGCCTGGGATGAAATCCGTCCTAAATTGCAGCAACGCCTTGATGCATTTCGAGACGATCAGAGAAGTGAAAAATCCACTTCGATCACGATAGACGACAGCCTTAAGCTAAAGCTAATTCGTGCCAGCAGACCTCATGCTACGTTCTTCCTTCCAGGCGGATACTGCGACCATGATTCCGGCGGATGGGTATTCGAAAAGGTACAGAAAAATTTGCGAATTTGTCTCGAAGAAAAAACTCGCAAGATCGCCCGGGTTCGGCACAAATATCCCGAATGGTGGCTGGTTCTTGTCGATCGAATAGGATACGGAGTGGATGAGTGTGACCGAACGCTATTCCGCGAGCACCTGAAAGTTGAGCACAATTGGGATAAGGTCGTTTTGTTGAATCCGCTCGATCCGCGGTCGGCCTTCGAGATCAAGTGAAACCCCCACGCCGGAAAAGGATTCGCCATCCGAGAGACGGCGTGTAGTTTGGAGGCTACCATGGCCAACAACAAACCTTCCCGCAAGCCGGCTGCGCCGAAATTCGACGCCGGGCACGTCCCCATCACCGAAGAGTTCGACAGCGCGAAGCGGACGCTGCCGCCGGCGGTGCCGCTGGTGATTGCGCTGGCCGCGGTTCTGATTGTGGTAGGAGTGGTGGTCTTCGTCTTCCGCGCGAAGCCAGTTGCGCAAGGCGGCATCGACGCCGTTTACTTCAGCGAGCCCGCAAACATGACCAACGCCATGGTGCTCGTACAAGTCACGCTGCGCAATGTCGGCAGCAAGACGCTCTACATCAAGTCGATCAAGGCCGATCTGAAGACCGACCACGCTCTCTCCGACGATGCCGCTTCCCCCACCGATTACGACCGGTACTTCATGGCTTATCCTGACCTCAAGGAGCGCAGCACGCAGCCACTGGTCGTTGAGATGAAAATCGCGCCCGGCGCCGAACAGAAGGGCATGGTGCTGGTTTCTTTTCCGGTGACGAAGGAGCAGTTCGACGCGCGCAAGGATTTGAACGTGACGATTGAGCCCTACGACCAGAATCCGATCGTCTTACGAGAAAAGAGTGCGCCAGCGAAGTAGAGCAGACTTTGTCAGACGGGTGGAACACTGCTTCAGCGGTCCATTTGCCGGTTGCCTCCGAATTCGGCTTTTAATGATAGCCCAAAAAAAATGTCCCCCTCTTCGGTGGAAGCGCCGGCTTCAGCCCGGCGAAAGAGGCGTTCCCACCTAATGGCTTTAGCCATGGACCGCACGGAATCGGTCACCAGGGCTAAAGCCCAATTCTTGATCTGCGTTTGCGGCACGGCTGAAGCCGTGCCCTTCCACGGGATCTTGCAAACATTTTCTTTGCAGTCCTCAATAGGCCCGGAGACGCAGACCCCTACCCGCTTTTTCGGAGTTTCGTCATAGGCAGCTTACGGCGTCACCGGCGTTGGCGCGCCCTTCGGCGTGCTCAAGTAGCCACTGATGCTGTTCTTGTTGGCCGAGAAAACCACGACCTCGTAGAGCATGCGATCCCGTCCGGTGTAGAACTGCAGCGGCTCCAGAAGCGTGCGGTCCTTCTTCTCGATGGTGCGATCGTCGGCGATCACGTTCATCGTGAACTTGCTCTTCTTGGGGTCCACTTTCTTCAGTTGCAGGCTTATGGTCGAGACCGGCGTGCGCGCATTCTTCTGCAGAGTGAAGTCGTAATAATTGCGCTCACCCTTGCGCTTCAGCATCTCCAATTCGCTGGAGTTGTGAGCGATCAGTCCGCTCTGGACGCCGAGGTCGCCCATAGCGTGCTCCAACTTGGCGTTGGTGGCAGCCAGGTCGGTCTGCGTCTTCTGGATGTCAGTCTTGGCCGCGCCAACTTCGGTCTTGACGCCGCTCACTTCGGTGTTGACGGCTGCGATCTCCTGGCCTTGCTGGTTTTGCGCCGCCGCCAGCTTCGCCGCGGAGGCTTTCTGCTGGCGCTCCAATTCAGCCGCACGCTGGGCAATTTCCTGCTTGGTCATGCCAACTTCGGTACTCAGCGCCTGTTTGAACTCCGAGGAAGTTGCGTGGATGCGATTGTTGAGATCGGCCTGGGCTGTTTCCAGCGTCTGCTGCTTCTGCTCGAGCGCAGTCAGGCGGTTGCGCATGTCGTATAGCAGGTACAGAGAAGCGATCACGTAGATCGCAGCGATCGCCAGCAACACATACATCAAAATTCTGCCCCGTCCTGAGGAGGAGGGAGCGGGAGCCTCTTCGTAAGGCCTACTCTCAGCTTCTTCTAATAACATCAATACATCCTTTCTAATATTAATTTTGGGGGAGCCGTAAAGCTCTGTCAATGTCGTAGCAACCCCGAATCACGCCGCTTTCTTCTCTCTTGCAGCCGGAACTCGTCCGCTGGATCGCTGTGCACCGCACTTGAAGCTCTACAATCAATCTGTGAAGACCTGGGACGTCGTCATCATCGGCGGAGGCGTGATCGGACTCTCGCTGGCATGGCGCTTGAAGCGCGACGGCGTCAGCGTTCTCGTTGTCGAGAAAGGCGAGCCGGCGCGCGAGGCAACGCATGCTGCGGGAGGCATGATTGCGCACTGCGATCCGCACAATCCACCGGAACTGGCGGGCCTGATCGCGGCTAGCGCGCGCATGTATCCCGAATTTGTGCGCGAGCTTCGCGACGAGGCGTTCGAATCGCCCGACCTGCGCGACGCTGGAACGGTTACATTCTTCACAGTGGACGAATCGCCGAACTGCGATGGTGCTCGCGTGCTCGATGACGAAGAGCTGTCTCGCATCGAGCCGCTGGTTACGCTTCGCGGACGCTCTTATTTCTTGCCAGAGTGCAGTGTCGATCCGCGCAAGCTGGGCAGCGCTCTGGAAAAAGCTGCGCGAAATCGTGGCGCTGATTTCGCGACCGGATCGGCCGTGACCGAAGTCGCCGTGCTCGGCGGCCGCACGACCGGCGTGCGCACCACGAAATCGTTTTACGCCGCGGGCACGGTCGTCAATTGCGCGGGCGCGTGGGCTGCCCAGATCAAGCCTTTCGGCGCTCCGACCCGTCCGGTGAAGGGACAGATGGTCTGCGTGGTGCCCAACCATCCCACCCAACAAAAAGGGGGTTGGGTGGGGCACCCTCATTCCGGCCCGCCCATTCAGCACGTCATTCGCACGCCCGAGGTGTACATCATCCCGCGCAGCGACGGTCGCATTGTTCTGGGCGCAACCGTCGAAGAAGCCGGCTTCGACAAGCGCGTGGACCCTGACACCGTGCAACACCTGCAGCGTGCCGCCGCGAATGTCGCGCCTGAGATCGGCCACATGCGCATTCACGATGCCTGGGCTGGCTTGCGTCCCGGCTCGCCTGACGGCCTTCCAATCCTGGGCCCAACCTCACTGCCCGGATACCACGTCGCCACCGGACATTTTCGCGATGGCATTCTGCTGGCGCCGATCACAGCTCAACTAATGATGCAACTCATCACCGGTCAGCCAACTCGCTTCGACCTCGCGCCGTTCTCGCCGCTGCGGTTTGGTCAGGTTTAAGATGAAAGCCGAGGCGCGGACGGCACCGATTGTTAACTACTGTCTAATATCTTGCGCTGATTCTCCGTTTTCCCATTTTGGGACGGAATAGTATTATCCTAGTTACTCCCCCTCCCCCTCCCTCTTTCTTTAGAATCATCGGATTACGGACCCTTTCTCGTCAACCTAATGAGCCCCAGAGACTTACAAGTAACTACTTTATTTGCAACACTTACGAGGCGGTATTTCCCTCAGTTCCGAAGGCTTACGAGGGCGTCGGGAAGGGTTGTAGTTATGGACTGGTAATCAGACTCTAGGCTCTATCCACTATCCACTGCCCACTATCCACCGACTTATCAAAGAGCTTATTCGGCCCGCACACTGGGTGCGGCCTACGAGGGAAACACAACAACGCGCTCCTCGCACTTCATTGATATGACGCCGTGCTCAGTTCCGCAAGTGCGCAGGTCACGCTTGCGCGTGATGAGGAGGACGATCCCTAACGGTGAACGATAATGACGCGCCGCAAACAAAACTCACGACTGTCAACAATTGTCATTACGAGCAACGGACCTGCTGGGCAGGTTGAAACAGGAATGAACAAGTTGCGATGGTAGCCATACAATGGT
>Ga0209040_10003800_pt1 | contig 11504 bp, 10 predicted proteins | sample BogFormECP12_OM3_FD_188240 | JGI IMG/M metagenome (GOLD analysis project Ga0209040, IMG submission 188240) | Bog forest soil microbial communities from Calvert Island, British Columbia, Canada - ECP12_OM3 (SPAdes) (version 2) | ecosystem: Environmental > Aquatic > Freshwater > Wetlands > Bog ... | reverse complement strand
CCTGAATGTCGGACGCCAATTATCGGCCGCTGACGCCGAACGTGTTCGCGCGCCTGGCGGAGGCTGCGCGGTATGTCATCGCCGGCGTATCGCCCGACTCGTGGTTCGGCCCGCAGCAGCCGCTTGCGCCGCAGGCGCCGCCGGACGTGAAGGGACGGCAGTTCGACTATCCGTTCGGCGCCAACCTCAACTATATCCCGCGCTCCGAGGGCGGGATCTCGTTTCAGGATCTGCGCGCGCTCGCCGACGCGCTGCCGCTTTTGCGCGCCGTCATCGAGACGCGCAAGGACCAGGTCGCGGCGCAGAACTACACCGTGCGTCCGCGCGCCCGCGCGAACGTGCCGGAATCCTCGGCGCGGGTCGACAAGGCGCTCGCCTTCCTCGCCCGCCCGGACCGCCGCCATTCCTTCGGCGATTGGCTCCGGATGCTGCTCGAAGACCTGCTCGTCATCGACGCGGCGACGATTTACCCGCGCTTTTCCCGCTCGGGCGCGCTCTTTTCGCTCGACATCGTGGACGGGGCGACGATCAAGCCGCTCATCGGCGAGGACGGCCGCGCCCCCGAGACGCCCGACCCGGCGTACCAGCAAATCCTGCACGGCGTCCCGGCGGCCGATTTCTCGGCCGACGAGCTCCTCTACCTGCCGCGCAACAAGCGGGCCCATAAACTCTACGGCATGAGCCCGGTCGAGCAGATCGCGCTGACCGTCAATATCGCGCTGCGGCGCGACGTCGCGACCCTCGACTATTACCGCGCCGGGTCCTCGCCCGACGCCTTCGCCACCCTGCCGAAGGAGTGGACCGCCGACCAGATCCGTCAGTTCCAGGACTATTTCGACGCGCTGATGAGCGGCAACTCGGCCCGGCGGCGGATGGTCAAATTCATGCCGGCCGATTTTCGGCTCATCGAGACGCGCCAGCCGCCGCTCAAGGACCAATACGACGAGTGGCTGGCGCGCGTCATCTGCTACGCCTTCTCGGTCTCCGCCTCGCCCTTCGTGTCTCAGGTCAACCGGGCGACGAGCGAGACGATGCGCCTGCAGGCGACGCAGGAGGGGCTCGTGCCGCTTAAGAACTGGATCAAGAGCGCGCTCGACCAGGCGATCCAGGTTTGCATGGGAGAGCCTTCCCTGGAGTTCGTCTGGGTCGGCGACGACGCGATCGACCCGCTTCAGCAGGCCCAGACGCTGCAAATCCTCGTCTCTTCCGGCATCAAGACGCGCGAGGAGGCGCGCGCCGAGCTGGGGCTGGGCGCTGAGGGGAAGGCGGGGCTGGGGAAATACAACCCGCATCACGACGAGCGTGGTCGGTTCGCGACGGCGGACAATGCGGCGGGCGCCATCGTCGGCCATCCGGCGCGCAACCCCCGGCCGCAGGGCGTGCAGGTCGCGAGCAACGACGCCGTGAGGTCGGATGCTCTGCCGGACCTACCTTCGCCCGAAGTGCAGAATGAGGGCGAGAGGGGGGAACAGGTCGCTCAAGCAACGCCGAGATTGGGCACGTCGAAGTACTCTGTTGACCTCCAGGCAGAGGAACAACTTTGGGGTGGCCACACTGTAAGGGACCACGTCGGGAAATCGCCAGATGAATTAATCGCGGAAGCTAAAGGCACACTAGTTGATTACCCTGCTGGCGGCGGCTTCATTGTGTCCACATACATCCCCGCAGGTAGCTATCCTTCGTTAGAAGTGGCGAACGATTTTGTTAACCGCCTCCTGCAGTCGCATACAGACAAAGTTGACTTGGTTGCAGGCGGACAACTGGACGAGGCGTGGATCGAGGATAGAATCGGTTATCCCACTGGCGCAGAGGCTCTACTCGATGCGCAGAGGCATTTTACGACCCGCTCCACATATAACGCCGGTGTGCTCATCGTGCACGACGGTCGCGTACCGCGTGGTTATCGCGTGAAAACAGCGTACCCAAAGAATGACAGGAATTCTTATCCTTTTCTAACTTTCTCTCGCTAAGTTCACTGCGAGCACGATGTGCCTCGCGGTTATGAAAAACAATCCCAACAGTCACCGAGAGACTTCTCATGGAAATGCCTCCTTCTCCTCCAGAGTTTTACTACCTTGGCTCTTGTTTTATACAGGACGACGCTCGTTGGGGCACGAAGAATTTCCCAGAGTGGGCGAAGCAAGCTATCGCACTGACGCATCTTCCGCCAGCCAAGATCAATTCGCTGAAGGGGTTTATCGACGGGATTCTTGCCTCGTCGGATGATGCTTACGTCGATCAAATGTGGAATTCGATGGGCGCGTCGTTATTGGTACACGTGAGCGGCGGCGGGACCAGCGGCGGGTTAACGCGGGGGTGGTTTAAGACCATACGCCAGCTATTGGACACTGTGGAAGTTAAGAGCTTCGAAGACAAGAGATAGTACTCCCCCTATCAGCAAATCCTGCACGGCGTCCCGGCGGCCGATTTTTCAGCCGGCGAGCTCCTCTACCTGCCGCGCAACAAGCAGGCGCACAAGCTTTACGGCATGAGCCCGGTCGAGCAGATCGCGCTGACTGTCAATATTGCGCTCCGGCGCGACGTCGCCACCCTCGACTACTATCGCGCCGGGTCCTCGCCCGACGCCTTCGCGACGTTGCCGAAGGAGTGGACGGCCGGCCAGATTCGCCAGTTTCAGGACTATTTCGACGCGCTGATGAGCGGCAATTCGCCGCGCCGGCGCATGGTCAAATTCATGCCGGCCGATTTTCGGCTCATCGAGACGCGCCAACCGCCGCTCAAAGACAGTTATGACGAGTGGCTGGCGCGCGTCATCTGCTACGCCTTCTCGGTGTCCGCTTCGCCCTTCGTCGCCCAAGTGAACCGGGCCACCAGCGAGACGATGCGCCTGCAGGCGACCCAGGAGGGGCTGGTTCCGCTCAAGAACTGGATCAAGAGCGCGCTCGACCAGGCGCTCCAGGTTTGCATGGGAGAGCCTTCGCTGGAGTTCGTGTGGGTCGGCGACGACGCAATCGACCCGCTTCAGCAGGCGCAGACGCTGCAGATCCTCGTCTCTTCCGGCATCAAGACGCGCGAGGAGGCGCGCGCCGAACTGGGCCTGGGCGGGGAGGGAAAGGCGGGTGCTGGGGAAGTTCAACCCGCACCACGACGAGCGCGGGTGGTTCGCGACGGCGGACAACGCCTCGGAGCCGGGCGGCTCGGCGGGATCGTCTCCGAAACCGAGTGTGCTGCTTGCGGGCTTGGACAATATCGTGACTGACGCGATTGTCGACGGTGGAACCGCCAATGAAGCCGCCGTCGTGCAGGCGGCCCCCGACTCGGAGGCGGACCGCGCGACCATTGACCGCCGGTCCTCGACTCGAGCCGAAAGGCCTAATAACGATGCGGCCCCGCCTGGGCCGGAGAAGCCCAGGCCCGCGCACGAATTTACGATTGTCCATGACCTACCCGATGACGCTGTTTCATACTCGGCGGGCGACGGAAGCCGCTTTTACGCACCACCCAACGCCGATTTCCCAGCAATGTACGCCGACGCCCAGGCTCACTGGATAAATCCGGTCGCGGCCTTTCTCGCAGTCGGGCACTTTGGGCGCTATGATTTTCAGAGACAGGGGGATGTTTTTCATTCAGCCTACACAGATGCATCAAATTACGCAGTTGGCGGATACATGGCCGGCGCCGGCTATTCGAACCACGAAACCATGACAATCGCAGGTTCGTTCGCGAGGCTCTACTCCTCGAACGCGGGATCTGAAAGACAGAGCGCCTGGTGGACACGGGGGTGGAACGATGCGAAAAATGGCGTTGGGCCGTTTTCTCGCACACGGCCTTGAGAGAACTAAGCAATGGTGGCCATGGAGCGCGCTCGACAATCGCGGTGGTTGTCATGGACATTGGTCAGTGCGAATTTTTTAGGGATTGCCTTTTTTCTTTATTTTGCATCTTGGGTATGGGCTCCGCCAGGTCAGGAAGGATTATATTACGACGCCGGCGACAGCATAGGATGGACATTGCTGGCGTTTCCGTTTGTCGCGGTATGCACTCTGATCAACATTGTACTGTCTATCACAGTATTGATTCGCTTATTGTACTTTAGAGATTGGAGACCGATTCTGCTCTGGTTAGCGATCGTCGTCGTATGGTTCTCTGCGTTCAAATACGACGCCGGTCGCCACTTCGACGGCAGTAGAATGTCCGCCCAGGACTCGGGCAGCCCGTAGGCGAGTTCGACGCCCGACGCCTTCGCCACCTTGCCGAAGGAATGGACCGCCGACCAGATCCGCCAGTTTCGGGACTATTTCGACGCGCTGATGAGCGGCAATTCGCCGCGCCGGCGGATGGTCAAATTCATGCCGGCCGACTTCAAGCTCATCGAGACGCGCCAGCCGCCGCTCAAAGACCAGTACGATGAGTGGCTGGCGCGCGTCATCTGCTACGCCTTCTCGGTGTCCGCCTCGCCCTTCGTCGCCCAGGTCAATCGCGCAACCAGGGAGACGATGCGCCTGCAGGCGACGCAGGAGGGCCTGCCTCCGCTCAAGAACGGATCGCGAGCGCGCTCGACCGGGCGATCCAGGTCTCAATGGGCGAACCTTAGCTCGAATTCGTCTCATGTCGACGCCGACGCGATCGACCCGCTTCAGCAGGCGCTTCAGCCTAGCGCTGCGACCCGCAGCTATCCTTTTGAAAGGAAGTCTGAACCATGGACGCCCCGCCCAGCGCGTCGCCCGACGCGACGCCCGACTGTGCCCAGCGCATATTCGACGCGCTCATCGCCGGCATCGGCCTCGAGGCGATCAGCGTCCTCGAGAACCTGCCGGTGGCGCGCGTCGAATCCATTTTGCGCGAGGAGATCGCCCGCCGCTGGGTGGCGCCGGTCGCCGATTTCGCCAAGATCCAGATTGCGCGCCTCGAAAGCCTGGCGCTTCCCGTGCTCGACCGGGCGCAAAGCGGCAATCTCCCCGCGATCGACCGCGCGCTGAAAATCTTCGACCGCCTCGACCGTTATCACGGCTTCAAAAGCGCAAATCCGGCCGTCCAGCGATACACCGAGGACGACCGCCGAAAACTCCTCGACAAGCTAAATGCGATGGCGGCGCGCCTCGAGGCCGATAAGCGCGAGGCATGACGAGCTATGCGGCGACGCCCGCCGATTCCACGGACGTCTCCCGCGCCCGCCGCCTCGTCCCCGGCGAGCCGATCGGCAAGATCGGCGATCTTCTGAAGCTGCCTCCGGGTCAGCGAGCCGGCTTGATCGGCGCCATGACGCCGGAGGACTGCGCCCGGCTCTACTACGACTGGTCGCTTTGGGCGCGGCCCGAGCAGGAGCCGCCGCCCGGCGACTGGGTCGTCTGGCTCATCCTCGCCGGGCGCGGCGCCGGCAAAACCCGCGCCGGCGCCGAGGCGGTTCGGCGCTGGATCGAGAAATTCGCCATCGTCAACCTCATCGGCCCGACGGCGGACGACGTGCGCGACATCATGGTGCTCGGCGACTCCGGCCTGCTCAACATCTGCCCAGACGGAGAGCGGCCGCGCTATCTGCCCTCAGCCGCGCGGCTCGAATGGCCGAACGGGGCGGTGAGTCTCCTCTTCTCGGCGGAGGAGCCTGACCGGCTGCGCGGCAAGCAGCATATGAAGCTCTGGTGCGACGAGCTCGCCGCCTGGCGCCGGCCGGACGCATTCGATCAGGCGCTGCTTGGCCTCCGCCTCGGCGACAAGCCGCAGGCGGTCATCACGACGACGCCGCGCCCGACCAAGATCATCAAGCAGCTCGCCGCCGACAAGGACACCATCGTCACCCGCGGCTCGACCTTCGATAACAAGGGTCATCTCGCCAAAGCCTTTCTTGAGCGCATCGCCAGACGCTACGAGGGGCGCGTCATCGGCCGCCAGGAGCTGATGGCCGAGATCGTCGAGGAGACGCCGGGGAGCCTATGGACGCGCGCGCTCCTCGAGCGCCAGCGGGTTCAGCCCGAGAACGCGCCGCGGGAATTCGCCGAGGTGGTGGTCGGCGTCGATCCGCCGGCGCGCTCCGGCTCGAAGGCCGACGAATGCGGCCTTGTCGTCGCCGGAAAGGCGCCGGACGGGCGCATCTATGTGCTCGCCGACATGTCGAGCCAGGGCGACACGCCGGCAGGCTGGGCCGCGCGCGTCGGCGCCGCCTATCGCGGATTTTCCGCCAACCGGGTCGTGGCCGAAGTCAACAACGGCGGTGACATGGTGGCGGAGGTCTTGCGTCAGGCCGAGCCGCATCTGCCGGTGCGCTCGGTGCACGCGACGCGCGGCAAGTTCTTGCGCGCCGAGCCGATCGCGGCGGCCTACGAACGCGGGCTCGTGTTCCACGCGGGCGTCCTCGAGAAGCTCGAGGACCAGCTTTGCGCGCTCACCCCCGACTTCGACCGGCGGACGGGCCCCTCGCCCGACCGGGCGGACGCGCTAGTGTGGGCCGTAGCGGACTTGCTCGGGCTCGACCGGCCCGGCGCGGGAATGATGGAATTTTGGGCGGGGAGGTAGCTGACTGAGACCGGTGGGCTGCTGGACATTTCGTAGTTGATGCGCATAAGCTCGTCACGAGACGAGAACCTCAGGCTGCCGTCGGCTCGCATTCGTCCGCCAGTCCTGGGACCGACTCGTTTCAAGTGTTGTAGACTGGAGGTGTCGCCGCTGTCATCCTGGCGAGCTCAGCAGGGCACTCCGCGGTCCGGGCCGCCTTGGAGGTAGATTGCCTTATTTGGAGTAATTGTGTGCGTAACTGAGAAGAACATCTTATGGCGGGGCCCATTTTATATTCGGCAAACCCTTGGTTCGCCATTGAGGTCGCTAGGAAGTATCGAAATGGACAACACTTCGCTTGGGTGTGCGAGTTCTTCGACAGTGCAAAAGCCCCAACGGGATCGGCGGGAGCTTTAATTGCTCCGAGCTCGAATCCACGAAAAATATACGATGACCTTTTACAGGAATGCAGGGCGCAAGAAGAGCACAGTCGGATTATCAAATCGCACAGGCGAACGTTTACAAACCTTGGCAAGAAATGGCTCTCCGATCGCGAAATAACACAGGAGCAATATGATGAAATAGTCGCGAGCGTTCGCGCTCGTTCATGGAGAATTTGGAACCCGGTTCTATATGTTATTCCTAGACAGGGCATTGCGCCTGCTAGGATCCTACAAGTTCCGAGAGCCGACCGGGCCGGTTATGGCCCAGAATACAAGATAATCGATCTGCAAAGCAATGAGTTCGATATCGTCGATCTGTCCGCCCTAGTGAGGTGACCATGATCAAAGCCCTCGAGAAATTCGACAAGATGGCCGCAGTCGGGGTTCTGGCACGCGCCGCTCTTTCCCTCCGTTACAGTGATAGCCCGCGGGCTGACTCTGTCGAAGGAGAAAAAGAAATTCAGACGCGGGTCGTAGAAGAGGTGCGCTCACGTTTAGGCATCCCCATGGATGATAACAGCTCCGAAGCGGTCGACAGAGTGGCGGACGTTCTCGACTCTGAGTCAGATCAACTGATTGCTGCACCGGATACAGAAGCCGCGCTCTTACGATTGGCCGAGCGAGGCGACCTCCCTTCAGACTTGTACGAGATTGATATCATTCCCAACATCACTGACGCACTCGGCAAGCGGTTTCCGCTCGAGAAGGACATTATCGAAACAACAATTCGGGCTCCCACGTCCGAGCAGCATTTTGGCCCAGCACGCGGCCAACACGAGCCTGCGATGATTTCCCTGTTCCTGCGAAATTTTCGGACCAGATGGCCGCTGAGGGATTTTTTCATGCTGGTCGCAGCGCAGAGGGAAGGGTTCCTTCTACATATTCACCAAGCGTGGCGAATCTATCCACGGATAATCGATGTCTCGGGGCTTGCTACGCCGGTCGAGTGGCTGAAGAGATTTGCTGATTTCTATGGAGCAAACGTCGAAATCCAGGGGAAGAAGGCTAAATTCTTTATGTTTTTGGAGGGGGACATTCCATCTGAAGTAAAGTGGGAAGTTCCACCCCAAAAGAAGCTGTTAATCAGTCGCTTTGCGCAGCAAGACCCTATTACACACGCTGTCCAAGCGGTCTTGATTTTAGCAATCGATATTCACAAATATCTAGATACACTTGATGAACTCGGTGTAAGACGTCAAGATTTTCTTGATAGTTTTGTTCCACCCCCGCGACCCAGCCACTAACTTCTTACGCGTGATGGCGCTGTGGCTTTTGAGACAGGGGGGGGAGGGCAGGCAATGCCAGCTGTGCATGCTTGACTTTGGACGGCGACCTGATGTCGACGACGCTGCGAAGATGTTGTGAGTGCTAGCTAGGGCGGAGTGCGCTGGACGTTTCCACAATTTACTCGCGTAATTTCGCTAGCGGTGCGATCATGGCGAAAACCTATGTCGCCGATGATGCGCACTGCGCCCCGGCACCACGCAAACCTTCGCCAACGAGACCGACCGCAAGCGTCTTTCCCCAGTCGCGGTCCAAGCGTTTCTTGCGCTTGCAAAGGCGTGGGGCTTGTCGAACGGCGAGGCTGCGGCGCTCATCGGCGTCTCGGCCAGCACGCTCGACCGCACAGCTACCGCCCGACCTTGAGCCGGGACCAGTTGACCCGCGTCTCGGCTCTCGTGGGCGTTTTCAAAGGCTTGCATCTTCCTTTCGCTGATGCGACGGCGGACGAATGGGTGCGCCGGCCGAACGGCGGGCCTCTTTTTGAACGGCGGACCCGTTGAGGCGATGATCGAGGGCGGTATTCCGACAATGCTGGAGGTTCGCCGCTACGTGGACGCGGTCCGCGGCGGCCTCTAACGCACTATCGACGGGCTCGCTTTAGGCGCGGCCATGGGCGCGCATTGAAAGCCCTCACCCCCGGCCCCTCTCCCAAACGGGAGAGGGGAAGCGCGGCCAGCGCCGCGTCTACTGGCTCGCCTTGCCGTTCGACCCGACCGGCAGGACGTCTGGGGCCTTGGGCGCGGCGCGCTTTCCGCGCGGCGACGGCGCGGGCGAGGCGATTTGCCGCGCGCCGAGGAACGCACTTGTCGGCACCGCATGCAGTTTGGCGCCCATCTTGCGGTTGAACGCCTCGGCGTCGAATTGCGCGTTGATTGCGACGGTCTCGTCCGCCCGCGGCTCAGGACACTGGGCGTCGACGCCGGGGCCGCTCAGGCGCTCAATGGCGCTCCTGAACGCGGCCTCGATCCGTTCGCGGGCCCCCTCGGCGGGAAAGACGTCGCTGATATAGACGTCTGCCCCGCTCTTCGACGCCGCGACGCAAAAGGTCCACGCCTCGGCGGCCTTCACCGCCGCGGGCGCCAAGGCCATGATCGCGAAAGCGGCGAGGCGCATGCACAGCCTTTCCGCAAGCATCGCGTCCGCGGCTTAACACCCAAACCCTAACGGAAGGCGAACCTTCGCCCCTAACCCCTCGCCCCAACGGAAGAGGGGGGATGCTTCGTCGCGCGGCTCGGGCCGCCGCGGCTCTTTGAACCCGTGACAACGGAAACTCTTCGACATGAGAACTCTCGGCATGACTCCCTTGACTTGCGTCGCGGCGGCAATCGCCGTGCTCGCGGCGATCGGCTCCGGCTCTGTGCAACCGCCGCTCGGAATCCCGACGGCCTACGTGGATGTCCTCAAGAGTTGGGACAATTTCATCGTCGGCCTATGGGCGATCGTCCTCCCGTTCATCCTTCATAAGTCGGACGGGGAAGCACCAATAGCCCCCGTCTCGGAACACAAAGTCTGAAAAAGAGGGAAATGACATGAGACTTTTTCGAACCGCCCTTGGGGCGGTTTTTTTATCCGCCGCGCTGTCCTCAGCGAACGCGGCGACGCGCCCGGCAGCCTTTACTTTTCCCGGCTTTGGCCAGGCCTTGCAAAGCCTCATCGGCAAGGGCGTGGCAAAAGTGATCGCCGACTTGCAGTCGATGGACAGCGTGGCGGGAGTGGTGGATCCGAACTCGCCCTATCCGGCGCCGGACAACGTCTGGAATCCTTATGCCCACGCCTGCGCCACGCCCGCCATCGCTTGGCTGAAGTCCCTTCCTTCGGAAGGCAGCGTGCCAAAGCCCGCAGGTCAGGGCGGCGTCCTCACCACCATCGTCGTCGCCGGGGCGGATTTGCAGGCGACGCAGGACTTCATCGCCAAGCTCGAGGCGAACGGCATCCCGCCTTCCCTACACATGGCCTGCGATCCTTTCGTCGCATGGATCCTGCGCACGCCTGCGCGCCTGCAGGCCACGGCTTCCGCCGATCTCGTGAACTTCCTCGCGCTCTTCCAGAGGCAGTGAAAATCGTGACCCTCATCATGACCCGACGGCAGGTCCTCTCACGCCTGCCGGAAATCTGCGACCGAGGGGCCATTCTCGAAGAAATCGGCCAAGACCTCTTCCGCGTCACCTTCGCTTAGACAAGGAGACTTTCCGAAATGAACATGAAATTTGGCCGCCGGCGCCCCGCGCCTGGCGTTAGACATTTGCGACTTGCGAAATACGTCAATCTGTCGACGCTGCCGACGCCGCCGGCCAAGATCGATTACACGAAGCCCGCGAGCCGCGGCTTGAAGGACATCCTCGGCAACGATGAGCTCGGCGACTGCACCGCCGCCGGCCTGATGCACGTCGAGGACATCTTTCGCGCCAACGCCAGGAGCGGCCTTCCTCCTTGCACGCAGGAAGAAACGATCTGGTTCTACTCGGCGACGACCGGCTATATGCCCGGCGATCCCTCGACCGATAATGGCGGAGACGAAGTGACCGTACTCAACTATGCCCGCGACAAGGGCCTCTTCAAGAACGGATCGGGCAAGATCGCGGGCCATGTCGCGATCGACGGAACGAGCGAGGACGAGGCGCGCGCAGCGCTGTGGCTGTTCGGCAACCTCTATTTCGGGATCGAGCTGCCCGACGCATGGATCAATCCGTTCCCGAAGAAGAGCGGCTTCGTCTGGGATGTCGCAGGAGATCCCGACGAGAACAACGGCCATTGCTTCATCGCCGGCGGCTATGACGCCCACGGCTTCACCATCGATACTTGGGGCATGCTGGGGAAGTTGACGCCGCAGGCCATGGCGGCCTACGCCGTGCCAGCGGCCAACGGCGAAGTTCATGCGGTCCTGTCGGCCGACTGGATCGACAAGGCGACCGGCAAGGCCCCGAGCGGCTTTGACTTCGAGACGCTCACGGCCGATCTGGCGGCGATGTTGGGGTGACGCCTGGTTTGACGCGGCGCGCCGGGCGAGATGGGCGTCACGCCTTCGGCAAAAAAGGAACCGCAAACGGACGTTTTGACCGACGCCGAGTGACTGCGTTCTCGGATCGAAACATCCGACCGCAAATGCGATCTCTGCGGTCGTTTCCCGCACACAATGGCCTTCGCCCTCGATTCCCTCTCCCCAACGGGAGAGGGAGAGAAAGAACCCGGCCTGTCTCCCAAAACGGAGCGGGCGCCCTCCCAAGGAAACCTGAATGTCGGACGCCAATTATCGGCCGCTGACGCCGAACGTGTTCGCGCGCCTGGCGGAGGCTGCGCGGTATGTCATCGCCGGCGTATCGCCCGACT
>Ga0209040_10003798_pt1 | contig 11510 bp, 14 predicted proteins | sample BogFormECP12_OM3_FD_188240 | JGI IMG/M metagenome (GOLD analysis project Ga0209040, IMG submission 188240) | Bog forest soil microbial communities from Calvert Island, British Columbia, Canada - ECP12_OM3 (SPAdes) (version 2) | ecosystem: Environmental > Aquatic > Freshwater > Wetlands > Bog ... | reverse complement strand
CGCTCCCGTCCGATTCGGCCAAAGAGATCGGGCTGTACCGAACTTACACTCTGTTGGCCTGTGGCAATCATTCTGGTGATCAACTGACTCCACTATAGCCCCCTTCCGGTCTGAGCGAAAGTGACAACCTGGGACACTGTCAAAAGTAGGGTCGGAATGGAACCGTTCCCAGAGGCGGCCTGGTGCCCCAGCTTCGCGCCCCGTTTTGGGCGCTGAACTGGGCCACGACAACGCCGCGTTGTGACGTCCCTGAAGGGACTCTGGTCTTAATGTAACGGGCACCCCAGCGCTGAAGGGCTGGGCTATCATCTGCGGTCCCGCTGGGCGGGACTGAATTCATCGCGAGTCACGCAAGATAACCGCTTCTGATCGGCGCCTCTACTTCCCGAGCATCCCCTTTTTCACGGCCGCGGTGGGCGGCTTCGGGCCGAGCCACACCGACAAGAGCACTGGTGCCCCCGCTTCGCGTCCCGGTTTTGGACGCTAAGCTGGGTGGCGCTAAGGCCATCTGTGCCGTCCCTGAAGGGACTCAGGTTCTAATTTTTCCTGCCTACGCAGAACTCCGCTGCGCTCCGTCCTGGGCTAACTTCGCTCCGCCCTGCCGGGCTCGGCCTTTCGCAGGAGGAAACCGATTCTGCTCGCAACCTCTCCCGCGCGGGTGCTCCAATCACTCGCGGCAGTTTGCGAATGATTGGGAATGGCAAGTACCCGCACACGCCAAAAACGCATCCGACGGTGCATCCCCGCCGCCCGAAACCGTTGCCTGGCTCCTGCCTTAATATGCCTTGACGCGCATATGCTCTGTGGAGTATATTAAGAGAGTGGAATCGGTGTTCGAAGTCATTGCGGAGCCAAACCGCCGCGCGATACTGAACCTCCTGGTCTCGTCGCAACAATCGGTGGGAGAGATCGAGCGTCAGCTTCGTATGCCGCAGCCGACCGTGTCCAAGCACCTGCGCGTGCTGCGAGAGGCCGGTTTCGTGGAATCCACGGTGGACGCACAGCGCCGTCTCTACCGGCTGAAACCTGAACCACTTCAGGAGGTGGATGCCTGGCTGGCTCCGTTCCGCCGGTTCTGGTCCGCTCACTTGGATGCCCTCGAACGGCACCTCGACCGCATGGATCGGTCAACACTAACGAAAAGGAAAACAAGGAGAAGACGACGCGGCCCAAACCGCGAACGTGACAAAGGAGAAACGAAATGAAAATCAAACTGACCAGCGTATACGTGGACGATCAGGACAAGGCCCTGCGCTTCTATACGGAGGTACTGGGCTTTGCCAAGAAGGCCGATTTCAGTCAGGGCCCATTTCGCTGGCTGACCGTGGCCTCGCCTGAGGAGCCGGACGGCACTCAGCTGCAGCTGGCGCTGAACAACAACCCCGCAGCCAAAGCGTATCAGCAGGCGATGTTTCAACAGGGCCAGCCCGCGGCCATGTTCTACACCGACGACGTGCAGGCCGATTACGAGCGTATGAAAGCGCGCGGCGCCGAGTTCACCATGCCACCAAAGGACGTGACGGCCTCCAAGATCGCCATGCTGAACGACACCTGCGGCAATCTCATTCAGGTCACGCAGCTGATGCGCTGGTAGGGCGGACGCCCGTATCCAGATTGTTGTAAGGAGAAGATCGATGACCGATCGCGAGCAGTACGCACCGGGTCCCGCCAGCGGGGCGGAGGTACGGAAGGATGGAGAAAAGTGGACGCTCATTCTCGTCAGAGAACTGCGCCACTCGCCGGAAAAAGTCTGGCAGGCGCTAACCGACCCGGCGCATCTGCGCGAGTGGGCGCCCTTTGAGACCGACGGGAATCTGGGTACGGTTGGAACGGTGAAGCTCACCTGGGTGGGAACGCCCGCACCGCTGGAAACAACCGTGACGCGAGCCGGCGCTCCCAAGGTGCTTGAATACAACGATATGCGGTGGGAACTCGAAGCCTTTGGTGGCGGCACGCGCCTGACGCTGTGGCACAACATCCATCGCCGCTTCATCTCGTGGGGCGCCGCGGGCTGGCACATTGCTTTCGATGTTCTGGATCGGCTTCTGAGCGGAGCTCCCATCGGCCGCATCGTTGGTGGCGAGGCGATGAAGTTCGGCGGTTGGCAGCGTCTGAACGCGGAGTACGCCAAGCAGTTCGGCGTCGAGCCCCCCGGTTGGCTGCCCAAGGCGGCTCAAAACTCGTGAATCGAGGTGGATCGCAAAACAATGCCGCGTGCAGCCGGGCTTCAAGCCGGACCAGAAGCAGAACTTTGGTGGCGCGCGCCCCTACTTCCCGAGCATCCCCTTTTTCACGGCCGCGGTGGGCGGCTTCGGCCCGAGCCACACCGACAAGAGCACCGGATTGAACGCTGAGCCGGCAGTGGTCAACTTGTCCTTGCCGTTGATGGCGAGGGTCGTGCCCGTGCCCGGGACGTAAGTGAAGACCATCTGGTCGCCCACCTTGACGGCATCTAGCGCGCCGAGCAACCGGTCGATGTCGGGCTTCATCGTGTTCATGGCATCCGGCGTATTGTCGGCGAATGACTTCGTGAAAGCATCCGCCATTTGGCTCTTGCTGGCGCCGTGCAGGAACTGCATGACGATCCGATTGGGCGCGTCAGCCTTGATGATGGCGCCGGGATCCGACGATTTCTGCTCAAGGTAGAGTCCCGCGACGTAGACCTTCACCATGTACTCGCTGCGCACACCCAGGCCGTTGAGCACCAGAGTTTTGCCCCCGACCTGTGCCGTGTCCGGCAGCGTAACCCCGGCCAGACTGGCGGCGTGCAGATCGAACATCGATACCACCATGAACATAACAACGGCAAGTGATATAACAGTTTTCCGCATGAGGACTCCTTGAAAGGAAGAGTGCGAACCGAGATAGTAGCACAGTCTACCGGGCGCGCCCGGAGACCACGGGTGTAGAATTTAGGCATAGGGAGGCTTGCTATGGTCACGAATGCAACCCCCGTATTGCAGCTGGAAACCGAAAGGCAACCGGCGATGACCCTCGTGCATTGCGCGGGCAAAGTAATTATCGAATCTTGCACTCATTTCTCCACCACAGTTCGAGCTCTGATTCCGGAAGGCAAACCGATCCGGGTCGACCTCAGCAAAGTTACACAAGTGGATAGCGTTGGCATTGGCACGTTTGTCAGCGTGTGGACTTCCGCCAGGAATAGCGGCTGCGATCTGAAGTTCATTAACCCAAGCACTCAGGTCCAGGACCTGGTCGAGATCACCAGATTGCACGACCTGTTTGAACCCGCGGAAGTCCGGGTTTAGCGATGCCTGTCACCCTGAGCGAGCGGTCGCTTTTGCCGCGAGTCGAAGGGCCCCTATTCGACCCATACGTCTGAGGTGGAATAGGGGTGCTTCGACTCCGCCTGCCCAAAGCCGGGGCAGGCTGCGCTGAGCATGACAGCGGGTTGTGCAGGGGAAAAAATCGTCGCGCGCCACGGGGGCGTGGTAGAAGTCGAAGGGGATTTCTATACTCGCCCAGGACGTCGGCTTTGGCGTTGAAGCCGTTCACAGAGCGAAAAGCGCCGTCGAGGCCGGTCTGCAATTCGGCCGCCGATGCAAGCCCCTTTTTCACGCCAAATTCGATTGCACATTTGCCCGGATGATGTAAGATACCCCGACAAAGGGTTGTCACCCGCCAGGTGCTGCCATGAGCCTTGCTGATAACGTTGACGCCGTTCTCGCGCAAAAAACCGGCCACGCAGTTTTGTCCGTCACGCCGGAGCAATCGGTTTACGAAGCCATCGAGAAGATGGCGCAACACGGCGTCGGGGCTTTGCTGGTGATATCCGAGGGCAAGCTGGTGGGGATCCTTTCGGAGCGCGACTATGCCCGCAAGGTCATCCTCCAGGGACGGCTTTCGAAGGAAACCGCGGTCAGCCAGATCATGACCAGCCCGGTGATCTTTGTCACGCGGCAGCAGACGGTGGACGAGTGCATGGGGATCATGACCAACCACCACATTCGTCATCTACCGGTCATGCACGGCGATAAAGTCGTAGGTGTGCTCTCCATCGGCGACCTGGTGAAGTGGATCATTTCCGGCCAGCAGCATCACATAGCGCAGTTGGAAGGCTATATCACGGGAAAATACCCGGCCTGAGGGGCTGTGCTCCGCGGCGTTTACAACCTCGCACTTTTCGGCTTCGAATCGCCATGGTCGTGACGGTCGGGCAATCCGCACACGTGGGCGGTTTTGCCCTCGAAATCGAATTCGATGAGCACCGCCGGCTCGTTGCCAACTACCCAGCCATCGTGTCCGGGCTCAATAGCCACGGCTTGCGGAGCAGCGAACTCCATTCGGCAGCCGTCGGGGAACTCGATATGGATTTGTCCGTGAGCCAGGAATCCGACGTGGGCATGCATGCAGAAATCGGTGCCGACGATGGGCTTGATGTGGGTCGACCAGTGGAACCCGGCTGGGTAAATCACGCGCTTGACGCGGGCCGCGCCGGCGTGGGCGATGTCGAGCTGGACCCCGGCGATCTGCTGGTGCTCAGTGCCCTGCATCGGTTCGAGAAGAGGATTGACAGCGCTCATAAGTGTCCTCCAGTTATGCACGCGGACGCCGTACTTGCCTGGTGAAGTTTCTTGCGTGGAGTCGGGTCGCACGCATCCATTGAGGATACAGCAGGCCGTCAAGCATGAGGGGGCTAAGCCATATCGATCGCGATTACCGTTTGCGTGCGGCCGCGCAGCCGGCTGAAGAAGTCGCCCACGATCTTCATCCAGCCGTACTTGAGGCGAAGAAGCTGCTGTCCGTGCGCGGCTTCGGCGCTATCGCAGATGCGGGCGCGGGCGTCTACCCAGGCGCCGCGCAGGTTGCCGCGCATGTCGCAGGGGGCAACTCGCACTTTCGGATTGTTGCAGATGCGCTTGGTCTTTCCGGCATCGGGCAGTGTATATACATAGAAAAGGCTGCCTTCTTGCGCAAACCACACCGGAGTTCGCACGCCGACGCCGGTCTTGCGAAAGGTCTCCAGATTCAGGTATTTCGCGTTGGCGAATTGGGCGATAGCGTCAGGCATCGGCAGTGCACCTCGCAAAATGAGCTTATCGCATCGCCGTTGGATCGTGACTGTGCTCATCCACCCTCCGCGATATAATTCCTGCCGGAATGCGTTTACTGCTGAACTGGCTGTTGAGCGCGATCAGCCTGCTGATCGTGTCACATCTGATACCAGGCTTTTACGTGCGTGACTTTACCGCCGCGCTGATCGCGGCCCTCGTCATCGGATTGGTGAACGCCACGCTCGGGCTGCTGTTGAAAATCATCACCCTGCCTCTGACCATCCTGACCCTCGGCATCTTCTGGTGGATTATCAACGCCCTGATGCTGATATTCGCGTCGAATTTCGTCCGCGGCTTCGCGGTCCACGGATTTTGGCCGGCGTTCTGGGGAGCGGTGGTACTCTCCCTGATCAACATGGTCCTGAAGGCCCTGGCACGTGACGTGGAGCGAGCGTAGGGCCACTCGTCACGCTGGGCCAGTAAACCCGTCACACCGTTTTTTCTTCCTGCGGGATACAATGCCTTCGGCTTTGCAACTGCCCGGAGACTGCTCCCATGGCCGTAGTTGAAACCGAAGTCGAATCCAAATCCCTTCCGGCAAACGCCTACGAACCGCTGCCGCCCGGCACAGTTTATACGCCCCTTGTGCCCGCCGAAGCAAGGCTGCCGGAGCTTACGTCGCGCTCCATCGGTTGGGGCATATTCCTCTGCATCGTCTTCACCGTTGCCTCCGCTTACTCCGGCTTGAAGGTCGGCCAGGTGATGGAGTCCGCGATCCCAATCTCCATTCTCGCCATCGGTCTAGCGCGCGTGTACCGTCGGCGCTCGAGCGTGCTGGAAAACGTCATCATGACCGGCATCGGCGGCGCTGCAGCAGCCGTGGTTGCAGGCGCCATCTTTACCCTTCCCGCGCTCTACATCCTGAAGATCGATCCCCATCCAGTGCAGACCATCTTCATCTGCCTGGCGGGCGGCTGCCTAGGCGTGTTGTTCTTGATTCCGCTGCGCCGCTATTTCGTGCGTGATATGCACGGCCTTCTGCCCTATCCGGAAGCCACCGCCATCACCGAAGTGCTGGTCACGGGAGAGAAAGGCGGTTCGCAAGTAAGGCTGCTGCTGCAAGCGACCGCCATCGCCGGAGTTTATGACTTTTTCGTTACAACGTTTCAGGTGTGGAAGGAGTACGTGAATTTTCAGTTCCTTGCCGTGTTTCGGCTTCTCAACGATCGCGCCCGTATGGTCTTCAGCTTCGACGCGATCGGGTTCATCCTCGGGCTCGGCTACGTGATGGGGCTGCGCAGCTCCATGATCCTTTGCGCTGGCGGCGTGTTGTCGAATTTCGTGCTGGTTCCGTTGATCTGGTTCATCGGCAGCCATCTCGATAGCTCCGTGTATCCGGCCAGCATTCCGATCTCCCATATGACGGCGGTGCAAATCTATCGCAGCTATGTTCGCTTTGTTGGAGTGGGCGCAATTGCGACCGCAGGCATCTTCGGGATTGTCAAGTCACTGCGGATCGTCGCCGGATCCTTCGGCATTGCGCTGCGTGTCTTCCGCCATTCCGAGGTCGCGGTCGAAGAGCGGACGGACCGCGATGTTCCGATGATCGGAATACTGATCGGCGTTGTCATCAGCGCTATCGGAGTGGCTGCCTTTCTTGGGCGCCTGCCTGCATCGTGGACGGTCGTCGGCATCGGCACGGTGCTGACCATCGTGTTCTCCTTCTTTTTCACTTCGGTCGCGGCAAACGCAATTGCCACTACTGCGCGCAACCCAGTTTCAGGTATGACGATGCTCACCATCATCATCTCGTCGCTGGTGCTCTTGCGATTCGGCGTTTCGGGCACTACCGGCATGTTTTTCGTGATGGCGATTGCCGGAATGGTGTGCACTGCGCTGTCGGTCTCTGGCCAGGCGATTACCGATCTGAAGACGGGATACTGGATCGGCTCAACTCCCGCCGCGCAGGAAAAGGTGAAATTCCTCGGTGTAATCGCAGCGGCCATTGCTGTGGGCCTCACCATCGTTATGCTGGCGCGCGCGTTTCAATTCGGCGAGGCGCTCCCCGGAGACCTGCGCCCGGTGCTGGCTTCGCCGCAAGCCTCCATCATGAAGGCGCTGGTGGAAGGCTTCATGAGCCATCAGCCGGTGGCGTACTTGTTATTCGGCGTTGGCGCGATGATCGCGATTATGCTGGAGATGCTCGGCCAGCCATCGCTCATTTTCGCGCTCGGCATGTATCTCCCACTCGAACTGAACACGCCAGCGCTGGTTGGCGGATTCCTCTCGCACCTGCTGAATAAGCGCGCGGAGCGCGTCGGCAACGAAAGCGGCAGAAGGATCCGCGAACGCGGAGTGATCATCGCCTCCGGACTCATGGCTGGTGGCGCGCTCGGAGGAGTTATCGGCGCGGCCTTACGGCTCGTGCCCAATTATCGCGAGGACCTCATCAAAACGCCCTTCTACTCGAACGAACCCATCTCGCAGACAGTCTCCGCTCTACTGTTCATCGGGCTGTGCCTGTATGTGTGGTTCGGTTCACTACAGAAAGCGAAGGAATGAAATGGACCAGGTAGGACGATTTGTAGCAGATGCTGTACTCGGCATCGACACACTTTGGGGCGGAGACGTTATGTGTCCGTCCGGAACGGAACGCTTCATCGCTGACTCGTGGTTCTCCGATGAGCCGCTGCCCGCTGCCTACACCACTCCTGCGGCTGCGCGACTGCGCGAAACCGGAGGCGTTGGCGGCAAGAACGTTGACCGCGAGACAGTCGAAGCGTATTTGCGCGAGGTGGACCTTCCGAAAGCCATGGACGGAATGTGCGGCGAGGCGGAACAAATCGGCGGGCTCCGCGGTCATTATCTCGCCGGTCTTACCTTCTGTCTCAGGACGATGTGGGAACTGGCGATGGAGATCGTCGGCAAGGGCAAGCCGGTTCCCTACGAGCGTTGCGTCCAGGCTTCGACCGGCAAACTGCCAGAACCGTCGCATCCGGAAGCCAAGCGCGACCGGGTTGCGGAGTTGCTGAACCGCTCAGGTTATTCGACTTCTAAGTCTGACGGCCTCCTGGGTGCCGTGGATGCGTGGCGACGCGAGCGCACCGTTCCGATGGCATCGGTCAGGGCGCTCGGCGCTGCTGTGATTGCGTACTTCGACAATCTCAGCGCGGCGCATCTGCTTCCGGCATTGCCGAAAGAACTTTCCCGCGTGCCCCGGGCGAATATCGATTTCCTGCCGATCAAGGAAGCGTGGTTCTCCGGCTCCATGAATTATCTTGGCCGCGCGCGCAACGCCGATGGCAGTCCGAGGTACGAAGCGAGCTACGAGATCAATGCCTCGCTGCAGATCAGCTTTCCAGAATTTCAACAACTGGTAAGCCACGAAGTGGTACCAGGGCACGTGACGACGTTCGCATATCTTCAAAACCTATACATCCGCGGACTCGCCGGTTTCGAAGCCACCGTGCTGACGATGAATACGCGCGCCGCCACGCTCTTCGAAGGAATTGCCAACAACGCCATCCTGATCGCGCATGGCGTCACCGAGGTGGACCAGTTGCCGGACGAAGACATGCAGATCGGCGTACTGCTGGCGCTGTTGCAGGACGACGCCAAGAACCAGTCGTCTTATCTCACCTGGGGAGATGGAAGACCGCAAGCGGACGTGGCTGCGACCTTGCGCCGCGACTTCCTCGTGAGCGAGGAGCGCGCCGACAAACTCTCTGGCGCCTGGGGACGGCATCCGCTGCTGGGCCGCATGTATCTTCCGGCGTACCGCTCCGGGACCGAACGGGTCGCACAATTGCGGCGCACGTTCCCATCAGAGCGCGTGCTTCCCGCGATTTACGGCTGCTTCGGGCTGGTTGACATCCAGACGGTTGACGAGGCGCTCAGGACGACGGCGGGGGCATGACTGCTCGTAAGTTGTTCGAGATCGTGTTACGTTCCGACGTCACTTGATCTTTCAACCCTATGGATAGCGCAACGCCATTTACTTCACCCAGACTGGAGGCTGGGTTTCCAGCGTGTTCAAATACAATATTTTGCGACGCGTGCTCGATGTCGATGCCCACCACACGGCCGGCGGAATCCATGTCAAATCTTAGCCCAGCGTGTAAGCGGCGGCTAGGCGAAGCTAACGAAGAGAGTTCCGTAGGGACGGCACGCGTTGACTCTGATCTGATTCTCCGGGCGCTGAAGAGGAGATCAGCAGCGCGCCAGTTGCCCCCAACACAAAGCCCAATGCAAGTCGCACTGCTAGCCAATTCCCGTGCAGTCCTGCCATCTCACCGGCTGCATCGAGCAGGTTGACCGCGGCTGCCACGGTCACCAGGCGAAAAGCGATGGTGCGGGTGGTCCGGAACAACAACCCGAACGCCGCTCCTAAATATATCCCCAGACATCGCGAGCAGACGGCCACACTGCCACCGAAAATCCAGAACGACCGTTCCGGGCGCTGATGGCAGACGATCGCAAAGCCGCGCTCCAGCGCCAAGCCAATCGCCAGAAAACCGTGAGTCAGCAAATAAGGCACAGCCATCGCGGTGCCAGCGAGAACCAGGGGTAGCAGCGCCCACCAGCACCAGTGAGCCACAACTCTGCTTAATGTCGCGTTTTGAAGGGGCACGGCTTTAGCTGTGCCGTTGAGCGTCGCAAGAGAATAGGGCTTTAGCCCCTGAGGGATATCGCCCTTTGAAAAGCGAAGTCCCTCGGCGGCTAAAGCCGAACGGGTTAGTGGTGTCTTCCGGCACGCCTGAAGGCGTGCCCCTTCAAAGCTGAACTTCACAACAAATCATCCTAAGCCAGAATCCCCATCCGTTTGCCAACGCGCTTGAGTGTCTCCAGCGCCTGGTCCAGCTCCGCGCGCGTGTGGGTCGCAGTCATGATGGTGCGGATGCGCGCCTTGCCTTCGGGAACGGTTGGGAATGCGATACCCGTTCCCATCACGCCCTCTTTGAACAGTTCGCGCGAGAAGTCCATGGTCAGACGGCCGTCGCCCACGATGATCGGCGTGATTGGCGTCTCGCTCGCGGGCGTGTTGACGCCGCCAATGTTAAAGCCGAGGTTGCCCAGCTCTTTCTTCCAGTAGCGGGTGTTCTCCCAAAGCTTCTCGATGCGCTCCGGTTCCTGCTCCAGCACGTCGAAGGCAGCAATGCACGTGGCCGCGACGGACGGTGGATGCGAGGTCGAGAATAAGAACGGCCGCCCGCGATGGTAAAGGAACTCGATGAGATCGCGCGTGCCGCAGACATAGCCGCCCAGCGCGCCGATCGCTTTCGACAGTGTACCGACCTGCACATCCACGCGGCCGTGCAAGTGGAAGTGGTCAACCGTGCCGCGCCCGTTGCGGCCGAGCACGCCGGACGAGTGCGCGTCGTCCACCATCATGATCGCGCCGTATTTTTCTGCCAGCGCGGTGAGCTGCGGCAGCGCGCCGATGTCGCCGTCCATGGAGAAGACGCCGTCGGTGATCAGCAGCTTGTGGCCGGGCTCGTTCTTGATCTCGTTCAGCAGCTCTTCGGCATGTCCAGCATCCTTGTGGCGGAAGACCTTGATCTTGGCGCGAGAAAGCCGTGCGCCGTCGATGATGCTGGCGTGGTTCAGCTCGTCGGATACGATGAAGTCTTCCTTGCCGAGCAGCGCCGACACGGTGCCCGCATTGGCGGTGAAGCCCGACTGGAAGACCACGCAAGCTTCCACGTTCTTGAAGCGCGCGATCTTTTCCTCCAGCTCCATGTGGATCTTCATGGTGCCGGCGATGGTGCGCACCGCGCCTGAACCGACGCCGTACTTTCGCGTGGCCTCAAGGGCGGCTTCGCGCAGCTTGGGATGCGTCGTCAGCCCGAGGTAGTTGTTGGAAGCAAGGTTGATGACCTTCTTGCCGTCGAAGGTGCACACCGGCGCCTGCTCGTCTTCGAGCACACGCAGCTTGAAATAGGTGCCCTTCTGCTTCAGGTCATTCAGTTGGTCGGTGAGAAAGGAGAGCGGGTTAGTGCGGGTGGTGAGAGTTGCCATGTCGGTTCCTTCGGAACCCGCTATGTTATCGCAGCTGGGTAAAGATGAGAACTCGTCACGATTAGCAGGGAAGACGGCTTGTCGGAAATAGCAACCGCACGGGCAAGCAAGACCTGCCTGAAGGCGTCACCCGGACAACTGAACTACAATGAGCGCATGAGCCAAGGGTCGGCAGGCATAGGCTTCGCTGAAATCGTTACCAACATCATCGCCGGATTCGTTACCAGCATCATTGCAATCCTCCTTTGGGAACTAAACCTGCGATTCAGGGCCTATAAGGCTGCGTGCAAGCTGGTTGGCACATGGGTCGCCTACAAAATACACGATAGAAACATAGACACTACGCCCATGCAGGGCGCAGGTCTTACGGTTGTGTCTTTAACCCGCTTTATTCGTGAAGGCGCTGAGCGTGGTGTTTAGGCCGACGAGATTGCGTGGAAGACGATCGTGGCGGCGTGATGTTGGTTGGGTGGTGGT
>Ga0209040_10003796_pt1 | contig 11513 bp, 9 predicted proteins | sample BogFormECP12_OM3_FD_188240 | JGI IMG/M metagenome (GOLD analysis project Ga0209040, IMG submission 188240) | Bog forest soil microbial communities from Calvert Island, British Columbia, Canada - ECP12_OM3 (SPAdes) (version 2) | ecosystem: Environmental > Aquatic > Freshwater > Wetlands > Bog ... | reverse complement strand
GACATGGGGTCCCGCTGTTCACGCGATGATCCACGCCTTGGCGGGAGGCGACGCCGCGCGGGTTCAGGCGCAGGCCGACGCGCTCCACTTCTCTGTCGAGCACAGGCGCTTCCGCATGACCTCGCCGCTGGTCGGCGGTTCGACCGCTGATTACGGAACACTCTGGGCGGAGGCGCTCGGACGCAGCGGTTTCGAGACGCTCAAACGAGAGATCGACTTGCTTTCGGCCGTCGAATCGTTGAAGGCGCTCACGCCGATCGGCGAACCGGCAGCGGTCTTCGCTGCGCTGCGCGCTATGGGCCTGAGGCTTGGCGTCGCGACAAATGATTCCGAGCAAAGCGCCCGTCGCCAGATCGAGGCGCTCGGCGTCGCCGACCATGTCGAATTCGTCGCAGGTTATGATTCCGGACATGGCGGGAAACCGGATCCGGGGATGGTTTTGGCGTTCGCGCGCTTTCTCAACGCGGAACCTTTCCAGATTGTCATGGTCGGCGACTCGCGGCACGATCTCGATTGCGCGAGGGCTGCCGGCGCGATCGCGGTCGCCGTTCTGTCGGGACCTGCGGAGCGGGGGACGCTGGAGCCGCACGCCGATTTTGTCGTCGAGCATGTCGGGGACTTGCCGAAGCTGCTGGCCCGAGTGATGGGCGGCTAGCCATCCGCCGCAGCGCGTCGTCACGCAAAGTGCGTGGCGCTGGTTGTCGTCAATGGTTGCGACGCTCCCAGGCAGAATGCGGCCCAATGTCCCAGGGCGCGCGGGGCCGATTGCGCGCCGAACCGATCGGGACTAGGGATGGTCGATGTTGCCGCCGACGGAGGTCCCCCGCGCATGGCGCCCGAGAGCCTGACGTTTCTGGGCGGGCTGCTGATGGGGCTGGCCAGCAGCCTGCACTGTGCGGGCATGTGCGGCGCCATCGCCTCGAGTCTGATGTTTGCTTTCTCCCCGGGCGAGGGGCCGGCGGAACGGGCGCGCACGCTTCTCGCCGCGCACGCCGGGCGCGTGCTGATGTATGTCGCGGGCGGCGTGGTTCTTGGCGGGGTCGGATCGGCGTTCTATGGCGCCTTCGATCACGCGATGGCGTATCTCGTCATACGCTGGGCGGCCGCGGTCGCGCTTGGCTGGATCGGACTTTCGGTGGCCGGCTTCGCGCCCACGCTGGCCGTTGTCGATCGGTTCGCAGCGCCAATCGCCGAAAGTCTGAGATTTTCGCCCGCGCCTGCGTTTGCGGGCGGAACGGGCGCTTTCGCCTCCGGTCTGCTCTGGGGCTTTCTGCCCTGCGGCATGGTTTACGGCGCGTTGTTCTACGCCATGCTGTCGGGAAGCGCAGCCAGGGGCGGGGCGGTGATGGCGGGCTTCGGGCTTGGTACGCTGCCCTCGGTCACGGCGGTCGCGCTCGGGATTTCCAGCTTCCGTCGTCTCGCCCGGGCCCGGACGGCGCGCGTCTGGGTCGGCCTCGCCATCATGGCGCTCGCGGCGGCAAGCGTGGCCTTTCCGGTTCTGGCCAACGTAGGCCTCTGCCTCAGCTGAGCTGAGGCCTCGATTTCCCGTTATCTTCCGTTCGGCGGTATAAGCGCCGTGGGAAGCGCAAGGCCGGCCTCGGCAGCGCGGGCGGAGACGAACGAGAATGCGTCGGGCGGCTGCATGGGCGGGCGTCGTCGTCGTGACAGCTGCCGTGGCGGCCGGATTGGGATTAGCGCCTTGGCCCTTGACGACAAAGCAGGTCGCCGACAACCTCAATGCGGCGTTCGACGCGTCTGCGCGCGTGCGCTGGAGCGTGCCGGACGCAGCGACATTCCGTGTGCTCCCTTGGCCGAGCCTGCGGATCGTCGACGCGCGGCTCAACGACGCGTTCGGCGAGAACCTAGTTTCGGCGCCCGAGGCGCGTCTCGATCTGTCGCTCGGCGAACTCATCAAGGGACGCCTGACGCCGGTCCGGGCCGTCCTGGTCACACCGGTCATGACGCTCGACCTCGATCGGCCGCCATTGGCGTTTAAGGACGCCCAGGCCGCCGATGCGGACGCTTCGGGGGCTTTGGCGCAGCTCGTGGGGATTGGCCTGACAAACGGGGTGCTGCGCTTTGTCAGCAAGAGCCGTAGATTTGACACAGTGCTTGAGAACGTCCAGGGCCGGATCGACGGGTTGGCCCGGGGCGACCAGATACGCGTCCATCTGTCGGCGATTTGGCGCGACTCGCCGATCGCGATCTCAGGCTCGCTGGACAATCTCGAACGCGCGGAGCGCGGCGAGCCCAGCGCGCTCGAAGCATTGCTCATCTCCCCGATCGTCAACCTGTCTTTCAGCGGGGCGCTTGCTGCGGGCGGGGTGCCGAATCTCGAGGGCGAAGTGTCCGCCTCGGTTCCCTCGATCAAGGCCTTGGCTCGCCTCGTCGGCCAGGAGCCGCCGACCTTTCTCGCCGCCGACGATGTCGTAATCACCGCCAGGCTCGCGGCGACCGCGAGTGAAGCGACGCTTGCCGAGGCGATCGCTACGAGCGCTCGGGAGACGCTCCAAGGCGCGCTGCATGCCGCGAACGTCAACGGCCGGCCCGTCGTCTCCGGTTCGTTCGACGCCGACCGGCTGGCGATCGCGCCGCTGATCGGACCGGCCCCGCCCCTGATCGATCGTGACGGGCGCTGGAGCGTCAGGGCTTTTGCCGTCGCGCCCCCGCGCGGCTTCGATCTCGACTTGCGGCTCTCCGCGGGACATCTCGATGTCTATGGCCGTGAGCTTGCCAACGCAGCCGGGTCGGTGATCCTCAAGGACGGCGTTCTGACCGCGAGCCTGATCGACGCAGCGGCCTACGGAGGTCGGCTTCGGGGGGAGACTCGGGTCGTGTGCGAGGAGGAAGACCTCAACGTCCGCGCGAGCGCAAAGCTTGCCGCCGCCGATTTCGGCGCGGCTTTCTCCGATTTCGGCTGGCCCGCGGTGACGGGGCAGGGAACGCTCGAATTCTCTCTGGAGACGACCGGGCGCTCCCCGGTCGCGGCGGTCGCAGGGTTGGGCGGCTCGGCCTCGCTGAGGCTGGAGCAGGGCGCGGTTTCCGGGATCAATCTGGAGGAGGCCCTGCGTAGGAGCCAGCGGCGGCCCATCGACGTCGCCCGCGACATGCGAATTGGCGGGACCGCGTTCGACACGCTCGCGCTCGAGGTCGCGCTTGGCCGCGGGATCGTCCACGTTGTCAACGGTGAGCTTGGGGCCCATGGCGTTGCGGTGAACCTGCAAGGCCAAATCGATCTTCCGGCTCAAGCCTGGGATCTGCGCGCCAACGCGACCCAGGTCGGCGCGGCGGGCCAAGAATCGCCGGAGGCCGCCCATCTGAGCTTCGACATCGGGGGACCGTGGTCCGCGCCGACAATACGCGTGACGGGCGACAAGGAAGAAACTCAGCCGGCCGAGGACACGGCGCCCTGAAGGCCGCGGGGCGGCGACCTGACCGGCAAAGCGTCGGGCCGCTCTTCCCGATCATTGCAATTGACGGACATCCGTATCCAGCAGACGGTTACCGCCGGAACTCCGCCTTCACCGCCTGGTAAAGCGCCATGAACCTCTGACGCTGGGCAGCGAACATCGCGGCGAGCTCGGGATCGGGCTCGGTCACGTCGGCGATCTCGGGCGGCTTGCACACCGCTTCGGCCGTCTCCCCCGTCGCGGCCATGCGCGCAAGGCGCGCGGCGCCAAGCGCCGGCCCGGATTCGCCGCCGCTCATCCGCACGACCGTAAAGCGGGTCGCGGCGGCGATCATGCTCGCCCATAGCGCGCTCTTCGCGCCGCCGCCGATGAGGCCGACGCGTTCGATTTTCGCGCCCGCTGCTTCAAGGCAGTCGCGCGCGTCGGCCAGAGTCAAGGCGACGCCCTCCATGACCGCACGCGCGACATCCGCGGGCGACGTCGTCTCGCTCATGCCGAAGAGAACGCCGCGCGCATAAGGGTCGTCGAGCGGCGTGCGCTCGCCTGAGAGATAGGGGAGAAACACGAGCCCGCCGGGGCCCCGATAGCCGTCGGCGGCCTCGCGCTCGAGCGCGTCGGGCGTCTCGCCGAGCAGACGCGCGGCGAAGGCGAGGGCGCCGGCCCCGTTGAGCATGGCGGCCATCGCGTACCAGCGGCCGGGAAGCGCGTGAGCGAAGCTGTGGACGAGCCTCTCTGGCGCGCTGAGGTAGCGGTCCGTCGCGACAATGAGCTGCATCGCCGTTCCGAGCGATATGAAGGCCTCGCCGGGAGCGATCTTCCCCAAGCCGACCGCGCCCGCGGCCGCGTCGCCGCCGCCGGCCGCAATCCGAACGCCGCGCGGCAGGCCGAGATCCTCCGCGACGTTGGGACGAATTGTGCCGACCGCCGCCGACCCTTCGTAGAGCTGCGGCGCCCACGCGCGCTCGGCGCCGCAGGCTGCTATCGCCTCGTTCGACCATGCCCTCGCCGCCTCGTCGAGCATCCAGGTCCCGGCGGCGTCGCTCATGTCGCTGCCGCGCTCGCCGCAGAGCGCAAGGCGAAGATAATCTTTCGGCGCCAGCACGCACTCGATCTGGCGCCGATTGTCCGGCTCATGCCTCTTCAGCCAGAGAAGCTTCGGCCCGGTGAAGCCCGGCATCGGCTTCACGCCAACAATTCCCGCCAGAGCGGCGTGATCGCGCGCGAGTTCGGCAGCCTCCGCGACCGCGCGTCCGTCATTGTGCAGGATCGCCGGCCGGACCGGTCGATCGGACCGGTCGAGCACGACGGCGCCGTGCATTTGGCCGGAAAAGCCGATCGCCTTCAGGGCGCCAAGCGCCTGGGCGGCCGGCCCATGAAGGTCCGCGATCACGCCCGCCATCGCGGCGCGCCAGACTTCGGGGTCTTGCTCCGACCAGCCGGGTTGGGGACGGTCGGGCGAATAGGCGCGCGTCGCGCTCGCGACCGGCGCGCCGCTGTCATCCGCCAGTAGGGCCTTGAGTCCCGATGTTCCGCAGTCGAGCCCGAGATACATGGGCGCTCAGCATGCGCCGCGCCCAGGGCTTGGACAAGGAGGGTCAGGCGCAGTTGCGCCACGCCTCTCCGCAGGAGAGCGACGGCCGGGGCGGCATCCAGCCGTCCCGAGGCTGCCTGCCATCTTCGATAGGCTCGAGGCCGCGCTCCAGGATGTAGCGCAAGCCCGAAAGAATGGGCTGGTCGGCGCCCCGCGTCGCCTCGTCCACGCCTTCCCAATCAGCGTCGGCGGCGCGGCGGGCGAAATGGCGCACGAGATGCGAGGCGAGGAGCCCGCTCGACAGGTTGCGGCTGGCCGCGTCGCGCGAGAACCGCCGCGCGAAATCGCCGCCGATCGACGCGACGGCCGCGCGGGCGACATGAGGATTGGAGCAAGTGAGCACGATCTCACGGACAATCATCGGCAACCCTCCCGCCGCTGGCATGGGACCATTCACGCCAGAGCCTCCCCAGTTTTGGCGAAGAAATTTGTCCTGAGGATGTCCTTGCTTAGTCGTGGTCAAGTCTTTCTTCATTTGGACCGATAAAATGCGCTGACGCGGCGTGATGTCAAGGTTCTGTCACATTGTCTTATATGCATTGCAGCATTAATATGCCTGTCAATCCCGTCAACAACAGGATCGTCGGAAGGCAAAACCTTAATTAAGGGCGGCTTATTAACCAACGAGAACTCCGCGGTCTGGATCGGTCCGGCAAGGCCGCGTCGTCCGCCCTGCGCCATATCGGGAAAACTTCCCGAAGCCCCGCGAAATTGTGCTCGCAATCGCGAGCCGGAAAGGGCAAATCGTCCGCCGTCCGTCGGCGACTCAAGGTGCGCGCGTCCAGTGCGGTTTTCGTTTTTCAACGTGGCGAGGCAGGCGCTCGCGCAAAATCAAGGCTGGCCGGAGCAGTGGCGCAGTCCCGAACCGAAGGGTTCTTACGACGCGATTATCGTTGGAGCCGGCGGGCATGGGCTCGCGACCGCTTATTACCTCGCCAAGGAGCATGGGCTGACGAAGATCGCTGTGCTCGAAAAGGGCTGGCTCGGAGGCGGCAACACCGGCCGCAACACGACAATCCTGCGGTCCAACTATCTCTGGGAGGAATCGGCCGCGCTCTACGAGCACGCGCTGAAGCTGTGGAAGGGCCTCTCGCGGGAGCTCAACTACAACGTGATGTATTCGCCGCGCGGCGTGATGATGCTCGCGCACAACACCCATGACGTTCAGGTCGCGAAGCGCCACGTCCACGCCAACCGGCTTGCGGGCGTCGACAACGAATGGTTGAGCCCCGAGGAAGCCAAGGCCTTCTGCCCGATCCTCAATATTGCGCGCGACATCCGGTACCCGATCGTCGGCGCCGCGCTGCAGCGTCGCGGCGGCACCGCGCGGCACGACGCGGTCGCCTGGGGCTATGCGCGCGGCGCCTCGGCGCGCGGCGTCGACATCATCGAGAATTGCGAAGTGACCGCGATCCGCCGCGACGCCTCCGGCGCCGTCTCCGGCGTCGAGACGACGCGCGGGGCGATTGCGACGAAACGGATTGGCGTCGTCGCGGCCGGGCACAGCTCGGTAGTGATGGCGATGGCGGGCGTGCGGATGCCGCTCGAGAGCTACCCGCTGCAGGCGCTCGTCTCCGAACCGGTGAAGCCGATGATGCCCTGCGTCGTCATGTCGAACACGATCCACGCCTATATGTCGCAGTCGGACAAAGGCGAGATGGTCATAGGCGCCGGCACCGACGCCTACGTCTCCTATTCGCAGACGGGGGGGCTGCACATCGCCAACCACACGCTCGAGGCGGTCTGCGAGCTCTTCCCGGCGGTGCGACGGCTTCGGATGCTGCGCAACTGGGGCGGGATTGTCGACGTGACGCCCGACCGCTCGCCGATTATCGGCTTAACCCGGGTTCCGGGCCTCTTCGTCAATTGCGGCTGGGGCACCGGAGGATTCAAGGCGACGCCAGGCTCAGGGCACGTGTTCGCCCATACGGTCGCTCGCCGCGAACCGCATCCGCTGGCGGCGCCGTTCACGCTCGACCGATTCCGCACCGGACGGCTCATCGACGAAGCCGCCGCCGCGGCCGTCGCGCATTGAGGGGGCGTCCGAAATGAAGCCGGAAGCCGTCAGCCTCGCCCGAAAGCTCTCGCTGTTCTCCGAGCAGTGGTCGCCGAAAATCGTTGCGTCTTTCAATGGCCATGACGTCATGGTGGTCAAGGTGAAGGGGCGATTCAACTGGCATTCGCATCCCGAAACCGACGACTTCTTTCTTGTTTTGCGCGGACGCCTGACGATCGAAATGCGCGAGGGTGCGGTGAGTCTAGGACCGGGGGAGCTTTACGTCGTGCCACGCGGGGTCGAGCACTGTCCCGTCGCGGAGGAGGAAACGGAGCTTCTGCTTATCGAGCCCGCGGGAACCCCCAACACGGGCGATCCCGACACTGCGGCGCTCAAAACGAAGATTTGAGTCTCATGCTGCTCATCCCCTGTCCCTATTGCGGAATGGAACGGCCGGAACTCGAGTTCCGCAATGGCGGCGAAGCGCATATTGCGCGGCCCCTCGACCCGAGCGCCGTCAGCGATGCCGATTGGGCGGAGCACCTCTACTTTCGCTCGAACCCGAAGGGCGTGATGGCCGAGCGCTGGCGCCATGTCTCGGGCTGCGGCCGCTTCTTCAACGTCTTGCGCGACACGGTCAGCGACAAGTTCCTGGCAGTGTACAGGCAGGGCGAGCAGCGGCCTCCGATCGGCGCCGAAGGGCGCAGCGCATGACCCAGGATTTCCGGATCGCCGGCGGCGCGATGCTCGACCGTGCGCGCCCGGTCTCCTTCACCTTCGACGGCGTCGCTTACGGCGGCTACGAGGGCGACACGCTCGCTTCCGCCTTGCTCGCCAACGGCGTTCAACTCGTCGGACGTTCTTACAAATATCACCGGCCGCGCGGAATCATGAGCGCCGGCGCGGAGGAGCCGAACGCGCTCGTAGGCGTTGCGCGCGGCCCCAGCCGCTTCACCCCGAACCTGCGCGCAACCCAGGTCGAACTCTTCGACGGGCTCGTCGCCATGAGCCAGAACCGCTGGCCCTCGCTCGCCTTCGATGTCGGCGCGGTCAATGACCTCGCCGCGCCGCTGATCGGCGCCGGCTTCTATTACAAGACCTTCATGGGCCCGGACTGGTTCGGCAAGAACTGGGCCTGGACCCGCGTCTATGAGCCGGCGATCCGTCTGGCCGCCGGCCTAGGCGCTGCGCCGAGCGAGCCCGATCCTGACCGCTACGTCCGCTATTTCGATCATTGCGACGTCATGGTCGTCGGCGCCGGCCCCGCGGGACTGGCCGCGGCGCTCGCAGCGGGCGCGAGCGGTGCGCGCGTCGTCGTTTGCGATGAGAACCCGGCGCCGGGCGGCTCGCTCCTGGCCGAGACCCATGCGCGGATCGCTGGCGAAAGCGCGCGGAACTGGCTCGCGGAGGCGCTTGCGGCCCTTCGCGCCCGGCCGAACGTGTGGCTGATGCCGCGCACTCAGGCCTTTGGCTATTACGCGCAGAATTTCGTGGCGCTGTCCGAAAGCATCAGCGAGCCCGAGCTCATCGCCGATCCCGAGCGCCCCCGCGAGCGGCTCTGGCAGATGCGGGCGCGCGAGGTCGTGCTCGCGACGGGCGCCATCGAACGGCCGCTCGTCTTCGCCGACAACGACCGGCCGGGCGTGATGCTCGCCGACGCGGCGCGGCGCTATCTTCATCAATACGGCGTCAAGGTCGGGGAGCGCATCGTCGTCGTGACCGCACATGACAGCGCTTATCGCGCGGCGATCGATCTCATGGAGGCGGGCGCCAAGGTCGAACTCATCGCGGATCTCCGCGACGAGGTTTCGGGGCTATGGCGGGAAGCTGCGCGGGCGGCCGGGATTCGCGTAGCGACGAGGGCAGCGATGCACGAGGTTCGCGGACGCCGGCGCGTTGAGGCCGTGCGGCTCGCCGCGCATCCCGGCGGCATGCGGACGATTTCCTGCGACGCGCTTCTGATGTCCGGCGGCTGGACGCCCTCGGTTCACCTTTTCTCGCAGTCGCGCGGCAAGCTCGTCTTTGACGAGGCGCTGCAAGTCTTCAAACCGGGCGCTTCCGGCCAGCGCGAACGCTCCGCCGGCGCCTGCAATGCGACGTTCGGTCTCGCGAAAGCGCTCGCCGAAGGCGACGCGGCGGGGCGAGCAGCTGCGTCCGCGGCCGGCTTCGCCGCGCCAGACGCGCGATCTTACGCCGTCGACGGCGCGCCGCACGCCGGCGGCGGAACGCTCGGCGCGCCGCTCCATATTCTCGGCGATCGCCACGCCAAGGCCTTCGTCGATCTCCAGAACGACGTCTGCGTCAAGGACGTCGAACTCGCGGTCCAGGAGGGCATGCGCTCGATCGAGCACGTCAAGCGCTACACCACGACTGGCATGGCGACCGACCAGGGCAAGCTTTCGAACATGAATGCGCTCGCCATCGCCGCCGCGGCGCAGGAGAAGACGATCCCCGAAGTGGGGCTGACGACCTTCCGTCCGCCTTATACGCCGGTGACTTTCGGCGCCTTTGCCGGTCCCGCCCGGGGCGATCTCTTCGATCCCATCCGCCGGACCCCGATCCACGACTGGGCGGCGGAGCGCGGCGCAGCGTTCGAGGACGTGGGCCTTTGGAAACGGGCCTGGTACTTCCCGAAGCCGGCTGAGTCGATCCACGAGGCGGTTGCGCGCGAATGCCGCACGACCCGCGCCGCGGTCGGCCTCTTCGACGCGACGACTCTCGGAAAGATCGAGGTCGTCGGGCCGGACGCCGCGGCCTTTCTCGAGCGGATGTACGCCAACGCATTCATGAAGCTCGAGCCCGGGCGCTGCCGCTACGGGCTCATGCTGAGCGAGGCCGGCTTCCTGATAGACGACGGCGTCATCGCGCGGCTCGCGCCCAACCGCTTCCATGTCACGACGACGACCGGCGGCGCGCCGCGGGTGCCGGCGCATATGGAGGACTATCTCCAGACCGAGTTCACCGATCTCAAAGTCTGGCTGACCTCGACGAGCGAACAATGGGCGGTGATCGCCGTGCAGGGGCCGAAGGCGCGCGAGACGATCGCCCCGCTCGTCGAAGGCGTCGATCTCGCCAACGAGGCCTTCCCGCATATGAGCGTGCGCGAGGCCCGGGTTTGCGGCGTTCCGACGCGGCTGATGCGGGTCAGCTTCACCGGCGAACTCGGCTACGAGATCAATGTCCCCGCAGGCTTCGGCCGTCCCGTCTGGGAGGCCGTCTGGCGCGAAGTCGAGAAGCACGGAGGCTGCGCTTACGGTACCGAGGCGATGCATGTGATGCGAGCCGAGAAGGGCTATGTGATCGTCGGTCAGGAAACGGACGGCACGGTGACGCTTGCCGATCTCGGCCTGGACTGGGCGATCGGCAAGGCGAAAAAGGACTTCGTCGGCAAACGCTCGCTGAGCCGCCCCGACATCGTCGCCGAAAACCGCAAGCAGCTCGTCGGCCTCCTGACCGAGGACCCGAACGTGGTTCTGGAAGAAGGCGCGCAGGTGACGGAAAGCGCGACGCCGCCGGTTGGCGCGCCGGCGCTCGGCCATGTGACCTCCTCTTATCGCAGCGAGACTTTGGGGCGCTCCATCGCACTCGCGCTTGTCGCGGCCGGGCGGTCGCGCGTGGACGAGATGCTGCATGTGCCGATGCCGAAGGGCGCGATCCGCGTCTCGGTCACGGCGCCGATCTTTTATGACAAGCCGGGAGCGCGTCTTCATGTCTGACGCAGTTCTTATGCCCCGCTCGCCCCTCGAAGGCCTCGCCCTGCCGGCCGCGGACAGGTTTGCGCTCGCCGAGGCGCCCGCCGCCGCGCGCTTCGTCTTTCGCGGGGGCGAGGCGGCGCGCGTCGCCTGCTCTGCCACTTTCTGGGCCGACCTGCCGGCAGGGCTTGGGCTGGCGGGCGAGGGCAAGCGCCGCGCCGCGCTGTGGCTGGGGCCAGACGAGTGGCTCTTGATCGCCGAGGACACGGACGCCGCTTCGCTTGACGAGGAGCTCGAGGCGGCGCTCGGCTCGGTGCCGCATAGCCTCGTCGACGTCTCTCATCGGCAGATTGGCGTTTTCGTTTCAGCCCCGGTCGCGGCGCGTGCGCTCAGCGCCGGCTGTCCGCTTGATCTTCATCCGGCGGCGTTCCCCGTCGGCATGGCGACGCGGACGATCTTCGACAAGGCTGAGATCGTGCTGTGGCGACGCGCTGCGGCGGCGTTCCAGGTCGAAGTCTGGCGCTCCTTCGCGCCCTATCTTGTCGCCGCTCTAACCGAAGCCGCGCGCGGCGCGCCGGAAGGCTAGCCAAGCCAACCGGACGGCCCGACCAAGCCGAGAGAGGAGGCCGCCAACTGGCGGCCCCCCTGACGTCTTTTTGAATCATGCTCGGGCGACGCCGGTTTTAGCCTTCGCGCTGCGGAAGCCAGCAACGCCCAGCCCCGCAAAGCCCAAGACCATCATCGCCCAGGTCGCCGGCTCGGGGACGATGGCAATCTGCAAACCCGTCGGACCGTCGTTCGGGCCCTCGATATTGTTCGGCACG
>Ga0209040_10003794_pt1 | contig 11514 bp, 8 predicted proteins | sample BogFormECP12_OM3_FD_188240 | JGI IMG/M metagenome (GOLD analysis project Ga0209040, IMG submission 188240) | Bog forest soil microbial communities from Calvert Island, British Columbia, Canada - ECP12_OM3 (SPAdes) (version 2) | ecosystem: Environmental > Aquatic > Freshwater > Wetlands > Bog ... | reverse complement strand
GCGCGAGCGCGAATGCGCCCACGCGCATGAAAGAAACGGTGTTGATTGCGAGCTGCAGCAGCGTTTCGAGGCATTCTCCGGCGGCGGAACCGAGGTGCGATAGCTTGGCGGTGAGCCTACCGGTGAGCCCGCCGGCGAAGGGATCCGAGGACTCGAGCAGGGTGCTCCCAATGAGATACCACGCGACGCCCGCCGGAATCGCCCATAGGGTGCGCCGGTCGATCGGTGCGCAGCTTGCGCCGAGGTAACAGGCGACGAATCCCGCGCGCGAGGCCCACCACTGCGTCGCACGCCCCGACCAATGAAATTGCACGGCGTCTAATATGAGCCCGAGCAGGATCACGCAGGCTCCGCCTGCGAGACTCGCCTCCAGCATCACCAGCGGCCGATCGAGCGGCCGCAGCCACAGTGCCGGCAACAGTTGCTCGTCGGCGAACACACTGCCGAACAAGAACCCGAATACAATTGCCGCGATTCCGCCGGGTACCAAAAGTTCGGTCGCGGGAAAGCGTTTGCGCAATGCCGCGCCCGCGAGAACGAGCACCGCGCCTTGGCCGACATCGGCAAACATGAAGCCGAACAGCACAGGCGCGACAAACGCCAGCAGCCGGCTGGGATCCGTTTCATTGGCGCTCGGCATGCCGAGCAGGCGCGTGAACAATTCGAATGGCCGCGCCCAGCGTGGATTGCGCAGCACCGCCGGCTGAATCAATTCCTGCGGCGCTTTGGGGAATCGCAACAGATAGTGCAGATGCCCGCGATCCAGCGCCGCCCGGAATAGCGTGCCGTCCAGATCGCTGGTCCAGCCCGTGATCCATGCGAAATGTTCGGTGAGCGCGAGCGACGGCACGTTCTCAACGAGCCATTCGATGAACTGCAAGTCGCCGAGCGCCGAGCTCAGATCATGCTTGCCATCGAGCTCGGCGAGCGTTGCATCGAGAGTCTCCGATTCAGCGTGAATCGCGTCGATTTTCGCGAGGATCGCGGCGCGCGCCGCTTGCTTGTCGGCGGGCAAGCCGGGCGGCACGATGAAGCGCCGAGCCTTGGAGATCCCCAGCGTATCATCGAGCACGGCGATCTGATCGGCGGGACCGACTGCCAGCAAGTAACTGTCGTCGGTGCCCGCAATCGTTTGTGTGAGCACCGACGGAGGAATCCCGAGTGCGCGCGGGGACGCTTGCATGAGGTAGGCGCGGCTCGCCAGCAGGGGGCCGGCGCCTGCAAACAGCCGTAGATCCGGAAGGTCTGCTGCTGAATGAGCAAGCAGCCGGTCGAGCAACCCCAGTTGCATTCGTTCATGCGCCAATTTTTGCAGCCGATCGATCAGCGGGTCGGCAGCTACAGCCCAGGAACGCAGCCTCTGCAGGGCCGCGGCTGAAATCTCCTCTGGCTCGCGCGTTCGCGATGGCAGCATGCTGACCGCCGGCGGCCAGAATTCTCCGTAGCGGCGCGCCGAGCGCCTGAACTCATCGACGGTGGCGCGCAAGGCCGGCAATAAAAGCGCCGCGGAGGTGTCGCTGCGCGCCTGCAGTTCCACGTCGCCGGTATCGGCAAGGCGCCGCAGAGCCTCCGTCAACTCGTCGCGCGCGATCAACAGCTCGAACCATTTCGCCATCGCGGGGCGCAGCGCCATCATGGAAGTTCGCGCCGATCCGCAAATAAACGACGGCAGGCCAGTGCACCGCGCAGCCGCTCCAGATCGAGCGCGACGAGACCCAGATGGCAGACTGAAACGATTGCCGTGCCGGCGCCAATGCGCAGCAGCCTCTGGAGGCGATTCGCCAATTCCTCGCGCAGGGCCTCGGAACTATCGGCCGTATGCAGCAATTGCCGCTGATGTTGCCCGATCGCCCGCAGCACGAGTTCCAACAAACTTGCGGTGCGCACATCGGTATTCGGCAGCAGGCTCTGCCAGTGATCGATCCACGCCTGGCCGGCCGAGATGCGGCCCTCGAGAACCGGCTCGAGCGGGGCGAGCGGGGTTTGCGCAAGCGCGAGGATGCGCTCGGCCGGTGTGCCGGGCGCGATTCGGCCGTAAACCGAATCGGCCAATATCCACGTGGGCGCGGATTCGGCTCGCGCAAGCTGCGCGAGCAAGCTCAAGCCGGGCAGCCAAGCGAGCCAGCTCAGCCAGGCTTGCCAGCTCTCAGGATGCCAAATTGCGAGCGCCTCGACGTAGTGACGCCAGCGCGCCCTGAGCGCCGATTCAAATGTATGACAATTGTGTTCCGTATCGAAGCCGCCGACCCAATCGGCCATCGAAGTCGCGCGCACCGCCGCAAGATAAAGGCCTAGATCCCGATTCGCGTCGAGGCGACGCCAACCGGCCTCGTCCAGGCGCGCGCCACTGCGAGCGAGCACACGTGCCAAGGCATAGTCCAAGCTGCCCTCGATCTGCATGGCCTCACAGCACCTCGTCGCTTGGCCGCGTCAGCTGCTCCGCCAAAGCTTGAAGTGCCGCCTGCAAGTGCTCGCTGAGGTCGCCCTGCGCGACCGCCGGGCTCAGGGATTCCGCGCGCTGCACGAGTGCTTGAGCGGTACGTTCACCGAGCGCATGCGCGGCCCGCAGATGCAGTGCCGTGATGCGGGCGCGTGAGTGCTCGAGTATCGTTCGACGCTGCTGTCGCGCGTGCTCGAGCGCGGCCTGCATCTGCTGCTCGCAGTCTGCGATTGCGGCGCGCGCGGCATGTTCCGCCGCGAGAACCCGATTCATTGCGGCTGCGACTTGTGCGTCGTAAGGAAGGTCGGTTGATGCATCCGTTTGGATAGGAAGACTCATTAGAATCCTCCCGGTGATCTTGCGCTGATCATCGGTCCCGATGATGCGGCGTGTCGATAGGTGAAAACGCGTACCCCCTTGCGACGGGACCGCATTGCCGCAAGCCGGGCCGTGACTCAATGTCAGCAGAGGTACTCATGGCAACGAAAGCCTCCATCATCGGTGAACTCGGCGAAGCCGCGCTATTGCTGCCGCAGAGCATGCAGCGGGCGCTGGCTGCGAACGATCGCATCAAGTATTGCTTCACGCTGCTGCAGGGCGCGCAGCAACACGCGGATCATCCGGAGGGAACGCCGCTCGACTTGAGGGCCGAGCGTGTCGCCGCGAACATTCCTGGCGGCGAGTTCGATACGGCAGTCGCCGATAGCCGCCGTGAGGAAGATGGTTCGCTGTATATAGGCGGTGCTGCGCGGCTCCGGCAGTGGTTGATCGAGGACATCGCCGCAATGTCTTCGCCGCTGGCGCTCGCCGGATCCAGCGTAGCCGAGGCCCTGGGTGCGCGCGCACGAGCCTTGTTGGCGGCGCTACCGCAGTTCGTCAGCGACCGCGTACCGGCCGGGTTGATCGGCGCGATGACATCGGCGAATCGCGGAATGGGCGATAGTCTGCACATCCTCGTGATGGATCTGCACAAGGCGATCAACGCGCTGCAGGCGGAGCTCGCCGAGGAATCGATCGAAGGCGCGCGCGTCTGGTGCATCGATGGCGCCGATCGGCCGTTGATACGGGCATTCATGAGGGGCCTCAACGAGACCGCGCGCCTCAAGTTCGACCATCCGGGACTCGCGACCATCGCGACGCGCAGCGGCACTCGCTTGATCATTGAAAACGACATCGGCACGACCGATGCGCATGTCTTGGTGCTGCACGTCGAGGGGCTCTCCGCGACGCTGACCTATACCGACGTTCACGCGCGGCGGTTGAAATTCTTTCAGAATCTCTTCGAGCCCTTCGGCGTCGATTGGGACGATACCCTCGCGCGCAGCAGCGAGCGGCTTGGCGAAGAGCCCAATTATTATCTATCTGTCGGTCGATACGGTGCCGCCGACGCAAAAATGCTCGAGCGTTATCTCGACTTCCTGGGATCTCGAATCGTCTTCCTGATCGATTGGAATCACGCGCGTAAACGCCTGCGTGAATTCCTCGGCAAGGGTGACGCAGTGCGCCTGCTGAAATGGGCCGCCGACAACAATATCGGCCATCGCGGCTTCTTGAAACTCGGCGGGGAGCGGATGTTGTATGAGGCCATCGAGTTCGCGCAGCGCACGCCGACTCACGTCGGGGAACGCCTTCACGAGGCGCTCGGGCCGGAGGCCGCGTTTGAATACCTTCAGTTCGTGTTTCGCGAGTCGACCACGGGACTGTTGCAGGCACGCTCCGAGCGATTCATCCGCGATGCCATCAAGGCCGAACTCGCGCGCCGATTTCACACCGCGCAGGCGAGTCTTCTCGCAATCGGGCTCACGCATGCGGAACGCGTCTTCGATCTCGCGGCAAGCGTGCACGACGGGCTGCTGCGCTGCGCAGACCCAGGGGCAGCGCAGTTCCTCGAGCGAACCGCCGAGCGCGCTCGCGCTTGGGAGCACGAGTGCGACGTGCTCGTGGTGCGCATCCGCTCGCTCGCGCGGCGCACGGCGACACCTGAGGTTTACGCAGCGCTGATGCATGCGGTGGACGATGCCGCCGACGGACTCGAGGAGACCGCGTTCCTCATGACCCATTTGAGTCGCACTCCGGTATCCGATCCATTGATCGGGACGGTGCGTCGGCTTGCCTCGCTGATGCAGAGTGCCGCCCAGGAATCGGTCAAGATGTTCGAGGCGGCGAGTCATGTGACGCCCGAGTGCGCGCGCGAGGACGTCCAGGATTTCTTCGCCGCGGCCGATCGTCTCGTGAGCCTCGAACACGAAACCGATGAGGCCGAACGGGCGGTGACGACCGCGTTGCTCGAATCCAGTGTGGACGTCAAGAGCTTTTATCTGCTGTCGCGCCTCGGCAGCGCCCTCGAGGGCGCCGCCGACGGTTTGGCGCTCGGTGCGTTCAAGTTGCGCGACCACCTTCTCAACGACGTGCTGACCGGTTAGGGAAAAAATGGCCGACAATCGCGCGAATCTCTTCTTCATTCTGCCGAACGACGTGCCCGAGATCACCGGCGGCGGTGCGGCCGCGGGGAAGGGCGCGCCGAGCGCGGCGCCCGCGGCGATTTTGGGCTCCAAGGCGGCAGGGTTGATGCGCCTTGCGAGACTGGGATTGCCGGTGCCGCCGGCGTTCGTACTCGGCACGGCGCTATGCCGCGAGTATTTTGCGCTCGGCGGCCGCCTTCCGGACGGTACGCGCGAGCTGCTTGCCGAGGGGCTCTCGCGTCTCGAACAGGTCACCGGATGCGGTTTTGGCAGTGCGCGCCGGCCGCTGTTGGTATCGGTTCGGTCCGGCGCAGCGGTCTCGATGCCGGGCATGCTGCAGACGATATTGAATGTCGGGCTTGGTGAACAAAATTTGCACGGCCTGTTGCGGTCGTCCGGCAATCCGCGCCAGGCGTACGATTGCTATCGCCGGCTGGTGCGCGATTACGGCGAGGTCGTGTTTGGCGCTGATGCGGATCAGTTCGATGCATTGCTTGCGCGTCGCTGCGCACTTCAAACTCTCGGCGGCCCGAGCGAACTCGACAGCAAGACGCTGCGCGAACTCGCCAACGAATCGCTGCAGCTCACGCTCGCGCTCACCGGTCAGTCGTTTCCGCAGGATCCGATGGAGCAGCTGCTCGGAGCTGTGGAGGCCGTGCTGCGCTCGTGGAACGACGACAAGGCGAGTCATTACCGCCGCATCAATGGCATCGACGATGCGATGGGTACGGCGGTGACTGTTCAGGCCATGGTGTTCGGCAATAACGGCGTCACCTCGGGCGCGGGCGTCGGATTCACGCGCGACCCGGCGACCGGCGAGAACCAGCCGTATTTGGATTTTCTCTTCAACTCTCAGGGAGAGGACGTCGTTTCGGGCCGCTTTGCCGGCCAAGAAACCGCGCAACTGTCGCAGCGCCTGCCGCTGGTCGCGGCCGAACTCACGCGAATTCGAGCGATGCTCGAAGCCGAGTTTCACGACATGCAGGACTTCGAGTTCACGGTCGACAGCGGCCGGCTCTATCTCTTGCAGACGCGCTCTGGAAAGCGCACCCCATGGGCCGCGCTTCGTATCGCGGTTGACATGGTGGGCGAGGGCTTGATCACTCCCGCGCAAGCGCTGTTGCGCCTCGGGGGCATCGAACTCGAGAGGCTCGAGCGCCTGCATTTGGCGGATCAATCCGCCGGCAAGCCGCTCGCGACTGCCGTACCCGCGAGCATCGGCGTCGCCTCCGGCGCAATCGCATTCGATTCCCGAAGCGCCGTGGCGCGGGCTGCACGCGGCGAGTCGGTGATCCTCGTCAGACCCGATATCGCGACCGCGGACGTCGAGGGAATCATCGCCGCAGACGGTGTGATCACGTCCGCCGGCAGCCGCACCTCGCATGCCGCAGTCGTCGCACGCCAGCTCGGCAAAGTCTGTCTGGTCAATTGCCAGGCGCTGCGCATACAGCTCGACGCGTCGTGCTGCACGATTGGCGAGGCGCGGCTGCGCGCAGGCGACGCGCTGACGCTCGACGGCGATGCCGGGCGGGTTTACGCGGGCAGACTGCCGGTCGAGCACGAGCGACCGCGTCTTGCGCTCGAGCAAGTCGCAGCCTGGCGCTCGTCAAGCCCGCTGTCGAACCATCCGACCTAGCGATTCACGTCCATAGCGCCGAATGCGTTGCAGCAAGACCGCTCGATGCCGCACCGGATCGCATTGCGCAGGTTCCGTATGTATTTGTCCGTACATCATGGACCGGGCAATCCGGGTAAGCTCAATCCGCATTCAGAGGAATTGATCGGTTGTCTGCTCGTTGCCGAAAGGCTCTAACAAGGAGTCACTGGTCTAGCATTACGGGAGTCCGAATCATGGGCAAACTTGAACTCAAAGACGATGTACGTGCCGCTGCCACTCTGGCGGCCCAGAGCAACGCGGGCCTGATGTGCGCGATCCCAACGGTCGGCAGAACCAAGGCCCATGCGGAGGCCGTGCTGCACTTGGCATGCGAAGGCGATCGTTTGGAACAGGACAACTTGGAAATCGCCGCCGACAGCTTGCCGCTGTTCGATACGCACGGCAGCCGGCATCTCGGTTGAAAGATTCGAGTCGCGCTCGGTTGCGCCGCCGATGAAGGAGCGTTGGAGCGCCCAACCGGGGTGGGCGGGTTTCTCGCTACGCGGTGAGCGGCAGCCGTTCTCGGCGTAGCCCCGCGTCGACCGGCGGCGTCCCTCCTTGGAGTACCGACAAGAATCGCGCACGCTCGATATTGCCGCCGCTGAGAATGAGGCCCACGGTCCGATTGGCCATGCGTTCGCGCTCGGCGAGCAGCGCCGCAAGTGGTGCCGCGCCGGCGCCTTCAGCGACTTGATGGGTATCGTCGAAATAGGCACGCATGGCTTCGGCGATCTCCTCTTCGCTGACCGTGACACAACGTGCGGCTCCGCGGCAGATGATGTCAATCGCATCGGCATTCGGTTCGCGGGTCGCGATGCCGTCGGCAAATGTCAATGCACTTGGCGTCGCGACCGGATGACCTGCGGCAAATGAGCGGGCGGTTGCCGGTGCGTTGCAGGCGCTCACGCCGACGATCTCCGTTTTGAGGCCCAATAGATTCCGGGCAATGATGAGACCGCAGATTCCGGACCCCATGCCGACGCCGACGTAAACCGTGTCGAGCGGCGCGGCCGAGCGGAAAAACTCGAGCGCATAGCTGGCGACGCCAACGACTAAATCTCGATGGAAAGACGGCACCATGTGCAGGCCGCTGTCTGCCGCTGCGCGCTCGGCCTCGCATCGGGCCTCATCGAAGTCGCGGCCAACTTCGACGACGGTTGCACCGAACGCCTGCATCGCGGTGTTCTGGTCCGGCGAGTTGCCGATCGGTACATAGATGGTCGCAGCAAGCCCGGTACGCGCCGCGGCGAATGCAATGGATTGCCCGTGATTGCCGCGAGTCGCCGACACGACCGCGCGCACCTCGGGGAGTCTGCGGGCCAAACGATCAAAATAGACCAGGCCGCCGCGGACCTTGAAAGCGCCGGTCGGCGTGTGATTCTCATGTTTGACCCATACCGTACAACCGGTGCGTCGGCGCAATTTCGGCCAAGCGTACTGCGCGGTGGCGGGCATGACACGATGGACGAGTTCCGCCGCCAGCTCGATTTCGGCAAGGCTCACCGAAAAATTAGTCTCTGCCACCGCTATCTCCTCATACCGGCCACGGCGAAGTGTGCATCCTTGCAGAACACCGCGTTCAGGTGCGCTTCGCGCGTCGAACTTGCGCCGACGGCGCCATCGTTGAACCTGTCCGGGTGTACCCATTCGGCGATACCGGGTGTAGAGTTTGGCGCAAATCATGCCGCGGGCGAGGGGGAATTATGTCGGACCACACTGTTCATTTGCAAATGACCGGAATTCGGATCGCGGGCTTGTTGTCGATGCTGATCGGCATCGCAATTCCGACGGTATGTCTTGCGGACAACGGCTATTACGGCGTGGTGGAGACGACTAGTCTGACCGGAGTCGAGCGCGGGGCATTGCGCCGCGGTGATCAGATCGCTGTGAAGCGCTATCGCAATCACAATCTGGCGGAACTGAAGCTCGTCAATCGGGATGTGCGCGTCGCACCGTAGATCGCGGTTGGCCGCACGTGAACGTGGATGTCGTTGGCGACGTTCATGGCCAGTTCGATAAACTGGTCCGCCTGTTATCGCGCCTCGGTTATTCGCAATCTCGTGGAATTTGGCGGCATCCCAAGCGCACCGCGGTTTTCGTCGGAGATTTGATCGATCGCGGACCGAAGCAGCTGGCGACAGTCGAGTTGGTGCGCGGCATGGTCGAGGCGGGTGCTGCGCAATGCATCCTCGGCAACCATGAATACAATGCAATTGCCTGGGCGATGCCGGATCCGATGCGGCCCGGGAGATTCTTGCGAGACCATGATGCGCCCGGCAATCGCCCGCTGCATCAGGGGTTTCTCAATGAGATCGGCGAGGGTTCGCAGGGCCATCGAGCGATCATCGCGTGGTTTATGAGCTTACCTCTGTGGTTGGACTTTGGCGGCGTACGGGTGGTGCACGCTTGTTGGCACCAAGCGTCGATCGACGCGCTCAAGCCATTATTGGGTCCCAATCAATCGATGACCGAGGAATCATTGCGCATGAGCGGCCAAAAGGGACATTGGGTCCAGGAGGCCGTCAGCATCGTCTGCAAGGGGCCAGAAATCGGCTCGAACGATTCGACGCCGCCGCGAGACGATTACGGCGAGCTCCCCCAGGAAATTCGGCTGCAATGGTGGCATGCCGATGCATCTGCATCGGCGCAGCGGCGCCGAAGTGGCTATTGCGGTCCGCCGGTCATCTTTGGACACTATTGGTTCGCAGGCGAACCCGCGGTGATATCACCAAAGTTCGCGTGCTTGGATTACAGCGTGGCGAGCGACGGCCCGCTGGTCGCCTATCGGTGGGATGGAGAGTCTGAATTGAGTTCCGCGAAAATCGTCTGGGTGTGAAATTCCGGGCTGAACTGGCCGCTGGCAGCGCCGGCTGTGGTATGCGATGCTCGGGGCGGTCGCGCTGGCCTTGAGGCGACGAGATGCGAGGCCTACGGGTTCAAGCGCCAGCCTGACTCAAGAAAGTCTTTAATGAGTCCGCGATTGTCCGATCGCCTGATCGGGCGGCCGGCAGAACGCGGCGAGTGTTCGAGACGCAAACCATTGAATTCCCATGAACTACACCGGTCCCATGACGTTTTGCCTGGCACTTGGCGTGCGAACGGGCGGGCACAAATTAGGTGTTTGCCTGCTAGACATGCGTAGAGGAAGCGCGGTCTCCTGGCGGATTGGCGAATTCGTGAGATGCCCGGGGTTTATGTCAAACAACGAGAAATTCCGATTTTTCCCGGGGACCTCCATCGCGTGGCTCGCGTTGCTCAGCCTCAGCCTCGGCATGATGATGAGCGCGCACGCTCAATCTATTTGTCTGCCGATCGCCGATCCCGACCTGCAGTCGACACAGTCCTTGATCGACGCCGACCCGCGCAAGGCGCTCGAGGCCGTGCAGCAGAAGTTGGCCGAGCTGACACTCGCGCCGCATCCGGACCCGCGGCGCCTCGCGACTCTGTATTCGCTGGCAGCGCAGAGCTACAGCATGCTCGACCTCGACGCCGAGGCCGTAGCCGAGGCCCGCAAAGGTCTCGAGCTCGTGCCGCAGGAGGATGATCCCCTGCATCTGAATCTGCTGATCGTGCTCGAGGAAAATATCGACGGCGAGGCAGGACTCATCGGCGCGGTCGCCAGCATCGAGGCGGCGCGCGCCTCGCAACGCCGCGGCTCGCCGGCCGACACTTGTCTTCTGATCACGCTCGGTTGGCTCCAAATGAGGAGCAATCATGCCGAGCTTGCCATCGTCAATCTCACCGAGGCCTATCGGATCAGCGCCGCACAGGGACCGGTCGAGGCGCATGTGCGGGCCGCCGACAATCTTTCCTCGGTCATGGGACTGCTGGGCGATTATGAAGAGGCGCTCGCGCTCATCAAGGAAGTCATCGATTGGGCCACGGCTAATAAGGCGCAATCGACTCTCTCGATCGCTGAATTCGAGAGAGGCAAGCTTTACCGAATCATGCGTGACTTCGAGTCTGCGCGTCAGGAACAACTCAAGGCTCGTGAAATCAGCGTGCAACTCGGCGACAGCCAAGGCGTCGCCTATGCGGACATGGAGCTTTGCAATGTCGAGATCGAACTCGAACACCCGCTTGCGGCGCGCCCGCTCTGCGACAGCGCCCTGCACGCATTTACGGCGGCGCATGCCGACAGTGTCGCCAAAGAGGCGATGCTCTACCTTGCGCGCGTCGATATGCTCGACCACCAGCCGGGGACCGCGCTCGCGACATTGAATCGCGTGCTGGATCAGCACGGCGCCGACATGTACGGGCCGCGCGCGACCCTAGCCTACCTTTGGCGTGCCCGGGCCAATGAGGCGCTCGGGAAGGATCATCCTGCCTACACGGACCTCGCGGAATATACGCGGCGCACGACCGAGCTGGAAGACGCACGGCGGCTGAGTAACGCCGCGGCGCTGCGGGTCAAATTTGAAATGTACGTCAAAGATCAGGAAATCGAGCGCGCTCGATCCGAAGCGACAGCGGCGCGAGTCGAGGTCTCACGTCGGGCGTTCGAACGCAATCTGGTGGCCTTATCGGCCATCCTGGTCCTGTTCACCGTGCTGTTTTCCACGTGGCTGTGGCGCCGCCGCAAGACAATTGATGACATGCGGCGTGGCGCGGAAGATCGCCTCACATTCATCAGCCGGCTCACCGGCGGGGTCGCACACGAGTTCAACAATTTGATGACCGTGATCCAGCAGGCGGTAGGCTTGTTGGCGCAGCGCCAGGCGATCTCGGCAGATCCGGTCGCGTTGAGCCTCGTGGGCGAAATTCAGAATGCCAGCAGCGTCTGCGCCGAGGTCACGACGCAATTGCTGAGTTTTGCCCGGCAGCAGAATCTCAAACCTGCGACGTTCTCGATGGACGAATTTCTTTCGCACTTTACCCCTACGCTCGAGACGACCGCGGGTCCGAACGTCAATTTGAGCATTGTCTGTGACGAGCCGGGCCTGTTCATCAATGCC
>Ga0209040_10003792_pt1 | contig 11516 bp, 8 predicted proteins | sample BogFormECP12_OM3_FD_188240 | JGI IMG/M metagenome (GOLD analysis project Ga0209040, IMG submission 188240) | Bog forest soil microbial communities from Calvert Island, British Columbia, Canada - ECP12_OM3 (SPAdes) (version 2) | ecosystem: Environmental > Aquatic > Freshwater > Wetlands > Bog ... | reverse complement strand
TCAGCTCGTTGACCACCTGCTCGAGCAATTCCTCGAACAGGTCTTTCTTGTTCTGGAAATAAAGGTAGAACGTCCCGCGCGCGATGCGGGCGCGGGCAATGATGTCCGCGACATTGGTCCTGTGGTATCCCTTGCGGGCAAAGATGCGCTTGGCGTGGCGCAGCACCTGCGCGCGTCGGGCGTGGCGTTCCATCGCGTCTCTCCGTGCGGAACCCCCAACCTAGTTCGAGATGGCACGCAGTGTCAAACCGGTTACGGCCGTGTTACGACAGTGAAATTGCCGGGAGGTATTCAGATGAGCGATTCAAAATTCTGGGACAAGGCCCGCGCCGTCGCCGCCAAGGCGACCTGGGCATATCTCGCCACCGCCGACGGGGCCCAGCCCCGGGTCCGCGTCGTGCATCCCGCCTTCGAGGGCGAGCGCGTGTGGCTCGCCACCGGGCGTTCGTCGGCCAAGGCCCGCCACGTCGACAACAACCCCCGCGTCGAGCTCTTCTACCAAATCGGCGCCGACATGGTTCATCTGACCGTCACCGGCAAAGCTAAGTTCGTCGATGATTTGGCTGAAAAAAAGCGAATCTGGGATGGCAAGGTCTTCGACTACGACCTCGCGCAGTTCTGGCCCGGCGGTCCCGAGTCGAAGGACTTCGGCCTGATGCTGATAACGCCCGAACGCGTCGAGCTGACCTCGCTGGCAGAAATGACCGCCGGCAAAAAACCCGAAATCTGGCGCACCCCGCGCAAGTAGCTTCTGATCCCTCGCCCGTTATTTTACGGGAGAGGTTAGGTGAAGGTTCTGCGGCGCATGCGAAATGCGCGCCTCACCCGCGCACGCGCTCGCGCGCGAAGATGGCGCGCTCCTCCGCCGTCATCTTCTCGCGGATGCGCGATCCTTTGCCGATATGCCGGTACAGCCCGCCTTCCGAAAAGTATTCTTCGTATGGCTGCGCCGGGACCGGTTCCGCCGGCGGCGTGTCCGTGATCTTCACGCCCAACACATCCTCGACCAGGCTGCTGTCGTACATCCTGATCGCGTCGTAGTCCGTCAGCAGCGCGCATACCTCGACGCAGATGTAGCATCCGATGCATTCCTGGAAGCGGTCCTGCACCGGCTGCACCCCGCGCCCCGGAACCGATCCCGCCGCCAGGTACTCGATACATTGCACGGGGCAGAACTCCGGGCACTTGCCGCACGGGAAGCACAGGTTCACGTCCATGAACGCGACTTCGCGCGGGCGCTTTTTCTTTTGTCCGACTTCTTCGGGAGTCTCCGGGATGCGGTCTTCCTTGAGCCGGCGCTTGATGATGTCGATGGCGCTCATGCTTCTATAGTCACGCCAATTCGCAGCGCCCGGTCAAGCACCTCGCTGGAAGAGTGATCACTTGATCCTGTAGTAACTAGTCGAGACTCGAATATGCAAAAGTTAGCCTCGGGGATTCTCTGCTTCGTTCTGTTCTGTGTCCACCCGCAGTCGCCGTGGGCTGCGCAGCCTGATCTCGCGTCTGCGGACGGGTCGGTCAAAAGCGCTTCGCCCGCCCTTGTGTCGGCCGATTGGTCCGTGAACGCCACCCACAATCTCGCCTCGAATCCGCCTTCGTTGGATGCGATACAGGATTTCTATGACCAAGCCAATGGCGACGAAGCTCCCTTGTTTCAGGTGTGTGAGTTTCGTTTTGCCGATTTACGGAACTCCGGGAACCTCTCTTTGATTGTGTCGGTTGCGCCAGGGAGTTGGGGATGCACTGAACTTAACATTTACGACAAGACGCCAACAGGGTTCGAAGTTTACGCGGGCAGTGGTTATGGGCAAGATCTTGCCAACAGCGTGCTGGATCTCAATCATGACGGCAGGCACGAGTTGTTACTGTGGGCGGATCTGGCGCTGTACTCCAAGTTGTCTCGGTTCCACTACGGGCTGTCGTGCGGCGCGAAATGGCCGCTTATTTTTGCCTGGAACGGCAACACTTATGCGGACGTGAGTGATCGGTACAAAGACTATTACTCGGGCCATCTCAAGTCGGTGAATGCGCGACTCGCTGCATATTCTTCAGTGTTGGTGCCGGCCGCCGCTCCGACTGCCAACCCGGCGCCAGAGATTGGTAGCGCCAGGATTGCGGGGCACTTTGCTGTGTCGTCTCCCGACGCTGCTGGGGAAGGTCCTGGACTAGTAGGGCGTCCCATCCGTTTCAATCCCGCTCCAACGCCAGAAGGTGCTGCAACACCTGCCTGGGCTGGTCGTAATGAGGCTCACCGCAACTCTCCGTGTACGGAAATTGAAGCGGCAAAGACCGAGGCATTTCTTGGCATCGATTCAGCCTCAACCATGAGCGCTGCGATCAAGGATTCGCAGAGCAATGATCCAGATGAGCGCATAACCGCGGCTGTCATTTTTTCGTACCTCGGGAACCAGGAAGCAGAGCAGAATTTGAAGACGCTGAGCAGCGACGCAGATCCGCGGGTGGCGGCTGCCGCCAAAAGAGCGGTCTCCTTCGGCGAGGATCCCCCTCCGGGCGCCGGCATGCGCCGGGAAGATACCTATATCAAATTGACTGAGCCGCAGCAGTCCAAGCACTAAAGCCGCGCCGCACTTTTGATTCTCGCTGGAAAAGTGAACTTTTACCTCACCGCGAAGATGCGGCCCGTCGACGTCCCGACGTACAGCATCCCCGACGCCGACGAGGCCGCCGTCGTGATCTTGCCGAAACTTCGCGACGTCCACACGTACCTGCCGTCGTCCGCGAGCACCGCGCCCATATCGCCCGCCGCCGCGTCGAACACGCCGTCGTAGCCAAGCACCGTCAGTCCCGCCGCGCCCGGCTTCAGCTCCGAATTCGTCCATTTGAGCTGCCCGTCGGCCGAAACGCCGTAGGTCGAGTCAGCGCCCGCGAATATTGTCCCCGACGGAGCGACCGCCGGTCCCGCTGACACCACGTGCGCGGAGTTGACGTGCCATAGCGGATTGCCGCTTTGCAAATCGATCGCATACACGCCGCCGCCGGCCGAGCCCGCATAGACCACGTCATCCGCGTAGGCGACCGATCCCGAAAATCCGCCGTCAGGCTCAAATGTCCAAAGGACGGCGCCATCCCCAGCCAACGCCGTGACCGCACCGAGCGGAGTTCCCACCACCACTCCGTCCGGGGTCGTCGCGGCGCTCGTCGCCGCTCCAACACTCACGCGCCAGTTGAGAGTGCCGGTGGCGCTGACCGACACCAGGTCGGATCCCGCCGACGCGTAGATCGCGCGGTCAGTCGTCGCAAGCGGCCCCGCGCTCGCTCCAATTTCGAGATTCCACAGAGTCGCGCCGTCGGGACCGATCGCCGCAAGCTCCTTCGCCGACGACATCGCGACCACCGTCCCGTCGGGCAACACCGCCGGCGACGAACCAGCGGCATCGCGACGCATCGTTTCCTTGCCGCTGGAATTCAGCCCATGCAGCACGCCGTCACGCGTGATGAAGAATATCGAGCCGTCGGCGCCGACTGCGATTCGCCCGCGCAACTCTTCACCCGCGTCGAAGATCCACATCAGCACGCCCGCACTGCGCCCCGCCGGCGCAGGCGTGCTCGAAGCCGCGGGCTCCTGCGCCCCCTTCGGCGTCTTGGTCGCCGTCGGAGTAGGGGGGATAGGTGTCGGGCATAGCGGACAGGTATCGACGTCCACATAGACGCCCACTCCCACCGGCTGACTGGTAATTCCGGAAACACTGCTCGCCTGGACGCAGGCGCATCCCGCATTCACCGTCGTGTACATGCCGCCGTCAGGCCCGGACGGCGGCGACAGGAGCACCAGCCCCGGCGCGTTGTTGAAGGTAATCCAAATCGTTCCCGTCGCCGTCGTGATGTCCTGGAACTCGAGATTAGTCGTGTTCGTTCCCATCATGTACGTGCCGATCGCATTGAATGCTACCGTCCCTCCCGTCGGCACACTGGTCGGCACGGTCGTGCTGGTTGCCGCGGGACGCGGCGTCAATGTCGGCGTCTTCGTCGGCGCTGGAGTTACACTCTTGGTCGAGGTCGGAAAGAACGTGGGCGTGGGCGCGGGGCCATTGGAGAGAGTGATCGTTTCCAGCGCAAAGCCCGGACCCGAGGTGGTGGTTGTGCTCCCGCCGCCGCCGCCGCAACTGAGCATGATCGCTCCGAAGACGAACAATACAACCGGCGCGACCACCAGCCATCTAAGCCACCGCGACAACATCAAGTGATGAGCTATGACGATGCGATCACGCGCTGTCAAGTTGCCGCGCGCTCAGCCTACGAAACTTGGCGAGTCGATCTCGCCCTGCTCGAGTGCTGTCTCCGAAGTTTCGCGCCGAAGTGGAGCTGAATAAAAAAATGGCGGGCATGTGAAGAGGGGGGGGACTCTCCAATGCCCGCCTGTTCGTAGCGGCCGTCCGCGTACGCCACGGACGGAATCCGATTGGTTGGGAGGAACCACCAACCGGAGGGTGCCAGAGCCGTTTGCACCCAATTATTGAGACGATTCATTCCGGTGATTATTCAAACCCGAAAAGTTTTTATTTGCTCGCGCCGAAGGCCGTACTAGACTCGGCTGCGGAGGTTCGAAAAAGCCATGGAATATCGGCGATTGGGCGGCACCGGGCTGAAAGTCTCGGAACTTTGCCTTGGATGCATGACCTTTGGGCGCGAAACGGATCAAGCCACGGCGGGAAAGATTCTCGACCGATTCATTGAGGTTGGCGGCAATTTCCTCGACACCGCAAACGTTTACGCGGCGGGCGCGTCGGAGGAAATTCTCGGGCGCATTCTCGGCGAGCGCCGAAAAGATCTGATTGTCGCGACAAAAGTCCGCTTCAACGCGAACATTTTCCTCGGCAAGACCGTCGCGCCCAATCAAATCGGCCTCTCGCGCGGGCATATCATGTCGGAGGTCGAGGCCAGTCTGCGCCGCCTGAAAATGGATTACATCGATCTTTACCAGGTCCATTCGTGGGACTTCGAAACGCCCATCGAAGAGACCATGCGCGCGCTCGACGACCTCGTGCGTCACGGCAAAGTCAGATATATCGGCGCGTCGAATTTCACCGCATGGCAACTGATGAAAAGTCTGTGGGTCAGCGATAAACACGATTTGGCCCGTTTTGACTGCCTGCAGCCCCAATACAGCCTGATTTCGCGCGAGATCGAGCGTGAGCTACTGCCTCTATGCCGCTACGAGAGCGTCGGCGTGATTCCATGGAGTCCGCTCGGCGGTGGCTTCCTGACCGGCAAGTACCGTTCGGGTCAGCGCCCGCCCGAGGATAGCCGGCTGGCCAAAATGGACCTCTGGAATCGGCTCGCCGACGAGCGCAATTACCGGACCCTCGAAGCCGTCGAGCAGCTCGCCAAAGAACGAGGGCGTGCTGTCTCGCAGGTAGCGCTGGCGTGGGTCAATCAGCAGCCCGGCGTCAGCTCGGTGATTTACGGCGCGCGAACCGAAGAGCAGAACGAGCAGAACCTCGGCGCGATCGGTTTCCGGCTCGAGGCGGCGGAACTCGCCGCCCTCGACAAGGCAAGCGCGCTGCCGCCCGAATATCCGGGCGCGATGCAGGCGCGATTACCCGGCTACCCGCGCCCGTAAGACAGTAAGTCAAGCTGCAAACCTAGCCGAAAACTCAACGAGGCGCGTCCACCAGGCCGCGCCTCGCTTGTCATTTTGGTTTCCCCTTCCACCAGGGGAAGGGGTTAGGGGTTAGGTGACTACGACGCCGCCACGCAGAAAAACCCGTCATCCCTGAAACGACGGCCCAATGAAGCTGCGTGGCGGCATCACCGCCGATGCAGGCGCGCTATCCGCGCCCAGCGCCGAAAAATTGGCGCCCATCGTCAATCCACCGTCAACCACCATCGCCTGCCCGGTGACGAATTCCGAATCGTCGCTGGCGAGGTAGAGCGCCATCCCGGCGATATCCTCCGGATGGCCCGCGCGAGCAATCGGCTGAGCCTTCGCCATCAATTGTTCCATCGCTTCTTTCACGCCGGGCTGGTTGCGATGCAGAATAGGCGTGTTGATTCCGCCGGGGCAGATGCAGTTGACGCGAATCTTATCCTTCGCGAATTCCAAAGCCGCTGATCGCGTCAGGTTGACCACGCCCGCCTTCGCCGCGCAGTAAGCATGTAACCCGTTGAAGCCGCGGATGCCTGCGACCGACGCCGTCGAGATTATCGATCCGCCGCCCGCTTTGCGCAGCTCGGGCGCGGCATGCTTCATCCCGAGGAACACTCCGCGCAGCAACACCGCCTGGCTCCGGTCCCAGTCTTCGACGGAAATTTGTTCAAGCGGTCCGACCGCGCCGCCGATCCCCGCATTGTTGTAGATGATGTCGAGACGCCCGAACTCCTTGACGGCGCGCGCGATCAGCGCCTTGATTTCCGTTTCGGCGGAAACGTCGGTCTTTTGAAAGACCGCCCGCCCGCCGTTCTCCTTACAATCGCGCACCGCCGCTTCGCCGCCCTCGAGGTTGAGGTCGGCGATCACCACCGCCGCGCCTTCGCCCGCAAACTTGATTGCCGTCGCGCGCCCAATCCCGCTCGCCGCGCCCGTGATAACCGCCACTTTGCCCTTGAGCCTGTCCATTAAAATTTCCTCTGCTTGTAAGATTACGACGGCACGCAACGCGCGTGACCCGCATCGGTCTAACTATCAGACCCCGCCTCGAAGCGGTTAACGGCGCACCTCATCGCCAGTCGTCCAGTACATAGATTCCGGGTCGATTGAAACCCGGGTCATTTGCGCTTTGCATCGCCACCCCCATCAGGTCCGTGCGGAAACCGCGCCCGACCATGATCTTGTAGGCCTCATGTCGGCCCATGTTGACGCCAGCTGTCAGCCGGCCCATGCCCCGCGCTGCGGCGTATGCCTCGCATGAGTTGAGCAAGTTCTCGAAGTTGCTCTGCGCCGAAACTCCCGGCGGTACGGCGCCGAATTTTACGTAACAGGTGTCGCCTCCCGCTTCGGTCTTCGGACCAATATGACAAACACCGAAGGCTGAGACTTTCGAGCCGTCGAGCAACAGGATCGTATCGCCAAGCCGTTGAGCATCAACCGCTAGAAGCTCTCGCGAAACATCCAGGCCCTCGTAGACTTCGCCGGTCGTTTCGCGGCACGCCGCTAGCAATTCCTCCTTCTGAGCGGCAGACAGCTCCGAGAATCGGGTGTACCGCTGTTGAGCAGTTGAAGCGGCAACCTGCTTCGACATCACAGGCGTAAGAAACCGTGACCAGAAACCGAACTTTTGATAAAGCGCCGCGTGCTTGGGGCTGTGACTGAAGGTGAAGAGACCGGTGTGGCGGCATCCCCATCGGTCGAAAAGCTCCATGGTCCGCTCCAGCAGCCGCTGCGCCACCTTCTGCTCCCACAGCCGCGGCTCGACCGAGAGTGGTCCGAAAAATCCGAAACTTCCCCAACGGGTTACAAAGTTCGAACCCGCCAGCTTGCCGTCAGCTTCCGCCCCGAATGCCGAGTCAGGGGCTGCCCGGAAACGAGTATAAGCGAAGTCACTGTCGCCGAACATTTTCATCGGATCGGGCAGACCTACAAACGTGCCGAACGCCAGCCGGATAATTCGATCAGCTTCAGCCAGCTCGCGCTCTTCAAGTGGACGAATTCGAATCTGCATTGCGGTTCTCCTCGACGGCTGTTGGCTCCAACAACTTCGCGCCTTAGGCGGCCTGCACTTTATCCGACTCCTCGCGAAGCCTGCACCTCACATCTCAAACGACGGCCCCGAGAAGCCGCTGTCCGGCAGGCCCGCCAGCCGAAAGCGCGCGTTGCCGGTGTTGACTCCGCCGTCCACCACCATCGCCGTGCCTGTTATCCAATCCGCTTCGTCGCTGGCCAGGAACAGCGCCATCGTCGCGATGTCGTCAGGCTTGCCCGCGCGCGGTATCGGCTGCATTTTCGCCATCGACTTCTCCGATCGTTCCTCGGCGCCAGGCCGTCCGCGATGGATCAGCGGCGTGTTGACGCCGCCCGGGCAGATGCAGTTGACGCGAATCCTGTCGTGCCCGACTTCCACCGCCACCGCCTGCGTCAGGTTGACGATCGCCGCCTTGGCGGCGCTGTACGGCGCCAGGTAACCGACCCCGCGCAAGCCCGCGACCGACGCCGTCGAGATGATCGATCCGCCGCCCGCCTTGCGCATCTCGGGGATCGAATACTTCATGCCGAGGAACGCCGCGCGCAGCAGCACCGCGATCGTGCGGTCCCAGTCGGCCGAACTCACTTTCTCGATCGGCCCGACCGCGCCCGCGATTCCCGCGTTGTTGAACATGATATCGAGCCGCCCGTATTCCTTGACCGCGCGCTCGACCGCCGCCTTGATATCCGCCTCGCTGGTCACGTCGGTGCGCTGAAAGACCGCGCGCCCGCCCGCCGCGGCGCATTCCGCCACCGCCGTCTCTCCGCCCTGCGCATTCAAATCGGTCAGCACCACGCTCGCGCCTTCTTTGGCGAAGCGGAGCGCCGTCGCCCGGCCCATCCCGCTTGCCGCGCCGGTGATCACTGCAACTTTTCCCTGGATTCTGCCCATAGTCTTTCTCCTGCGCGCTCTCAGCCGCGCGGTCTTTTGATGTGAATCGTAAAAATCTCAATAGCAATGATTCCGCCGAGTAGGGTAGCGCCCAAAGATGATCGGCACCGGTTCAGAGGTCAGGTTTGCCCGCACACACGATCTGGTTCCCCTTCCCAAAAGGGGAAGGGGTTAGGGGTTAGGTTCCGAGCCGCCGACAGCTGCTCCCCAAACAAACCCATCCCACCTCCACGATGATATACTACCCATGGCCATGCCCCCCGCAGAGGACAACAACGAAAAAAAAACCCGCGCCGCGAACGAAGCTCCGCGCGACCTTGCCAGCAGCGCCGAGCGTACCGGTCCCGATTACAGCTCCCTGATCGACTATCCCAAAGACGCACCGCTGCAGCCCGATCAACCCGCGCCCTCCGACCCGCCCGCAGTCCAGGACGAATCCGCCTCGCTCGATCAAAAGTTGGAGACCGCCCCAACCGATCCCGGCGTCTATCTGCTCCGCGACCGCGCCGGCAAAGTGCTCTACGTCGGCAAGGCGAAATCGCTCCGCTCGCGCGTGCGCGCCTACTTCCGCGAGGGCGGCGACGGCCGCTACCAGGTGCGTTTCCTGATGCGCCGCGTGCGCGACTTCGACACCATCGTCACCGCAAGCGAGAAAGAAGCGCTGATCCTCGAAAACAACCTCATCAAGCAGTACAAGCCCCGGTACAACATCCGCCTCAAAGACGACAAATCCTACCTGAGCGCCAAGATCACCAGTCACCCGTGGCCGCGCATCACCGTCACCCGCAAGATCGTCAAGGACGGCGGCCGCTACTTCGGCCCGTTCGGCTCGGCCGACGGTCTGCGCGAGACCATCGACGTCATCCGCAAGGTCTTTCCGCTGCGCACCTGCACCGACGCCGTGTTCCGCAATCGCTCGCGCCCGTGCCTCGAATATCAGATCAAGCGATGCCTCGGGCCGTGCTGTCTGCCCGTCGACCGCGAGGAGTACGGCCGCCATCTGCACGCGGCCCAGATGCTGCTCGAGGGAAAAAATCTCGAGCTGCTCCGCGAGATGCGCGACCTCATGAAGGATCACGCGTCGCGCCTCGAATTCGAGCAGGCCGCGCGCATTCGCGACCGCGTCCGCGCGATCGAAAAAACCGTCGAGCGCCAGACCGTCCTCCATCACTGGGGCATCGACCAGGACGTCTTCGGCATCTACCGCGAGGGCGGCTTCATCGAGGCCATCGTGCTGATGGTGCGCGGCGGCAAGCTCACCAGCACCCAGGGCTGGAGCTTCCAGGATCTCGAATTTCCAGTGCACGAAATTCTTTCCGATTTGCTCACTCAATACTATTCGGGCGCGCGCAATATTCCCGACGAGGTGATCGTCCCGGTCGATCTCGAGGATGCCGCCGTGCGCGCGGAGCTGCTCTCAGAGCGGCGCGGAAAGAAATGCGAAGTCTTCCAGCCGCAGCGCGGCGAGAAGCTGCGCCTGCTCGAAATGGCGATGGACAACGCGCGCCAGAGCTTCGCCTCGCGCCGCGACAACGAAAAAACCCGCGAGCGGATGCTCGAGGATCTCCGGGTCAAGCTCGGCCTGCGCAACACCCCCAAGCGCATGGAGTGCTACGACATCTCCAATCTGCAGGGCTCGATGGTGGTCGGCTCGCAGGTGACCTTCGACGAAGGCGAGCCGCAAAAAAATCTCTACCGCCGCTACCGGATTCGCAGCTTCCAGGGCCAGGACGACTTTGCCAGCATGTACGAAGTCTTGAAGCGCCGCCTCGAGCGCGCCGTGCGCGAAAACGAGTACCCCGATCTGTGGGTCATCGACGGCGGCAAGGGACAATTGAACGTCGCCCTCGAAGTGCTGCGCGAGTTCAAGCTGCTCGATCAGATCGATTGCGTCTCGCTCGCCAAGCAGCACGTGCTGAACGACCGGCGCGCAAAGGAAGTCACCAAGTCCGAAGAGCGCGTCTTCGTTCCCAGGCGCAAGGACCCGATCGTCCTGCCGAAAAACTCCACCGCGCTGTTCCTCCTCGTCAGGATTCGCGACGAGGCCCATCGCTTCGCGATCACCTACAACCGTGAACTGCGCCGTCGCGCACGCCTCCGCTCGGTGCTCGACGACATCGAGGGCGTCGGCCCGGTGCGGCGGCGCGCCTTGCTCCGCCATTTCGGCAGCCTCAAGCGCATTCGCGAGGCGACGGCCGACGAGATTGCCGAGGTCAAGGGACTCAACCGCGAACTCGCCGCCGAGATTCGCCGCCATCTCGACGAAATGACCGCGCTGCTCGACGTCGAGGAATCCGCCGACGCCGGCGGCGAGCCGGCTTCCCCGCCCGATTCGTCCGCTGTTTCCGCCGATACCTCCGTCGCGCGAGTCAATGCCACGCCGGCGCGCGACTGACGCAAAAGTTCTCCAGAGCACACATCGTTGGTCGCGCTAGCTGCTTGTGTCGGCGCATAATCTTCGCGTCAACATTGACCGCACGCCGCTAATGATGAGCAAAGGAGTGCGTACCTATCGCTGCGGGAGCACTTTCCCTAAGACGCGCCGCCTTGCGGCCTGTCCGGCTGGCCTCGATCAGGGCCCGCGAAATCCTGCCTCCGCTCCCGGCGCTCGCCCCGGTCCAGCGGATTGCGCCGATCTACGCGGTCGCGCTCGCGTGCGTCGCCGGCGACGCGCTCGGCAACTTTCACCTCGCGAGCTCCCTGCTGCTCGCATTGGCTCTCGCCGCGCTCGCGCTCGGCTCGTTTCTCGCCGCTCGACCGACGCTCGGTCTCGCCGCCGCGTACCTGGCGCTCGCGCTTGCGGCGAGCGCTGCCGTCGCGAACGTGCTCGAGCCGCGCCACGCCGATGGCGTCGCTGCGATGGCCGACGGCTCGCGGGTTACGATTGAAGGACATCTGTATCGCGAGGCCGAGCACGAAGCCTACGGCGATAGGCTGTACGTCGCGGTCGATCGCGCCGCCGCGAACGGCGGAGCGATGCTGCCG
>Ga0209040_10003791_pt1 | contig 11521 bp, 7 predicted proteins | sample BogFormECP12_OM3_FD_188240 | JGI IMG/M metagenome (GOLD analysis project Ga0209040, IMG submission 188240) | Bog forest soil microbial communities from Calvert Island, British Columbia, Canada - ECP12_OM3 (SPAdes) (version 2) | ecosystem: Environmental > Aquatic > Freshwater > Wetlands > Bog ... | reverse complement strand
CGGCCGCGCCCGCGGCGGCGGTCGATGTCGACGTACAATAACACCGCCGCGCCGACGAAGCACAGCGCGGAGAGCGTAAACCAGAGCGGAACCATCGCCACGTAGCCTAGCTGCTGTTAGCCCCCAACCGAGAACGCCAGCAGGTCACAACCGAATTAAAGTTTGCTACCGCTTCGGTTCCGGCGCGCAATTACGGCATCAGAACAGATTCAGCAGGCTTTCCAAGCCCGGCACCAAGCTCTCCAATCCAAGTCCGCTGAGGCCGAAGTCGTCCGTCGGCGCTGCTGTTGCGGCGGTGTCCGTGGCGGCGCCGAACAGCAACTGGCCATTGTCATAAAGGAAGCTGCCGCCAGTGGCGTTCGCGGTGATGTCGGTGCCGAAGACGTCGGCACTGTCGTAGTTGCCGAAACCGGCTGCAGCGCTGCTGCCGGCACCGGTGGCGGTGGCGACGTCACCACCCTCGCTGCCGCCAAAAGAAATGCCATCCGGCACGACGACAACCCCCGAGTAGGCAGTGGCGCCGTCGGGGTGGCCGTGGCGGAGTCGAAATCGGTGCCACTAGCGACGGCGGTGCTGCCTGCACCATCGGCGAACGCATAGTCCCCGGAGCCGGTGGCAGTGGCACCGTCGGCGGTGTAGGTACCCGCGTCGGCCGTGCTGCCATCGCCAATGGCGATCGCCAGGCTGTCGTTACCCGAGATGGCGGTCGCATCGCCCACGTGGAACAGATCCATGCCGTTGTACGACACATCGATGTTCAGCCCTGATGGATCAGCTGCGGCCGGCCCCACAAGATCCAGCCCGCTTGGGTCAGCGATAGCCACCCCCGACGAGTCAGGCTCCGCGGCGGCCAACCACGGCACCGACGCCACCCACGTCCCCGTCCCCAACTCGATTGCCAACCCGGCGACACGACCGATACACCTCGTGGATTTCATGGCAGCTCCCCTCGTCAGTACACACCCCTAGGGGGTGGAGCTTGGTCAACGAGTGCCGCCGATCGCGCAATTCAGAATCTTAACTATTCAAGATCCATTAGCCGGAACAGTTGCTGGGCCAAGACATGGATGGCCGCGCCGACCAGTATTCCCTGGCGGCTACCGCGTTTCATCTGCTGACCGGTTCTCAACTGTTCCTGGATTCCAACCCGGTGGTCGTCGCCACGCGCCACGTCAACGTGCCACCACCGGCGTTGGCCGACCGTCGCCCCGAACTCGGCAGCCTCGACCCGATTCTGGCCATTGCGCTCGCTAAGCGAGCGGAGGACCGGTTCACGGGTTGCTCTGATTTCGCACGCGGCCTCAGCGAACAACTCAGTTCGGCCGGTGCGCCAACACAGGCGGCCCCCACCAAGCCAGCGCGGATTACCGCTCCAGGTCAGCGCGATCCGCACGTCGGCGGTGCGGGCACGATACACGCTGAGGTCGGCCAGTTGCTGGCCGCGGATCGTCGCGACCGTGTGCGTGATGACTGCCGCCGGGATGACGTGGGCGGCTCTGGCGGACTGAGACATGATGTGCTCCTCGTGTGTGTAGGTGGTGCGGTGTGGCCGGTTGGCTGCGCCCTGGGAGACCGGCGGGGTGGCGGTGTCAACCCCGAAGAGCCGCGGCGTCGGAGACCGAGTTTCTCGGCCAGCGGGAGCGAGTAGGGATGGAGAAATTCGGTTGGAGCGCACGGACGTAGCGCAGGCGAGCGCCAGCGAGCCGGGGCGGAGAACGGGCGCAAGCGGCAGCGGCGTGAGTTGACACCGACGGGCCCCCGTCGGTCACACTGGGCGCCCGCTGACGGCTAGGTAGAGGTGAGAGGCTACGGTCTTGGCGGCGCCGAGGCGCCGCTGCGGTGCGCAGCGCGGCCGACATGTCGGCAGGTACCACACTCGGCACCTCATCACGCCAATCGAGTAGTGGACTACTCAATTCAGCGCTGCCCCTATGGCGCAAGACTTCTTGCAGGCTGCGGCAAACGCGATCTCATCGAGAAGGGCGCTTGGTGGTCGACCAGGGATCGGGCGGAGGAGAAAATCGCAATGGCTGTCCTACCAATGACCAAGACTGCATCACCGCTCGGACCCGTGCCTCGATCGCGGCGCAGCGGTGAGCCTCCGAAATGAATTCCGCGGGCATCTCGCGGGCATTTCGGCGCCAGGATCCGCAGCAAGAGGGTCGAGGAACTGCGCGCATCGTCGGCGAGGCATTTCGGCTGCGATATGCCCAGATTCGCCGATGCTCAGACATTGCTGGTCAGGGGCGCGATCATGGATACGAGGGAAGACGAGTAACGGTGGTGCAAGTGGTCAGATTCCCAGTTGATAGCGGCGGGGAAGTACTAGTGGACTCCTCCGACCAATATGACGGTGTGGTACCGCGAGGTGGACGCGAATACATTCAAGGCGCTACAGAACACGCCGGACAGACCTTTGAGTCCGCATTGAACACCGTCCGGTTAGTCGGCAAAGTTGTGATGAGGCAGTTGGCCGGTCTTGCCTCTGCGCCCGAGGAGGTGCGGGTGGAATTCGGGCTGGAGTTATCAGCAAAGACCGGGGCGGTGTTGGCCCGCCGCAGGAGCTGCCGCGCAACTTGGCGTCGCGCTGACCTGGAACCGTGAAGAGTCCGACAATGCCAAGTAAGGGCACCCGTCCGGCGCAACACCGTCAAAGTCCACCAAAAGTGATGCATGACAGGATTCGGCGAGGGCGCCGCGTGTTGGAAACGAAGATTGAACTGAAGGCCGACGCTGGCGGAGCTCGTTGGTGTCGATCTATGACGCGTTCAACACGTGGTAGGCGTGAGCGCCGAAAGGTCACGATGACCTCGGCCCGGGAACGATCGATCCCCTTCGTGCACAAGGCAATCGAGCAGAAACCGGACCCGATGACCGTCGAGTTGAGGGAGGGTTCTGACCATGACGGATAAGATTGCCGATGCGGAGTTCGGGCTGGAAGTGGGACCGGGGCCTGGGGCAGGCGAATACACCGTCACAGTCGTGCGCACCGCCTTCGCGGGAAAGCCGCATTCGATGTTCAGGCTCGACGTTGATACTCTTGCGGAGCTATCCCGCAGGCTGGAACACACCCTGTTGGCCTCCGCGAGCACGGCCCGGGGCCGAGAGCTGCCGGAACTGGAGAGGCCGCTCCGAGAGATAGGATCGAAGCTCTTCCAGGCGTTATTCGCCGGGCCCATCGATACCGCCTATCGCACGAACCTTAGTGTGGCGACCAAGCGTGGGGAAAAGCTTCGGGTAGTGCTGAGCATCACGGCCCCGGAGCTGGCGGTGATGCCCTGGGAGGCGCTCTACGACGATGAGCTCCAGACGTACGTATGCCTCAACAACGAAGTGGTTCGGCATATCGACGCCCCATTCACCCCCGACCCGGTGGCGGTGCGCCCGCCATTGCGGATCCTGGGGCTCGTGGCCTCACCGAAGGGCCTGCAGGTCTTGGATGTTGACGCCGAAAAGCAGTACCTCGAGAAGGCCTTGGCTAGACCGATCTCGGCGGGGCAAGCGCAACTGGAGTGGGAGACCCAAGCGTCGTGGGGGCGCGTGCATGAGCGACTGTTGCAGGAACAGTGGCATGTGCTGCACTTCATCGGACACGGGGACTACGACCCCGAACGCGGCGAAGGCCGTATCGCACTCGTCCGCGACGACGGCCGCGCCGACTGGGTCGCTGCCACCAAGCTGGCCCACCTGCTGAGCCAGGCCCAACCGACCCCGAGAGTGGTTGTGCTCAACTCGTGCGCTTCGGGTCAGGGCGACAGCCAAGACCTGTTCTCGGGCACCGCCGCCACGCTCGTCCGCGGAGGCATCAGCGCGGTGGTGGCCATGCAGTTCACCGTCAGCGACAGCGCGGCGGTCGCCTTTCCCCGCGGCTTTTACACCGCGCTGGCTAGCGGGCGCCGAGTCGATGAGGCGGTACGCAGCGGGCGCATCCAGATCCTCGGCATCGGCGACGGCATCCTGGAGTGGGTCACCCCGATCCTTCACGTCCGTGGAGAAGCCACTGAACTATTCCGGCTCGTCGTGCCGGCGCCGTCGGCGGTTGCCCGAGATCCGCTGGCGGATCCGCAGTGGCTCGACGCAGTGGGGGCTTTCTGGGCCAAACGCTGGGACGAGGCCGTTGAACACTTTGAGGGGCTGCAGGCTCGCTATCCGGATGAGGAGCGAGTTGAAACCAAGCTGAAAGAGGCGCGCCGACAACGGGATATCGGCGTCTGGTCGATCAAGGCGGCCGCCGCCGCCGACGAGGGCGACTGGGACACCGTCGTGAGCGCCTTGGAGAACCTCACCGCGATTGACCCGAGACACCCTGACGCCGCCAGTCGGCTCGAACACGCGCGAGAAGCGCAGCGATGCCGGTCGCTGGTCGAAGAGATGACCGCATTGCACCAGGGCGGTCGATGGGAGGCTGTACTGGCCGCGGCGCAGGAACTCGCCCGGCTCGACCCCGAACATGCCGACCCGAATGGGATCGTCTCTGACGCCCAAGCAAGGATCCGCGAAGCCCAGCTCGCGGACCGGTACGCACAAGCGCTTAATCACCTCGACCAGGAAAACTGGGGGCAAGCGGCCGAACTGTTCGCCGCGGTCGACCAGGAGCAGCCGGGCTACCGAGACGCCACGGCGCTGCGCGCTGCCGCCCAGCGCCAGCTTCAGGAACTCGATCTCGCTGATAAGTACCGCCGAGCGACTGAGGCTCAGGCTCGCGGCGACTGGACAACCGCGGCCACGATTTTCAGCGAAATCATCGGAACCCAGCCTGACTATCGCGATGCGGCCATCCGGGGCCAAGCATGCCAGAAGCAGCAGCGCATCGCCGACCTGCAGGCTGAGCTCCGCAGCCACGCGTCGGCAAACAACTGGCCGGCAGTCATCGAAGCCAGCCAGCAGATCGCCTCACTCGACCCATCCGCCGCCGACCCTGATGGACTTGCCTCACACGCCCGCGAAAGGCTCGACGCAAGAGTCCAACAGGATCGCTGGATCGCCGGCTGGTCTGCTCAGGCAGACGCCGCGGCCAGCGTTGGCGACTGGGACAGCGCGGTGACCGCGTTGGAGAAGCTCGCCGCCCTCGATCCGCCCCACCCTCATGCCGGCGCCCGCCTTGAGCAGGCGGAGCAGGCGCGGATCGCGCAACGGCGACGCCGAGCACTGGTCGACGAGATGACCGCGCTGCACAAGGACGGCCGATGGGAGGCTGTGCTGACCGCGGCGCAAGAACTGGCCCGCCTGGACCCTGAACACCCCGACCCGGGCGGGATCGTCTCCGACGCGCAAGCCAAGATCCGCGAAGCCCAACATCAGGGTCCGCTGATGGGGCTCGTCGGCCCCGACGGTGCCCGCCGCTTTCAGATCAGGCTGACGAGGCACACCGGGGCGCTCATCATGTATCAGCAGAGAACCTACACGTTCGCCGGAACGCTCGATGAATGTGAGAGGGCGTACCGCGCTGCGCAGAACTACAACTTGCTCGCCGGCTGGTGGAGCCTTTTTTCAGTCGTGGCGATGAACTGGATCGCGCTGTTTTCAAACATGAGCTCGGTTCAGCAACTTCGGAGCATCGCCCAGCAGCCGCCGGAAAGGGGGTCGGGCGGCGGTGTAGAGGCCGACCGTCCACAGGAGAGCCAGGGTGTCGGCGCGCGGCCGGAAGCTGACCCGCACGACCTATACCGATCGGGCAAACCGCCGGGCACCAACGGCAAGGCGACGGCGGCCCTGGTGACCTCGCTTGCGGGTCTGCTGTTGTTTGGGCTGCCGTCGATCGCCGGGCTGATCCTGGGCATCATCGCAATGCGCGAGACCAAGCAGACCGGCCAGGACGGCTACGGAATTGCGTTGGCGGGCACCATTATCGGTGGGCTGGTGGTGATCATGTATATTGTGCTCTTCGTCATCGGCACCAGCAGCACGGGTGGGGTCCATTGAGCGGCTGAAACGGCTCCGCTTTGCGGACCATGCCAGGCCGACGTCGAGGACTCGTTGCACCCGTGGCCGGCGCACGATCGCCGCACTGGTGAGATCGGCAAAACGGCTCGGACCTGGGCCGGCGGCGCAGGCTGCGGTAATCGCCAATTCGTGGGTAGCCGGTCACCCCGATTGCACGCCAAGGGAGGGCCACCGCAAGGGGAGTCCGCTTGAGAAGGGGCGGGGGGCAATGAGGGCCGCAACCACCGCGACATCGATAGGCACGACGGTCGTGGCGAATTCATCAGGTGCGACGGTCGTTTCAGCCGACGGCGATGTCATCGCACCAGGCAGGCGTCGAGCCACCCGCTTGGCACGGTGGGCGAGCTATTACTGGAATCCGCGGCCGACCAGTGGCACCGCGGTGGCGGGCACAGGCGCCGAGACTTCCGGCACATCGGTGAGGTCGCTGACCGCCCTTGCCGAAACCGCCGCGGGCGTAGCTGATTTCGGCGGGCCGAAGGCTCCCGGCTTCCTCAGGTCATCAATGAACCTGTCGATCAATTCCCGGGTGACGCCCGGCATGACGAACAGGTGGGCGTAGACAATACCCTGCTCACCGAGGTACGCCTCGGTGGATAACGAGTACTTGAACACAAGCGGGTCGACCGGCTTGAGGAAACGCACGGTCAGCGACAGGGGTGTGCGGGCGACGTGCAGATCCCGGTGCAGTTCCTTGCCGAGTTCGGTCAGCGCGCGGACAGCGTAGTCGGCCAGATCTTGCGCCGCTGTCGCCCGTTTCATCTGTTCGACGTGCGAGTAGCGCGCCAGGTGTTCCCACAGCACCACCGAGGCGAACCCGTCCCGTGATCCAGCGAAGGTGGTGTCGGGGCTGCCGGTGATGTACACGGGGTCATCGGGCGGCTGGAGTTGGTATTTGACTTTGGTCATGTAGATGCCACACGGCCAGGGAGCGCCGATCCATTTGTGTCCGCTCACCACGATGGAGAACATGTGCTCGATGCCGAAATCGAACTCGGGGATATCTGGCAAGGCTGCCGCCCCGGTGATCCCGGCCTTCTTGGCCATCTGCAGGTAGGGCAGGTATGCCGCGGCCAGTGCGCCGTCGACGTGAATCCAGAACCCGCGGCGCGTACTCGTCTGGTCGTGGGGCAGCCTCCAGACGAGGTCGTACATGTTGTGATCTTTCATGATCTTCACGATCCGCGGTTCGATCTTGGCGACCGGGTCGTAGGCGCCTTTGAAGGTGGTTCCCAGGTTGAGGTTAATCAGCGCGGGATGCCCGCGGGATGCGAAAAACTCCACCAGCGTGCACAGCTTGTCGACGTCGATCGAGCCAAACCCGTGGTCGCCGTCGAGAGACGGCACCTCGGCCGGCCACTTATCTCTGAATCCCTCCAACGGGCACTCATGTGGGTAGCATTTGTCGCCGATCTCAGCAAAGGTCGGGATCCCCAGCACCCGTACCGCTTTGGTGAGGGAGTAGTGGGTGTCGGCCGAATAGAACGCGACGGGTTCGCGATATTGCTGCGCATCACCCTCGCCGGCCAGGTCATCGGCATCGAGTCGTGATGCGCTGATCGCCGACACCCAGAGCAGCTGCGCCGGATCCTTCGGGTCGCGAATCAGTGCCTTGCCTTTCAGGTAGTCGCGAGCGTTCCACAGCCCGTAGAGGTTTCCTTCGGTTGACCCCATGCTGAGCACGTATCCCCAGTAGGAGTCGCCGTCGTCGGCGCTGTGCGGGCTGTTGGCGTGCCAGAGGCGCGCGTAGTAGTCCAGAACGTCGCGCTCGAACGCTTTGCTGTTGACGGTGAAGTGCCCCGGGACGAACGGATCACCGAGGTTGTTCACATGATGGTCCAGCATCCACGACAGCTGTGTGGAGTACTCGGCGTGCTGGTTGGCCTGGTAGCCCAGAAATGAATGCACCTGGCGTTCGATGTATTCGCGGAAGCTAGTGAGGGTTTCCTGGCGCTGATCCGGTGCCAAACCGTTGTCGCCGAGCTCGAACGGCAGCTGCCAGGGTCGGTTGTGTTCGGGGCTTGTGTCCTCGTCGCTGTCGTTGTCGCTCATGGCATTTCCTCCCAGGTGGATGTGTCCGGCGGTTTTCGAGCCGGGGTTTCTTCGGCGGTTGCTGATACTGGGTCGGCACCGTGGCTCAGCGATTTTGGTCAGGGATGGGCGTCAACGGCGCGGGCCGCGACGGCGCGAATCACGTCGGCTTGCTGTTCGCGGATCAGCCGGCTCAGCGGGGGCGGCACGTCGGGCCCGGCCAAAAAGGCCTCGGCGGCGTCGATGCCGTCCTGGCTGATGTCCCACACCGGGTAAAGGCCGTTGGCCAGCGTGGTCGCGACGGCCTCGGGGCGGCTGTTCCACACCGCGACAAGGGAATCGAAGTACCGCGAGGTGTACGGGGCGAGCAGTTCGGCTTGACCGGGGGCGGCGAACCCGGCGGCCAGCGCGCGCGCGTCGCTGTTGCTGATGTCCTTGTCTTCCAACAGTTGACTCCACAACGCTTTCTTACCCTCAGCCAGCGGTCGTGCTGCCCTGGCCTGCGCGGCGTTCAGGCGCCCTGTTTCAGTGCGGTCCTTTTGATATTGGGCGTGGATGAGCCGGTCGGCGTCGGTGGTGCCGGCGCTGGCCAGCGCGATCACGATGCGCCAGCGCAGCTGGGTGTCCATGCGAAGGCCCCCCAGCCCCAGCTCCTTTGGATTGTCGAAGTCGAGCAAGGCGGACAACACCTGGGTGTGCCGCGGCGAGAGCACGCTGGACCGTTGCCGGTCCTTGGCCCGGTCTGCGCCGAGCGCGTTGATGTAGGCGAGCTGTTCATCGGATCCACCGTCCGCGCCGCGGGCGAGTTCGAGCAGCCGGTCGGCGAACGCCGGCCATCCGTGTTCACTCGCCCATGCCGGGTCGGTGTAGGAGGTCAACGCGGTCTGCACTTGGGATAGCAGATTGGCCGTGACGGCGACCTGGGTTTCGCTGTACACGAGGGAGCCCACGAGTGCTACGAAATCGCGTGGGCGGAACTCGCCGTTGCGGGTCATTTCCCAGATCGTCGACCACACCTGAGCGCGCGGGAGAGGCTCGGCGATGTCACCGACACGGGTGAGCGCCGTCTCGAAAGAGCCGGTGTCGAAACGCAGCGAACAGTACGTTTCGTCGTCATCGTTGACGATGATCAGCTTACCGCGCGAAAACCCGTGCAAATCTTTCACTTCCGTGCGGGCGCCGGCGACGTCGAGCTCGACCTGGCGGACCCGGGTCAGTGCACCGGAGCGGTCGTCGTCGTAGATCCCGATGCGCAGTCGGTGTGCCCGGGGCGCGCCATTCCCCGGCTCGCTGGGGCTTTGCGTGACCGCGAACCGGGTGAAATTGCCGGAGTCGACCTCGAAGTCGGCGCGCAGCGTGGTCAGCCCGGTGGTCTTGAGCCATTGTTTGGCCCACACGCCCAGATCGCGGTCGGGAGCTTGGTGCTGCAGCGCGTCCAGCAAGTCCTGCAACTCAGCGTTCGCATAAGCGTGGGCGGTGAAGTAGATATGTAGCCCGGCCAGGAAGTGCTCGCGCCCGATGAAGTTGACGAGCTGTTTGAGCGTGCTGGCGCCCTTGATGTAGGTGATCGGGTCGAAGTTGGCGTAGACGAGGTCGAGGCTGGGCACGTCGTCGGCCACCGGGTGGGTCGTCGGCAGCTGATCTTGGCGGTAGGCTGTGGGCTTTTGCACGTTGGCGAATGTGGTCCACGCTTCGACGAATTCGGTGGCTTCGGTCAGGCAAAGGTTGGACGCCCAGGTGGCGAACGATTCGTTGAGCCACAGATCATCCCACCACTTCATCGTGACCAGGTCCCCGAACCACATGTGTGCCATCTCATGCAGCAATGTCTCGGCCCGCCTGGCTTTTTGGGAGCGGGTGACCTGGCCGGGGAAGACCAGGTCATCGGTGAACGTGACGGCGGCGACGTTTTCCATGGCGCCGGCGTTGTAGTTAGGACAGAACACCTGGTCGTACTTGCCGAACGGGTATGTGACGTCAAAGATCTTGTGATAGAAGGCGAATCCCGCCTTGGTCAAGGCGAACAGCTGCTCGGCGTCGCGGTCCATGGATTCCCGCAGCGATGTGCGGCAGAAGATGCGCAGCGGAATGTCGCCGGCCTTGTCGCTGTAGGTGTCCGACCAGCTGGCGTAGGGCCCGGCGATGAGGGCGACGAGGTAGCTGCTGATCCGGGCGGTGGGTCTGAACTTGTGTGCCTTGGCGTTTCCGGCGGTCTCGATGTCGGCCTGGGTGTTGGCGACCACCACCCAGGGGGCGGGGGCGATGACGGTCAGCTCGAAGCTGGCCTTGAGGTCGGGTTGGTCAAAGCAGGCGAACACGCGCTTGGCGGCGGCCGTTTCAAACTGGGTGTAGAGGTATGTCTCGTTGTCGGAGAGATCTTCGAAGCGGTAGAGGCCTTCTCCGTCATGGGAATAGGTGCAGTGGGCCTCGACCACCAGAGTGTTGTGGGTGGCGAGGCCGGTGAGCGGGAGGCCTTGATCCTTGTCGTAGCCCTTGACGTCTATCGCGGCGTTGTTGAGGACCGCGCTGTGCAGCGCGCCGGACGGACCGGGCACGATGTCGATGAAGGTTTGCGCACCTTGCTGTGCGGTGAATGTCACCGTGGTGGTGGAGTGGAAGGTGTCGGTGCTGGGGTTGCCGTTGCCGTCGGTGAGATCGATGTGGATTTGGTAGCTTTGCACCTCGATGGTTTGTGCCCGCGTGGCCGCATCCTCGCGCGTGAGATTGGTTGACCGGCGGGTCGACTGGTCGCCTACCGGCGCGGCGCCGGTGTCCGGTGTTGTCATCACAACGTCTTCTCCTTGGGTTTGACGGCGTCTGCGGAGTGCGGCGTGGCGGGTTGCGGTGCTGGTTGGCCGGCCCGCGGTGAGCGTAGGGGCGGCGGCCGTCTGGTGGCGCGAGTAATCGCGTACCTGTTGTCAGGCAGATCGTTACCCGCGCGACCGGCGCTGCGCGTGGTCGGCCAGAAATGAGCCATCGCTACCTGTGCCCGGCATCCGCTGGTGGACGCGGAAACAGGCATAGCCGAGGCTAACGCCGAAGGCCGCGCCGAATTGCCGAAATCAGCAACGGTGTGCACGCGAGCCGGGACACCCGGGCGGTGTAGCCGAGACGGCCGGTTCGGCGCACCATGCCCGGCGAGTTTGTGCCCACTGGGCTCGCGTAAACCGCTGACGTCGGGCACGTGGTGAGGTCAAATGGGAAGGCCCGCAGGCGCTCGCCCGCGGGGCCTGTGGAGGACTCTGCCCGCATCAAGGGGGTTGGAAGTGAACGCCGCTCAACCGAGCGCGGGCCGCGGTGGGGTTGTCGGCCGACTTACCGTCTGCGGCGCCGTCGCCGCTTGCGCGGGCGCGCCTGGAAGTGCGCTAGCTCAGCGAAATCCACACCAATCGGGGGAATCGGCCGCTTGGGATTTCTTAATACACAAGGAGTTTCGATGGATGACACACTTTTCACTCAACCGAACGTGGCGCGGTACCTGTTGCGCGCGATCCGCGATGAAGGCGTCGAGCACGCTTTCATGGTCACCGGGTACAAGATCGCGCCG
>Ga0209040_10003789_pt1 | contig 11526 bp, 11 predicted proteins | sample BogFormECP12_OM3_FD_188240 | JGI IMG/M metagenome (GOLD analysis project Ga0209040, IMG submission 188240) | Bog forest soil microbial communities from Calvert Island, British Columbia, Canada - ECP12_OM3 (SPAdes) (version 2) | ecosystem: Environmental > Aquatic > Freshwater > Wetlands > Bog ... | reverse complement strand
CATACCAAGATCCCGTTCCTCGCCGTCGACGCCGTCGTCGAGGTGCCGTTCGGCTCGGCGCCGCACGAGTGCTACGGCCTCTACGAGCCGCTGTTCAAGCATCTCGACTCCTACGCCGCCCAGATCAGGCAGGACCCCGACCAGGGCTGCAAGGACTACCTCGAGCGCTATTTTTATGGTCCAAAGTCGTGGACCGAGTACCTGAGTTTGCTCGGCCTCGACGAATTGCTCGATGGGAGCCGGCGCGGGAGGAGCATCTATGACGACTGACCCCGCCGCCTGCACCGCGAGCGAGCTTCTCGCGGTGATCAGCGCGCGGCTGCTGCGCGAGGGGCAGGTCGTCTTCGCCGGGGTCGGCATCCCGTTGCTCGCGGCGACTCTGGCGCAGAGGCTGTACGCCCCCGGCCTGACCATCCTCTTCGAGGGTGGAGTGATCGGGGCATTTATCGAGCCGGGTAAATTGCCGCCGTCGACCAACGAACAGCGGTGCACGCGCCGCGCCAATATGGTGCTGGGTAGCACCGAGGTGCTGCTTTTGCTGCAGCGCGGTTATGTCGATGTCGGCTTCATGGGCGGCGCTCAGATCGATCAGTACGGCAATCTCAACAGCTCGTTTATCGGCACACCCGACCGTCCGGCGACGCGTCTGCCGGGGACCGGCGGCGGTAATGACATCGCCAGCCTGACGCAGATGATCGTGGCGATGAAACATGAGAAGCGCCGGTTCGTGAAGCGCGTCGACTTCGTTACCAGCCCCGGGTTCCTGTGGGGCGGCGACACCCGGCGCGAGGCGGGATTGACCGCCGGTGGCATGTTCCGGGTCGTCACCGATCTCGGCCTTCTGGGCTTCGACGAAGGGACAAAGCGAATGAAGCTTTTGGCATTGCACCCTTGTGTCACGGCCGACCGGGTGCAAGAGAAAACGGGCTTTCAGCTGCTGATGGACGCCGATCTGCCGGTCATCGACCCACCGACCGAAAACGAGCTGGCGGTGCTGCGCCATCTCGACCCTGAGCGGCTCTACACAGCCTGAGAGAGCATCGCCGTGACCGTTTTTTCGAACACCTTCGGCCTCGCGATGCGCAATTTCACCACCTATCCGGAGATGCCGGATCCGCAAGCGCTGATTGCTTACTCGGCGAGGGCTGAGATGCTGGGCTTCGACTCGATCTGGGTCTGGGACCACATCTTTCTCGGTGTCGATCCGCCCTTCCCGGTCATCGACTCTCTGACCCTGCTGGCCGCGGTGGCGGCGCGCACCGCGAAGATCAAGCTTGGGACCGGGGTGCTGGTCTTGCCATTACGCAATCCGGTAGTTCTGGCCAAGGAGCTGGCTAGCCTCGATTTGATTGCAGGCGGGCGGCTGCTGCTCGGAATGGCTTCGGGGTGGTATCGCCGTGAGTTCGACGCGGTCGGCGTGCCGTTCCAGGAGCGCGGCCGGATTATGGACCGCAATCTCGAAATCCTGCGCCGGCTGTGGACCGAGGACCAGGTCAACGGCGACTACCCGCCGCATCGCCTCCGAGGCTCCAATATGTCCCCCAAGCCGTCCCGCCTGCCGGTGATCCTGATCGGCGGCTATGTCGAGCGCGTCCTCAAGCGGGCGGCGCTTAACGGCGGCTGGCTGACTTATTTCTACACGCCCGAGGATTTCGCCAAATCCTGGGCCAAGGTGCGCGGCTTTGCCGAAGAGGCCGGGCGGGACGCGGACGCGTTGCTTAACGCCAACCAGCTGCCGATCTATATCGGCGCTTCACGCGAGGCGGTCGAGGCGCCGATGATGGAATGGCTCGGCCAGGAGTGGGACTATGCGGCGTGGAGCGACTCGACGAAGGAAGCGGCGATCATCGGCACGGTCGACGAATGCGTCGCGCAGCTTCGCGCCCAGCTTGCGGTCGGTGTCCAGAAGCTGATCTTCATCCCGTACCGGTATCGGATGGATCAGGTCGAGATCATCGCCCGCGAAATCATCCCGAGGCTGCGAGGCGAACGCTGATGACGGATGATCGAGAGGTTTTGCTGATCGTCGATGTCCAGAACGATTTCTGTCCCGGCGGAGCGCTTGCGGTACCCGAGGGCGACGCGATCCTCCCCGCGATCAACCGGCTGGCCCGCTCGTTTGCCCATGTGATCCTGACCCAGGACTGGCATCCTCCGGGACATGCCTCGTATGCCAGCTCGCATCCGGGCAAGCGCCCGTTCGACACGATCGAGGTCTCCTATGGCGTGCAAATCCTGTGGCCGGACCACTGCGTTCAGGGCACGCCGGGCGCGGCGTTTCACCCGAAGCTCGACGTCCGGCATGCCGAGCTGGTTCTGCGAAAGGGGTTTCGAAGCGCGCTAGACTCGTACTCGGCATTCCGCGAGAACGATCGCCGCACGGTGACGGGGCTCGCCGGCTATCTGAGGGAGCGCGGGTTTGAGCGCATCACCCTGTGCGGGCTCGCCACGGATTTCTGCGTCGCGTTTTCGGCGATCGACGGCCGCGAGGCGGGTTTCGACGTCACCGTGGTAACGAGCGCGTGTCGCGGCATCGACATCGACGGTTCGCTGACGCGGTCGATGCGTGCGATGAGTGATGCGGGGGTGATCGTCCGCGCCGAGTGAGCGAAGCTTGCCCAGTCAAGGCCGGCGCGGCAGCGAGCGGCGTTCGACCTGAAAGGTGGGAGGCTTCCTCGGCTGCAGGCGCCCGTAGAAACTGTCGGCGTCATTCTGATCCCCGCCATGCGCGCGCGCCGCCAAGGAGATCGAGGGTCGCCGCGGCGGAGGACCGGTGCGCACAGGCTTCTTTGCCGCTGCCGGGCGTTCGCTGATCCGTACGTCGAGGGTATACCCATGGACCGGAGTGCCGTTCATCGACGTGACGGCGTGCTTGGCGGCACGCTCGGTCGCGATATCGACAAAACCGTAGCGCAGCCGTTTTCCGGTGGCCGGATCGCGGGCGATGGATGCGCTCAGCACAATCCCGAAGGAGTCGAAGCTCTCGGCCAGTTCATCGTCCGTAAACTCCGGAGGCAGGTTCGCGACAAACACATTGCCTCGGGAATGATTTGCTCTCATCGGCCTTGTCCCTCACGCTTGGTCATTCGTTAGCTACGAGCTATACGACGAAAAGTCGGGTACCGAGCCCGCTGGGGAACGCCCAGTTTTGCATTGCTGCATTGCAACAGGGCAGATTTGCCTACGCCACTTGAGCTTGGCTCGCCCGGAGGCGAATGATTATGCATGCCGAAATGTGTAAGAGAAATTATCGTCGGACCCTGGCGCAATTGAGAGGAAATGATGATTCCGCGTGAGCGCTGCACTTATTCGGCGATCGTTGATCGGCCGCCACTAAAACTTCCGAACCAGGCTCGCATTGTTGTCTGGACGATCGTCAATCTGGAATTCTGGTCGATCTCGCGGCCGATGGCCCGGCAAGTGTTGCCGGCGCCGACCGGCGAGGTGCTTTTGCCGGATGTCCCGAACTGGTCCTGGCATGAATACGGCATGCGGGTCGGGGTCTGGCGCTTCTTCGACCTTTTCGCGCGCCTGGGGATCCGCCCGACTCTGTCGATCAATGCTCGCGTCTGCCGAGAATACCGCCGTGTTGCCCGGGCGGCGCGCGATGCGGGCTGGGAATTCATGGGCCATGCCTGGGAGCAGATGCCGATTCACAAGGTCGACGATCAGGCCGTGATGATTGCCAAGTCGCTGGACACGCTCGCGCGTTTTGCCGGCACTCGGCCGGTCGGCTGGCTCGGCCCGGGACTGACCGAGACTTACGAGACGCCCGATCTACTGGCCGCCGCCGGTATCAGATACATCGGCGACTGGGTCTACGACGACGAGCCGACCGAGATCAGAACCACCCACGGTCCCCTTGTCACGCTGCCGTATTCGGTCGAGCTCAACGACATCCCGATGATGCTGGTCCAGCATCATGAATCGGGATATTTCACGCAGCGATGCATCGACAGCTTCGAGCGGTTGTATCGGGAGGGAGCCGAGCGGGCTAAGATCATGGCGATCGCGATCCATCCCTATATCAGCGGCCAGCCGCACCGGATCAAATATCTCCAAGCCGTCTACGAGCACATCAGTCGCCACGAGGGCGTGCTGCACTGGAACGGGGTCGAGATCCTCGACTGGTACCTATCCGCCAAGACGGAACTGTGATTATTCAGAGAAGGCGTCATGCTGCCGTCCGACCGTCTCGATTTTTCTCCGATCAGCGAGCGGCCAAGGCTCGCACTGCCGGATGGCGCGCGGCTCGCGGTCTGGTTGATCGTCAATGTCGAGGAGTGGGATCCGAGGCAACCGATGCCGCGTACCGTGCTGACGCCGCCGGCCGGAGGCATGCCGATGCCCGACATCCCGAACTGGGCCTGGCACGAATACGGCAACCGGGTCGGGTTCTGGCGCATGCTAGAGGTGCTCGACCATTTCGGCATCCGCGCGGTCCTCGCGATCAACGGGTCGGCGATCTCCCGCTACCAGCCGATCGCCCGCGCCGCGCTCGAACGCGGGTGGGAGTTCATTGGCCACGGCTTCACCTAACAGAGCATGCAGAAGGTCGCCGACGAACGCGACGACATCCGCAAGACGGCGGCAGCGATCCGCAATTTCACGGGCAGGCAACCGCGCGGCTGGCTCGGCCCCGGGCTGACCGAAACCTGGGAGACGCCCGACCTCGTGGCCGAAGAGGGGTTTGATTATGTGTGCGACTGGGTGCTCGACGACGAGCCTGTGTGCCTCAAGACCCGCACCAGGCCGATCGTCAATCTCCCCTACGCACAGGAATGCAACGACGTCGCGATGATGCTGATCCAGCACCACAAGGCGAGCGAATACTACGATCGCGCGATCGATCAATTCGCGCAGCTCTACGCCGACGCAGCGCGGTCGGCGCGCATCATGGCGCTGGTGGTACACCCTTACATCATGGGGGCGCCGCACCGGCTCAGATATTTTCGCGACGCGCTCGCCCATATCCGCGACCATGGCGACGTGTTGTTCTGGACCGGCGAAGAGATCATCGACTGGTACTTGGCGCAGCGCGGTGCCGGGTGAAGCTCGCCTCGCAGTTTCAGTCGAGCCGGGCGAGCACAGCCACCCGCTGCTCGACGATGATGATATGGTCAGCTTTCCATAGCTACGGTCAGAACCAGCGCGCCTTGTCGACGAGGTTGCGCAGCGGCTGGCCGGCCAGGAACCGCCGGCAATTGTCGAGGATGATCTCGTAGCGCCGGTCGTCGAGGTAGGGGCCGTAGCCCGCGATATGCGGTGTGATCAGCACCCCCGGCAGGGTCCAGAGCCTGTGGTCGGCGGGCAGCGGCTCCTGCTCGAAGACATCGAGACCGGCGCCGGCAATCTCACCGGCCTCGATCGCCGCGGCGAGGTCGTCGAGCCGGGTCGTCAGGCCCCGGCCGATATTGATGAAAAAGGCGGTTTTTTTCATCTGCTGAAACCGCGCGCGGTTCATGAAGCCTTCGGTTTCGGGCGTGTGCGGTACAGTCAGAATCACGAAGTCGGCGGCCGGCAACAGCGCATCGAGCTCGTCCCCGCGGTGCATTTCGGCGACCCCCGGCGGTGGGTCGCGGCGGCGCTCGTCGACGCCGATGACCCGCATCCCGAAGGCGGCGGCGAGCCGGGCGATCTCGCTGCCGATGCCGCCGACCCCGACGACGAGTGCCGTCGCTTCGGGCAGATGCACCACCCCCGTATTCTGCGGCAGCTTCTTCCATTCGCGCTTGAGCTGTTGCGGAATGTAGTGCTGCAGCCCGCGCGCAAAGGCCAGCAAAAAGGCCATCACATGCGCGCCGATGTGGTCGCTGTAGATCTCGCGGAAATTGGTGATCGCCACCGGATGCGCGACGAGCTCGGGGTAGTAATAGCCGGCGGGGGGTGCGGCCTGCGGCGCCTGCAGCCAGCGCAGCCGCTGAGCTTGGCGCAAGAGGTCGGGCGGGATCGAGCCGAACGCCGCCTCAGCGTTGGCGATCACCTGCGCCGCATGGGTGTGATTTTCGGCAACGACCACCTTGAGCTCGGGCAGGGCAGCGGCGAGGCGCATCCCCCACTCGCGGGTCTTTTCCGTCTGCGGCGGTAACATCACGAATTCGCTGGGCACGGCTCGATCCTCCTGCGTTGACGCTGATCGCCTCGGCAAAGCTAACACGGGCGGCGCGCAAAGGCTCTCGTCGGGCGGGCGACGACAGGCTACGCTACGACAAGACATCAACGAGGGGCCGAGGATGGCAACAAGCGTGGGGACCAACAGAAAGAAGCTGCTGCTGCCGACGACGATGGCGCGGGCCGGATGGGCGCTCGTCGAGACGCGCGACGATGTCGAAGGGGTCTCCTTCGTGCCCACCGTGCCGAAAGCCGAGCTGCACCGGCTCTTGGAAGATATCGCGGGAGTGGCACTCGGCGTGCAACCCTTCAGCGATCCCGAGCTCGACGCAGCACCCGAACTCGAAGTCGTCTCGCGCATCGGCGTCGGCTATGACGCCGTCGACGTCCCGGCGCTGACCCGCCGTAAGATCCCGCTGATGATCGGCGGCACCGCCAATTCAGTCAGCGTCGCCGAAGCCGGGGTGTTCCTGATCATGTCGCTGGCCCGCCGCGGTGCGGCGATGGACAGGCTGGTCAAGGAAGGCCGCTGGCAGGACCGTTACAAGGAGATGCCGGTCGATCTCTACGGCAAGACAGTGCTGATTATCGGCTTTGGCAAGATCGGCACGCGCGCCGCCAAGCGCTATGCGGCCATGGAGATGAACGTGCTGGTCTACGACCCGTATACTTATTCCGCGACGATCCACGGCATGGGTTACGAGCCGGTGCAGGACCTCGACGAGGCTGTCGCGCGGGCCGACTTCATCACGATCCATTGCCCGAAGACCCCCGAGACGACCGGCCTCTTCAATGCCGCGCGGCTCGCTCACATGAAGCCGACCGCGTTCATCGTCAACACCGCGCGCGGCGGCATCATCGACGAGAAGGCGCTCTACGACGTGCTGAGTGAGAACGGGATCGCCGGCGCGGCACTCGACGTCTTCGACCAGGAGCCGACCCCGACGGACAACCCGCTGCTCGGCCTCAAGAACTTCATCGCGGCACCGCACGTCGCCGGAGTGACTCGCGAGGCGGTCGACCGCATGGGTGTGGCCGCCGTGCAGAACATCCTGAGCGTGCTCGACGGCAAGCCGATCCGCGACAACGTCGTCAACCGGGAGGTGCTCGACTAGCGCGGACCCCCGGCCGACGCGCCCCATGCTAAAAACGGGCCGCGGTGACGAAACCGGGTAATTGGAAAAGGGCGCTGGCCGAGCATCGGGTGGGTACCGGAAGGGCGCCGAATCAACGACTTGCAGCCAAATTCCTGAGCTTAGCAAACCGGGAATTTGTTGTGCCGAAGCGCGAATTTTTTGCGTCGAAACCGGCACCGAATACCCGGTTCGCGGCACTATCCGGGAAATAACCGGGAATCCTTGACTTCTCCTGCGCCAGCTGGCGGGATCGGCGAACTAGTCGCGGAGGCCAGGATGGAGCGGGTCATGCGGGCGAACCGAGTACGGGACAATTGGGCGGCGGGCAAAGCCGTCATCAACAGCTGGTGCGGCATCCCGAGCAGCTTCTCGGCCGAGGTGATGGCGAATATGGGCTGGGACTCGCTGGTCATCGACATGCAGCACGGCATGATCGACTACCAGATGATGGTGACCATGCTGCAGGGCATCTCGACCACCGATGTGACGCCGATGGTGCGGGTGCCGTGGAACGACCCCGCCCACATTCAAAAGGCGCTCGATGCCGGCGCCTACGGCATCGTCTGCCCGATGATCAACAACCGCACCGAGGCCGAAAAATTCGTCGGCTCGTGCCGCTACGCACCGCTCGGCTATCGCAGCTCTGGGCCGATCCGGGCCGCACTCTATGGCGGCCCGGATTACCATGCCAAGGCCAACGACGTCATCGTTGCCTTCGGCATGATCGAGACCCAGGAGGCGCTCGACAATCTCGACGCGATCCTGTCGACGTCGGGTCTCGATGCGATCTATATCGGCCCCTCGGACCTGTCGATCTCGCTCGGCTACGCGCCGGGCGGCGACAAGCCCGACGAGTGGATGATGGCGGCGCTGAAGAAGGTGCTCGAGGGCTGCAAGCGGCACAAGGTGCAGCCCGGCATCCATTGCGGCGCGCCGGCCTATGCCAAGAAGATGATCGAGATGGGATTCACCTTTGTCACCGTCGGCGGCGACAACCGCTTCATGACGATGGGCGGCCAGGCGGCGGTCGCCGAAATGCGCGACGCTCCACGGCCGGGCGGCGGCAGCAGCCCGTATTGAGTGAACGCCCCATTCTTACGGGGTAAATTTTCCCGACATCGATCGGTGTAACCCAACTTGGGGGGAGGGCCGATCGATGCCGCGATTGAAACAATATCACCGCAGCCGGCGCGCATTCCCGACGATCATTGCCGTCCTTTTGCTGCTGGCTCTGGACCCCGGCCTCCGCGGGGTGGCTGCGTTGGCCCAGACGACCTTCGATTCTCCCGAGGTGCGTGCCACCGCGGATGTCGCGCCGCCGGCGTTGCTGCGGGGGGCCCATTACCAATTGGGCCCCACCGTCAGCACCTTCACCTTTATGAACCAATATTCGGTGACATCGGATTACGGCCCGTTCAGCCCGCCGAGCGATGCCCGGCTGCGCCGGTTGGTCCGGGAGATCGCTGCAATCGCCGAATTGCAAAAGATCCATCAGAGCGATGCGTTCGCCAAGGCGACGGTCGAGGCCGGAAAGGGCGTGGTGCAAGGGGCCCAGCACCTGATCAATGATCCGGTCGCCACGATCGGCGCCGTTCCGGAAGCGGTTTTCAGCGTCTTCGGCCGCGTCTCGGAGGCGGCGAAACGCGGCGGCAGAAGCAAGTACGAAGACGGGGTGGCGCAGAACCTGCTCGCCGTATCCAGCTTCAAGCGCGAATACGCGCAAAAGTTCGATATCGACGTCTACTCCAGCAACGAGGTTCTCCAGAAAGAACTCAACAGCATCGCCTGGGCCTCGGCCGCCGGAAATCTGACCTTGGGTGCCGCCTCGATGGCGACTGGCGCGGTTGTGCTGCAAGTCGCGAGTGGCGTGCGCACCCTCGAGCAGGCCAAGAGCATCGTCAATGCACTGCCGGCGACGGAGCTCTCCCGGCGCAACCGCGAGGCGTTGCGCCAAATGCGCGTGCCGGACCCGGTGGCTGACCGGTTTCTCGAGAACCGCCTGCTTTCTCCGCGGCATCAGACGGTGATCGTCGAGGCCATGACGGCGCTGCGCGGGATACCTGGCCGCTCGGCTTTTATCCAATACGCTGCGCGCGCCGACAGCGAAGACGCCGCTCTACTATTTCAGGAAATGGCGGAGCTTCTTGCCGACTACCATCGATCGGTCGCTCCGATCCAGCGTCTCGACATCTATCTGAACATTCCAATCGCTTATACCGGTCAGGGGTCGGCCGTGATCCTGCTGCCGATCGATCGGCTCTTGTGGACTGAAAGAACCTCGGGGATTGCGACCAGCCTCGGCCAGACATTGCCGAAGCCGCAGCCAGTCCGTAAGATCGAGGTCTGGATGACCGGAGACGCTTCGGACCGGGCGCACGCGGGGCTGCAGCAGCTCGGCATTACGCTGATCGAGCACGCCGGGCAACGCCTTCCGCTGCTCGATTGAGTTGCTGATCGCTGACAGGCCAGGTAACCCCTCGACCTGGTACAGGACGCGCTTTATTCGGGAAGGATCAGGTAGCTGCTCTCAGCGTTGCCGGCGACTCACCTCTCGGGGCTCTAATGCGCTCGCAATGGCTGCTTTACAACGCTGGCGCCAGTCGGATCCGGCATGACCCGGCCCGCTGAACTGGCCTGACCGGTGTTATCTCTCGGTAACCGGCATCAGGGGGGCAAGCGCGATAAACCTCTCGGGATCCTGCGGTTCGCCGTTCACGAGAATTTCGTAATGCACATGCGGTCCGGAGCTGCGGCCAGTGCTGCCAAGAGAGCCGATCTGAGCATGCTCGGAAACCCTCTGTCCTACCGAAACCATATAGCGGTACATATGGCCATAGATAGTAGAGATCCCGTGCCCCGTGATCGATTTCGACAACCCTGCCGTAGCCGCCGCGATATCCAGCATAAGTGATGATTCCGGGCGCTGTCGCATAGATAGGCGACATATAGGGGGCCGAGAGATCGAGCCCTGTGTGAAAAGACGGCCGTCGATTGAAAGGATCGCGCCGCGGCCCGAAGCGGCTCTCGAGCCGAAAATACTCGAGCGGCAACGACAGCGGCAGCGACTTGATCAACCCGCGTATCTCTTCGAGCTTGTCCGAGTCGATTCCGCTAAGCTGATCGCCTTTCCGAGGTGGCACGAGGGGACCGCCTTCGGCCCGGTTCAGACCGAGCTGCGAGAACAAGCGTTGGATATTGAGCCCCGCAGATGCCAGTACGCGCGCGAACTCGCTGATACCCGGTCGACCGGGCTCGGTAACGCCGCCGGCGTCGCGTTCTGGTTCCAGCGGGGCGTCGGTTATCATAGCTTCGGGATGCAAGGTATCGGATCCGGAGAGACCGACTTCGGGCGTAATCAGCGTGACCAGCTTTAATGCAGCGATCGACCCCTGGGGCCACGAGATCTCGCTCGCCGAATATTTCTGATTGAGTTCTCCAATCTGTGGCAGGGGGCAGTCTGTCGCGCTGGCGGTCGTATCTCTATTAGCGCTCAGCTGTCGAGGCCCTTTTGCCGCCTTCTCAAGTCTGGGCTTGTACTGACCAAGGTCTGGCTTGGTCTCGCTGACACCCACAGCAAGCGTTACGAGCTGTGCCCCGACCTGGTGCGACTCGCGATGTGTCTGCTCGATCGCGACTGTTAGCAGGCCAAGCAATAATTGCGGCCCGTGTTGAGCAAGCGATTAACCGAATAACTCCCGGTTGGCACCGTAACCCCGGGCGCGAAAGAGAAGTGATGATTGCCGTTTTCCCAATTCAGGATAAGCGGAGTGACGAAGATATCCGACAAGCCACTCACATCGCCGGCCTTGAAAATACTGATATTCAACCCCAGGCGTTCAGCTATTGTACCGCTAACATGCGCGTTGATGACGACAGGGATGGCGATGGCGGTGCCGATCCGCGCACCAAGAATCTCATAGTCGGTCAGATACGCGAATTTACTGAGGTTGGCCCATATTGTTTCATCGGAGGCCCCGGCGACGCGCCCGCCGAGCGGACGCAGGCCGATGCTCCCGTTGTAACGAAACAGGTCATCTCGATAGTATAAGCCAGGCGGACCGAAGATCCCCGATTGCCAGTCGCCGTAAGTGCCCTGAAGATAGTTGCTGCCGCCACTCTCGCCTGCGAGCCCCGGGCAAGCGCCGAACAGGACAGTGATGGCAACGATCCCGCAGGCAAGACGTGCGAGCTTGATCACGCTTCCTCTCTTCGGCACTGCTTCGAAGCCGACCAACGACGGCCAACCGAGCAAGCCGTAACTAATGAACCTCGATCGTTG
>Ga0209040_10003788_pt1 | contig 11529 bp, 10 predicted proteins | sample BogFormECP12_OM3_FD_188240 | JGI IMG/M metagenome (GOLD analysis project Ga0209040, IMG submission 188240) | Bog forest soil microbial communities from Calvert Island, British Columbia, Canada - ECP12_OM3 (SPAdes) (version 2) | ecosystem: Environmental > Aquatic > Freshwater > Wetlands > Bog ... | reverse complement strand
CCCAAAACCAACTGGTAGCCAAGTCAGTTACTTTCAAAGGCAACGATCTGGAGGACGCGGAGAAGATCCAGGCTGGCCTGGCCCCGGCGAAGGAGCAGATATCGCAGAGCGAACAGGAACTGGCGGAGCAGAAGGCAGCACTGGCGCGGCAACAGCAGGAAATGCAGGAACAACAACAACAAATGAAGGCGGCGCAAGACAAAATTGACGCCAATAAAGCGGCTATTGAGGCGGCAAACAAGCGCTTCGGCCAGCTGGATGATTACAACATCCTCGATGAGGTGACGGTTTACTTCGACAACGGCAAGGTCAAAGTTGATCCCAAGTACGTTCCCCAACTGGTGGAACTGGCGAAGAAAGCCCAAGCCATCAACGGCTACGTCATCCAGGTGAAAGGCTATGCTTCCTCGGTCGGCAGTGCTTCGTTGAATCAGAAGCTCAGCGACGACCGCGCCTCCAATGTGACGAATATTTTGATTCAGCAGGGCCATGTTCCGCTCACCAGAATGCTGGCCCCCGGTGCCATGGGCGAGAGCCACCAAGTCGGCAACGACAAGACGGCTGAGGGGCAAGCGCAGAATCGTCGCGTCGTGGTCCGGGTGCTTCAGAGCAAGGGGATTGCGGGGACGTAGTAACTGCGTTTGATCGGTTTTCCCAGGGAGAAACTGGGACGGCGCACTGCCGTCCCGCTGCGTTTCTTAACCAGCGATGCAGCCGAGATCGGCGACCGGGTACGGGTGCAGAGTCAACAAAGACAGATCATCGGGCAATGCACCAAGAATCCAGTTCAGCGCCAAGTACAACTTCGTTCGGACCCAACCATCGGAGTAACAACAGAATCGCATCTAGTCGCGTTCTAATATGCGTTTATGATCGGCGACTGACTATGACATTGATCGCGAAGCGGTCTCGACCTTCATTTCGAAGAATTTACTGGAGTCCGGAGGCAATCCGTTGCTGCTGACAGGATTAACAATCACATTTCTGAAAGAGTTTGGATTAGGTCTGTGGCTAACGTCGCCCCTATGGTTGAGCCTCGCGGCAGCCATCACGGTCCTGGGACGAGTCGCTGGAAAGACCGAAGGGTGGTCAGAGTTCGACAGCTTTTACTGGTCGTTTGTCACTGCAACTACCGTAGGCTACGGCGATATCCGCCCGGTGAAACGAGCGTCGAGGATTGTTGCCATCGTGATCGCGCTTCTTGGGCTAACCCTGACCGGCATCCTGATCGCGATTGGAGTCCACGCCGCCTCGTTGGCGCTGGCTGCACACGATGCTGCAGCGAGAGTCAAGTAATGACTAACTGTCCACCGGCTCGCCACTGCGAACCCAGGTTAGTTGTCGCTTCAAAAGGAATTAGCCATGACCGTTGAAAGGCTTGCAAAGGACAAAGCTCAAGTAAACCAAGCTCTCGAAGTCTTCATCCAAATTGGCTTGGCTGCTTTGCTGATGATCGGGTGTCTGCTCATCCTGCGCCCCTTCATACCGTTGATCATGTGGGGCATTATCATCGCTATAGCTTCGTACCCTACCTTCCGAAAACTGCAGAGCATTCTGGGCGGCCGTGGAGGACTGGCGGCCGTTCTCTGGACGCTTCTGCTGATTGCCGTACTCGTCCTTCCACTTGTTTTGCTGGCACAAAGCTTGGTCCAGGGAATGCAGCCCCTGGCCACGCAACTCAGAAACGGGATCTTGATGATCCCACCTCCGCCCCCGAGGATCGCACACTGGCCAATCGTCGGCCCTCCTCTGGCGCATGCTTGGACCATGGCTTCCACCAATTTCACTGGAGCACTGATGACGTTCGCTCCGCAAATCAAAGCCGCCCTTCCCGAAATACTCTCTGCCTCCGCCGGAATTGGCTTCACCGTGCTGCAATTTTTCTTTTCCATCCTGGTTTCGGGAGCACTTCTGGGAAGCGCCCGGGCCGCCGCGGAAGTCACTCGCGCCTTGGCCAATCGCCTTTTCGGTGATCACGGACCCGAGTTCCAGGATCTAGTGGGGGCCACCATTCGCAGCGTCACACTTGGAATTCTCGGCGTTGCTCTCATTCAGTCGGCCTTGGCTGCGATCGGATTCCTGGTGATAGGACTGCCCGCAGCAAGCGTGTGGGTCGTGGTATTCCTTTTCGCTGCTGTGCTTCAGGTGGGGGTCCTAGTACTCATTCCCGCAGCAATTTACGCCTTTGCCATCGCCACTACCACCAAAGCTGTGATTTTCCTGGTTTGGTGCATCTTCGTGGGAGTGCTCGACAACGTACTGAAGCCTCTACTGCTTGGCCGCGGAGTCGCCGTTCCGACGGTAGTTGTCTTCCTCGGCGTAATCGGTGGATTTCTAGCAATGGGCATCATTGGCTTATTCGTCGGCGCGATCGTTTTGTCGGTGGGTTACAAGCTGTTTCTCGCTTGGATCGAGGGCAGTGCCGCCGCTGACACGCCAGCTTAGATCTCTCAGCTTCGAAGCGGGCAGTCACAGCAAAACAGCAGTGTGACCGATGCATTACCAGACCGTTAGGACCACAGCGCTCGTCTGCAACTTTTGCACCTTCGGTACTTTTTGTTCCCATTTCTTCCTGCCACAAGAGCGATCCAGCGTTTCCCGCCACCCACCTGAGGCACTAGGGATTTCCCTAGTTGTCGCAGGGCAGGTGCACGTCTCAAAGTGAATAGAAGGTGACCGTTTCGGCCCTACTAGGAAACTCTCAATGTCCTGAAAGTACAATCGTTCGGTATCACAAGTTGGGGTCATTACCCTTGTCGTCGGCATACACAATTCGCCGGAGGTACAGATGGACCCAACAATTCTCGATTCTCGATCGCAAGAGACGACTACGATGACGTCGCACAATATTTCTCGACTCTGGTACGGATGGCTATGGCTGAAAAAAGGTCGATAGAACCTCCCAAACTGACCTCGAATGTTTCCGGGACATCGCGACGACAGCTTCTGATGATGGCGGCTGACCACCTCGTGGAGCAGCATGGCGCGCGTAACGACTTGAACAGGCTGGTTAAACTTGGATGCGACCGGGACCGACTGCGGTTCGAGTTGGCCTCGATGATGGAGGCCGAGACGCTTGATCCTTGCTGGAACTCGGTTTCCAAATCAATCTACCCAAGTCAGCACATCGGGCTAAATGCAGCAAAGAAACGACTCGTGCAGCATGTCAAGCACAAGACGGGAAAGCCGCATGACTCTGAAGTTTCGGCACTCATTGATGTGGTAGCCCCCCGGAAGGAAGGGACTTACGACGAAGTAGCGCACCGTTACTGGCGCTCCAGGAATATGCCTTAGCCTTCTGCCAGAAAATTCGAAAGTTCGCTCAGTTGGCGATAACAGGTTCAGCATGACGGTTCCCGCGAACTGCCACTCAACTTTCGGATTACCCGTGATCGAGGCACAATCAGTCGTCGAAAGGCTCATGGCGTACCGCTGCTTCCTAGCAGGTGCTAGTCTTGACGCAGGAACCAATGAAAAACCGCGACGTCACGGCGACTTGGGAGTATCACGATCGCACAAAGCACTCTGCTTGGAGTATTCGTAACAACCCTTACTTCCTGGACTGGAAAAATCGGCGCTTCCTTTCAAAATCTATCCAATGATCGCCTCTGCTGTTACCGCGTGACGTGCCGCAAACTGGGGTGTCTGCACTCTCTGCCATCTCAGAGCCCGTGCCCTCGTCGGGCGCCAATTCGGTCCCTAACCTCCCGGATCTGGCGCGTATCCTGTACTTCTCGGCGGGAATTACCAAGCAGCGAGAACATCCGGGGGGAATAATCTACTTTCGCGCCGCAGCCTGCACCGGAGCTCTCTACGAGATCGAACTGTATGTCGTGACTGGCAACCTCTCTGGCCTGGACGCGGGCGTATATCACTTCAACCCTGCGGACGTGGCTCTGCGGCTTCTGCGAAAGGGTGATTTTCGCGGAAATCTGGCGCAGGCGACCGCGATGGAACCGGCGGTGGCAAGAGCGCCCGCTACGATCATCTGCACGGGAACGTATTGGCGAAACGCCTGGAAATACCAAGCCCGCACCTATCGCCATTTCGGTTGGGACAGCGGCACCTTGCTGACAAATCTGCTGGCCGTTTCTGCAGCTTCGCGGCTGCCGGCCGAGATCGTGCTCGGGTTCGTGGACGCCGAGGTGAACCGCCTGCTGGATCTCGATACGCGGCGTGAGGTTTCCTTGTGCCTCGTACCACATCGGAGACTTCGCTTCCAGGCCCAAGAGAGGCTCCAGTGCTCGGCCTGGAGACGATCCCGCTTTCGGAGCATGAGGTCGAATATCCCGCCATGCTTGAGATGCATGACGCGTCTTCACTTGTATCCGCAGCGGAAGCAGTTCAGTGGCGCGGGAAGCAACCGATCCTCCAATCTTCCGCTACAGCCGGCGAGACAGTTGGCCTCCAACCACTGCCGGAAAAACAACAACCGAAGGACACGATCGAGCAGGTGATCCTGCGCCGTGGCTCGACCCGAACGTTCGACAAGGCGGCATCCATTACACTCCCGCAACTCGGAACCATTTTCGAGTCCGCCACGCGAGGGCTTCCGGCTGACTTCCTTGAACCTCGCGGCGCGCAGCTCAACGATCTTTACCTGATCGTGCATTCGGTGCAGGGGCTCAAGCCGGGCGCATACTTCTTCCGACGCAAGCGGAACACCCTGGAGCTTTTGAAGGAACGGAAATTCCGCGCCGAGGCGCACCATCTTGGACTGGAGCAGGAGCTTCCTGCGGACGCCTGCGTTGACATATTCTTTCTCGTGGATTTGCAGCGCATCCTAGAGCGATACGGGAACCGCGGCTACCGGGCCGTCCAGCTGGAGGCGGGAGCCATCGGCGGCAGGATCTACCTTCCTGCGTATGCCCAAGGACTGGGTGCGACCGGGCTGACCTTTTTTGATGATGACGTGATCAACTTCTTTTCCCCGCACGCGACCGGCAAGGCTGCCATCTTCCTGGTCGCAATTGGCAAGGTACTGACACGCAAACCATAGTAGCGGTTATAACTAGAGGAATCCAACAGAAAGTCCACCGCGCTGATTGGCTCTCATCGTTCCTTATCGAGCCGCGACGCAATAAACTCCGGGTCGTTGGCAAACAGGAAGTAACCCGATTACTTTCTGTTTGACCGTCCGGGTGCAACGTCAAGAGTCGCCGCTTGACCACGTGCACGAACGGCACCTACCTTATCTGGAGGTATAAGGCAACTGTCCGCCCAGCCCCCAGAATGACAAGGGAGAGTAACCAAGCATGCGTAAGCGCCTGATTGCTTCAATTTCGCAGGGTTCTCGAGTTGCGGCCGAAAATCAAAGCTGGCTCGACTCGAGAGCATAGCTGTGGTCGAGATCACCTCCGAAGAGAAGGGATTTCCAATCGAATCTGCGCTTCTGCCTGGAGAGCAACGGGGCTGGCGTGCGGCTGTCGCTGGGTCTCAGACGATCCGGCTGCGCTTCGATCAGCCCCAGAGACTGACACGCATCTGGTTGTCGTTCGAAGAAAGGCAGGCCACACGGACGCAAGAGTTTGTCCTGCGATTTTCTTCGGATGCTGCAGGTCCACTACACGACATTGTTCGCCAACAATGGAATTTTAGCGCTCCGGATGCGGTACGGGAGACTGAGGACTATGCTGTCGAACTCTTCGACGTCACGATTCTGGAACTCAACATTGTGCCTGACACGAGCGGAGGACCCGCTCGTGCTTCTCTACTGGCCTTGCGCGTGGCTTGACAGGCCAGCTTCTTCGATTGCGCGGCCATGGTGTCGTCTGGAGATCACGCCGTAAGTGAAATTCTGGGGATCAAACGGCATCTGGCATCCTGGATTGGGTGTCGACCTTTTCGCGCCACCACGCGATAGCTCTTGGATTGTCGGTTAACCGGAAGTAACGCAAAGTTCCAATCTGTCAGTTGTTGAAAAATCGCCTTCCCATAAACTGAGTGCCTCATGAGTCGGAGCCGATCGGACGTTGAATGCTCCGCTTGCACTAGTCGGCTGTTTGTGGGCGAGTTCACGGACCAACCGGTAGTAATCCACCCTCGACGAGAGCTGGTCTTACGAGTTTTACAAACGGTTGGAGGGGTTAATTGTCGAAATCACTTTGGCTGCGTATTTAATCCGTCAACCGTGTGTTTCCTCTGACACTTACAGTTAATCGACAACATCGATCTTCGGAACTAGAGCTTGCTCCTCGCGGTGTGTTCACGTAGGCATTCGACCGCAGTCGCGGTCTTCTCGTTGTCGGCCCAATCGATAACGGTCTGGGTCTTCTCCGCTGTCAGCGGCTCCCCACTCCCAAGCGCACGTAGCAGATTGATCACAATCATTCGGAGGCCAAGAAGTTCGGTAAGAATCGCTTTCTCCGGAAGCGTCGCCGACGGCCCCACTTGGGCGAGGAGTACCTCGCGACACCACTCACCAAGCGTCAACCCACGTGCCTGTGCCAGTGCCGCAAGCTGTTCATACTCTTCATCTGTTACTTTTGCCCCAGCCGACCTTGTGCGCGAAACACCCATCATTAATCTAAGGACCTCACTTCCCGTAGCCATCGGGTTCTGGGGGCAGTCTAGGACAATCCAGGCATCTCGTCCAACGCAGCAAAAGTTACGGTTCTTGCGGGATAACTCGGAGAATTTGCAATCTCAGCGCGTCACCGTTCAGCGCCCGTCGGGCGCTGTGCAGCACCCTTTCAGGGGTCGTGTCAACCCTCCTCCCGCTGCCGTAGGCAGCGCTCTGGCTCTAACCTTAGTTTGGGGGACTTTGAGCCGGGTACGGCACGTCAGTCACGGTCGGAAACACCTTCGGACTCGGCGGTTACGATCGTTGCGAGCCGGCTCCTCGACGTCCAGCCAGAACTAGGAGGTCGATCTTGAGCTCCGCCGTCCTGGATTCTTCTTTCAGATCCAGACGGGCAAGTCATCCTCGACCTTCTGCCTGGGCGGCGCGAAACGAACCAGAATGTTGCCATTCCAGACATCTTGACGATTCATCTCGATCCATCGCGGACGGCTCTGCACACAGGGTTGGAACGGAATCGACTTGATGCCGAATCTGCCCGCGGCATTCCGGTGAATGCAAGTAAGGGTACTCTTCAGCTTGCCCAATTACCCCCCGGAATCTACCGCGCTAAGTGCTTGGTATTGCGGCACACTAGTCCCCGCTCGCAAATGGAGATTGGAAGAATCTACCCGCCAAACACCGACGTATGTACATCCGCCCGAGTTACCGGGACGGATTGACGAGGGCGTCAGTTCTGAAACTCGAACGTTTGCTGGAGTCTTTGTTCGCGGAGTTCTCGGACGAAGGCAGATACGGTTCTTCGCATCCTGCGCCATTCGGCCGAGCGTTGATCGCGCGTCCCAATCAGTGGGTTGTCGATTACGTCCCACGTTTGGTCCGGGATTCGCCCACGCGCAGCTCTGTTGGCTCGAAGGAGATTGTTAAGCGGACCGGCAATCGCCAGGTTCATCACGTTTAGAATCTTTTCGCGTAAACGCCCCTGATAGTTCGCGTCGATACTGTCCCAGAGTTTGAATACTTGCCGCGCCAAGTTGGTGAACACGATCCGCGCGTCGCCGTTGCCTATCATCATCAGAACTGTCGGCAATATCTATTGCGCGAACTCCCAAAGTTCACTGGAATCGTCCACCGGGAAGAACCCGCAGGGAACGAGTGACCAGTCAACTGCGAGGACAGGGTTTATCACCTCGTTTAGTTCTGGCACTGCAAAAGCATTTCGCACTCGACGCAGGCCCTCGTCGGTGCGCGTAAGGAGTACAAAGTTAAACCTCTCGACGCCTATCGCAATCCGTTCTTCGTGCTCAGCGCGTCCTACCACTGTGATGTCATGCTGTCGGCACTCTTCAACTCTCAGGAATGCGTTCGCTCGTAGGCTGTCCGCAGTTACTCCGGCGTAACGACGTAGCTGATCTTCCTCAGTATTTGGACCTGACTTCCATTCGAGCAGTAACGAGTGGCCCAAACGGCCAGAACTTAGGATTAGCTCAGGGTGCACCTGATCGCCGGCACCGTTCGCGAACCTGAACTCGATGCATCTCGTAATGTATCCCAGCTGGGCTAAGTCGCGGGGCAATCCTGCGACACCGCGAGTCATACCGATGAACAAGTTCATGAGTTCGACGTTAAAACTCAAATGCAAGTTCCTCCTGGGCATCGGTCGCACTGATTAGAGAGTTGTAGTAGTGCTGTAAATTCGTGTACAGGCGTATGAGCGTATTCCCGCACGCACCCTCGGCGAGATACACGCGCATGAAGTCTGGACAGATTTCCACAGTCATCGACCCAATCACATGGAGGTCAATAACGCTAACGCGAAACATAGAGGGGCTCACTTGCACTGGAATTCCCCACAATTTGAAAGGAGCCGTTCCAGCAAACACCGACTCACAGAACAGCTCTAAGTCAGGCAGTGGATGAGGAAAACGAATATTCAACGGAGCCCCGTCTAAATAGAATCGGTTGTCCTCTACCCGTCCACGTATTCGGAACTTCTGTTCCAAGTCGTGGATCTTTCGTGAATACAGGTCAACGATCCTGGTGAGCATCGACGCATAGGACGCGAACGAAGTTCCACGTACGGTGATCTTGCCGTCGTACTTTACATCTGCCAGTGAAAACGACTCGTCGTCACCATCGAGCCACTGCTTGATCTTAACTTTCGACAAGGTCGTCGATTCCGGGAACGCCTCTTGTTCGCGGAGAATCCGGAGGACGTCAGCAGCTCGATTCCCCCACAGTTGCATTTTTAAGAACTCAACCGGCGCGTCGGGCACGTCGAAATCAACGTCGGGAATCTTGCGTCTGTCGAACGCCAGACCCAGTCCACGGAGCGCACCGCCTGCGGCTGTCCGTTCGAGTAACTGGACAGGCAGCCAAGCGTTGTCCAATTTCGGTGAATCCAGAAGAACGTCCTTGATAACAGGGTCAACGGCCGACGTCTTGGAAAACGAGTGCGCGAGCCAATATCGAGGATTGGTGGCATCGATGAACAGCGAAAGCGGACCGTGTCGATCTCCGGCATCTGCTTCGATCACGAAGAAAAATTGTTCATCTGTTTCACTGACCTGTGCACGGCGATGTGAACGTGCAAGAGCGGGAGTGAAACTGTCACGAACTAGCGCGAACACATGTTCGTGATTTGCATCTTGCGCGTCGTGTGCTTCCAAGAGAAACGTCTTTACGAGGTTGGTATCGACTTCCAGGTGCTGGTTCTCGGCCAGGTCCGCGTAGGCCGAGGTCATCACGTCTTCTAGAAGCCGTGCCATCTCTTGACGGTTGTGTGGAGGCATACAGACAAGAAGATTAACACCGCTCTCATTCGCCGTGAATGTGGTTCTTACAGTCGGAGTCTAATGTTGCAATGCACTTGTTACTGGACAGCCGAGTAAGGCCCCGGGCCGGCGTTGCAAGATCAGGCACTTCCGGCAAGTGATTCAGCAGGGCAAATGGGCAAGCCGTAGAATTCCGCGCCAACGGAACATCTGCTTTGACTGCGCGGGGATTCTCGCATAGAGTGTGGCTTTCCAAAACCATCCGTAGCATCGCGGAAGCACTCGAGGTCACCTGGAAATGTCCGCCTGCGGGTGCGTCCTTACGGCTGCCGATCTCCTACGACTCGACTCGCACAGATTTCGGTGCAAGAGCTGTGGCAAGTCGTTCCCAAGCAGTCAACAAATGAGCATCAATAGTCTCGCCGAGTCCCAGTCACACTCGGAGATGGCCGGTTCTGGAGAGTCTTTAGATTCTCAGTTCTGTTCGGCCTCGTCATGTTTTTTAGCAAGAATACTTGACAATCCTTGCCCAACTCAGACAAACGGCGGAGTGCATAGCACTCCGCCGCGATTTTTCGCGAGGCTTGTTTTAAGCTGCGGCTGCGGCCTCCGCGACCTCGGGGGCAATGCCCCCGAGGATCATGGCTGCGGTTTGCTGAACAGCTTCCAGACTCTCGCGCAGCAGGTTGGCGTCTCCGTGCCAAAGCTGAATGTAATCAGCGGCGGCACTGCCGGTGTCAAGCCCGATGGCTCGGCAGACCACGAAGGCTACGGCTTCGGCCTCCGTCTCACGGACTTGCTTGGTGGTCAGGGTGCGGCGCTCTCCCCGGTGCAATATCTCGTGGCCGATCTCGTGCGCCAGAGTCGAGAATTCCTCGGCAGGCTGCATCCCGGAAAGCAGGGTGATCTTCCGGCCGTGGGATAGGCCCTTGGCAGGCGCAATCGTTTCGGAATGGTCCAGCACAATGCCTCGTGACTCGACGAACCTGACCAGCCGTTCACGGTAACCGCTGACGTCGCCCTGCACTTCGGTCAAGGTTGGAAGGTCTTTCCCTTCGGTCTGGCTGATGTCGAATACATAGACCGCGCGGAATCCGTAGAGTTGCGCCTGTGACTGCTTCGCGTCTTCGGTTGCCGCTGCAATGCTGTCGTCCTTTTTGTGGCCAATCATCGGCGCAAGAATCAGGATGCCCTTTTCCCCGCGTTTTACGAAGCGGCCAAGCGAGTTCCACGTCCTCAATCCAGCGACATGGGTGGCACTTGGTTTCTGACGTGCGATCAGCATGATGTTGCCGAAGCTGTAATTGTGAAAGCGGCCCATCGCCGACAAGTACTGCATCAAGACTTCGCTCTGCCCTGACTCCAGAGCCTCGACGAGATAGCTGACTGCGTCTTTGGTGCGGTTGTTGATTTCTTCTAATTTCATTGTTTTTTCCTTTCTGCCGTTGCCGGCCTGTTTTTGTTCTTCACTTGAGCGCTAGCGGACAAAGACAGACGGAACGGTGAAAGGAACTGAACGGAGGCTTGTGAAGGTGGCAGGGTGCGAGTGAAAGCGCGGTGAGTGACAAACGGGGTTGGGTTTTGTTTGGCGCGAAACCGGCGCAGTCCGAAGCGCCCGCCCGAGCCGCGGCTGAGCGGCGTCCACCCGAACAACGCGGAGTGGAAGAAAAGAAGCGGAGCCGCCTAGAAGTTCATGGGAACGCCCGCTGGACATGCCGAAAGAATGACCAGCAGGTAGCGCGATTCGGAGTCCGACTCGGGCTTGCGCGGTTGTAACTTATAAGCTACACTGAGGCGTGACCGAGATTCGTCGGTATGTCACCCGAGCTGGAAAAGATTTGATCGGCGACTGGTTGGCAGGCCTCGACGCCCATCTGCGAGCGAGAATTGCTGCGCGGATTGACCGGCTTTCCCTTGGCAACTTCGGCGATTGCAAATCTCTGCGCGAGGGAGTATCCGAACTTCGAATCGACTGGGGGCCGGGATATCGGGTGTACTACGCGCTGTTGGGCAGGACCTGCGTGCTGCTCCTGTGCGGCGGCGATAAACGCAAACAAGCGTCCGACATAAATCGGGTGATTGAATTCCTCCATGACTACAAGGAAAGGACGCGCAAGCCATGAAACACAAGGCCAGCACCTCTCATGACGAAGCGATGGTTAGAGAGCTTCGCGAAAACCCAGACTTCGCCGCCGAATACTTGAGGGCGGCGCTGGAGGACGCGGAAGAGCCGCG
>Ga0209040_10003787_pt1 | contig 11529 bp, 5 predicted proteins | sample BogFormECP12_OM3_FD_188240 | JGI IMG/M metagenome (GOLD analysis project Ga0209040, IMG submission 188240) | Bog forest soil microbial communities from Calvert Island, British Columbia, Canada - ECP12_OM3 (SPAdes) (version 2) | ecosystem: Environmental > Aquatic > Freshwater > Wetlands > Bog ... | reverse complement strand
CGCGGCGTTCGGCCCCTCGTCCCGCAAGATCGAACTGAGGCGGCGCTGAGCCCATGCCGGACATTCGTCGACTGATCGCACCGCGCAGCATCGCGCTCATCGGTGCCGGCGCCTGGACCGACGCGGTCGCCGCCGGCAGCGCCGCCATCGGCTTCAACGGGACCGTGTGGCGCGTCCACCCGACGCGCCCATCGACACCCGCGACGACCTACTATCGCAACATCGCCGACCTCCCCGCGGCGCCCGACGCCGCGTTCCTCGCGGTTCCGAACCACGACGCGCCGGGAGTTGCCGCGGCGCTCGCGCAGCGCGGCGGCGGCGGGTTCGTCTGCTTCACGGCAGGATTTTCCGAGACCGGCACCGAACCGGGTTTGCGACTCGCGCGCGAATTGTCCGAAGGCGCGGGCTCCCTGCCCTTCTTCGGACCCAACTGCTACGGCTTCGTGAATTTCTTTGATCGAGTCGCGCTGTGGCCGGATCAGGTCGCCGGACCCGCGCTCGAACACGGCGTCGAGCGCGGCGTTGCGATGATTTGCCAGAGCGGCACGATCGCCCTTACGTTGATGTTCAATGATCGATCGCTGCCGATCGGCTATTTGTTCACGGTCGGCAATCAATCCTGCCTCGCGGTCGAGGATCTCATCGAAATTCTCTGCGATGACCCCCGCGTCAGTGCATTTGGTCTCTATCTCGAAGGCATCAAGGATCCGGTGCGCTTCGCGCGTGCCGCGGCACGCGCTCGGGCCATGGGCAAGCCGATTGCCGTGGTCAAGTCGGGGCGCACGGCCGCAGCGGCGCGCACCGCGCACAGCCATACAGGCGCGCTCGCCGGCGCGGACGGGGTCTTCGAGTCGTTCTGCCGCCAGGCGGGCCTCGCGCGCTGCGATACCTTGAGCACCTTGGTCGAAACGCTCAAGGTCTTTCACTCCGGCGGCCCGATCGCCGGCGGCAAGGTGCTGATCATGGGCGCCTCGGGGGGCGACATGGCCATGACCGCCGACGTCGCTCGGTCCCTGGATCTCGAATTTGCGCCAATTCCGGCCGCCGATACCGCGGTCTTGCGCGAATTGCTGACCTCGCGCGTCACCGTCGCGAACCCCTTCGATATCCATACCTATTTGTGGTTCGATCCGCCCGCGTTGGGCCGCGTCTTTGCGACGGTTCTACGTGCCGGTTTCGATGCGGTCGGATTCATGCTCGATTGCCCACCCGACGGCAAGTCCGACACCAGCGCATTCGATGCGGCCATCGACGTCTTCATCGAGGCATCCCAGGGAACGCCGACGCGCGCCGCCTTGATTGCCTCGCTGCCCGAGACGCTTGGGGCGAGGACCCGCGAGAAGTGCCTCGGCGGAGGCGTCGTCCCCTTGCAGGGCCAGCGCGAAGCGCTCGAAGCGCTCGCATTCGCCGGCGCCGTCGGCAGAACTTGGCGCCTGGGCGAGGATCCGCAGCTGCAGCTGCCCGCAGGAGGCGCTGCCTCGAGCCACGATCGAATACGTACGCTCGGCGAAGACGAGGCCAAAGCGGCTCTCGCGAAATTCGGCGTGCCGGTTGGTCGCAGCATCAGCGGGCCGGCGCGTGCGGCGGAGTCGGCAGCTTCCTCGCTGGGATTTCCGGTCGTCATCAAAGCGATCGGCGCCCACCTCGAACACAAAACCGAGGTCGGCGGCGTCGTGCTCAATGTGCGCAGCGCCGCCGAGGCCGCTTCGGCCGCTGCTCGCCTGGCGGCCCTATCGGACACGCTGCTCGTCGAGCCGATGATCACCGACGGCGTCGCGGAGATTCTCGTCGGCGTCATCGTCGATCCGCAATTTGGGCTCATACTCGTCGTGGGCGCCGGCGGCGTGCTTACCGAATTGCTCGCCGACAGCGTTTCCTTGCTGCCGCCCTGGACCCGGGAATCGATCGACGCGGCATTGCCAAAGTTGAAGGTGGCGCGGCTCTTGGCGGGATTTCGCGGCAAGCCCGCGGGCGATCTCGCGGCGCTCACCGAAGCCGTGCTCGGCGTCGCGCGTTATGCCACTGCGCATCGCGATCGGCTCTCGGAACTCGACGTCAATCCGATCATCGTTCGACCCGCCGGCAAGGGCGCGGTCGCCGTCGATGCCCTCATTCGTCTCAAGGAGTTGTAAAGCCATGTCCCATGGAATTCTCACGTCCAAAGACGGTGCCATCCTCGAAGTCAGGATCGACCGACCGAAGGCCAACGCGATCGATCTCGCGGCAAGCCGCCGTCTCAACGACGTCTTCTCGGCATACCGCGACGATCCCACGCTGCGCATCGCGATCATTACCGGGACCGGCGAGAAATTCTTCTGTCCGGGCTGGGATCTGAAGGCCGCGGCCGCGGGTGAGAAATCCGACGAGGATTGGGGTGTCGGGGGCTTCGGCGGTCTCAATTATCCGCGCAATTTGAACAAGCCCATCATCTCGGCCGTCAACGGCATCGCTTGCGGCGGCGGCTTCGAGATCGTGCTCGGCACGGATATCATCGTCATGGAAGAGCATTCGAGATTCGCGTTGCCGGAGATCAATGTCGGCGTGCTTGCCGATGCGGGCACGATCAAGTTGCCGCGCCGGGTTCCCTATCACGTGGCCGTCGAGTTCTTGCTGACGGGGCGCTGGATGGATGCGAGCGAGGCGAAGCACTGGGGACTCGCCAATCACGTGGTGCCGAAGGGCGAGTCGCTCACGAAGGCCCGCGAAATCGCGCGGCAACTCGCCGAGGGGCCGCCACTGTTGTTCCCGGCGATCAAGCAGCTCATTCGGCAGGCGGAAATGGTGCCCGAGCACCAGGCATTCGAATTGCATGACGCGCTCGATGCCGTGCAGCGCGTAATCCGCTCAGAGGACCTCAAGGAAGGGACCCGCGCGTTCTCCGAGAAGCGCAAGCCGCAGTGGACCGGCCGCTGAGCACCGGCGCCTCGAATCGGCGGCGCAGCTCGGCGATCAGCGTCGAGCGGCTCCGCGCCTGCCTTCGAATTGGGGCGCTTATCGATGCCACCATTGTTGTTGCGTGCATGCAACACAATCAACTGCTCGACCGACTATCAGCGATCGTCATCGCACTGTAATATGATCCATAGAAGATTGGACGGTTGGACTTAATGCGGCCAAATGAGCGCAGTCGACCAACAAAAGTCCAAGGGATAGCAGCTTAGGCGTTACACATCGATAGGTCTCGGCGCTCGCGCCGAGTCGTCCAAGGGAGCAATTCGTGATCAAGAATAATCGCATTAGTTTGGCCGTTGCGGCGGTGCTGAGCAGTTGCGCTGCCGCGGCAAGCGCAGATGAAACGACCGCAGGCGAACTAGGGATTTCGGAGATTGTGGTGACGGCACAGCGCCGCTCGGAATCGATCCAAGACGTGCCGATTACGATCCAAGCAATCACGGGCGAGCAGCTCGCTCAGTTGAATGTGACGACCTTCGACGACGTCCTGAGGTACCTGCCGAACGTGACCGTCGGCTCGAACGGCCCGGGCCAGGGCAATATCTACATGCGCGGCTTGAGCGCGGGCTTCGCCGGCAACCAGTCGAGCGCGGCGATCGACCCGTTTCCGAATGTTGCAACCTACCTTGACGACCAGTCGATGACGTTCCCGGCGCGCAACGCTGACGTCTACATGGCGGACATGGAGCGCATCGAGGTCCTTGAAGGTCCTCAAGGCACCCTGTTCGGCGGCGGCGCTGAAGCGGGCGCAATCCGCTACATCACGAACAAGCCGAAGCTCAATGTCACCGAAGGCGACGTCGAGGCCTCGTACGGCACGACGGCCCATGGCGATCCCAACAGCGCGATCACCGGGGTGATCAACCTGCCCTTGATCGCGGATACGCTGGCCGTTCGTGCCGTCGTATACAACGATCAGCGCGGCGGCTACATCGACAACGTGCCGAGCGTGTTCGTGCGCCTGCCGACGGATAACGGCCCGGCTGCCTATCACCTGCCCTACCCGGCGAACGCGGCCACCGCCAACAATTACGCGATCGCGGCAAACGCACAAAACCCCGTGACCTATGAAGGAATCCGTGTCTCGGCGCTCTGGCAGGTCAACAACGATTGGAACGTGCTGATCCAGCAGAGCTACCAAAGCATGGACGCGGAAGGCCTGGATGAACAGTTCCCGGTCGGGTCGCAAGGCCAGCCGCTTGGCGCGTGGCAGGTGAACGCGTTCTCGCCGAGTTTCGACAAGGACAAGTACGAGAACACGTCTTGGACCGTCAACGGCAAGATCAGCGACCTCAAACTGGTGTACACCGGCGCCTATCTCGACCGCACGATCGACAACGCGATGGACTACACGAACTACGCCCGTTCGCAGGGCGGGTTCTACTACACCTGCGTCGGCGGCGGCGCCCCCATCGGAAAGGGAGTGGGACCGCTCACCTGTTACTCGCCGGTTTCCTCTTGGAACGACCACGTCGAGACCACGCACCAGAGTCACGAGCTGCGGCTCAGCACGCCGGACGACTGGCGGCTGCGCGGCCTCGTCGGCGCGTTCTGGGAGGAATTCGACATCAAGGACGACATGAACTTCCTGTACAAGTCGATTCCGTCCTGTACTCCGGCGAACCTGCTGCTTTACAAGGCGGGTACCCAGGTGTGTGTCGGCGACGTGATTCCTCCTGCCGGGTACGCTGCAATTGATCCAAACGTTCGCAACGACAATGTCGCGTTCGGCGAGGACCTCGAGCGCGGCTACAAGCAGAACGCGCTGTTCACGTCGATCGACTACGACCTGATTCCGAAGGTCCTAACGCTGACCGGCGGGACGCGCTATTACCACTATACCGAGACCTTCCGTGGTTCGCAGTACTCGACGAGCCCCGGATCCGCGGGCGTTCCGAACGGGCAGGTCGTGGGTTCAGCGCTCACCGATGCGACGCACGATGCCACGTACAGTGGGTTCCGCAGCCGCGGCAACCTGACCTGGCACGTCACGCCGGACGCGATGCTTTATTATACGTTCTCGCAGGGCTTTCGCCCGGGCGCCGGCAACCGCAAGAACAGCACCGAGATCGCGATCGACGTCGCGCAGACGTCCCCCGGCGTCTACGCGCCGACCGTCGGCCCAGACGCGAAGCCGACGCTCGTCAAGCAGTTCAACAAGCCGTACACGTATCCGCCCGACACGCTGATCAACAACGAGATCGGCTGGAAGACGGAGTGGTTTGACCACCGGCTGCTCGTCAACGGCTCGGCGTACATCATGAACTGGAACGGCGTCCAGACGCTGCTCTACAACCCGCCGATCTCCGGCAACACGACCTTCGGCGTCGAGGGGCCCAACTACCAAATCAAGGGCGTCGAATTGCAGATCGTCGCGCGGGTCACCGACGGCCTGACCGTGCAGGGTTCCTTGTCTCACAACAACGCTACTCAGACCAGCTCGCCGTGCCTCAAGTCCTCGAACAAGGTCGCGAATAACCCGACGCCGATCGGCAGCTGCATCACGGAGTGGTATTCTCCCGCGGCGGGCCAGAACGTGCCGCTGCTGAACCCGCTGGGCGCCGTGGGTTCGACGCCCGCATTCTCGCCGACGATCGAGTACAACATGCGCGCGCGCTACGACTGGAGCCTCGACGCCTACAAGATGTTCGTCTCGGTCGGCGCGCAGCACGTCGGCGACATGCAGAACGAGCCGAGCAGCTTCGGGTCCGGAGCAGGCGTCCTCAATCCGACGACGACCTGGCTGCGCTACGATCAGCCGGCGTACACGACGTACGACGCGGCCTTCGGCATCGCGAAGGACCAATGGCACGTCGAAGCTTTCGGCTCGAATCTCGGCAACTCGGATGCGAGCCTGTTCACCACGTCGGGCCAGTTCATCGAGGCGCAGGTACCGTTGCGGCCGCGCGTGCTGGGGCTGAAGATCGGCTATAAGTTCTGAGGACGGCGCCGCGCCCCGTGCGGCAAAAGCTTCGTCCGCTCGCGCTGGACTCGAGGGTGGGCAGGGATGCCCGCCCGTGTTATATCTGATGCCGATGACTGTCAGCGCCGCCGCTCGTGTGCCATCGACCGTGGAGTTCGAGGTTGCGCACATCCGTGCGCTCATCAAGGAGCGGCGCTTCGCCGAAAGCGTGGCGGCAGCGAGCGCCCTTTTGGAGCAGGTTCCCGAAAATCGCGACGTCCTGTATCTGCTCGCGCTCGGCCAACGCCATCTCGAGCGGATCACAGACGCGCTCGCGACGCTAACCCAGTTCGAGCGCATCCATCCCGGCTACAGCCGCCTCTATCAGGAGCGCGGCTACTGTCATGTTGCGCGGCGTGAAGGGCCACAGGCCATCGAGGCATTCCTACGCGCGGTCACGATCAATCCGGCGCTGCCCGCGAGCTGGGGCATGTTGGAAGGCCTGTACCGGATGTGCGGCGACGTCGACAATGCGGGACGGGCCGCCGCCCACATCGCAAAACTCAAGACGCTGCCGCAGGATGTGATCGCGGCGACCGGGCTGTTCAGCGACGGCGACCTGGCTGCGGCCGAGAAAATGATCCGCGCGTTCCTGCTCGCGCATGGCGATGACATCGAAGCGATGCGGCTGCTCGCGCGGATCGGTGCGCAGCGCGAGGTGTTCGATGACGCGGAGTTGCTGCTCGAGGCAGTGCTGGAGCGCGCGCCCGGCTATGTCGCCGCCCGCTACGACTACGCCTCGGTGCTGCTTGGGCGGCACAAGTACCGGCAGGCCTTGGCCGAGCTCGACACGCTGCTGGCAATTGAACCTGCCAATCTTCAGTACCGGACGTTGTACGCGACCGCGACGGTAGGTCTCGGCGAGCACGCGCGTGCGATCACACTGTACGAGGAACTGCTGCGCGACGCGCCGCCGGGATCGCCCAATGCCGCCGAGCTGCACCTGTCGATTGCGCATTCGCTGAAGACGCTGGGCCGCCGGCACGATGCGATCGAGCAGTACCGGGCGGCGGCCCGGGTCCGCGCGGATTTCGGGGATGCCTATTGGAGCCTCGCGAACCTCAAGACCTACCGCTTCACCGACGCCGAGCTCGTGTGCATGCGCGGCGCCGAGGCGCGGCCGGCGACCGGGCTTGTCGACCGCTACCACCTCTGTTTTGCGCTTGGCAAGGCCTACGAGGACCGTGGTGAATACGCCGAGTCGTGGGGCTACTACGAGCGCGGCAATTCCTTGAAGCGCGCCGAGAGCCGCTATCGGCCGGAGCCGATCGAACTCAACACGGCGAACCAGAAGGTGGTCTGCACCGGGAAATTCTTCGAGCAGCGCAGCGGCTACGGAGTCCCGAGCACGGCGCCGATCTTCGTCGTCGGACTGCCCCGCTCGGGTTCGACGCTGATAGAGCAAATTCTGGCCTCGCACTCCTCTGTCGAAGGCACGCAGGAGCTCGCGGACATCCCGCGCTTCGTGCTCGAGTTGCAGGGACGCGAGCGCGACCTCGAGTCGCCGCTCTATCCCGCCGTGCTCGCGCAGCTCCCGCCGGAGGAGTACGTGCGCTTCGCCGAGAAGTATCTCGACGACACGCGCGTCTATCGCACCGGCAAGCTGCACTTCATCGACAAGATGCCGAACAACTTCCGTCACATCGGCTTCATCCACCTGATGTTCCCGAACGCGAAGATCATCGACGCGCGCCGCGAGCCGATGGCCTGCTGCTTCGGGAACCTCAAGCAGCTCTTCGCGCGCGGGCAAGAGTTCGCCTACAGCATCGAGGACATCGCCCGCTACTATCGCAGCTACCTCGAGCTCATGGAGCACTGGGACGCCGTGCTGCCGGGACGGGTGCTGTGCGTGCATCACGAGGACGTGGTCGACGATCTGGAAGGCAGTGTCCGACGCATCCTCGAGTTCTGTGAGCTGCCCTTTGAACCGGCCTGCGTCGAATTCCACCGCACCGAACGCAGCGTCGTCACGGCGAGCTCCGAGCAGGTGCGCCAACCCATCTTCCGCGAGGGCCTCGACCAGTGGCGCCACTACGCGCGCTGGCTCGGTCCGCTCGCCGATGCGCTCGGCGACGCGCTCGTGCGCCACCGCCGCGAGGCCGCTCCCCGAGGCCTGTGAGATGCCGCCCGGACGCAACGAACCCTGCCCCTGCGGCAGCGGCCGTAAGTACAAGCATTGCTGCATGACAGGGGCCGATGGATCCTCCCCGAAACCGCCGCCGCCGCACGCAGCAAGCGCTTGGGCCCTGTTGCGTGCCGGGCGGCCTGCGGAGGCCGAGGCCGAGTGCCAGCAACTGCTCGCGCGCGAGCCGATGCTCGGCCAGGCCCTGCTCTGCCTCGCGCTCGCCCGGCAGAGCCAAGGCAAGGACGCCCTGGCCGCGCTCGAGTCGGCGAGTCGGAGCCTGCCGCGTGATGCCGAGGTGCACCACCTGCTTGGTCAGGCGCTCGAGGACCATGGCCAGCTAGACCGTGCGGTCGAGAGCTTCGGCCGCGCGACCGCTCTGCGTCCCGAGTTCGCCGAGGCACACAACGACCTCGGCCAAGTGCTGCTTCGGCTGGGACGGACCGACGCCGCGGTTGCGAGCTGCCAGCGCGCGCTTGCGCTTCGGCCGCGCTTCGCCGCCGCCCTCGGCAACCTCGCCAACGCCGAGCGCGCGCGCGGGGCGATCGCGGCGGCGATCGCAGGGTACCGGCGCGTGATCGCACTCGAGCCGGGACTTGCGGAGGCCCACCGCAACCTCGGCGTTGCGCTGCTCGAGGCCGGCGAGCGCGACGCGGCGATCGTCTGCTTGCGAACGGCAATTGAGCTGCGGCCGGAGTTTGCGGGCGCCATCACGCAGCTCGCGCGCGCGCTGACCGCCGCCGGGCGCGCAGCGGAGGCGATCCCCCACTACGAGCGCCTGCTGGCGCGCAACCCGCGTTTCGAAACTCTCGACGAGTATGCGACCCTGCTGGCAGGGCTCGGGCGCTACGAGGCGTCGGCACGCTGCTATCGCGGCGCCATCGCACTGGCGCCGGGTTATGCGCGTCTGCATGCCAACCTTGGTCACGTGCTGCATTGCCTCGGCGACTTCCGCTCCGCGATCGAGCACAGCCGGCGCGCGATCGAACTTGATCCGCAGCTGCCCGAAGGGCAGCTTCACCTCGGCAACTCGCTAATTGCGCTGAACGTGTTGTATGAGGCCGAGGCCGCCTACCGTGCTGGACTCGAGATCGCCCCCGACCATGCTGCGCTTCACACCGCGCACGCCATGGCCCAGAGGGCGCTCGGGCGGATCGAGGATGCAGAAAAGAGCACGCGGCGGGCGCTGGCGCTGCGTCCAGGCGCTGCCGATACGCTCGCGCTGCTTGGCAGCCTCGCGATCGACCACGGTCGGTTCACCGAGGCAGAGGACCTGCTGCGTCAAGCGCTAGCCATCGACCCGGAGCTACCCGAGGCGCTGATCAGCCTCGCGGCCGTGCGCAAGATGAGTTCGGCCGACGCGCCGTGGCGCGACGCCGCGGAGCGGGTACTGACACGTGGCTTAGCCGTAGCACACGCGATCAACCTACACCATGCGCTGGGCAAGTACTACGATGACATCGACGACTTTGATGCGGCTTTCCAGCATCATCGGACCGGCAACGAGCTCGCCCGTCGCAGCCGATTTCGTTACGACCGTGCCGAAATGACCCAGCGGGTAACACGGGCCCTCACGGCCTTCGATCGACATGCGCTCGCGGCTTTGCGGCCCAGCGGGCGTCCCTCCGACCGCCCGCTATTCATCGTTGGGATGCCGCGGTCGGGCACGAGCCTCACCGAACAGATCCTCGCCTCGCACCCGCAGGTTCACGGGATGGGGGAGCTGCTTTACTGGATCGATGCGGCGGACGCCGAGCGTGCGGCGACGCCGGAGCGGCGTGCTGTGACGATAGCCGAACTCGGCCGTGCCTATCTGGAGGGGATCGCGATGCAGGCACCCGACGCGTCTCGCGTCGTCGACAAGCTGCCCGTCAACTTCAAGAACATCGGCCTCATTCATGCGGCCCTGCCGGGTGCCCGGTTCATTCATCTCGAGCGCAATTCACTCGATACCTGCTTGTCGATCTACTTCCAGGGCTTCACCGCCGCGCACGACTACGCGACTGACTTCGGCGACCTTGCGCATTACTACCACGAGTACCGGCGCCTGATGGCGCATTGGCGCGCGGTCCTGCCGCCGCAGACGCTGCTCGAGGTCCAGTACGAGGACCTCGTCGACGATCCTGAACGCTGGAGCCGCCGGATGCTCGCGCATATCGGACTGCCGTGGGATCCGCGCTGCCTCGAGTTCCACCGCACCGAGCGGCCCGTGCTTACTGCAAGCAATTGGCAGGTCCGCCAGCCGATCAGCAAGGGTTCGATTGGTCGGTGGCGCCGCTACGAGCGCTTCCTCGCACCGCTACGCGAGGCGCTCGGCGAGGATGGGCTCGGGCCGCATGGCGCCGAGCGCTCTCCAAGCTTGGCTCCCCAATCGATGGATCTTAGCCTACCGTCTGGCCCCTAAACCGCCGGTATCACCCGTCGACCACGACTGCGCGTCGACCACGACTACGCGGCGATCGAGATGACGCGACGCGCCTCTTCGAGGCCGTGGCCTCGCGGGCCGGTCTCGCGGCGCCACAGCAGCACCGCAGAGGACAGCGCGACCAGACTGAGCAAGAAGAAGAACCACAGCATGACCTCATAACCGGCCGGGTTCTGGGCTCCCGCACCTGCTTTGTCGGCGAGCCAGCCCGCGGCCAGATTGGATGCCGACATGCCGAGTGCCTGAATCAGCGTGATCAGACCAAGCGCGGTCCCCAAGCGGCGCGGCTCGACGATCAGCGTCGTCGCCGGCCAGATCACCGCGGGCACGAGCGACCAGCTGATGCCCATCATGACCGTGGTGACCCACAGATTGAGATCGGTGAATCCCAGCACGACGAAGGTCAGCGGCAACAATAGGGTGCCGAGGACCAGCATGAGGGCGCGATGGCCCAGCCGGTCGGCGAGCAAGCCGAACACGGGCGTCGCGAAGATCGCCGCAAAGAACACCCAACTATTGGCGATGCCCGCCTGTTGCAGGCTCAGCCCCTTGGCATGCTGAAAATACTCGACCGCATAGGTTTGTCGGAACGGGAAGAATACGGCCGCGTAGAGCACATGCAGGCCGAGTATGTACCAGTAGGACATGTCGAATTTCAGGAGATCCCGCCAGAGGATGCGCTCGGGTGCGTCGCCGCCGGCGGCGCTCAATCCGGGTCGGTGGTGCCGATCGACCCAATAAAAGCTCAGCGCCGCGACGAGACCGACAACCGTAATGCCAGTGCCAAGCCACAGGGGCGCCTGCCAGCCGCGCTCGAATAGCGAATGAGCCCAGGCCGGCGAGGTGTTCTCGCCATAGGATCCGACTCGCGCGAGACTCAGGTACAGGGCTGTGGCGAGCGCGATGCCGCTGCGCGAGAACCATTGCGCGAGTCCGGCGACGAGCGCGATGAAAATCGCGCCTTCACTGACGCCGAAGATGAAACGGCCCGCAACCATGAGCTCATACGGGCTGCCTATCGCGGTCAGCGCGGCGCCGAGCACGCCGATCGCCGCCGCCCACAGCGCG
>Ga0209040_10003786_pt1 | contig 11534 bp, 13 predicted proteins | sample BogFormECP12_OM3_FD_188240 | JGI IMG/M metagenome (GOLD analysis project Ga0209040, IMG submission 188240) | Bog forest soil microbial communities from Calvert Island, British Columbia, Canada - ECP12_OM3 (SPAdes) (version 2) | ecosystem: Environmental > Aquatic > Freshwater > Wetlands > Bog ... | reverse complement strand
GCGCTCGCGGAGGTCTACGCGAGCGATGACGCGAAGGAGAAGTTCGTGAACGACTTCGTCGCGGCGTGGGACAAGGTGATGAACCTCGACCGGTTCGACCTCGTCTGATCATGACGTCCAGGTCGGCCCACGCGGGCCGACCTGGACGTCCTCAGTCCGAAGGATCTCGGCTGGCCTCCTTCCGCAGGGCCGGGCCGCGTACGGGTGCGAACTTGCCTACCTGATCAGCGGGTCACGGGGGAGACCGAGTATCCGCTCGGCTATCTGGTTCCGCTTGATCTCCGACGTGCCGCCCGCGATCGACATGGCTCGGTTCATCAGCACGAGGGTGGCCGCCATCGCGCCGTCACCGTCCAGGAACGCCGCGTCCGGCCCGGCGAGTTCCGCCATGATCGCGGCCGTCTCGTGGCCGACCTCGGACAGCAGCAGCTTGGCGATGTTGCCCTCCGGCCCCGGGCCGCCGCCCGCCACCGCCCGGTAGGCGCTGCGCAGGTTCAGCACGCCCATCGCCTGCGTACGGGAGATCTGCCTGCCGACCCGTCCGGCCCCGCCGGCCAGCCGCTCCGGGTGCGCGTCGAGCGGGACGATGAACGCATCGGCCGGCATCACCATGCCGCTGTCACCGCCGCCGATGCTGACGCTCTCGTTGCCGAGCGTCGCGCGCGCCACCGTCCAGCCAGCATCGACCGGTCCGTCTCGCTGGCGATGCCGGCCGCCTCCGCCGCGAGCACCGCCCGGGCCACGTCGGTCAGCAGCCTGCGCGCGCCCGGCAGCACCGTCGCTGGCGCCGCGTCGAGCCTGATCCTGGCCGCACGCCGGCTCTGGTCCAGATTGGCGGGCACTTCGGCCTGAACGCCGCCGGCTGACTTCTCGATCACCAGTACGTCATCACCAGCGGGGACCAGCAGCACGTCCGCCAGGTGGCCGCTGATCACGACGCCAGCCTTCCCGGTGGCGGCACCGTTGGCATGCCTCACCTCGCCGCCCAGTGCGGCCGCGCCGATCATGCTGCCGTCAGCCAGCGCTGGCAGCAGCCGCTTCTGCAGGTCGCCGGGCCCGGCCACAGCCAGCACAGCGCTGGTAACCACAGTCGGGACGAACGGCCCCGGTGCGAGGTACCGGCCCATCTGCTCGGCCACGACCAGCGTTTCGGGCAGTCCGAAGCCCGAGCCACCATGTTCTTCTGAAATGTGCAGCCCGAGCAGGCCGAGGCCGCTCAACTCGGCCCAGAGGGCCGGCCGCGTGTCCCCCTCGGCCTCGAGCAGGCTGCGGGCCGCCGCTCGGGACTGATGCTTGGTCAGAAGGCCGGCGACGGTCTGCGCGAGGGCACGGTGCTCTTCGGTGATGGCGAGTGACATAGCTAAATAGTCACTCTTTTATGCGGCGCTGGCTATCAGTGAATGCCCGGGGCCGAATTGGCCGCGGATATCGCATGGCTGCAGAACGTTGCCCAGGAGCTCGTGCATGTGCCTTGGCTGCCACCACGGTTGTGGACCAGCGCGACCGCGATCAGCGCAGCGGTAGTCACCAGCCACAGCAGCAGCGGCACTGCCTGCTGCAAGCCCAGGCGCTGGTATCCCCGGCCGGTATGTACCGGTCTGGTGCGAGAACGCTGGACAGCTCGCGGCGAGCCGGCCTGGATCTCCTCACGCGCCGGCATCTCCTCGCCGGATGCCAGCCGCGTGAATATGGTCAGCCGCGCCACCAGCGTGGGGTCCGAGCTGGCCAGACCGTCCTTAATCGAGTCCAGGGCGTGCTGCTCCCACGCGCTCAGGCTCATACCTGATCCCTCCATCACTTCGCCGTGGCCTGAGCGGTCGCAGCGTTCATGGAGAGCATTGCGATGACTGATGCGCTTAGTCAGCACCTCAGCCCAGGCGTCTTACTCGAGCACGGCCTCCACCTGAGCGCGCAGCATCTCGATAGCGCCGAGGTAGGTAGCGGCCATCAGCCCGGAACACCGGTGTCCCGGTATTACGCCAGCTTCATCGCGTGGCGTGATCAGGATACACAGCCCCCGGAGTCGGCCGCCCCAGAAAATCCCTATGCCGAACGGGCCCGGGTGTTACGGCTGCTCCGGGCGGGCTTGCCCTAGACGGCGGACGCCGACCCAGGCATCTGGCTCCCGGGCAGGAACAGCACGGAGTTGAGGTACCGCGGGAAGGGCCACAGGGCCCGGGCCAGCAGGCCGCGCTCAGCAGCCTTCGCCCACGAGCACAACTTGCTCGCCGACACCTAGCTCGCCGACACCTAGCCCATTCCGGCTTGCGCCGGCACTTTATCCGTTCGTTTCCGGGCCATTTCGGTCCAGGCCTGGACCGGGGATGCCCATTCGCTGCTGCGCCGGGAGGGACCGTAGGAATCGGGCTTCCCGGCCACCACGGCTGCGGAGACGAGCGCATTCTCGACTCAGCCCCCTACCTTGGTTAGCGCCTTCAGCCGGCTTTACCGAAGCGTGTGTGCCAGGTCCACGACGTAGGGTTGCGCCAGCAGGCAGCCGACAGGCGGAGCCTGGATGCCCTCGCGTAGCGTCCAGTGATCCATGTAGACGCCGGCCGGCAGCCAGTACTCATCAGCCGGCAGGTTGCCCGTGATAACAATGCACCCTTTCTCGTGCCGGCCGCTCGGTCTGCCTGGGGAAGGCACCCAGAATGCGCGTCCGGCGCTCTGGGCGAGGAGGGGGGCAATGTCCACGATCTGGCGCCGCTCGACGTACTCCCACAGGCGCCCGTCGTCGAGAGGGCTGGCTGTGAACGGCGGCCAGTGCAGCAGGTCGCTGGTGCCGGCCATCGGCATTACCTGGATCCCGGGGACAGGGACCGGGTCGTCCCAGGGTTCTGGCTGCCTGCAGTGCACCGCCAGCAATACGGTTACCTGGCTGTCGGTTAGCCATCCCAGCAGCGCGCCGTCGTGAGGGACCGGCATGCTGCCGGTGACCGCCTGGTGGATGATGCCGGAAACAGGTTCTCCCGGCCGGATTTCCTGGTTAATCCCGTCGTGGCGGTTCCATGGGCCGATGACGAAAAGATCGTCGCGGGCCTGGGTGAGGACGAAAAAACCGGCCGGCGCGGCGGGGTTCATCAGGACCATCGACCGGTACCCGCCGTCGGCGGAGTGCGGCGTGACCGCTAGCGGGTAGCGCCTGAACAGCTGCGAGCATGCGGCCAACGTTGCTGTGCCGGGTAGGGCGTGAACTGACACGGTCTGCTCCCTGCGAGGGGACGAGATCATCTTCAAAACCAAGGCCCCCCGGTAGCGAGGCGAGGGCGGTGGTGGGCAGCCTGGCCGCCTTCGGTGACTCGCTACCGGGAAGCCTGACCCGCGTGACAGGGTGGTGCGTTCAGGTGTACGGACTGGGCGCAGGCCGGCCACGCGGGAGTCTCAGGTTGGTGCCGGTTGCACGACAAATAGTGCTGCAAGTTGCAGCGAGAGACATCGGTCAGTTGACGTAGATTGAACGAAGTGACGTAGATCGAACCGAAGGGAGACGGGGACGCCGCCTGAGCAGCGGCCGTCCAGCGGCACGTGGGGGTCTGCGCTAACCGCGGACGAGTTCGCCGCTGTCCGCAGCGCGGGTTTCGAACCCGTGGGCCAGGTGTTCGGCGCGGCCGTCTACGATGCCGGCTCCGCCAGCGGGTACACCTGCCCCGCGGCGCGGGGATCGTCCGGCGACGCGTGGCCGGCCGGGGCGGCGACCCAGGTGTCCGGGCGGGGCGACCCGGGGTCTTTCGGCCCGCTCGTGCGGGCCATGTACCAGGCCCGGCACACAGCCATCGACCGGATGACCACCGAGTGCGCCAGGCTTGGCGGGCACGGGGTGGTGGGCGTCCGGCTGTCCCGGGGGTCATTCCCGCTCGGCGGGCTGGAGTTCAAGGCCATCGGCACCGCGGTCCGCGCGCCGGGCGCCCCGCACGGGCCACAGGTACCCTTCACCTGCGACTTGTCCGGGCAGGATTTCGCCAAGCTGATCATGACGGGCTGGGTCCCCGCCGGGCTCGCGCTCGGCATCTCGATCGGGTCGCGGCACGATGACCGCAAGACCGCCCGCCAGACTCGCTGGGGGTCGGGCAACGTCGAGGTCGCCGGCTGGACCGAGCTCGTCAGCCAGTCACGGCACGACGCCAGGCGCCAGCTGGAAAGCGACGTCAAGCGGCTCGGCGCCGAGGGCGTGGTAATCGCCGCCATGCAGATGGCGGTGCGCGAACGGGACTGCCTGGCGCAGGTGGGCCGCCGCGACCACATCGTGGAGGCAACCCTCATCGGCACCGCCATCGCCGGGTTCTCCCGAACCGGGCATCGTCATGCCGGGGCCGGGCCGAAACCCCTGGCCGTCATGTCGCTCGACCCGCAGCGGCGCCAGGCCGCCAGGGCCGGCTAGCTGGCCGGGGTGTCGATCGAAACCTGCCACAGCCGGGCGGCCCGGGACGTTCTGGTTCAATACCGAGCGACCCACCGCCGGCATCGGCTGGGACATCGAAGTGGTGGCCTTCCACGAAGCGGTGCCCGGGCATCATCTTCAACTCTCCCGCCTTCAGCTGCTCACCGACCTCCCCGCCCTCCAGCGCCAGCGCAGCCTCCCCGTGTTCTCCGAGGGATGGGGCCTGTACGCCGAGCAGCTCGCCGAGGAAGCCGGGCTGTACGCCGACGATCGCGGCCTGCTCGGCTCGATCAGCACGTCACTGATCCGGGGCGCCCGGCTGGTGGTGGACACCGGCATCCACGCCTTCGGCTGGAGCCAGGAGCGGGCCCTTGAGTTCCTCGTGCAGCATGTCCCCGATGCCACGGGAGTTCCTCGCCGCCGAGATCGACCGGTACGTAGTGATGCCGGGACAGGCCCTCGCCTACCTCACCGGCAAGCTCGAGATCCTCCGGATCCGGGAGGATGCGCAAAGGCGCCTGGGTCCGGCGTTCTCCCTGCCCGCCTTCCACGCCGCCGTCCTGGACCACGGCTCGCTCCCGATGCCGGCCCTGGCCCGCAGTATCACGGGCTGGCTGGATCGGGTGGACCCAGGGTAAGCTGCGTCGGCCCTCAGCGAAGCGCTCGTGCCCCAGCACGGCGAGCAGCTGCAGCTTCTCGTAGCCCTCGCGGCGACTACGACCAGGTCGTCGAGACGCTCAACGCGTCCGACCCGCACGGCCAATAGGCCGACCGCCGGGCCAGGCTGTCCGGTGGCGGGGATGGGTGAAACCAGGTCCGTTCGGCCTAAAAGATTTCATTCTCCCGAACGAGCGGGTGTTACGCCCCGTCTAGCTGCGACGGGCCGCGGGTGGTCAGTCCGGCATCGCGGCGATGATCTGTTCCTGGGTGAGCGGCAGCGTGCGCACGCGGACACCGAGGGCGTCGTAGAGGGCGTTGCCGATGGCGGCCGCGGTCGGGCCTTGCGCGGTTTCTCCCACGCCCAGCGACGGATTCCCGTGGCCAGGCAAGAACTCCACCTCCACCGCGGGCACCTCAGAGAACCGCAGAATCGGATAGCTGTCCCAGGTGTCGCTGGTAACGGTAAGGCTGCTGAAGCGCACGCGTTCCTTCAGCGTCCAGCTGGTCGCCTGGATCGCGCCGCCCTCGACCTGGTTCTCGGCGCCGTCGGGGTTGATCACCAGGCCGGCGTCGACGGCGATGGTCAGCCGGCGCACCCGCACGTCGGTGACGGCCTCCACCTCCGCGACCACCGCGCAGTAGGCGCTGGTGTTCTTGTAACGGGCGTAGCCGATGCCATGGCCGACGGACCCGGGCGACCCGGACGCGGACCAATCGGCCCAGCCCGACCGCCGGACGACGGCCTCGATCACCGCCCGGCCTCGGGGGTCCGCGAGCTGGGCGAGCCGGTATTCGACCGGATCGCGGCCGGCCGCCTGTGCGAGTTCGTCCATGAATGACTCGATCGCGAACACGTTGAGAAGGCCGCCGAGCGCGCGCATCGAGGAGGTCCGCAGCGGCATGACCGACAGCCGGTGACTGACCGCACGGTAAGCCGGGAACGCATAGCCCGGCACGGCGTTCCGCCCGGACCCGCCACCTTGCTCCATCGGCGGGTCCCCCGCCGCCTCGATCTGCTCGCCGCCGTCCCGGTGGCTCGCCGCGAGCAGGCCGGTCGGGGCGAACCCGGGCCGGGTCACGTGCCCGTTACCCCAGATCTCGTGCTGCCAGGACAGTACGTCACCGCGTGCGTCGACCTAGGCGGCGACGCGGACCACGGCGGCCGGCCCGTAAGGCGCCCAGCCAAGCTCGTCCGAGCGCGACCAGACCACCTGCACCGGCCGGCCGGGCACGGCCAGGGCGAGCAGGGCCGCGTCCATGGCGGCGTCGTCGGCGCCGTTGTGCCCGTAGCAGCCCGCACCCTCGACATGCCGCACGCGCAGCTGTTCCTCGGTCAGCTTCAGCGCCCGGGCCAAGGCCCGGCGCAGCAGGTACACGCCCTGGCTGTGCGTCCAGACCTCCAGCCCGACGCTGCTCCCCTTGGCCCCGTTTCCGAGCGGCACCGTCGTGGCCAGCGCCGTCGCGCTGGACGGTCCCATCGCCGCGTGCGCCAGGTAGGGCCGGTGATAGGTGGCTTCATGCGAGCGCGCGGCAGGTCTGGCCGACCCGCCGGCGGGAGGGGCGGCTTCGGCCCCGACGGCGGATTCAGCCAGGACAGCGGATTCAGCCAGGACAGCGGATTCAGCCAGGACAGCGGTCTCGGCCGGCGCGGAGGTCAGGAAGGCCGGCAGATCGTCCTCATCGGGCAGGGTGGGCTGCTCCTGCCACTTGGCGTCCCCCCGGAGCAGGTCGGCGGCGCGCACCGCCACCTCCTCCCGTTCGGCGATCACGCCCAGGAAACTCCCGTCTCGTACGACGGTCACGACTCCGGGCAGCGCCATCGCCGGCTCCGTGCCGATGTCGAGCAGGGTGGCGCCACGCGACGGAGGCCGGATGACCCGGCCGTACAGCATCCCGTCGAGCACCATGTCGTGGACGAAACGAGGCCGCGGAACCAGCTTGTCGGGCAGGTCCACCCTCGGCACGCTGGTGCCGACGATCCTGTAGTCCGAGGCCGCCTTGGGCTCGGCCAGGCCCGTGGCCGGGCGGTCCAGCCGCCCGTCGTCCGCCAGCTCCCAGTAACTCGTGGTCCGTCCGTCCGGTGCGGCAATGGTGCCGTCCTGAACGGTAAGCACGTCTGCGGGCACGTTCCACCGGCCGGCCGCGACGCCGAGGTAGATCGCCCTGGCCTCAGCACAGGCGACCCGGAGGGCGGCACCCGACTGCTGGATCGACATGCTGCCCGACGTATAGCCCTCATCAGGACTGATGCCGGTCACGGCGGCGGCCATGCGGACCCGGGCGACATCGACGTCAAGCTCTTCGGCGGCGACCTGCGCCAGCGCGGTGAGCACGCCCTGGCCGAGCTCGACCTTGCCCGAGCGCACTTCCACCACGCCGCCCGGCCGGATACGCAGCCAGTCCCCGAGACGGGGATTGGCCCCGAGCGACGGCGGCAACACCGTCCTGCCTTCGCGTGACGTCGCCATCAGTCACTGTCCCGGGTAGCACGCAGGCTGGCAGCGGCCGCGAGCACGGCGCGCACAATCCGGTTCTGCGCGCCGCACCGGCACAAGTTGCGGTCAAGCGCGGCGCGTACCTCGTCCTCGCTGGGGTCGTCGTTGCTGGCCAGCAGCCCGGCGGCACTGATCACCACGCCGGAGATGCAGTAGCCGCACTGGGCGGCCTGCCCGTCGATGATCGCCTGCGCGACGGGGTGCGGCCGCTCAGGCGGGCCCAGTCCCTCTACCGTGATTACTTCCTGGTCCCCGACCGCCCACAGCGGGGTGTCGCAGGAGTAGGCGGGACGTCCGTCGACGAGCACGAGGCAAGAGCCGCACAGGCCAACACCGCAACCGAAGCGGGTGCCCTTCAACCCGAGATGATTCCGCAGCACGTACAGCAGCGCGCTGTCCGGCTCAGTCCGGACCTCCTCGCGCCGGCCGTTCACCAGCACCGTGGCCCACATGGGATCGATATCAGGCATCTTTCCGTCTCGGGAGTCGCGCGATCGCGGTCTGCGGAGGGAGACTCGTATACAGTACTCCGGCCGCGATCATCGCCTGGTTGTCAACGGTCGCCATCCGCGTCCCGCAGGCGGTCCAGGACGCGGGAACTGACCGCGGTTAGCGCCTCGAGCTGGTCGCGGCTGAGCCCGTCGAAGACCAGCTGCCGGACCATCTCGACATGAGCCGGCGCGGCTCGCTCGATGGCGGCGCGGCCGGCCTCGGTGAGGACCGCGAACGCGCCCCGGCCGTCGGTCGGGCACTCCTCCCGGCCGACGAGACCCCGGCGCTGCATCCGGGCGAGCTGGTGCGACACGCGGCTTTGCTCCCAGGCCAGCGCGTCAGCGAGCTCGAACACCCGCCGCCGGCCCGCCGGCGCCTCGCTGAGCACGACCAGCACCTCGTAGTCCGTCAGTGACAGTCCATAGTCGTCTTGCAGCTGCCGGTTCACCCGGGCGTTCAGCTGTGAGGTCATCTGCAGCAGCCCGCGCCACGCCCGCTGCTCCTCCACAGTCAGCCATCTGCTCATGCCATCAGAGTACCCGAAATTAATGACGTGTCATGTATGTTGGATGACACATCGTCACCATCAACCGCAAGGACTACGGCATCCCCTGGAACGCCGCGCTGGAGACCGGCGGCGTCCTGGTCAGCGACAAAGTCACCCTGGAGTTCGAGGTCTCCGCGATCAAGGAGTACGGGCTGACCCATGAGCAGCTGGCCTACGTCGCCGTGGCCCAGCGGCGCTGGGCGGCGAAGAACCCGCGCGGCCTTCCCGACCCGGTTACGGTCGAGGACGTACTGGCCTCCCGGATGGTGGCCTACCCGTTCCACCTCCTGGAGTGCTGCCTGGTCACCGACGGAGGCGGCGCGCTGGTGGTCGCCTCGGCGGAGCGTGCCGCCCGAGTTCGGAAAACCCGCCGTGCACATCCTCGGCACGGGAGAATCATCGGAGACGCCGATGATCTCGCAGATGGTGGATTTCACCGAGTCCCAGGCGTTCCGGCGGGCCGGCCAGGCGGCCTTCGCCGAGGCGGGCATCGGCGTGTCCGACATCGATCACCTGATGATCTACGACGCGTTCGCCCACGTGCCCATCTACGGACTCGAGGCACTCGGCTTCGTCGGTAAGGGCGAGGCCGGCGCCTTCATCGCCGACGGGAACACCGAGCCTGGCGGGTCCCTCCCACTCAACACCAATGGCGGCGGGCTCTCCTACACCCACACCGGGATGTACGGCATGTTCGCCATCCAGGAAGGCGTCCGCCAGCTGCGCGGCGAAGCCGCCGCACAGGTCGGCGACCCGCAGACCAGCGTCATCCTCGGCAACGGCGGCATGTTCGCCACATCCGGCGTGCTAGTCCTAGGCCGTCAGCCGCGCTAGGCCCTCCTGGTTTTCAATGAACGGCCTGCACGGGTGGGGGCCGATGCGGCTCTTGAGGGCGAGGGTGAGGGCGAGGGCGGCGGCGTCTTGACGCTCGCGGCGGAACCAGGTCGAATGGCATACAGAATTACTTTCTAGTATTCGGTACGGCGGCAAGGGGTGGTGGTTCACGGCATGACCGAACGCAAGAGCCCCACGGCGGTTCTCCGGGAAGGCCCCCGCGCGCTGAGCGACGAGCAGGTGCGCGAGATCGAGGATTCCGCCCTCGCGGGAGTGCTCGGGGTCGACATCGACGACGTCATCGAGTACGTCCACAAGGACCTGAAGTCGCTGCCGGACTTCACGACGCTGTACCGCAGGTATCTCAAGCAGCGGTGGGACGTCTACGACCTCGACTTCAGCCAGGACAAGATCGACTGGCAGGAGAAGATGACCGAGGAGGAGCGCGAGTCGTTCATCGCCATCGCCTCGGGATTCCACCACGGTGAGCGGCAGGTCGAGATCGAGCTGCCGGTGTTCATGATCGGCCCCAGCGAGGAGGAGAAGCTGCACATCGCCGCGCAGATCGAGGACGAGGCGCGGCACACGGTCTTCTTCGACCGATTCTACCGGGAGGTCGTCGGCCTGAAAGGCGACGACATCATGGCCATCCTGGACGCCTCGTTCCCTTGGGTATCCGAGACGTTCGTGGCGCCGTTCGGGCTGCTGGCCTACCAGGCGGACGAGCTGCGGCGCAGCCCGTACGACGAGCGGGCGCGGGTGCGCTACGGCACGAACTACTTCCTGTGGATCGAGGGCGTGCTCGCGCTTTCGGTGATGAAGGTGACGCTGTCCTACGCCCGCTGGCGCGGGTTCCTGCCCGCGTACTACACCGGCTTCACGGCGACCTGCCGCGACGAATCGCGGCACGTGCAGGGCGGCATGCGCTACCTGCAGCAGGCGGTGCGCAAGGACCCGACGATGATCAACGAGATCCACGACACCCTGCGGACGATCCTGTCGCTGTCCGGCGTGGTCAGCCGCCGGATCTACTACGAGCCGCTGGGCTGGACCGAGGAGGAGGTCCGGCTGCTGTTCTTCCAGCAGCTGCGCCGCAAGCTGAACGACGTCGGCATCGGCCTCGCTCCCGATCTCGAGGACCTGCTGCAGCGGGTGCAGCCCGTCCTGGCGGGTGGATGAGCCGTGACGCAGCCGGATTTCTTCAGCCAGAAGTGGGCCGACTCGGTCCGTGACGCGCTGGCCGCCGGCCCGTCGGAACAGGCCCGGGCCGGCAAGCTGCAGGAGTACTGGGACTTCTTCGAGATGATCAAGGGCATGTACCCGGCGTCCTGGGCGCTCGGGTGCCGCGACCTGCCCGCCCAGCTCGGCGGCGGCCCGGCGTACCTGTTCCTCCAGTGGGGCGGCGGCACGGTCACCGACAGCCAGATCATCGCCCCGGGCGCCCCGGTCAAGGCCAGCTACGTGCTCGGCATGGACTACCTGGACTGGAAGGCGCTGCACGACGGCTACGACGCGCAGCGCACGGTCATGTACCGCAAGATGATGCTCGAGGACGGCAACCTGCTCGAGTTCTTCAAGGGGATCTACTTCTTCGTGGAGTGCCTCGCCGTCATCGGCGCCGTGCCGGCCAGCTACCCGGTGCTCGCCGCGCTCTAACCTCCGACCCTCCCCTCAGCCCTCCCGGCCCAGTGGTGGCGAGCCGAGCAGCGGGCCGAAGGCCCGCTCTACCTGCTCGCCCAGGGCATCCGCCTGCCACGGCCCGGTGCCGACGATCCGGATGACCGGCTCCGGGTTGCTGTACAGCGAGACCTCGTAGCCCGAGGCGTGGATGATCCTCCCGGTGATCCAGCCGGAACGCTCCGAGGCCAGGTAGGCGACGATCGGGGCCACGTTGTCCGGGGACCACTCGTCCGCGCCTGGCCTGATCCGGCGCCGCTCGCCCGGCATCGAGTCGGTCATCCGGGTGGCGGCGCCCGGCGAGATCGCGTTCACGGTGACCCCGTACTTGGCCAGCGACCGCGCCGAGGAATAGGTCAGCCCGACGATGCCCATCTTGGCGGCCGCGTAGTTCGGCTGCCCGGGCGCCCCGTGCAGGCCGGAGACCGAGGTGAAGTTGATGATGCGGTTC
>Ga0209040_10003785_pt1 | contig 11534 bp, 11 predicted proteins | sample BogFormECP12_OM3_FD_188240 | JGI IMG/M metagenome (GOLD analysis project Ga0209040, IMG submission 188240) | Bog forest soil microbial communities from Calvert Island, British Columbia, Canada - ECP12_OM3 (SPAdes) (version 2) | ecosystem: Environmental > Aquatic > Freshwater > Wetlands > Bog ... | reverse complement strand
GAACCGCTAACGGCTGCTTGATTGACAACACCCTGGCCACCGCGAACGCTGCGCCTGGCAAGAGCGGTTACATCTTCACCTCAGTAGCTAACAACGCTGCGCTGCCGTACACGTTCTACACCACGGCAACGCCGATCAGCAACCAGACCGGCACCAAGTCGTTCTGCGCCGCTGATGACGGCGTTGTGCGCAACAACGCGGCCGGTGTGCTCACGATCGCTGCTAGCTACGCCGGTTGCCTGGGCTTCACCCCGATGAGGAACTAACGCTACCTGAATCACGTGAATTACTCGAATTGGCGCGTAACCTGGGGGAGGGTACGAAGCCACAGGGCAGCGGATGAAAGTCCGCTGCCTTTTTTTCTTCGCAGTCATCGCTTCCTGCAAATTGCTATCGACGAACTTCAGTTGTGGTGCGGTTTGGCTCCTCACGCCGCGGCGTCCTCCTGAGCGCAGCCGTTTTTCAGGCGGAGGGAAGGATCTCGCGCTTGACCGGCTTGGCGCGTTAGCCGAACTGCAGCGCTATCCGAACTTCAGTAACAAAGAACTTCCGGTGAACCAGACGTACAATTACCACGATCTCGCCTGCTAACCGCGATACCTGGCTCGAGGTCACAACTACTCCTATGGCGTGGGAAAAGCTTACTCATTCGCGACCGAAGTCGCTTGCTCCTCGAGTGGGCCTGTCGTTGGTCTGGATAGCGCTCGCAGTTGCAGGAGCGTTACTCACCGACTTCAACGAGCCTTACCTGCCCTTCGCTATTGCCGGCGGGCTTGCATTCTTTTTGCGAGGTGCTCCTTCACGCTGGGAGATCTATTCCTGGCTGTTGATTTCAGCGCTCTTCGTCAAGATCATCCACCTGCCGCAAGTGCCCTTCTGGGTGCTGCGCGTGGCCAGCTCTCTGGCGGTTCTGGGCTTCGGCGCGCTGCTGCTGCTCGGTCTCCGGGCGCTGTGGTCCGAGCGCGAGGGCCGGGAAAATGCCCTGGCGCTGCTGGTGCCTGCTCTGGTCCTGACCCTCTTCATACTGGCGAGCGCGAATGGACTGAAATTGACCGGCAGACTCAGCCCCGAGACTGACGATGCGTGGCTGTATGCCTTCGATGGAAGCCTTGGATTCCAGCCCAGTTTTTGGGTGGGAAAGATTATGTACCAGAGCATCGTCTTGACTCGGATCACTTTGCTGACGTACCTCTCGCTACCATTCGCTATGGCGGTTGTCTGCGCGTGGCGCGTTCGCGTCGAAGCAAGGAGGGTGTCGTGGCACATGCTGACGGTGCTGTTGCTGGCCGGTGCTGCGGGATGGCTTTTGTATAACGTGGTCCCCGCAACGGGGCCACTTTACGCCTTCGGACGTGACTTCCCCTGGAACAATGTACCCTACAAAGATCTGCCCGCATTCGCGCTGGAAAAGATGTCGCTCCCTCTAGGTATCCCTCGCAACGGCATGCCCTCGTTGCATATGGGATGGGTGGTCCTGCTTTGGTGGAACAGCAGGAGTCTTCCGCGCGCTCTGCGCGGTACCCTGCTTCTCTACCTGCTCCTGACCGTGGTGGCCACTCTGGGAAGTGGACAACATTATCTGGTGGACCTCGTGGTCAGCTTGCCTTTTGCTCTGGCGGCGCAGTCGGCGGCATCCCTTGCTTTTCTCAACCAAGCCCTTCGTGACAAGTCGCGGTTCATCGCCGCCCTGAGTACCGGAATCGCGGTGACCCTGGCATGGCTTGTGATAGTGCGTTTCGGGGTACCGTTGGCTCTCAAGTATCCTGCAATTCCCTGGACTCTCATGCTGGCAACGACGTCCCTGACATTGTGGCTCGAGGGTTGGATGTCGAGGTGCAGCTCGACGACCGTCAATACCGGGAATGCGGCGCAGCTCCTGCCGAGCCTGGTCCGTGGTGTCCGATGACTCGCCAGAGCCGCTCTCGCACGGGCGTTTCTTTGGTGTTTGAGTCGGGATCGGGTCCCGAGCTCCGTCGCAAAGTGACACAAATTGTCAAAGAGGCGCGCCGGACTACCCCCCAAGAGTCACACTTTGGGCGTTACGAACGCAGGTCGGATCTGGCATCGGTCTGAAAGTAGGAGGGTTGTGAGGATCGTCACGGAAGTGTCGGAAGGCCCGGGTTTGGTCCTCCGCATGCGACAACCTTTATGTCTCGGCAGGAGACCGCTGGGTTAGCCCGGCGGTAGGGCCTCCGAAGGAACGCTGCACCATGCAGAAACAAAAAGGTTTCTCACTTATCGAGCTATTGATTGTGGTCGCGATTATTCTGGTGATCGCCGCGATCGCGATTCCGAACTTATTGCGGGCGCGCATGGCCGCAAACGACTCTTCCGCCGCAGCCTCCGTTCATGCCATCGACATCGCAGAGGTTGGCTATTTCGATACTTACGCAACCATCGGCTTCCCACTGACCATTACACCTCTGGGTGGTGCGGACCCTTGCACTCCGACCATTGCCGCATCTTGTCTCATCGACCAGAGTGTGCTTGCCCCGGGCGGTAAAAGCGGCTATACCTTTGCCGCGACCGGCTCGGCCAGCGCGGCCAGTCCGATCAACGACCAGTTTTATGCCACCGGAACGCCCCTCAATAACCTCACCGGCACTCGCGCCTACTGCTCGGTCCAGGATATGGTGGTTCGTCTTCAGCCCGCCGGCATCGTGACTCAGGTTCCCAGCTATAACGTCTGCTTAACCTTGAACGGATCGGCGAATTAGTGTCCATCCCGGCAATTCCGAAGAAACCTGGAGCTGCAAACGCGCCTGCTTTCTTTTTACTTTGGTAATGTTCCGTTCTCTTCGCCCCGCTTTACTCTTAGTTGCTTTTGCATATAATTTTCTGGAGAGCATCGAGTCTTCGACACCTGTGTTCCTCCCATGCCTGCAATAGAGATTCTGGGGTTGGAAAAGACTTACCGCGTGGGGTTTTGGCGTAGTCGGCCAAAACGCGCCTTGCATCCACTGCACCTCACGGTGGAAGACGGAGAAATTTTCGGGTTCCTCGGTCCCAACGGCGCCGGCAAAACTACTACTCTGAAACTGCTCATGGGGCTGGTGTTTCCCAGTGCCGGATCGGCGCGCATCCTGGGCCGGGAATGGACCGACCCGCAAGTAAAGGCGCAGATCGGTTTCCTTCCCGAGCAGCCTTACTTCTACGATCACCTGACGGCGCACGAATTGCTGGAATACTACGGACAGCTCTCGGGGGTTCCGGCGAAGCAGCGCAAGAGGCGGGTTGAGGAAATACTTTACCAGGTCGGCTTGCGCGACGTGCGTTGCGTGCAACTGAGAAAGTTTTCGAAAGGCATGCTGCAGCGGGTAGGAATCGGCCAGGCCATTCTGCACAATCCCAAACTCGTTTTTTTGGACGAACCCATGTCTGGCCTCGATCCGATGGGCCGTCGCGAAGTGCGCGATCTGATGGAACAACTGAAACTGCAAGGCAAGACCGTATTCTTCTCCACCCACATTCTCGCGGACGCCGAGGCGCTCTGCGATCGGGTCGGCATTATTCACCGGGGAGAACTTCGCGGCGTGGGCGCGATCGCGGATCTGACCTCCACGGTGCAGGGCAAGGTGGAGGTAGTGTGGCAAGGCCCACAGATACCAGGCTCGATTAAGGCTCTGGGCGCGGAGTGTCACGTAACTGGAGACACCGTGCGAGCGGTCATCGACGAAAATCAACAAGACGCAGCCATCGACGCGTTGCGCCGGGAGCGGCAACGTTTGATCGCAATCACCCCGGTGCGAACTTCGCTCGAGGCCTATTTTGTCGAGAAACTGCAACACGCCGAGACCACGGCGGGGAGGACGCTATGAGAGCCCGGGTCGCACACATCGCATCCAACACCTTCCGCGAAGCCGTGCGCGATCGTGTGCTCTATAACCTGATCGCATTCGCGCTGCTGCTCTCGGGAGCGTCCATACTCGTGGGCCAGGTCTCCATCGACATTGAGAAGTTGGTCGTCATCAATCTGGGACTCACGGCAGTGTCGCTCTTCGGCGTGGTCATCGCTATCTTTATCGGCATTGGGCTGGTCTCCAAAGAAATCGAAAAACGTACTCTTTACACAGTGCTTTCTCGCCCCGTCCGCCGCTGGGAGTTTATTGTCGGGAAGTTCTTTGGTCTGGCAGGCACTCTGGTAGTGAATACGTTTTTCATGGCAGTCGGGGTATTCGCAGCTTTGTTCTATGTCTCGCACAAGTTTGTCCGGGCTGATGGGCTGATTTTGATTGCCCTGTATTTCATCGTTCTCGAGTTCCTGATCGTCTGCTCGCTGGCTCTGCTGTTTTCGTCGTTTTCCACCCCTTTGCTTTCCGCAGTTTTCGCCTTCTCGCTGTTCGTGGTTGGCTGCTTCGCCGAAGATCTGCGCAATTTCGCCGGCATGGCCCACGGAATCTCGCGCGCGCTGGCCACCGGCGCAGCTTACCTGGTGCCGAACTTTTCGGCCTTCAATGTGATCAGTTCTATCGCCCATGAGCAGCCGGTCGCCGGACAACTCGTTTTCCACAACACGCTCTACGCGCTGTTCTACGCCGTCATGGCTCTGAGCGGGGCGGTGTTGATCTTCGAATACCGTGATCTCAAATGAGCGGCGTGAGACGAGCATTCTGAAATGACCCAGCGCCGCAAGACTTCGATGGTGGCCGGAGCGTGCCTGATTATTTCGCTGGCAGCCAGCGCAGTCGTGCTTCATCGCACCGACATGGCTCGCCCGCAAGCGACGCTCGACGAAGTGCTTTTCCTGAATTCACCGAAGGTCATCGAGCGCGCCAGCCTCGGTTACGACGGCCTGATGGCCTGCCTCTACTGGACGCGCGCCGTGCAGTACTTCGGGGGGCGGCATCACAATGACGCTAAGAGCTACAACCTGCTGGCCCCGCTTCTTGAAATCACCACCCACCTCGATCCCCATCTTCTGGTGGCTTACCAGTTCGGCGGCAGTTTTCTCGCTCCCAGACCACCATACGGAGCCGGCCAGCCCGAGCGCGCCATCCAGTTGATGGAATACGGCATTCAGAATAATCCCAACGACTGGCATCTTTACTACAACCTGGGATTCGTCTATTACATGGAGCTCAAGGACTACGCCAAAGCTGCAGACACCTTCGAGCGCGGGTCGCGGGTCCCGAATGCTCATCCCTTCCTCAAAGTGCTGGCGGCGCAGATGGCGCAGCATGCTGGGGAATTTGAGATGGCTCGTCAATTGTGGTCGGCCACTTATCAGACCACCCAGGATCGCCAAATCCGGGCAAACGCGGTCGAACACCTGCGTGCCTTGCGCGTCGACGAAGATGTCACGCATCTCCAGCAAGCCGTTACCCGCTTCGGCGAACGCACCGGACGCTTGCCGGCGAGTATGTCAGAACTTGTGGCAGCGGAAGGAGTTTCGGGAATACCGGCCGATCCCGACGGGAAGCCCTACAAGTTGACTCCTGAAGGCCGGGTCGAGGTTCGTGTGCCCGATGACTTCCCCTTCGCCACCAAGGGACTTCCGCCAGGGTATCAACCGGCGCCGAAATTCCACTCCTTGCCCTAGCCCGCAAGGGAGCGCTGCTCCCGCCGATTCGCCAGCCCCGAGCCTGGTTTCAGACTGTTCCACTAAGTCGATTTCCACAGAAATCTCCCCGGTTCCGTGATAAATTTACATGCCGTTAATACTTGTGTCATCTTGGCGAAACAAGTTTCGACGACACTTGCTCCGCACGGCTCGTAAGACAAGAGACGGGAGTCTACCGGTAGTACCAATGGCGAAGCCACCTCGACAAGCCCCCAGTGCCGCGCCTGCCAGTGATTCTTGGGAGCCGCAGACGTTAGGTTCGACCCCACCAACGGACTCGGTATCGATGGAGGCTGCGTCCATCGCCTCGGAAGACGCATCGGTCCAGCCAAGAAGGGAACCTGGGGAAGACACCCGATTCCTGGCTGGTCCGCTCCGCAATTCGTTTCACGATTACAGACCACATGTGGGTGAGGACCGGGCAGCCACGCCGCACGACGTTCTGGTCGCGCTCACCTACGGGTTGGAGCTGGTGCGGCACGGCGCAATGCTAGTAGCTTCCGAAGGACGTCCGCAGTTAGCTAATCGCGCGGCGCTGGCGATTCTGGAGAAGAAAGATGGTCTTTCGCTTGCGAGGACGGGATTGGTAGCCGACCGCACCGCTGACACAAAGCTACTGCAGAAGCTGCTGCAGGAGGCGATCAAGGCTCCAGAGTTGGGAGAGCCTAAGGATTCTCCCATTACCCTGCCGCGCCGGGCCGCACATAGCGCTCTCATCGTGCGCGTGGTTCCGGGGCCTGGCCTGGACTGCTGGCCCGGTACGGACAATCGTACTGCGCTTTTGAAAGTATACGACCAGGACTTGGGTCTGGATGTAGACGTGGGAACCCTGGTCAGGCTGTACGGTCTCACACGTGGCGAGGCGGTCTTAGCGGCTCATCTCGTACAGGGGAAGTCGATCGAAGATGCCGCAGATGCACTATTCATCAGCACTCACACGGCTAGAACTCATCTTAAACGCATCTTTATGAAGACCGACACTCACCGGCAGCCCGAACTGGTGGTGCGAATCCTCGCGGCTGTTTTATAGTTAGTTCTGCGAACTCGAAATCTTGTTCTATTTGTAAAAGGCCGGCTCTCATGACGCTGTTTCGATAAAATCCCCGGCTCCGCTGCGAAAATGCCCACCTTCCTGAGTCCTCGCCTCGAAGGCAGGAAACTGAAGCCCGCCAAGAAATACCTCATTTGAGGGATTACACGTCTTCTCCAATCCCGGATGATACATGCGGAATGGGGGGCACTATGCAGACTTGGGTTCTTCAGGAAGACGGCTTTCAGGGGAACGTCAAATTGAGTTCGCAGCCCCGCCACAGCTTTTATCGATACTCCCTCTGGCGTGCGCGCACTGGCGAACACCTTTTTGATGGCGCTGCGGGTGATTTGGGCGAGGCATTGGACACCATGCAAGCTCACATCCGTTACCTGTCTGCAGGAAGAAGACTAGCCTCAGGGGAGTAGTTACGTCTTATGAAACCAATTCGACTTGCGCAAGCGGCGCCTGATACTAAGGTAGCTGCAGGTAATCATGAGCGGATGGAGGTCGTTGACCTCGGCCCATTCGATAACAACCGGAACGACGTCCTGGCTCTAAACGACAAGGGGCAGCTTGCCGGTGTGTCGCTCAACCGTGAGACTGGCCGCATTGAGGGCTTCCTGCAAGAAAACGGTGCCCGCAATATGTTGGGGACTCTGGGCGGCTCGTTCAGCATCGCCCGTGACCTTAACAATCACGGCGAAGTGGTCGGCGGCTCCTTGACCGAAGGCGACGAAAACTTTCACGGCTTCCTCTACCGCGACCAACGGCTCTACGACCTGAACGAGTTCCTGGATCCGGGAGATGGATGGGAGATCATTCAGGCCCTCGGCATCAATCACCACGGGGAGATCATCGGAATCGGCTCCAACGCCGGCCATGATCGCATCGTCCTGCTCCGTCCCAGAACCTAAGTTTCCCAGCCAGACATAGCGTCCCGCAAAGTCACGAATCGCCGGGCTTATCTCGCCAGAGTGACCGGCATCACATCCGGCTGTGCCCCCTGCCATAGCTCGCCCATTACCCAGCGACGAAAATAGGAATAGTAAAAAAAGAAGGAACGGCGCGGCCCCCGCCACATGTCGTACTGTCGGGGCACATCCGGGCTGGCGAAGGGATGAAGTCCGCAGCACGGGGCAGTGGGAGCGAGAATGTCCTGGGAAATCGACTACAAGAAAAAACTGCGAACGGCAGACGACGCTTTAGGCTGCGTTCAATCAGGAATGCGAGTTTACATTCAGCCGGGTTGCGCCGAACCAGAAGCGTTAGTGGAGGCGCTGATACGCCGCGCTCCTTTTGTCCACAACGTAGAAATCGTGCACATGATGACCATGGGAGCAGCCCCATATGTAGCGCCAGACATGACGGGACACTTCCGGCACAACGCAATGTTTATTGGCAGTAATGTGCGCGAGGCCATTAACGAAGGACGGGCCGACTACACTCCGATCTATCTCAGCGAGATTGAAGGATTGTTTGAGACCGGCGCCATGCCGATTGACGTCGCCCTGCTTGAACTCTCTCCTCCAGATACGCACGGCTTCTGTAGCTTCGGCGTGGGCGTGGACACGTCGCTGACCGCGGCCAAGTGTGCGCGCTTTGTAGTCGCGCAGATCAACGATCAGATGCCGCGTACCTACGGCGACAGCTTCATTCATGTGACGGAGCTTGACGCCGTGGTGGATGCCTCCCGCCCTCTATGCGCCATCACGCGGCCACAGATTACCGACATGCACCGGGCCATTGCCCGGAATGTCGCGGAGCTGATTGACGACGGCGCCGTATTGCAGACCGGCATCGGTGGAATTCCGGACGCGGTGCTGCCGTTTCTCATGGATCGCAGGGATCTTGCCGTGCACAGCGAGTTGGTTTCGGACGGCGTAATTTCCTTGATCGAAACCGGCGTCATTACGGGTGCGCGCAAGAACTTCAAGCCACGAAAGATCATCCTGGGATTCGCGCTGGGTACGAAGAGACTTTTCGATTTCGTGGACAACAACCCGATTTTCGAATTCCATCCCACGGCCTACACCAACGATCCCGGGCTCATCGCGCGAAACGACAACATGGTAGCCATCAACTCCGCCCTGCAGGTCGATCTCACTGGCCAGGTCTGCTCCGATTCGATCGGGAATCAGTTCTATAGCGGCATCGGTGGACAAGTCGACTTTCTTCGTGGAGCTTCGCGCTCCAAAGGTGGCAGGCCGATCATCGCTATGTCATCGACGGCAAAGGACGGCTCGATCTCGCGAATCGTGCCCATGCTGAGCCCCGGTGCGGGAGTGGTCACTTCGCGGGGGCTGATCCGTTACGTAGTGACTGAATACGGAGTCGCCTATCTACACGGTAAAAGCATCCGCGAACGGGCCCAGGCGCTGATCAACATAGCCCATCCCAAATTTCGTGAAGAACTCTATCAGTTTTGCGAGAAAACCCGGTGGCTGCAGCGGCCTGTGGCGGCGGAAACCGGGGTATCGAGGTGAAAAGCAACGAGGTGAAGCATGGCGGGCCAGGCGCGCGGTAAGGTCACAATTGATATCGATGAATGCAAAGGGTGTGGGCTCTGCGTTGAGTCTTGCCCACCTAAATGCCTGCATCTCGCCGCGGAGCTGAGTCCGTACGGATTTCACCCGGCGCGTTATAACGGGCAGAACTGCACGGCTTGCGGAATCTGCTTTTATTGCTGCCCCGAGCCCGGCGCGATTACGGTCTATCGCATAAGAGCGAAAGGCAAAACCTTTGCAGCCGCGCTGGGAGGCGAACATGCGGCAGCTGTGTAAAGGCAACGTGGCGGTGGTGAAGGGCGCGATCCTCGCCGGCTGCCGCGCCTACTACGGATATCCGATTACGCCGGCCAGCGAAATCGCAGAGGCTGCAGCGCTCTACTTCCCGCAGATCGGCGGCACTTTTCTGCAAGCAGAGAGCGAAGTCGCCGCCATCAACATGGTATATGGCGCGGCGGCCGCCGGAACCCGCGTGATGAGTGGGTCCTCAGGGCCCGGGCTCAGCCTGATGCAGGAAGGTATGTCTTATCTGGCCGGCGCGGAGTTGCCCTGCGTAATCGTCGATATAATGCGCGCCGGACCGGGGCTGGGTAACATCGCCCCCGAACAAAGCGACTATTTCGCCGTGGTGAAGGGAGGCGGCCATGGCAACTACCGCAATATCGTGCTGGCTCCCGCCTCGGTGCAGGAGATGGCCGATCTAACTATGTTGGCATTCGAACTCGCAGACAAATACCGTAACCCAGCGGTTGTGCTGGCCGACGGTTTCGTCGGCCAAATGATGGAGCCTCTCGATCTTGAATATCGCAAGATTCAGCCGCCGGAAAAACCGTGGGCGGTAAAAGGCACGCCGGAGACCCGAGCTAACCTGATCAGTTCCATCTTTCTGGAGAGCGATGAATTGGAAGAGCACCAGCGCAGAATGGAAGCCAAGTACCTCCGCGCGCAAGAGGCTGAACCGCGTTACGAGCTATGCCGCACCGAAGACGCCGAGGTGCTGCTCGTTGGCTACGGGATTGTGTCCCGGGTGTTGCTTTCGACGGTCGAAGCCTTGCGCAGGGACGGTTTGAAGGTGGGACTGTTCCGCCCCATCACTCTGTGGCCCTATCCGTCACAGGCTCTGGCGAAAGCGGCAGCGCAGGTGGAAAAGGTGATCGTGGTTGAGTTGAGCAACGGACAGATGGTGGAAGATGTGCGCCTGGCGCTGAATGGCAAGGTGCCGGTGGAATTTTACGGCCGGGTGGGTGGGAACGTTCCCTCGGTCGTGGAGTTGCGGCAACAGGTGTTAAGCCGAATGGGTGCAGCGGTGTAAAGGCAGTCGAACCGCGGCTGGCACGAAGGGGAAAATAAAAATGGAAGCCGACAGCGTGATCAGCTTGGATGATCAGGAAGTTGGGTGCGAAGGCAAGTCCGGCGGCGAGCCTGATGCCAGCCTTGAAGTCGACCAAAACGGATACGAGGTAATCCACTCCAAGTCGCCGCTGTTCTATGACCTCTACGAACGCAAATCAGAACTGAAGCGTCAGACCCACTACTGTCCCGGCTGCGGGCACGGAATCGTGCACAAGCTGATTGCCGAAGCCCTGCAGGAGCTTGGGTTGCAGGATCAGACGATCCTCGTCAGCCCCGTAGGCTGTTCAGTATTTGCTTACTATTATTTTGATGTAGGCAATGTGCAGGTGGCCCACGGCCGCGCTCCGGCGTCGGCTACGGCAATCAAGCGATCTTGCCCGGATAAGATTGTCCTCGCCTATCAGGGAGACGGCGACCTGGCGGCAATCGGGACCGCCGAGATCGTGCACGCCGCCAATCGCGGGGAAAAGATCACCGTCTTCTTCGTGAACAACGGAATCTACGGCATGACCGGCGGACAAATGGCGCCGACCACGCTGGTTGGGCAGAAGAGCACCACTTCTCCCTGGGGCCGGAGGCCGTCGAATGAGGGCTTCCCGCTGCACATGGCGGAACTTCTCGCTACCCTCGAAGCGCCGGCATACATCGAACGCGTCGCACTTTCCGACAACAAGAACATCATGAAAGCGCGCCGCGCCGTCCGCAGGGCGCTCGAGACCCAGCGCGACGGCACGGGCTTTTCGTTTGTCGAAATCTTGTCGCCGTGTCCGACCATTTGGGGCAAAGAACCGGTGGATGCACGGCGTTGGGTTCTGGAGAAGATGACACCCGTTTTTCCTCTGAATGTCTTCCGCGATCGCCAGCCTGAGATTCCAGTTGGTAATGAACCGCCGCAGCGGGCCGTAGCAGATGTGCTTGACCTCACTCCGAAAGCCGAAACACCTGACGCGACGAAATCGCAGCGTTTCCATCATTTCAAAGATGTCAAGATCAAGATCGCAGGCTTCGGCGGACAGGGCGTGCTGCTGTTGGGTCAACTCCTGATCGAAATGGGTATGCGCGAAGGGCTGGAAGTGAGCTGGCT
>Ga0209040_10003784_pt1 | contig 11534 bp, 7 predicted proteins | sample BogFormECP12_OM3_FD_188240 | JGI IMG/M metagenome (GOLD analysis project Ga0209040, IMG submission 188240) | Bog forest soil microbial communities from Calvert Island, British Columbia, Canada - ECP12_OM3 (SPAdes) (version 2) | ecosystem: Environmental > Aquatic > Freshwater > Wetlands > Bog ... | reverse complement strand
CGTCACCGTCAAAGGTAACGAACAGACCAGGATACGCCCGTTGTGCTGGAGCCCGTTGAGCGTGGTGTCGGCGGTCAGCTCGATGACCGGCAGCGTGTAGGTCGGCAGCTTGGCCGACAGCCACGTCCAGACCGCAGCGAAGGTCTGGCGCAGAAGGGTGCTGCCGCCCTGTCCCACAGTCAGACTGTCGGTGTCGGCGACGGCGGCGGCCGCCGTGAGTTCGTCGATCGTCTGCCCGTCGAGAAAGTTCGCGTACGTGATGGCGTGGTCAGTGCCGGACAGGCTGATGCCGACGAGGTCGCCCGGCGCGATCGAGCCGACCACCTGCAGGTTGCCGATCGTCACGTCGCTGCCGGCCGCACCGGCCGGTCCGGCAGGGCCGACGATGTTGCCGCTTTCGGTCCAGCCACCCTGATTGCGTACGTAAAGATTCCCGGCTTGCGTATCGAGGTACGTGTCGCCGTCGCTGCCGAGCGACGCGGCCGGCGTGCCCGAGCCGGCGAGGAACGCGGTACCCGCCTCGCCTGCCGGCCCTGCGGGTCCGGCCGCGCCCACCGGCCCCATCGGGCCGGTCGGGCCGGCCGGGCCGGTCGGGCCGATCGCGCCGACCGGACCCGCAGGACCGGCAGGTCCCATTGCACCCACGGGCCCGACAAGACTGCCGACCGCGGTCCAGGTGCCGGCCGCGTTGAGGTAGAGCTCACCCGCCGCCGCATCGATGTAGCTGTCGCCGGCTGCACCGAGCGTCCGGGCCGGTGCGCCGTCGCCGACTTGCAGACTCGCGCCCACCGATCCCGCAGGGCCGGCCGGGCCGCCCTGCGCCGAGATCGTTCCGTTCGGATCGATCGTGATGTTCTCGCCAGCGCTGTAGAGGCTGAACAGCTGCGTGATCGGCAGCCGCGACGGCGTGCCGCTCGCATTGACGATCACCTCGTCATCCAGCGACAGCGCCGGCTGGACGGCGAAACCGAGGTGATCGAGACCATTGGCCGACAACGACCCGTTCGCGATCGTGACACCTTGGCCGACGCCGACCGGCACGGGCGCCCCGGGCCCGGGGTTCGGCTGACCGAGCAGTCCGACATCGGGCAGCGTGATCGCCGGCTGCGTGCTCGCCAGAAGCTGGCGCACGGTCGCCGACACAACCGTGCCGTTCTGGCTGATCGGGACCTCATCGGTCGCGTTGACCGCGGTCGCAGCCGGAAGCTGCGAGATCGTCGGCATTGTGGGGTTTCCTGTGCGGAGAATGCAGAGAAGACGGCGGAAGACGGCGACCCTCGGCGGGATCAGACGATGTTCACCGTATTGCCGTTGCGCCAGAGCGAGCCGTGCGGAAGGCCGCTCGGCGAGGTCGGCAGGCTCGGCAGGACGATCGCGCCGGAGGAGGTGACGTAGAGGCCGAAGGCGGTGCTGCCCGCGAGACCCACGCCGCCGAGAATACCGGGCGGGTTGAATACGACCTGCCCCATCTGCGCGCCGGTCAGCGTGCCCTTGGCACCGCCGATCTGCAGCCCGATGCGCAGGCTGGCGTCAGGCCAGCCGCCCTGGCGGCTGGCGTCAGGCCAGCCGCCCTGGCCCGCGTTCGAATCGCGCGACCCCCAGATCAGCAGCCGTTGGATGTTGCTGTCGATGTACTGGAAGAATTCCGCAAGCAGGTTGGTGCTGCCGACCGGCGGCGCCGGAGAGCCTTCGGCCGGACCCGGAATCCAGATTCCGTCGCCATCCCATTGCGCGGCCGAGAACCAGTGCGTCCGCAGCCCGACCGGCATCGTCTCGCCGCCATAGAGCAGCAGGCAGAAGCTGTCGTCGGTCGGCTTGAGCGCCTGGCCGTCGGAGGCGGCTCCGTTTGGATTGATGCTGTTGTAGCCAATGACCATGCCCTGATAGCAGATCTGGTAGTGGTCGGTGCCGTTGTTGTCGAGGTCGACCTCGAGCCCGGTCAGCTGGTGGATCTGGCTGTCCGGGTTACCGGTCGGATTGTACTCCATGAACCAGTTCTGTGCGAACTGCTTCGTGGGCGCGCCGATGAACACCGTGGGTGTGGTGTGGCCGCCCGTCGTGTCGAGATTGCTGGTACCCGGAACTTGTCCCGAGGCAGTCTGGCCGCTGCCCGGCACTGTCCAGCCTGATACCTGGATGGACGTGCCGTTGGCCGCCCAGCCCACGATCGTGCTGGCGTACCGCCGCGTGTACGGCAGCGTCGGGTTGGTGCCCGTCGGCCTGGGCAGCGGATTGGAAATGTAGGTGACAGGCAGCGATGGATCGATGCTGTTAGTGATGATCCACATGCTGGTACGCAGCAGCGCGACCTGCGCGGGCGTCAGCGGCGGGTTGAAGTAGACGTTGTACGCGTCGTAGGCGACGCCGCTGGCGACGATGCGGGGCGTCATTGCCGTCGGTTGCACATATAGCAGCACGGAATCGAAATCAGGGTCGCCTGCCATCGCCGGCACGCCCTGTTCGAATCCGCCGTTGATCCCGGCGCGCGTGTCGAAGAGCGTGTTCTGCGTGGCCACGACCGAGATGAGCGTGCCGGTGTCGTAATAACCGTACGGCGCCCCGCGGATCGTGATCGCGCGGCCGTCGTTGAACGCAAAACCGCCGAGCTGCACCGCTTCCGGCGATGAATACGGATCCCCGCTGAACGGCTGATCACCGTTCATATAGAGCCGGGTGTCGACATACTCTTTCGTTGCCGCCAGCAGCGGCTGCGTCGGGTCGGCGGCGAGCGTGAGCGTGCCCGTCATCGTGTCGCCGGTCCGCAGGACTCGCTGGTCGACATAACGCTTGGTCGCGGCCTGCGACGTCTGCGTGGGATCGGATGCGAGCAGCAGCGGCCCGGTGATTTGCCCGCCTGAGCGCGGCAGCGTGTTGGCGGCAAGATTCGCGAGCGTCTGCGCGCTGGTCGATCCCGTCGGCACCACCGACTGCGCGGAGAGGTTGATGCCAGACAGACCGGAAATTCCGGACATGAAAGACGCATACGTGACGCTGACGTCGGTGCCGCTCTCCGACACGCCGACCAGGTCCGAGGCTCCTGGCGTGACACCGGGCGGCAGCGAGCCGATCGAGTAGGTGGAGCCGGCGGCCGAAAGCGTGCCGTCGCTCAGGATGAGATTGTTGCCGACGGTCACGCTCTGCGGCGAGCCGATACCGTTTGGAGGCCCCGCCAGAATCTGGCCCGAGCCGACCGTGAGCGAGGACTGCACGCCAGTGAGCAGCTGGGCGCGCGTGATCTTGCGGGCGATACCGCCCTGGCTGACAATGAATTCATCGGTATCCGACGCAGCGAGCGCGTCGGGCAGCTGGTCGATCGTCGGCATCGTGCGGGTACCGTTTCTGCGGTGAATCGGGGGGCTCGAGGCGATCCGGCCTGGTCGGTCAGAGTGGGGTCACGACCGGCGTCCCAGGCGCTTCTCTGGTGCTCAGTTCGATCGCGCGCGGATCAGCGTGCCGACCGTCGTGCCGCCTTGCGCGGTGCCGATCGCATAGCCGCAGGAGTTGGCGACCGCCTGCGCAGGCGCCGACACGGGGCTGATGCCGAACGCCATGCCGTTATGTCCGCCCGAAGGAGCCTCCGGGAGCAAGATGTAGCCGGTGTTCACCGCGGCGCTCTTCGGGTCGATGGCCACGCGAACCTCCTGGCCTCCCGTAGCGACCGGAACCAGCGTGCCGGGAGCCCAGCTTTGGGTGACGGAGGTTTGCGACGTCGCCACGATCTTGCAGGTGTATTGCCACTCGGTTCCGGCGGTCCACGTCGAGGGCGGGTCGATGCAGTTCTCGAGGCCCGAACCGCCGCCGTTCTGGTCCAGCGCGACGATGTCGCCGTTGTTCAGCGTGTGACCGGTCGCGTTCAGGCAGAAGTGGCTGAGCGGCGCCTCGTTGGACGGGAACCGCACGTCTCCGACGATGCCCGATGGGATGACGGTGGGTGCCTGCGCGTCGCCAACCGCGCTGATTCCGAGCTGCGTCATCGGGACAAACTGGCTCCCGTCCTCGTAGCTCATCGTCAGGTTCTGCAGCACCTCGAACTCCGCGTCGATAAAGGCGACCGTCTGGGTGCTGGTGCCGGCCGGGCAGCCGATGGCCTGGTTGCCGCTCATGCAGTTCGACTGCGAGCCCGAGGCGACCAGCGGTGTCGCGCGCTCGAAGTAGTCGCTCACCGAGTGCAGCTTGCCCTGGCTCGACCAGTAGAACGCGTGACCGATCGCGGCCGGGTTCGGCCACTCCCCCTGCGACGTGCTGTCCGCATAGGTCAGGACGTAGTTGCTCGCGATCGCGTATTGCGTCGTGCCGTCCGGTATGCATCCGAGGCTGACGTTCGCAACCAGCGTCGCGCCGGTGTAGCCGGTGATCGTCGCGCTCTTGCCGGCGCAGGTTCCTGCCGTCGCGGTGAGCACGGTGTTCGTGTAGGTGTTGTTCACCCCGCTCGACCCGGATTGCAACGTGATCGAGCTGCTGGTTCCGCCTTGCGCGGTGCCGGTCGCGTAAATCGGCGCGGAGCTCAGGCCGTTACCGGCCAGCGTCACCGCGCGGCCGGTTGCGCTGGCGATATACGCGCACGGCCAGTTGCCGACATTGTTCTGGATGCAAACCCCAAGCCCCACGAGCTGCGGGCCGCTGTAGAGGTAGCTTCCGGAGACGGTGCGTAGGGTGAAGCCGGTCACACCGTTGGCGCCCGCGATCTGTCCGGTCTCCATCTGCAGCGTGTCATAGTCCAGGAACTGGTTGCCGCTGGAAGAGAAGTTCGTGGTGCTGAAGAGGTTGGATCCGCTCCAGATGTCCTGATTGCCCTGGATGCGGACGCAGCCGACGAGGAAGTCCTCGCAGCGATTGCCCTCGAACCGGACGTCGTTGACCTTGCCATTCGTGTCGTACGGGCCGTTCAACCACAGCGCGTAGCGCACCTCGTTTTGCGTCATATCGGCTAAGCTGTAGACGGTGTAGCCATTACCGTCCGCACCGGTCAGGCTTTGCGCTTTCACGAGGCCGAAGCGATTGCGGTAGATCCTGGCGCCGTAGGTGCCGCCGGTCTGATAGGACGACAGCTCGATCGCGCAGCCGCCGACCTGGTTGCCGCTCCCGCCGATGCCGGTCCAGCCGCTGAACCAGTTATCGTGGATGTTCGGCATGGTGGTGTTGTCGATGCCGAGTGCGCACGCATTGTTGCTGGACGACTGCGGGCCGACGAAGCTGATCCCGCTGACTTCCACGCCCGCGTTCTGGCCGCGTTTCGTCGTGCTCCCGATCGTCGGATGCGCGAGCGCAAAGCCGGTTCCGGTATAGTGCCAGCAGGTCCCGACGGGCCCATCGCCTTGCACGTGAAACGGGTTGCCTTCGTCCCAGGGGTTCCCGCTTGCTGTGAAGCTGGGCAGGTTCACCGTCGCCGTCTTCAGATAGCACTGCGGTGTCCCGGGGTTGCCGGGCGTGAACGCGGCCGAGAGGTGCATTGTGCCGCCGCCGAAGGTCGCCTGCAGCACGCCGATCGCGTTCTGAAACGCTTGCGTATTATTGGTCGTGCCGTCTGGCTTCGCCCCTAGCTGGCGCACGTCGACCGTGGGCGTCGTCGGAACGAAGGTCCAGCTACCCGTACTGGCGCTGACGCACCAGGCGACGGAACAGCCAGACGTGCTGTATTTCCAGACGCCGGCACCGCCGTCGCCGGGCGCGTAGTAGCCGGCCACGCTCACCAGCGTGCCGTTCGCCGGCATCAGCGACGCGATGGCCGCCACATTCTGCATCAGGCCGCCGCCGCTTCCGGTCACGACAGTGCCGCCTACGGTCAGCGGACCCGCGATGCTCATGCCGCCGGAGGCGACGAGCCCGTTGGTGCCGACGGTCAGCTCGGTCGTGCCGCCGATCTGGAACTGCATGGTGTTGCCGGCATTGATCGTCATCCCGACGCCGCCAGACCCCGCGCCCGAAAGCACGAGGTTGCTCTTCCCCTGCACGCCGGGGGTGATTTCGAACGGGACGATCGAGGGCGAGCCCGGATCGTGCAGCAGTACGCCGGCGCCGCTCTGGGTATAGAGCCGCACCGTTGCCCCCGACAGCGAGCCGACATTGCCGCCGCAGGGGACCGTGTTGCCGCAGGAGACGGTGTTGCTGTCGGCAACCGGCGTGAACGCGATGCCGGCACCGGCCGTGATCGCCGCAATCACAAGCTTACGCATATTGACACTCACGATCCGATGCTGAGGGGCGGCAGGAAATTGGCGGTGCCGGTCGTCATGTTGGCGTTGGTGGCGTCGACCAGCGTATCGGGCGACAGCAGGACGCCCCCATTGGCGGTGTCGAAGTCGAAGCAATACGCCAGCGCGCCCAACCGGCAGCCGTTCGTCATGACGACCTTTCCGCCGGACTTGACATGCACGCCCACGGCCGCACCGCCACTGCCGAACAGCGTGCAGCCGCTCACGCGCGTGACGCCACCAAACTCCTGCACGAAGTCGTTGTCGCTATTGCCGAGGAAGAAATCGCCGATGGTGAACTGGCCGGCACTCTGGTTGCACGTCAGGAAGGTGCCGTCCGTCCGGTCGTTGGTTTGCAGATAGCCTTGCCGGAAGCGGACCTCGTGGTCGTTGCTGCTGCCCGGCTGCAGCCAGATCCCTGCAGTGATGGCTTCCGCGCCGGCGCGGGTGACATCGACCAGAAGGTTTCCGGGACCGCTCTGCGTGAACAGGCCCTTGCCGCCGTAAAGGAACCAGTCGTCGCCAAGGACACCGTCGACATCCGACGCAACCTCCACGAGGTAGCGGTTGGTGTAACCGTAGTTGCCGGTCTGGAAGCCGACGCCGAGCGGTGCCTGGCTTTTCAGCCGACGCAGGAAGCAGAAGTCGGCGATGTTGTTGAGGTAGACCAGGCGCGAGTGCGCGTAACCCTCCAACCCGTCCACGAAGAGGATGTTCTGTGTGCTCGAACTGGCGGCGTTGCTTCCCGCCGCGATCCAGGCGTCCGCAACCGCGCATTCACGCACGTACTGCACGCCGCTCAGTGTCGGCGGACCGGAGATGGGCGATGCGTAGTTCTTGTTCGCCACATCGACGTAGATGTGCTCGAACGCGGTCCATAGACCGCCGTCCCACAGCGTCTGGGTCGGATCGGTATGGCAGATGTAGCTTGCGTTTCGGCCGGCTCCCACGATGCGCGCGCAATGGCGCTGCGGGATGTGGGACACGAGGTAGTAGCCCGGCGGAACGAATAGCCAGCCGCCCACGCCGCCGGAGGTCCCGATATAGGGCGGGTTGAGATCGAACGCGGGACCATAGGTATTGGCGGGGTTGAGTGCCGCCAGCGCGGCCTGGAACGCAGGGGTCGAGTCCGTGGCGCCCGTCGGGTCGGCGCCGAAATCATCGACCACGTTCAGCCACCGGCCGAATCTTGCGGCGGCACTCGCCGGCGTGGAACCTCCGTGCGCGAGGAACGGTGCGGACGGCTGGTTGTCGACGTATTCCTTCGTCGCCGCCTGCAGCGGCTGGGTGGGGTCGGCGGCGAGCGTCAGCGCACCGGTCATCGTGTCGCCGGTGCGCAGGACGCGCTGGTCGGCATAGCGCTTGGTGGCCGCCTGCGTCGGCTGCGTGGGATCGGAGGCGAGCAGCAGCGGTCCGGTCACCTGCCCGCCCGAGCGCGGCAGGATGTTGGCGGCGAAGTTGGCAAGCGTCTGCGCGCTGGTCGATCCGGTCGGCACGACCGACTGCGCGGAGAGGTTGATGCCCGACAGGCCGGCGAGGCCAGACATGAACATGGCATACGTAACGCTGACGTCGGTGCCGTTCTCCGAGACCCCGACCAGGTTCGACGCGGTCGGCGTGTTGCCGGGCGGCAGTCCGCCGATCGAGTAGGTCGAGCCGGCCGCCGAGAGCGTTCCGTTGGCGACGATCAGATTGCTCCCGACCGTCACGGGTTGCGGCGCACCGGTGCCGGTTGATGGACCGGCAAGGATCTGTCCCGACCCCATCGTGAGCGACGGCTGCACACCAGCGAGCAACTGCGCGCGCGTCATCTTGCGTGCGACGCCGCCCTGGCTGACGAGGATTTCGTCGGCATCCGACGCGGCGAGCGCGTCGGGCAACTGGTCGATCGTGGGCATGATATGTGCGGATTCGTCCGGTATGATCGGCGGGGGCGGAGACGACGCGGCGGTTCAGTCCACCAGGATCGGATTGCCGTTCTGGTCGACGAGCGGCGCGCCGCCCTGGACGTCAAGCGCGTCGGTGGGGTTGGTAAAGCCGGAAGAGAGCGAGAGAACCGGCAGCAGCACCGTGCGCTCGATGGTGCGGCCGCTGAGCGTGACCGCGGCGATGGTGACGGCATAAGTCGTGCCGGCCACGCCGGCCGTGAGCCACAGCACGGCGACGAGGCCATCTGTACCGATCTGAGACACCGTCAGGTCGCCCGGATCGCTGCACGGCGTGACCGACGCGCTGACGCTGACGATCGCGTCACCCTCGTCGCCCGCGACAGCGGGTGAGAAGTCCAGCACGTAGTCGAGCAGATCAGATGGGTCCTTCGTCGGCCATGCGAGCGGCGGCTGGGCCGACAGTGCACTGGCGCGGGCCAGCGGCACGAAGGTGTCCAGCACAACCAGACGCGCGTTGCTCGGCTTCCAGAAGTAGGCGGATTGTACCGGCATCATGCTGGTCCTTCAGCTGGCGCATGATCGGCGCGGGCGGCATCGCCGGAGCCGTAAATCATGCGCTGCATCACGATGGGCTAAAGCACGATCGGATCGATCAGAGCCGATCACGCATTAGGGAATGGTCACCGCTGCAATCGGAAGCATCGTCGAGACGCCGCTGATAACCTTGTACGCGGCAGCGATAAAACCCGCGACGGCGAGAGCGAAGGACTGAAAAGACGCCGTGTTCGGGAACGTATGCACGGCTCCCTCGGCGTCTTGCCACGCGATGGTTGCCGTGCCGTCAGCGAACTTGCCGGTCACCTGGATGCACAGCATCTCGGCGCTGATGTGGTCCTGGGTCGTCGCATCGATCGGATACGATCCGTTCAGCCCGGGCGTGCTGGCGCTCGTCACCTGCAGAGTGCCTGCCAGCAACATGGCAGCCTGTTGCGCGAGCGTCGGCGCCGGCGCGGGGGCCGGCGGGAAGAACGTGCCGGCGACGTACGTCCAGCCGTAGGCCACGCCCGGCGTCGCGGTGCAGTCCACCCATTGCATCGCGGCCGGGTACATCTGCGTGATGTCGCCCGCGGTGGCGATGACCTCGGCCACCGTGCCACCTGACCCGATGCGTGCGTAGGTCTTCATCACTGTCGTGCTCATGCTCACCACCGCACCACTACCAAGCCACCCGCGCCCTGGCCGCCGTTGTATCGGCCCGCAGCCGCGCCCGATGCGCCGCCGCCGGGGAACCATCCGTTGCCGCCATATTGGCCGGTGGTGCTGACCATGCCGCCGCCCATGGCGCCGGTGCCGCCCTGGCCGCCGAAAAGCTGACTGCCGAATACCGGCGTGGCTGAACCGCCCTGCACGTTGATGTCGCCGAAGACGCCGTTGCCGGGCGTGTAACCGCCGGCATCGCCCCCCGTTGCGCCGACGTAAGGGCCGAATGCGGATGAGCCGCCCCCCGTAGCCGGCTGACCCGATACGGTGCCGGCCTGGCCGCCGATACCGACGATGATTTCGATCGGCTGGCCCGGCGTCAGCCCTGTCACACGTTTGCACGCGTAACCGCCGCCCGCGCCGCCTTCGGTGGCGTTGGTCGCAGTCGACGCGGGGGAGCCGGCGCCGGCGCCCCAGGTCTCGGCTTGGACCTGCGTGACGCCGGCCGGCACCGTGAAGGTGCCGGCCGAAGTGAACACCGCGATGCCCGAGCCGAAACCGGGCTTCAGTTGGCCCAGCTTGTAGGGAAGCGAGGGGGCGGTCGCGAGCGGCGTGATGTTCGCTAGATTGACGGCCAAGTCGCCAGCGTTGACGACGACGGAGTAGAGAGGGACCCAGCCGTTGTCGATGGGGGGCAGGCTCGGCGTGCCGCCGGCCGACACCGGGCCAGCCTTCGCCTGCAGCTGGACAACCTGGCGCCGCATGGTGAACTGCTGCGCGAGGGTGCCGTTCGGTCCGCTGAACGGCTGCGACGGGTTCGCCGCGTTGTAGTAGGGCAGGACGACAGGATTGGTATCAATTTCCTGGAAAGTCGCTTCGATCAGGTATGCCACCGAATAACCCGGTGTCGTCGGCGGCGATGGGAGCGGCACCGTCGTCGAGGCGATATTGATTCCCATCTTGACGATGCTGTCGGAGGTATCGGCCGCAAGCGAGCGGTAGGGAACGAAGTCGAGCGGCTCGAGCCCGGTGATGACCCCCGGGCCGATCTGCACCGCGAGCCCTGACGGCGACGGAGTGCACTCAAGGCCGTCCACGACCGACCCCGGACCGAGCGTGGCCTGTGCCAGTGCGCCGATCGCGGTCATGACGTTGCGGTTGAATGACAGCATGTCCGTGTCGAGCGGAATACTGCCCGGATAGACGATGTTCCGGTCCATGGCCGTTCCTGGAAAGGTGGTGGGTGCGCGAGGGTCGGCTGCAGCCGGAGCACGATGCTCGACGAGCGCAGGGAGGCGATGCTATCTAGGACAATATACCTTGGCGGGGCATGTGGGCAAGCGAAAACATCGCGGCGTTCACCGCCGCGTTCAGACCGCGATCTGGGTCCAGGCGATCGTCGCGGCAGGCATCACGTCGGCGATCGCCGCATAGATGGCGTCGTTGGTCAGCGTGTTGGCCGCGTCCTGCAAATCGGCGTAGGCCAGGGTCGGGCTGCTCCAGCCCGCGTCCCCGTTCCACGGCTGCACTGTCGCGATGCCGACATTCGGCGTATTGTAGACAGTGACGAAGGCCTGGAACGGCATCGACAGACTGCCCCAGCCGCCGGTCGTGTTCCAGGCAAGGCCTTGGGCCTGCCCGTCGAGTGTGCCCCAGGAACCGGTGTCGCCGGTATTCATCGGTTCGAAGATCTTCGGCGCCTGGCCGGTGAGATCAGTCACGACGGAAATGACGGCAGCACGCGTACCCCGGATCCGCCGCATCTCTCTGGAGATGCGGGCGCGGAACGCATCGTCGGTTTCTTGCGTGGCACGCGCCACGCGATTGCCGAAGTAGTCGAACGCGAACAGGTCGAGCCACATGCCGCTGGTCGTCGCCAGCCGCGCCTGGGCGACGACGAATTGCAGCAGCGCATAGGCCCAGGACCACAGCCAGCCGAGCCCGGCGAGGAGGCTGTCGAGAACCGGTGTCGTGTCCGAAAACCACCCCGCCGGCAGTACCGCCCGGATCCGGGCGGCCATGTCGTTCTGGTCGCCGGTCATCAGTTCAGCACCGCGGCACCGAGCTTGCAGACGGCGGTCGACGCCGGGACGATATCGGTGGCAACGCCGTTGATGAGGATCTGCGTGACGTTGGTCACCTCCGGCGACGCGGCGTGCCGAGTAGGTGGGGACGTTGCCGCCCCCACCCCTCACAGACCCGGACGTGCGGATTTCCCGCATCCGGTTCCTCACGAGAGAGATTCGCTCGCGGC
>Ga0209040_10003783_pt1 | contig 11535 bp, 10 predicted proteins | sample BogFormECP12_OM3_FD_188240 | JGI IMG/M metagenome (GOLD analysis project Ga0209040, IMG submission 188240) | Bog forest soil microbial communities from Calvert Island, British Columbia, Canada - ECP12_OM3 (SPAdes) (version 2) | ecosystem: Environmental > Aquatic > Freshwater > Wetlands > Bog ... | reverse complement strand
GACGAGATCCTCGCCAAGGTCGCACTCACCCAAACCAACATCCGCAAACTCGTCGACAACAACGCCAAGTAAATCAAACAGAATCACACGACACTAGTGGATCGATGACTCGGGTCGGAGGTCAACAATGTCGTATTTGATCGCAGTACCGGACATGTTGGCGGCGGCGGCGGCAGATGTGGCGGGCATCGGCTCGTCACTGAGCGCGGCCAATGGGGCGGCGGTGGCCCCGACCACGGGGATTGTGGTCGCGGCTGAGGATGAGGTGTCGGTCGCGATTGCGAACCTGTTTTCCGGGCACGCCCGGGCGTATCAGGCACTCAGCGCGCAGGCGGCGGCGTTTCATGACCAGTTTGTGCAGGCGTTGACCGTTTGCTCGACCAAATCTCGTTGAATAACAACGGATTTCGCGTGATAAACGGGCGGGGCCGGCGGCCATGCCGCCCTGCTGGTGGCCACCGGTGGTGCCGGCGGCGAGGGCGGCGCAGGCGCAGTGACCGGCGGTAACGGCGGTAACGGCGGCAACTCTCGACTTGGGGTCATTCCTGTTTCCTACCCGTCGTTGGTATATGGGTAATTACTAGACGTCTTGCTGTGAGTTCGCCCTTGTGAGTTGCCACCGGCCAAACGGGACGTGCAGCATCTGACCTGCCTTTGAGTTGTGCAATGTCATCCACCAAGGAGGTTGGGCAGCAGTCTTTTTCCGTGCAACGTTCATCGCCGCAGCCATCTTCATGGCCGCCATCGCTTCGGCCCGCTCGGCGTTCGACTCCGAAATGCCGGATGGTTAACCTGTGCCACAATCCGTGGGTGCGCAGTCTGGGGGACATAGTCGACTTCGTCGCCGCGCCGCCTGGCACCTGGTACATCCTTCCTGAAAGCCACATGCAATTCAGTAAAACCCCAAGCAACATCCTTGGGTTCTGGTGAGGGAGTGGAGCGCGAGAACCGCGTTTCGGCCACGGATGCGCACGTACCTCACAGCCGAGCGATGACGGTATCCGGCATCCGCATCATGATGCCTTCTTGAATCCGCGCGACAGCCTGGTTTCGGTCTGAGCGTCAGGCCACGGTCAGCCCTTCGCTGGCCATGACCTCGGTGGCGGCCCGTTCGCCGGAGCGAATCGCCCCGTCGATCCAGCCGCACATCTTCGCCGAGCTCTCGGTGCCGGCCCAGTGGATCCGGCCGCACGGTTCGCGCAGCGCATGCCCGAACTCGGTCAGCACTCCGGGCGGCGCATGGCTCAACATCCCGCCGCCGGAGTAGCGCTCCGTGGTCCAGTCCTGCTCGTGGTAGTCGACGGGCGTGCGGGCCTTGGCGCCGAACCGCTCGACCAGGGCGTCGAGGACGCCCTGGCGGCGCTCACCCTCGCCGAGGCGTCCGTATTGGCGTGCGGTAGGGCCCTCGAGGACCACACACAGGATGCCCGGCCTGCCGGTGTCGGTGCAGGCGTCGATGGTGACCGGGGCCAGCGTTCCCGGTGCGGCGGACTGGCCGCACAAACCGTCGGCTCGCCAGAACGGTTCGTCATAGACGACCGAGATCTTGACGATCGCGCCGCTCGGCATCCGCTGATGCAGAAGCGACCGATCGGTGGGAAGCATTGGCTCATAAATGATTTGGCTGGCGATCGCCAACGGAACCGCGACGATCACACGTCGTGCCCGCACGCTGTCTTGTTCGGACCGCACGGTTACTCCGTCGGTGTCCTGGGTGATGGACCGGACCGGCTGCGACAACTGGAGCGCGTCGCCCAGCTCGGCGGCGACGGGCCCGTACATCGCACCCATTCCGCCGACGACCCGGGCGTCTTGGGACGCGTCCTTGCCGCCCAGCACGAATCCGGGCCCGCCGCCTGAGCCCAACTGATAGAGCACGAACAGCCATCGACACCTCGGAGGCGGCCGACGTGTAGCAGCCGGAGACCGCGGTGTCCAGGAGGTCGTGAGCTGCCTTGGACATCACGTTCTTGTCCAGCCATTGCGCCAGCGTCATGCGATCCCACTTCGCGGCTTTCTTGGCCTCCCACGGAGCCTCGAGCGGGACCGATTTGCACAGTTGGCTCAGTTCGAAGAACCCGGCGCCGAGGTTAAGCGACGCCCACGGGCTCATGGTCCACGGGATCGTCCCCGAGTAGCGGTACTGCTTGCCGTCGACAACCATCATGGCTTCGCCGTCGTGGTACTGCTTAAAGGTCTTGACGCCGAATTCGTCCATGAGCGCATGGATCCGGTCCTGGGTCGGCCCGACCCACGCGCCGCCGCGGTCGATCCACGATCCGTCGTCACGCATTTCGGTGAAGGTACGGCCGCCAACCCGGTCGCGGGCCTCCAACAACGCCACCGAGTGGTCGGCCTGCTTGAGGCGCAGCGCCGCCGTCAGACCCGCGAATCCAGCACCTACCACGCAGACATCGACGTCAATCATGGTGATAACGCGTACCCGCAAACATCAGGGCAGTCAACGCCGAGCTGATGTCAGGCGGGGGGAGTCCAGGCGACAGGCACCCTCTTGATGCCGTGGATGAATTGCGACAGCAGTCGCGCGGGTTCTTCTGTCGCGACGATGTCGGGCATTTCGCGGCGCATCTCGTCGAAAGCGACCCTGATCTCTCGACGAGCCAGGTTTGCGCCCAAACAGAAATGAGCACCGCCGCCGCCGAAGCCGACATGCGGATTGGGGTTGCGCGCCACGTCGAAAGTCCACGGATCGGCAAACTTCGAATCGTCGCGGTTGGCCGAGTTGTACCACAGCGAAACCTTGTCGCCGGCCGCCATCTTGGTGCCACTCAACTCGATGTCTCGGGTCAGGGTGCGTCGCATGTAGACCACCGGTGAGGCCCACCGCACGATTTCCTCGACCGCCGTGGGCGCCAGGCTGTCGAAGTCGGACCACCACTTTTCCCGTTGTTCGGGGTAGCGGGACAAGGCCACCACGCCGTGACTGATCGCATTGCGCGTCGTCTCGTTGCCGGCCACCACCAGCAGGATGAAGAACGACGCGATCTCCGTTGACGACAGCCGCTCGCCGTCGACCTCGGCTTCGACCAGGCTGCTTGTCAAATCGTCGTGGTGATTGACGCGACGATCCTCCGCCAGTGCGCTGGCATAGGCGCCGATCTCCATCGAAACCTTGATGAACTCCTCGGGATCACTTGTGAAATCAGGATCGCCGACGCCCAAAATCACGTTGGTCCAGTGGAATACCCGCTGGTGGTCGTCCTCGGGGATCCCCATCATGTCGCAGATGACCTGCAACGGCAGCGGCCCGGCGAGCTCACTGACCAGATCAGCCTCTCCGTCGGGATGATTGGCGATCATCGCTGCCACCAGCCGATGTGCGCGTTCCCGCACCGACGCCTCGATGCGCGCCACCACCTTCGGGGTGAACGCCCTGCTGACGATCGACCGCAACCGCTGATGCCGCGGATCGTCGAGCACGATCATCGAGCCGAAGTACTCGGCTACGTCTGGGTTCTGATCGTTGATGGTGATACCGGGATTGGAGCTGAAGACGTCCGGATGACGGCTGGCGTAGAAGACGTCATCGAGCTTGGTCAGTACCCAATGCCCGCCGCCTGCCGGGAATCCAGGCATTTCGATCGCCGGCCAAAACGAGATCGGCGCCTCCCGTCGCAAGGTGGCGAAAGCGCCCTCGCGATAGTCGTCGTCGAGCCCCCAGAACTCCAGCGAGTCGAGATGGATATCGGCAAGTGGAACCTCGGCCGGTCGCGCGCCGTTAACGCGAGTCGCAATGCCGGTTTTGAGGGGCACGTCGATCCTCCTAGCTCAGTGCGAACAGGCGGCCCGCCCCGGCCCCGTGGCTTTGATCACCGAGTTGCCGTCGAGCACGATGTTGCAGGAGATCGTGCCTGCCCCCTCGGCGGTGAGGACGAACACCTGCCCTCCGAACGCGGTGAACTGCGTCGACCACGGCAGGGGCACATTGACGATATGTACCTGACCGGTATCCAGTTGGTAGTTGATGCTTTGGGCGACGCCGGACCCGCTTACTTCGTAGCGCACCTTGGGAAAGTCGCCTGTCGCCGCGTTAGCCACGCCGCACGTGGCCGCGAATCCGATACCGACAGCGAACAGGATCGGGGAACCGCTGAGAGCCAATCGACTGGTCATGGTTTCTCATCGTGTCATCAGGCAACACGGCACGCGAGCTTTTTCTGGCAACCTGTTCGCACCCGGCGGCTAGTGGGTGCGCCCGGACGACTTATGGTGAACCGGGAAGCGGGGGCTGGTGGTCGGAAGGTGGCTCGGAAGTGGGTATGGCCGAACGCGGCACAAAGCGAGTAGTCGTCTGGGGCACGGGATTCGTCGGCAGGATGGTGATCGCCGAGATCGTCAAGCATCCGCTGTTCGAGTTGGTGGGCGTCGGCGTGAGCAAACCCGACAAGGTCGGCCGCGACGTCGGCGCCATCTGCGGGCTGGCCGAGCCGGTGGGGATCACCGCCACCGACGACGTCGACGCTTTGATCGCGCTCGTGCCCGACGCGTTGGTGCACTACGGCCCGACGGCGATGCACGCCAAGGACAACATCATGCTGATCACCCGCTTCCTGCGGGCCGGCATCGACGTGTGCTCGACCGCGATGACGCCGTGGGTCTGGCCGACCATGCACCTGAACCCACCGAACTGGATCGAGCCGATCACGCAAGCCTGCGAGCTGGGCGAGTCGTCCTGCTTCACCACCGGCATCGATCCGGGATTCGCCAACGACCTGTTTCCCATGACGCTGATGGGCCTGTGCTCCGAGGTACGGCGAGTGCGCGCCTCAGAGCTGCTGGACTACACCAACTACGAAGGCGACTACGAAAACGAGATGGGCATTGGCCGTGAGCCCGAGTACAGCCCGATCCTGGAAAACCGCGACGTGTTGATCTTCGCGTGGGGCGCCACCGTCCCGATGATCGCCCACGCCGCCGGGATCATGCTCGACGAGATCACCACCACCTGGGACAAGTGGGTGACTCCCACCGAGCGCGACACGGCGAAGGGTGTCATCAAGCCCGGGCACGTCGCCGCGGTCCGGTTCACCATCAACGGGATCTACCAGGGTGAGACGCGCATCCAGCTCGAACATGTCAACCGCATCGGGCTCGACGCCGCCCCTGACTGGCCAACCGGCCACGACAACGACGTCTACCGGGTGGACATCGACGGGACGCCGAGCATCTTCCAGGAAACGGCGTTCCGTTTCACTGACGGCTCGGGCCGTGACCCCGCCACGGCCGGATGCCTGTCGACCGGGATGCGGGCGCTCAACGCGGTCCCGGCGGTCAATGATTTGCCGCCGGGTTGGGTGACCCCGCTCGACCTTCCGTTGATCGCCGGCGTCGGAACGATCCGCTGACCAGCGCACATCTGTGACATTCTGGTTATACAGCTCACGCATGGCCAGTACTGAGAAAAGCTATAGGTTTTAGGGACACAGTTTTGAGGTATCTGTGATTGCGGGGGCGCGCCGTTGGACACGGGGATTGGACAGATGGCCGAAGTAACTAGGCCCGCGCTGGGACTGTCGATTGGTTCCACCAACTTGGCGGCCGTAACCGCCGATCACGCCGTCACCCGCAAGCCGGTGCTGACGCTGTTCCGCCAGCGTCCGCCCGACGTCGGCGTGCCGTCGGAAAACCCGCGGCTCGACGAGCCCGGCGTGGTGGTCACCGAGTTCGTGGATCGGGTGGGGGACCCGGTCGGCATCGTGGCGTCCGACGGCTCGGGGCATCGCAGCGAGGCCCTGGTCGCCGACGCGTTGCGTGCGCTGGCCTACACCGCCACCGGCGGGCGTGCCCTACCTGAAGGCGTCGCGGTCACCTATCCCGCGCGGTGGGGGCCCGCGGCGGTGGAAGCGCTGGGCTCCGCGCTGAGTCGGGTGTCCGAATGGTCGAACCGTGCGCGACCACTGACGCTGATCCCGGATGCTGCGGCGACGCTGATCGCCGTGCGGGCCAACCCGGGCATACCGGCGCGCGGGATCGTCGCGGTGTGCGATTTCGGGGGCAGCGGGACCAGCATTACGTTGGTCGACGCCGCTGCCGAGTACCAGCCCGTGGCCCCTACCGTGTGGCACGAGTTCTCCGGTGACCTGATCGATCGCGCGCTGTTGGCCTCCGTCATGGCCGATTTGCCGAGCGCGGGCTCTTCCGACCCGTTCGGCACCTCGGCGATCGGCTCGCTGGCGCGGCTACGGACCGGATGTCGAATCGCCAAGGAGAAGCTCTCGTCGAGCACGGTGACCACGCTCTCCGACGAATTCCCGGGTTCGCACGCCGATATCCGGCTCACCCGGAGCGAACTTGACGACGCGATCCGAGATCCGCTCAACAACTTCTTGGCTGTCTTAGAAGAAGTCTTGGTGCGCAACGGAATTCGTGGCTCCGATCTGGCGGCTGTGGTTTCGGTCGGTGGCGGGGCGAACATCCCGGCGGTCACCACCACGCTGTCCGGACGTCTGCGGGTCCCCGTCGTCACGACGCCGCGTCCGCAGCTGACGGCAGCCATCGGCGGTGCGTTGCGCGCGGCGCGTGGTCCGGGCGATACCAGTGCAACAGCATTGACCCCGGCCGCACCGGCGGCCGCCGCGCCGGCGGGGGCGATGGCGGCAGTGGCGCCGGCGGCGGTGGGAAGTGCGCTGGCCGGGGCTGCGGTATCGCGGACCTCGGGGGGATCGGTGGCATCGGGGCCGGTATCGAGCATGATGCCTGCGCTGACCTGGGCGGAGACAGACGATGACTCGCGCGTGATGCCCGTCGGTTCGGGCTCCACGGGTTACACGGCGGCGCGCCCTTCGCTGAATTTCGAACACGAGGATCTCCCGCGTTGGGAGCCAGAACCCAAGATCATCCCCTGGTATCGGTTGCCGGCGGTGGTGATGATTGGCACGGCGGTGGCGCTGCTGCTGGTGGGCATGGCGGTGGCAATGGGGCTGAGCTCAGACAACAACCCGGCGCCGGCGCCGGGCGTGAACAGCACCCCGGCACCTGCTTCCGCGCCGCCGGCCAATGGCGGAAGTCCCCAGTCCGCACCAGCAAACCCGTCGCCTCAGCAGGCGCCGTCAGCGCAGCCCCCGGCGGCCCCGCCGCCAGCGGCTCCCGCGGCTGATGCTCCGGCACCGCAGGCGCCGGCGCCCGCCGCTCCGCCGCCGGTACAGGTGCCGCCGGTGGCCCCCCGGATCCCGCCAATTCCGGCCATTCCACGAATCCCTGGGATCGGCGCACCCATTCCGGGGATCCCGGTGCCGCACCGCTGAGCGATGGGGCCGCCGTCGCCTGCGTTGCTAGCTATTTGCTTGCGGCTGCCTTGTCGTCAGCGGCCCTCTCCTTGCCCGCCTTAATGACGGCTTTGTTGAAAGCCTTGTCCTTGGCTATCTGTTCCTCGCTTCCTGTCCCGTCGTCGGCCGCATTGTCGTTGGCCGCTCGGGCATCCGCGTCGTCGCGTTATTTGCAGTTGCCGTCTTCGTCGAGCCAATCATTAACTGCGGTGCCCGAAATCGCTCCGCCAGAACCCGGCAACACTAGCGTTGGCCGGTCTTCGTAGGCCGCCATCATTTCGGCGGCTCGTTCTTTGGCTTTATCGTCCGGTTCTGGCTTTTCCGTCGGAGTCTGCTCGCGACTGTCGCCGTTGCCTTCTTCGGCCGGTTGCTTAACCTGCTCGCTGCCGTGTTTGCTCATGCTCTGGTCCCCTTTGGGAGTTGAAATTTGAGACCGACCCTGAGTTTGAGACCGACCCTGGGTAGGGGTTACCCACTGGAGCGCGGTGCCGAAACTCTCGTTAGTGCGATCCGCGCTTGACCAGCACAAGCGAGGCGAGCGGAATCTGCATTGGCTCAGGCGCACTTGACAGTCGTTGCGCAACGGCGGCCTCCAGTTGCCGAATGAATTCCCCGCCTCGTGGCCCGCGGACCCCGCCCTCCAGCGCCGCCGCCATGGTCGGGAAGAGGGCGGCTCGTGCGAATGCCGCCCACTGTGCGCCGAAAGCCGCTGCGTCTCCGTCTAATTGGAACCGCGTCCAATACCGGTCCTCGGCTTCGAACACTTCGAGATGCTCGATCGTCAAACCCTCGAACAATCCCTTAGGCGAGAACGGGGCGCGAAAGTCCGTCTCGCTGCGGGCATGTGTGGGAATCACCATGTGCTGCAACTCATCTCGATGCAGCAGGCCGTCACATACCAGATCGTTCAGCGCCGCAACAAGCGTGTCGTTCAACGGTCGGTAGCCGAACTCGCCGTCCTCGCCGACAGCCATCGTCAGCACCACCAGCCGTCCCTCCGGACACAGCTCGCGTCCGCGGAATGCCAGGAAGTTCTGCCAGTCCGTCGCGGCCTGGTGGGCATATGCCGCCCGCGCTTCCTCGTTTTTGCTGTACGCCACGGTCACGTGATCGTGGAATTCTGGGGCTCCTTCCGGGATCCGGCTCAGCCACTGGATCGCCCACGACGTCCAGCCGAGGTTGACCGCCTTGGACGGCAGGATCTGGGCGTAAAACGACCGGCCGACGGCCGAGGGGAAGCTGGCTTTGTCCCAGTGCACGTAGCTGTCCGGGTCGTCGGCCAGGGTCCGGAACAGCGCGGTGAAGTCGTTGTCTGGCACATCGGTGTGCGTCACCAGGATTGCGTGATCGTGGGGGGTGCGCCGACGAAGCACCTTGATCGCCGCCGAGATCGGCTTCAGCGAATTGTGCCCGGTGGCAGCGCCATAGTCGGCGATGACGATCGGTTGCGGCGGTGCGGGCAGCGGGACCTGTTGGGCCGCCTGCTCGAATAACGCTACGGCCGGCGGCAATCCGGCGGCCTGCAGGCGCGACGACGCGGTGTATGTCGCGCTCCCCATCGGCTCCGGCCGCACCACGATGCTCGATTCGGGCATCCGATGCTCAGGCCGCATGCGGTAGTTCTCAGTTCGGCTTCGGGTAGCTGATACCGGTGAGCTGCTCGGAAAGCTCCCACAGTCGCCGGCAGTCGTCTTCGTTGCGCGCTTGCGCGGGCACCTTGGCCGGCTTCACACCGCCGCCGGCATTCTCGAAGGCGCTGCGAGGTCCATAGAACGCGCCGCCCTCGGCCTGCGGGGTGGCGGCCGCGTACAGCGCGGGCAAAATCCCTTCGTCGATCTCCTGCCACAGGAACGGCGCGAAACGCCATGACGTCGTGTACAGGCGCTCCATCAGCGCCGGCTTTTCCCGGCCGTGTGAGGGTCCGCTGATCTGCAGGTTGGTCTTGGTCAAGCCGGGGTGTGCGGCATTGGACATGATGCCCCAGCCGGCCGCGCGGCTGCGGCGGTCCAGTTCGAAGGCGAACATCAACACGGCCAGCTTCGACTGGCCGTAGGCCGACATGGCGGCGTAGGACTTCTCGAACTGCGGGTCGTCGAAGTGGATCTTGCCGCTTTGGCGGGCCGCCAGGCTGCTCAGCGAGACTACCCGCGCGCCGTTGGCGGCGCGCAGTAGCGGCAGCAGGTGTGCGGTGAGCGCGAAGTGACCGAGATGGTTACTGCCGAAGTGCAATTCGAAGCCGTCGGCGGTGGTGTCGCGCTCCGGCGGCGTCATGACACCGGCGTTGTTGATCAGGATGTCGATGGGTCGGCCCTCGGCGTTGAGTTGTTCGCCCAAGGCGGACACGGAGGCCAGCGACGACAGGTCGAGGGACTTGATGCTCAGTTTCGCGTCGGGGACCGTGGCGCGGATTTCGTCGATCGCCGCCTCACCCTTGGCGCGGTTGCGGATCGCCATGGCGACGTCGGCACCGGCCGCGGACAGGCGGCGGGCCAGCCCGAATCCCAGACCGCTGTTGGCTCCGGTGATGACTACCAGCTTCCCGGACAGATCGGGCACCGTGGCGACGAGATCGTTGGCCATGCGTATCACTCCTTGTCCGCTGGGGCACGTCCTAGTGTGCTCTTTGTCTCGCCGATAGCGAATCCGGGCGGCATTCTGATCGGCATGGCCGTGCGCTTCGCTGGGTGGGCGGCGGCGTTGGTCGCCGGCACGCCACCCGCGCTCGCTCTTCCCGCGCCATCGTGGTGGTGGCTGGCCTGGTTCGGTGTGGTGCCGCTGCTCCTGTTGGTGCGGGCCGCGCCGACGCCGGCCGACGGCGCCGTGCGGGCCTGGTGCGGAGCCGGCGGGCTCGTGCTGGCCACGCAGTACTGGTTGGTGACCAGCATCGGGCCGCTGCTGGCCTTGTTGGCGGTCGGACTTGGCGCACTATGGCTGCCGTGGGGGTGGTTCGCGCACCGGCTGTTGTCGGCGCCCGCTACCGCCGGGCGCACGGTGACCGCGCTGGTCGTGTTGCCCAGTGCCTGGGTGGCGGCCGAAGCGGTGCGGTCCTGGCCCCCGCTGGGCGGTCCATGGGCGTCGCTGGGCGCGTCGCAGTGGAACCAGCCCGTCACGCTGGCCTCGGCCGCGCTGGGCGGGGTGTGGCTGACGAGTTTCCTGCTGGGTGCGACCAACACGGCCGTCGTGGCCGTCATCGTGCACCGAGATGTGTCGGCGCGACTGGTTGCGCTGGCGTGTGCGGTGGCGTGCGCGGGACTCGGGCCGGCCTGGTACCTGGCGGGCCCCGCGCCGGCCGGCGGTCCGACGGTGCGGGTGGCGCTGGTGCAGCCCGGGGATATTGCCGACGCCGGCGCCCGTCAGGCGGCCAGTGAGACGCTGACCGCCGCCGTTGCGGGCCAGCGGCCGGACCTGGTGGTCTGGGGAGAAAGCAGCGTCGCCCAGGATCTCACCAGCCATCCCGAGATCCTGGCAAGGATCGCGGATCTGTCGCGGCAGGTGGGCGCGGACCTGCTGGTCAACGTCGACGCGCCCGCGCCGAGCGGGGGAATTTACAAGTCGGCGGTGCTCGTCGGAGAGCACGGAGAATTGGGCGTCTACCAGAAAACCCGACTGGTTCCATTCGGTGAATACGTGCCGCTGCGGCCGCTCTTCGGCTGGATCGCCCGGCACAGTAAGGCCGCCGCCGAGGATAGGCAGCGGGGCACGGGGCCCGTGGTGCTGCATGCCGGCAATCTCGACATCGGACCGTTGATCAGCTACGAGACAACCTTCTCTGATCTTTCGCGTCGCGAGGCGCAGCTCGGCGCCAAGCTGCTGGTGTATCAGAGTTCCACCTCGACATTTCAAGGGACCTGGGCGCAGCCGCAGCTGGCCGCACAGCCCGCGGTGCACGCGGTCGAGGTGGGCCGTCCGGCGGTGCATGTCGGGTTGTCGGGCGACAGCGCGGCCTTCGACGCCCGGGGCCGCCGGCTGGTGTGGTGTCCGTCGGACTATCGCGGGGTGACCGTGGTCAACGTTCCGTTGGGATCGAGCACCACGGTCTATCAACGGTTCGGAGATTGGGTTCCGGTGACCGCATTCGTGATCCTGGGCGGTGCTGTCGGGGCTGCTCGTTGGCACCGCATGGCCGGCGGTGACAAACTGCGTGAGTGAGCTGCTTTGCGTCTGACTTCGCCGCAGAGATCCGGGTAGGAAATTACCCAAGACTGGCAGTCTTCTCGGGTGACCCGAGAGGAGTTGTTCATGCCCGAGT